>Ga0315295_10006447_pt1 | contig 10030 bp, 7 predicted proteins | sample YL17G14_0_MG_FD_204453 | JGI IMG/M metagenome (GOLD analysis project Ga0315295, IMG submission 204453) | Sediment microbial communities from Yellowstone Lake, YNP, Wyoming, USA - YL17G14_0 | ecosystem: Environmental > Aquatic > Freshwater > Lake > Sediment | place: USA: Wyoming | collected... | reverse complement strand
CTCCCCGTGGTACGCGGGCAAGCTGCGCTGGTTCGAGCGGCTCGATCGCTGGCTCGCCGAGACCCAGGACCCGGCAACCCCGCTCGTGGTCGGCGGGGACCTCAACGTGGCCCCGACGGACGAGGACCTCTGGAACGCGGCCGCGGCCCACGGCGGGACCCATGTCTCGGAGCCTGAGCGGGCCGCCTTCCGCTCCCTGCTCGAGTGGGGCCTCATCGACACCTGGCGGGCCGCGAACCCGGGCCTGCGCCGCTTCACCTGGTGGGACTACCGGGCCGGCAACTTCCAGCGCAACGAGGGGATGCGGATCGACCACCTCCTCGCCAGCGCGCCCGCGGCCGCGCGCATCGTGGCCGTGGAGGTGGACCGCGAGGCGCGCAAGGGCACGCCGACCCCGTCGGACCATGCGCCCCTCGTGCTTGACCTCGACGAGCCCGGCAAGCCGTTCGACGCCGGCTGGAGCGGCTCGGACGAGCGCTTCGCCGCCCGGCGGGCCGCGCGGAAGGGCTGAGCCGGCCGGCCCGCCCGGGGCCTATGAGATCTGGATCATCTCCGCGAGGTCGACGACCAGGATGGTGGCCCCCGCGTAATGGACCAGGCCCTCACGCCAGTCGTGGAGTCGGTCGGTCAGCACGAGCGGCACCTCCACCTCGCGCCCGCTGCAGGTCTCGTGGAGCAGGTCCACGACGGCCGGCACGGCCGTGTCCTCGAGCGCCAGCATCAGCATCACGTTCGGGGTCTCGAGGTACCCGCCGCTCGACTCGATCCGCGTGAGGCGGTGTCCCTCCGCCCGCAGGCGGTCGGCCGCACGGTCGGCGTCCGCGGGTTGCACGATCGCGATGAAAAGCTTCACGGACGAACCCTACACCTCGTCGGCGGGCGCCGGCGGAACCGGGATCGATGGCGGCGCGGCGTCGCGACCGACGGCGGCCCGGGCCCGGAGGCGCTTCTCCTCGGCGCCCTCCACCTCGGTCCGCCAGCCGCGGAAATCAGTCGAGCGTCACCGTCTCGTGCCAGTGCGGGACGTACACCTCGAAGCCGAGGGCGGTCACCTTCGGGGCCAGCTCCGCCTGGGGGCCCGGGTCGCCGTGGACCAGGAAGACCCGCCGCGGGAAGCCGGGCGCGCCGGCGCGCCTGCCGGCCGCGAAGCCGGCCAGCCAGTCGAGCAGCTCCGGCTCGTCGGCGTGAGCCGAGAAGCCGCTCACCGAGCGGGTCTGGCAGCGCACCTGGCGGATCGCGCCGTCCAGGCGCACCGTCGTCGCGCCGTCCTGGAGATGGCGACCCAGCGTGCCCTCGCCCTGGTAGCCGACGAACAGGATCACCGCCCGGCGGTCGTCGATGAGCTCGCGCAGGTGGCCCACGACCCGCCCGCCGGTCAGCATCCCGTTCGAGGCGACGATCATGTAGGGCCTGGGCGCCCGGGCGATCGCCCGTGACTCTTCGACGGTCTTCACGATCCGCTGGCCGGGGTAGTCCAGCGGGGTGTCGCCCGCCTCCAGGAGCTTTCGCGTCTCCTCGTCGTAGTACTCGGCGTGCTGGCGGTAGATCGAGGTCGCCTCGCGCGCCATCGGCGAATCGAGGTAGAGCGGAAGCGCCGGGATCTGGCCCGCCGAGACCAGCCGGTCGAGCGCCCAGATCAGCTCCTGCGTCCGCCCGATCGCGAACGAGGGGACGAGCAGGACGCCGTCGTTCTCGGTGACGAGGTGGACGACCTCGGCGAGGACGCGCCGCGCCTCGGATTCGGGCTCGTGCTCGCGGCCGCCGTAGGTCGACTCGCAGAGGACGTAGTCGGCGTCGGTCACCCGGGTGGGGTCGCGGATGATCGGCGTGTTCCGCTTCCCGAGGTCGCCGGAGAAGACGATGACGCGCTCCCGGCCGCCCGGCTCGTCGGCCACGCGGAGACGGATGATCGCCGAGCCCAGGATGTGGCCCGCGTCGAGATAGGTGGCGTGGATCCCCGGCGCCACTTCCTCCTCGACCGCGTAGCGGATCGGCCGGAAGTGACGCAGGGCGGCGACCGCGTCGTCCTCCGTATAGAGCGGCTCGTCGAGGTCGGTCTCCATCACGGCCGGCTGGGCGCGCAGCTCGGCCTCGGCGTCGCCCGCCGCACCCGCCGCGGCCTCCTCGATCGCTGCCTCGAAGCGACGGTGGTCGCGGGCGTCCTCGCTCGCCGCCTTCTCGGGCTTGCGGCGCTCGAAGCGGGCGTCGCGCTTGGCGAACTCCTCCTGGAGGCGCCCCGAGTCCATCAGCACCAGGCGGGCCAGCTCGATCGTCCCGGCGGTCGCCCGGATCGGGCCGCGGAACCCCTCGCGGACGATCACCGGGATGAGGCCGCAGTGATCGAGGTGGGCGTGGGTCAGGAGGATGGCGTCGAGGGTCGCCGGTTCGTAGCCGCGGGGAACGCGATTGCGGATCGCCTCGTTCGGGCCGCCCTGGAACATCCCGCAATCAACGAGGATCCGTGCCTGCCCGGTCTCGAGCAGGAACTGGCTGCCGGTTACCGTGGTCGCCGCGCCGAGGAAGGTCAGGTCCATGGGAGCATGGTGCCACGCCGGGCCGGCCGGCGGCGGCCTCACGCGCGCCCTGCGCGCGCACCTCCCTCACGCGCGCCCTGCGTCGCGCAACTCCCTCAGCAGGTCGGCGTAGCCCCGGTGCCGAGGCCGGTCCGCCCCGTGCTCACCGAGCGAAGCCCAGGTCGGCGCCCGCGGCCGGTCGATCGGGTCGATGACCACCACGGTCGAGGCGATCCCGGGAGTTTCGGGTCGCTCCCCTTCCCACCAGCGGGCAAACGCGTCCGGCGCGTCCGGCCCGAGGCTGCGGAAGGTGGCGCCTCGAAGGCGGAGGACGTGCAGGCAGTCGGCCGTCCAGGCGATCGTGAGCACGTGCGTCACGGACCGGAAGCCGAGCCGGAAGCCGTGCCGCTCCGCGAGCGCGCGCGCCAAGTACAGCCGCTTCACGTTCCACGCTCCGGCCAGCTCGCCGACGTTGGGGAGCGCGGTCTTCACTTCGTGATGGAGGAGATCAGGTCCGGCTGGATCGACCGCCGTCACGTCGGCTCGTCCGGCGAACTGGAAATGCTGGAACGGCTCGTCGGCGGCGACGAGGCGACCCTGCGCGGCGTAGCGGGCCGCGAGCGTCTCGACGATCGCGGCGTGCACGGGTCCTCGGCGCGACCCGGCCGCACCTTCGAGCGGGGGTCCTCGAGGGAGACCTCGAAAGGCAACCCGAGGGCCCCGCCGAGGCGCGCGTACGTTTCCATCGTCGTGGGCTCGCCGCGTTCCACCAGGTAGACCAGGGTTCGCGAGACGCCCGCCTCATGGGCCAGGCGTCTGGTCGTCCAGCGGCGCCGGACGCGGGCAGCCCGCACCTGCCCACCCAGGGCGGCGCAGATGGCCGTCACGCGGGCGAGGGCGGCCGGGGTCGCGGGCTTGACCGTGCGAAACGGGGACATTGCACGTGAAGTCAACACCTCGCCCCTCATCCGGGGCTCATCTCGGCTCTCCGCGAGCAGGACGCCGGGCAGTGCGGCCCAGGCGACACGCGGCTGAGCGTGGCGACAGGCACCGAGCCGACGCAGGTCGGGCGCGGTCGGCCGGTCGGCGCCGCCCTGGGGCGCCTCGGCCCCCGACCAACCCGCAGGGTGTTGACTTCACGTGCGATTCCGCAGCCTGGGCCGCGGGCGCAGCCGAGCGACGTCGCCGGGCGGAGCGACGCCCCGCGGACGGTCGGCCCGCCCCCTACACCAGCGTCAGGAGGGCCCCGATCGCGTAGCCCAGGACCGTCGCCAGCCCGACGGCGGCGCCCGCCTCGTCGAACGCCTCCGGCATCATCGTGTCGGCGAGCATCGTGAGGACGGCGCCCGCGGAGAACGCCTGGATCGTCGCCGCGATCACGGCCGGCGCCCCGGCCAGGAGCCCGTAGCCCGCGCCCGCCGCGACGGCGCTCAGGACCGCCACGATCCCCCAGAGGCCCAGGATCCCCCGCGTCGACCAGCCGACCCGGCGCAGGCCGGTCGTCGCCGAGACCGCCTCCGGCAGGTTGGAGATCGCGACGGCGGCGAGGAAGGACAGCCCCACGCCCTCACCGGCGAGCAGCGAGATCCCGATGACGACGGACTCCGGGATGCCGTCGAGGACCGTCCCCAGCACGATCCCCAACGGGTCCGCGCCCGCCTGCTGGCCGGCGGAGCGCTTGCGGTGGCGGATCGCGCCGCCCCGGTGGAGCGCCCAGTTGCCGGCGGAGAAGGCGATCGCCCCCGCCCCCAGGCCGGCCACGACCACGGGAATGCCGGCCGTCTCGAATGCCGACCTGGTCAGATCCAGGGTCAGCGCGGAGATCAGGGCGCCCGCCCCGAACCCGGCGACAAGGCCGATCATCCGCCGCCGCCAGGGCAGGGCAATCGCCAGGCTGGCGCCGACGATCAGGGCCGAAGCCGCCGCCAGGCCCCAGAACGCCGCCTCGAACACCGCAAATCCTCCGGCAGGCGCGTCGCGCCGAGCGAGTCGAGCAGCTCGACGCTCGGCGTCAGGATGCCACGCGCGCGGCTACCGGGCGCGGCTACGATCGCGCGGGGCGCGAGCGCTTCATCGGCCGAACGGTGCTGCGGCGCCTTCCCGGGCTCCTCGCCGGGCTCGTCGTCTTCGGCGTGGGGATCGCGGTGATGGCCGCGTCCGGCCTGGGCCTCGGCCCCCGGGAAGCGTTCCACCAGGGAATCGCCAGCCGGACGGACCTCGCCCTGGGCACCGTGAGCATCCTCGTCGGCATTCCCGTCCTCGCCCTCTGGTGGCCCCTCGGGGAGCGGCCCGGGATCGGGACGCTCCTCAACGTCGCAACAATCGGGACCGCCACGAACCTGGCCCTGCCGCTCCTCCCCCGCCCCACCGAGCCGGTCTTCCAGCTCGCCATGAGCGTCGCCGGAGTCCTGCTGATCGGCCTTGGCAGCGGCCTCTACCTCGCCGCGGACCTGGGCGCGGGCCCCCGCGACGGCCTGATGACCGGCCTCCACCACCGCTTCGGGTGGTCGATCCGGCGTGCCCGAACGGCGATCGAGCTGATCGTGCTCGTCATCGGGTTCCTGCTCGGCGGCACGATCGGCCTGGGGACGATCCTCTTCACGTTCGGGATCGGGCCGGTGGTCCAGGTCCTCCTGCGCATCTTCGATCCCGAGGGTCGCGTCGCGCGGAGCCGGCGCCCGGACCTGGCGGAAGAGCTGGAGTCGCCGGGCACCGTCGGCGAGTAGACGTGGCCGGCGCGCCCGTTCGCTTCTCGCCGGCGCCGTCGCGGTGGATCGGGCTCGCTGCCGTCAGGCGATCCGGATCACGACCAGCGCGTCGACCGCCACGGCCGCGAAGAGAACCGTCAGGTAGCTGATCGAGAACTTGTAGAGCCGGATCGCCCCGGCGCTGGTCCCCTCCACGCTGACGGTCCGCGCCAGTCGGCCTGACTGCCAGAGGAAGAGCGCGCCCATCACGACGGCGGCGACGAGGTAGATGAGCCCCATCTTCGCGACCGCGAAGAAGATCAGGCTGATCGCGACGAGCAGGATCGTGTACAGGAAGATCTGGCGGGTCGTCTCGGCCGAGCCCCGCACGACGGGCAGCATCGGCACCCCGGCCGCGGCGTAATCCTTGGCGATCCGCAGGCTGAGCGCCCAGAAGTGGGGCGGCGTCCAGTAGAAGACGAGGGCGAACAGGAGGAGCGCCGGGACCTCCACGCGCCCCGTGACCGCCGCCCAGCCGATCACCGGCGGGAGCGCACCCGCCGCACCCCCGATGACGATGTTCTGGGTGGTCGTCCGCTTGAGGAGCATCGTGTAGACGAACACGTAGAAGGCGATCGCCAGCAGGGTGAGGAACGCGGCGACGAGGTTGACGAAGTAGGCGAGGAGCGCGATCGCGATCACGCCCAGCACGATCCCGAAGACGACGGCCTGCTCGGGCTCGACCGCATGGGCGGGCAGCGGCCGGCGGCGGGTCCGCGTCATGAGGAGGTCGATGTCGCGGTCGAGGTACTGGTTGATGGCGTTGGCACTGCCGGCCGCGAGCGTCCCGCCGACGAGCGTCCAGGCCACCAGCCAGCCCCAGTCGATCCAGTCCACGCCGGGGAGGGGGAGGTCGCGGGTCGCGAGCACCATCGCGGGCACCGTCGTGATGAGGAGGAGCTCGATGATGCGGGGCTTCGTGAGCGCGACGTAGGCACGGACGGTCTCGCCGAGCGGGCGCCCGCGATGGCCGGCCGCGCCGTCGGTGCCGGCCGCGCCGTCGGTGCCGGCCGCGCCACCGATCTCGGGGACCAGGGTCGCCGCACGGGCCCGGTAGTAGCTGACGAACGTGGCGCCGGCCGCGGCGGTCCAGACGGAGGCGGCGAGCACGACGTGGAGCGTCTGCGTCCACGGGGCGAGCTGCGTCCAGACCTGGAACGCGCCGACCACCGCCTGGAGCGGGTAGAGGACGGCCGCGATCGTGATCAGCCGGAAGAAGCTGCCGTCGACGCGACCCGCGCGGCGGCCCCGCCAGGCGGCGACCCAGGTGCCGGCGAGCACAACGCCCACGACGACGCCCACGTAGCGGTGAAGCGCGTGGGTGAAGGCCAGCGTCGCGGTGGCCGCCGGCATCTCGCCAAACGGCGGCACGACGGCCCCGCCCATGAGTGGCCAGTCGGGGAAGACGAGGGCGGCGTCGAGCGCCGTCACGTTGGCGCCGAAGACGATGAGGGCGAAGGTCAACACGGCGGCGAAGGCGGCGAGCAGCGTGAGGCGCTGGCTCCCGCCGCGGCCCGGCAGCCGGGCCGGGTACCCCGCCCGGACCAGCAGGAACGCCAGGAGGCCGGCGACGGCCAGCGCGGCGGCGAGGTGGGCGGTGACCGACTCGCCGGAGTTGCCGAGGCGGACCGTCTCCCGGCCCAGCCAGGCCTGGAAGCCGACGAGCGCGACCGCGCCGAGCGAGGCGGCGAGGAGGCTCGGGCGATCGCGATGGTCGACGACGGCGACGGCGGCGATCCCGAGCACCATGACCCCGATCGCGGCCGCGATGAGGCGGTGGATCCACTCCGCCCACGCCTTGAACTCGAGCGGCGGGATGATCTGTCCGTAGCAGAACGGCCAGTCCGGGCAGCCCAGTCCCGAGCCCGTGGCCCGCACGATGACGCCGACGATCACGAGGGCGAGCGTCATGGCAAGCGTCGCCGCGACGAGCTTCTGGAAGCGGGTCACCGGGCCTCCGGGAGGTGCTGTCCTCGGCCACCGGGCCGACGTCGAGGAGTCGAGACCGCCGGCGGAACATGCTCGCGACGAGCCGGGCGGATTGTACCGTGCCCGCCCGTGAGGCACGGTGCGTCACCCGGCCGAGACAGCGCCGCCGCATCGACAGCCTGCCCTCGAAACGATGTCCCTGGCCGCATCACGAGGGCATCACGGCCGGGACCACGGAGGTGTCGGGTGGCCGACGCGGGTTCCTTCGAGACGCGCCGAACCCGCCGCGGGCGGCGCCGGCCTCGCCTGCCGATGCACCGCTGATGCGGCCACGGGCATCGCCGCTTGACACCGCTGACGGGCACCAGGCGGAGGGCGATGCGCCGCTGATGCGGCCACGGGCATCGTTTCGGGGACCCTCTTCCACAGGGCACCGCCGAGGGCGGAGCGCGGGCGCTTCCGGCGCGTTCGCGGGCTTCGGGCTAGCATCAGCCCGTGCCTCTCCTCGCGCGGACACCGCGCCGCCACACCGGTCGGCCCCACGTCATCCCGTCAACGCGTTCGCGCGCCTGGTTCCCGGGCTGGAGCGTCGCCGCGACGCTGGCCCTGACCGCGATGCTCCTCGCGGCATGCGTGCCCGCCCCAGCGCCGACGGCGGCACCCGGGTCGTCCGCCGCGCTGGGCGGGTCGACAGCCCCCAGCCCGCCAGCATCCGGCGCCACGGCATGCGACAGCGGCGTCTTCCCCGGCTGGCCGAGGCCCGGCCAGGTGACGACGAGCGGGATCATCCCCTTCCTCGCCAGCTCGGAGAAGCTGGTCGGACAGAGCCGCCTTCTCTTCGTCCTCGTCGACCAGCAGAACCGCCCGATCGCCGACGAGACCCTGGAGGTCGAGATCGGGTTCTTCGACCTCTGTGCCGACCCCGCGACCGCGACGGAGGTCGTCACGCCCGGCTTCGCCTGGGGCATCGTGGGGCAGCGCGCCTTCTACGTCGCGACTCCCGAACTGACGCAGCCCGGGCCCTGGGGTGCCGCGCTGGCGGTCCGCAACCCCGCCACCGGCGTCACCATCGAGGCCAAGCTCCAGTTCACGGTCTCCGAGGGCGGCTTCGGCCCGCGAATCGGCGATGCGGCGCCCGCGGTCAAGACGCTCACGCTCGGCGACGTGGGGGGCGACGTACGCCGGATCTCCACGGACCCGACGCCGGACCCGGCCTTCTACGAGACTTCGCTCGAGGCCGCCCTCGCGGCGAAGGAGCCCTTCCTCCTCGCCTTCGCCACCCCCGGCTTCTGCAAGAGCGCGCAGTGCGGCCCCACGTTGGACGTCGTGAAGACCGCGCTGAAGACCGCGCCGATCCGCGTCGTCGCCGTCGAGCCGTACCAGCTCGTCTACCAGGACGGCCGCCTCCAGCCGGTCTACCAGGACGGCAACTTCGTCCCCGTCGAGGCGGCGAACGTCTACGGGATCCCGACCGAGCCGTGGCTCTTCGTCGTCGATGCGGACGGCACGATCGCCGGCTCGTTCGAGGCCGTCGTCGGGGAGCAGGAGCTCGTTGACACGATCCGCGCAGTCACCCGATAGGACGGCGCGCCCCTCCGGCCAGCCCGGCCGGCCCGGTCAGCCCGGGTAGCCCGTGATGGCCCGAATCTCCTCGTAGAGAGGCCGGAGCCGCTCGTACATCCGCCGGTACACCCGCCGGTACAGCTCGTCGTAGAGCTTGGCCGCCTCCGGCTCCGGCTCTCGCGTCTCCACGACCCGGGTCATGGCCGCCACCGCCGCCTCGAACGACGGGTGGATCCCGAGGCCGACCGCCGCGTCGATCGCCGCCCCCAGGCCGGACGTCTCGTGCGTGTGGGGCCGCCCGACCGGCAGCCCGAAGACGTCCGCGGCGATCTGGACCACGCGGTCCGACCGCGCCCCGCCGCCGGCCACGCGGAGCTCCGTGATCGGCACGCCGGTGCGGCGCTCCGTTCGCTCGCGGCCCTCGCGCAGGGCGAACGCCAGCCCCTCGACGACCGCCCGGTAGAGGTGAGCCCGGGTGTGGACGTCGCCGAAGCCGATGGCGGCGCCCTTTGCCTCGGGCCCGGGAATGCGGACGCCCGGCGAGAACGTCGGCTGGAAGATGAGGCCCATCGCGCCGGGCCGCGTCTGGCCGAGCAGCTCGTCGAGGACGTCGACCGGGTCGACGCCCCTGGCCAGGGCCGCCGCCTCCTCGGCGGCGCCGAACTCGCGGCGGAACCACTCCACCAGCCAGAACCCGCGGAAGACCTGGACTTCCAGGCTGTAGGCGCCCGGGACGGCGGCCGGATACGGCGGCACGAGCGGAATCGACTCCACGTAGCGCCGGTGGGTCGTGTTGATCGTGGCCGTCGTCCCGAAGGAGAGCGCGCCGACGTGGGGCGCCAGCGCGCCCGAGCCCAGCACCTCGCAGGCCTTGTCGGCGCCAGCGGCGATCACCGGCAGCCGGGCGGGGAGGCCCAGGTGCGCGGCCGCGGCGTCGGTGAGCTCGCCGAGGCGGTCGCCCGTCGGCACGAGATCGGGCAGCATGTCCCGCTCGACGGGCATCGCGCGCCACTTCCAGTCGCTCGCCTTCGCCCACCGGCGCCGCTTGAAGTCGAAGGGGATGTAGCCGACCTGCGCCGCGTCGGCGTCGACGAAGCGCCCGACCAGGCGGTGGACGAGGAAGCCCGACAGGAGGAGGTAGCGCTCCGTCTGCGCCCAGGTCGCCGGCTCGTTCGCGATGAGCCAGTTCGCCTCGCAGTCGGCCTGGAAGGCGGCGACGGTGTCGGCGACCCCAACGACGCGAAAGGCGAGGCCGTTGACGCCGCCGATCCGCGGCAG
>Ga0315295_10006446_pt1 | contig 10031 bp, 5 predicted proteins | sample YL17G14_0_MG_FD_204453 | JGI IMG/M metagenome (GOLD analysis project Ga0315295, IMG submission 204453) | Sediment microbial communities from Yellowstone Lake, YNP, Wyoming, USA - YL17G14_0 | ecosystem: Environmental > Aquatic > Freshwater > Lake > Sediment | place: USA: Wyoming | collected... | reverse complement strand
GTCGGGGTCAAACAACTCCGCGTCCCAATCGGCCTCTTCGTCTCCATTCGTGACGAGGTCTCCGACTGAGATGACAAACGTCTGGAATTCCTAGTCCGTTTCGCAGACAGCCACCATGGCGCCGGCGACCTGGTCGTGGTCGAGAGGGTACGTGCGGGAGTCTCCGTAGGCGAAGAACTTGACCTCCTCCGCTCCACCAGCCGGGGCCGATCGAAAGGAGCCGGTCAGAGTGTCCTCGCCGGCGACGACCCTATAATAGTGCTTCGCGGCCGGCGCAAGGTTCGTGATAGTGCACGAGTGTTGGTGGTCGGTCCCGTACTCGTTGGTGAACGCGCTTCCCAGCGAATAGAGAGTGTCCAATCCCCACGATATCTCGCACTCGCGGGTAGCGCGCAGTTGCCAGTGCACTCTCATCTCTGCACCATTACCCGCAAACGTGAGATAGGGTTCCTTCCGAAATAGGCCGGCGCCTGCAAGCTCGAGGTCAAAACTGATGTCCGAGCTTGTCACGCTGGACTGGTGGACTTCTACTGCAAGCACGTTGAGCCCCGTCTCCAGAAAGGCGGGGTCGATCGAGTAGTCATAGAAGGTATATTCACCCGCGCCTGAGGCGGCCCCGGAGGCCAGGGTCAGATAGTTGACCGGCCCTGCGGGCATGTTGGACCTGCAAACCTCGATCCCATTGAGATAGACCACCGCGCCGTCGTCGCGGAGTAGTCTCACCAGCAGGCCGCCAAGGCCAGACGGGTCGGAGACACTGAAGTAGTGCCTGAAATATGTTGTAACATATTTGTGATTTTGGTCCGGGCCGAATCTGACCACCGTTGCCTCGTCACCGTCTCCGTAGCCGAGCTGGGCAGGTCCGGAAGGCCAGGTCGCGTCGCTGAACCCGGGCTCCCTCCAAGCCGTTCCCTGGTCAGAGCCGTTGTCGAGGTATTTCCACGCCGACCCGGCAGGCACGAGGATTGTCTGCGAGTGCGCCGTGCATGCCACTAGGGCGAGGAGAAACACTGGCGAGCAGAGCAGGAGCGCAGTTCTCAAGCGAAACATAGTTCTCATTGTGCAGTCCTCAGTTCTGTAGTTCAACCGTGCGAAGCAGCCGCGGCAGACCCGCGCTCAGGCCTCCCGAGTGGTGCCATCGCACTTTGCATCCAGCGGCTCCGCATGGAGGCGAGTCTACCAATTGTCAAACGCTCTGGCAATCCAAGAAGCCTCATTTGGACTTTCACCGTGCACGCCATGTGTGATAGCCTTGTCTGTTGAAACAAAAGGACGAAATCTGAGGTATTAGGTGCTGTGGCTGCTCTCGGGATAGGTGTGCCTGATGGGCCGAGGCAAGTTGCCACATCTTTTCTTATCTGGACAGGAGGTTCTCAGATGGGTAACGTGGATTCGATGCAGAAGATGGACCGACGGAGGCGCTCGCGCTCTCTCATGACTCTCTGTTTCCCGCTGGCTCTCGCTTCTCTGCTGATGCTTTCCCTGGCCGGCTCAGCGCTCTCGCAAGGGGCGCCGCCCCAGACGCCATCTTACGTGGCTCCGCCCGAGACTCGCAGGGACGACCTCAGGGACACTCTCCACGCGGTCGAGATAGCCGACCCCTATCGATGGCTGGAGGACCAGGAAAGCCCGGACACGAGGGCCTGGATAGACGCCCAGAACAAGTACGCCCATTCGTTCCTCGATCCCCTGACCATAAGAGACAGAATTCGGCAGCGCCTGACGGAGCTGATGAGAACTGATCGCATAGGCACCCCGATCGCCCGCAACGGTCGCTATTTCTTCAGCAAGAGAAAAGCAGACCAGGATCTGTTCGTCGTCTACATGCGCGAAGGGGTCAAGGGAAAGGACGAGGTCCTCATCGATCCCCACACGATGAGTGCCGACAAGTCAGTCAGCGTGAATCTCTACGAGGTCTCGCAGGACGGGAAGCTGCTCTGCTACGGCATTCGTGAAGGAGGACAGGACGAAGAGAGAGTGAGATTGTTCGACGTGGACGCGAGGGTCGACGTCGCCGACTCGCTTCCCAAGGCCATGTATATGGGCGTCTCGCTGACGCCGGACAAGTCCGGACTCTACTACTCCCGTTATACGCCTGAAGGGTGCAGGGTCTACTTCCACGTTATGGGCACGGATCCCGCCGGCGACACGCAGATATTCGGAGAGGGCTACGGACCTGACAAGGGAATGGGCGTCGGTGTCTCCGAAGACGGTCGCTATCTCCTTGCTGCCGTCTGGCACGGCTCTGCCGGCCAGAAGACCGAAGTCTACTGCCAGGACCTCGCTGCGAAGGGGTCCTTCCAGACCATCGTGAACGATCTCGACGCCCGCTTCGAGCCGCAGATAGGAGGCGACAAGCTCTTCATGGTGACTAACTGGAACGCGTCCAACGGCCGCGTGCTGTGTGTCGACCTCAAGAACCCGGCGAGGGAGAACTGGAAGGAAATCGTGCCCGAGGGCCAGGCGGCCATCGAAGGGATGTCGCTCGCAGGAGGACGGCTCTTCGTCAACTACCTCGATAACGTGGTGTCGAAGGTTGAGGTCTTCGAGCCGGACGGCAAGCTCGTGCGCGAGATAGCGTTCCCCACGCTGGGCAGCGTGAGCGGCATGGGTGGCCAGTGGGCAAGCAACGAGGCGTTCTACCTGTTCACGTCTTTTCACGTGCCGACCACCATCTATCGCTATGATGTGAAGAAGGGAAGCCAGGAGATCTGGACGAAGCTCAACGTCCCCGTCGACACCGACAAGCTGGACGTCAAGCAGGTATGGTACACGTCGAAGGACGGCACGAAGATCCCCATGTTCCTGGTTCACAAGAAAGGCATCAAGCTCGACGGCAACAACCCCACGGTACTGACCGGATACGGCGGGTTCAACGTCAACATGACGCCCTACTTCAGTTCTGTGCTGGTGGCGTGGGCCGAGCTGGGGGCAGTGGCGGCGATACCCAATCTGCGGGGTGGGGGTGAGTTCGGAGAGGAATGGCACAAGGCGGGGATGTTCGAAAAGAAGCAGAACGTGTTCGACGACTTCATCGCTGCTGCCGAGTGGCTAGTTGCCAACAAGTACACTAACAGCTCTCGGCTCGCGATCTCGGGCGGCAGCAACGGCGGCCTGCTCGTCGGCGCCGTACTCGTCCAGCGGCCGGAGTTGTTCAAGGCTGTGGTATGCACGTATCCTCTGCTGGACATGCTGCGCTACCACAAGTTCCTCCTCGGACAGTTCTGGGTCTCTGAATACGGCTCGGCAGACGACCCCGAGCAATTCAAGTATATTCATGCCTATTCGCCGTATCACAATATCAAGAAGGGTGTGAAGTACCCGGCCACGCTCTTCATCACCGGCGACTCTGACACGCGCGTGGCGCCGCTTCACGCGCGCAAGATGACCGCTCTGCTCCAGGCCGAATCAGGCTCGGAGGAGCCGGTCCTGCTCATTTACGACACGAAGCTGGGGCACTCGGGCGGCAGGCCCATAGGCAAGCTCATCGAGGACGAAACAGACGAGATGGGCTTCGTCTGCTGGCAGTTGGGGATAAGGGAGTAACACAAGAGTGCGCCGCAGCCCGCACCGATGCACCGGAGCGTAGATGGCCCGCATGAGGGAGGCGGAGGGTGAGCGGCCTGTGGAACACAAGACAGGGTCCTGGTCGAGTCTCTGTGCGGCTCGGCCAGGACCCGGGACATCGTGCCGCATCGAACTCGCCTTGTAACGAACGCCTTCCTTCCCCGGCCTTCCGACAGACGACCTGTCCACACTCGCCCCTCCAGACCCGGCACAACCCTTTCCCGGCCTTCTGTTGTCCCAACCTATCTCTCCTTGAACGGTCGCGGCTCGGAGCATACACTGCATTGGCTCAGCGTCCGAATCAGTGAGCCGAAAGGCGTCGTATTGTATGGCGAGCCAGGTCCGGAGATGCTAAGATGTTCGGTTTGGATTGCCATGGCCTGATATTCAGGGCTTGAATGGCCCGCTGGAGCAGCCGCAACACAATGAGGACCAAGCTCATCATAAGCTTCCTGATAGTGGTCGTGATCAACGTCCTGGTCACGTCGTGGGTCGGGATCCGCCTCATAGGCGACGAGATAGTCAGGCAGGCACAGGACAAGGTCCGAATGGACATAAACGCTGCCAGAGAGACCTATCTCGACAAGCTGGACGAAGTGGAAGGCATCGTTCGTCTGGCGGCGGTGAAGTGTGCGGTGCGGGAAGCCCTCGTCACCGGCTACGTGGAGCCCATGAAAGACGAGCTCCGAGTGGTCAGGCAAAAGGAAGGTCTCGACATCCTCACCATCACTGACAGAAACGGGGTTGTCATCTACAGAGCCAGGAATCCCAAAGCCTCGGGCGACAGCCAGGCGCGGGACGACGTGGTGGCTGCCGCGATCGCCGGCAAGAGAGAGGTCGCCGGGACCGAGATAGTGCCCAGAAAGGAGCTCCTCAAAGAGGGCAAGGACCTGGCCAACAAGGCGCGAATGAAGCTGGTGGCCACGTCTATGGCACGACCGACGCCCGAAACCGAGGAAACCTCGGGCATGGTCATGAAGGCGGCGGCTCCCATTCTGGACTACGACGGCACTCTCGTGGGCGTTCTCTACGGTGCGAAGCTGCTCAACCAGAGCTCAGACATAGTGGACAAAGTCAGAGACATCGTCTACAGGGGAGAGACATACAAGGGCAAGAACGTGGGCACGGTCACGCTCTTCCAGGGAGATCTGCGCATATCCACCAACGTGATCACCTCTGAAGGGACCAGAGCCGTTGGAACCAGAGTCTCGGAAGAGGTCTACAACCAGGTAATAGGAAAGGGCGTGCCCTGGATCGGACGAGCGTTCGTGGTGAACGAGTGGCACATATCCGCCTACGAACCCGTTCGCAATTTGAAAAGCAACGTCGTCGGAATGCTCTACGTCGGCACATTGGAGGCCCCGTACGTCGACCTGAGGCATCGCATCGTCTACACTTTCCTCCTCATCGCGCTCTCGACCGCGGCCGTGCTGTTCCTCATCGGGTATTTCATCACGATGAACATCGTGCGGCCGGTGAAGGAACTTCTGTTCGCCACGAGGAAGGTGGCCGGGGGGGACCTCTCCTACAGGGTGCAGACCAAGTCCCACGACGAAGTGGGGGAGCTCACGGATTCCTTCAACAAGATGACGGCCGAGCTCGAGAAGGCGACGGAGAGCAATCTCTCACTGACGAGGACCCTCGAGGACAAGGTCAGGGACAAGACAGAGGAGCTGCAGAACGCCCAGGATCAACTCGTGCGCTCCGAAAAGTTGAGCTCGCTGGGCAGGATGGCTGCCGGCATAGCGCACGAGATCAACAATCCCCTCACGTCGATACTAATCAACAGTCACCTGATGGCCGAGCGGCTCCTCGGCGAGGAGCATTGTGCGGAGAATCTCAGGCTCATCATGGATGAGACAAGCAGGTGCAGCACGATCGTAAAGGGTCTGCTCGAGTTCTCGCGCCAGACGACGCCGAAGAAGGGCCCCGCGGACATCAACGAAGTCGTCGGCAAGACCCTCGCCCTCATGAGGAGCCAGATACTTCTTCACAGGGTGAACGTAGACACGGATCTGGACGCCGGGCTGCCCGAGATAATGATAGACGTCAACAAGATTGCGCAGGTCTTCACGAACATCATCCTGAACGCAATTGATGCGATGCACGATGGCGGCGATCTGACAATATCCACCCGGATGTCACCGGGCCGCCAGTTCGTGGAGGTGGAATTCGCCGACACCGGGTGCGGCATTCCGAAGGTGCACCTCGGGAAGATATTCGATCCGTTCTACACGACCAAGGGAACCAAGGGCACGGGCCTGGGACTGGCTGTGAGCTACGGGATAGTTGAAGTGCACGGCGGTGAAATCGGCGTGCGCAGCGAAGTGGGGAAGGGCTCGAGTTTCACGGTGCAGCTGCCGGCGGCGCAGTCCGGAAGCCCGGCACCCAGGTGAAACTCGTTCCAGTCTTCGGTAGAATGGAGTAACGAGCAAGCACAGGGGGAAACTGAATCATGAGTCTCGGCAGCGACTACGGGAAGAAGATATCCTCGCTCGAAGAAGCCGTCTCGGTGGTGAAGAGTGGGGACAGGGTCTATGTCAGCGGAAACGCCGCGAGTCCTCTGACGCTGACTCGCGCGCTGGCCGGCCGCAAGGACGAGCTGAGGGACGTCGAGATAACTCACGTGCTCCTCGCAGGGGACGACCCTCTCTCGAAGCCGGAGATGGAGGGACACTTCAGGCACAATTCTCTCTTCGTCGGGCCCGCCGACAGGAAGGCAATAAACGACGGCCGCGCCGACTACGTGCCGGTCTTCCTCTACGAGATACCGGACCTCTTCTACTCGGGTATTCTGGAGCTGGACGTGGCTCTCCTCCACGTCTCTCCTCCAGACGACTACGGCTACATGAGTCTGGGCGTGGAGTGCCTCGCTTCCAAGGCCGCCGCGGACACCGCGAAGCTGGTGGTCGCCGAGGTCAACGACAAGATGCCTCGCACGCTGGGTGACTGTTTCATCCACGCCTCCGAGGTAGACAAGATAGTGGAGATCTCCCGGGAACTTCCGGAGCTCCTCGCAAAAGAAATCACCGACGTCGACAGGAAGATCGGGCAGAACATCGCCGACCTGGTCGAGGACGACTCCACAGTCCAGCTGGGGATAGGCGGAATCCCGAACGCCGCCCTCGCGGCAATGCACGACAAGAAAGACCTCGGCATACACACGGAGATGGTCTCGGACGGCATAATCGATGCGATGGAGAAGGGCGTGATCACGGGAGCCATGAAGACGCTCCATCCGAGGAAGGCCGTGGCCACGTTCCTGTTCGGCTCGAGGCGGGCGTACGAGTATGCGCACGACAATCCCGCCTTCGAGTTTCATCCTGTCAACTACACCAATCACCCGACAGTCATCGCCAGGAACGAGAAGATGGTGGCCATAAACTCGGCCGTCGAGGTCGATTTGACGGGGCAGGTCTGTTCCGACTCGATAGGGACGAGGATCTACTCCGGATTCGGCGGCCAGGTGGATTTCATACGCGGTGCGGCACAGTCCAGGGGCGGAAAGCCGATAATCGCGCTGCCGGCCACCACCAAAGAGGGCGACACGTCGAAGATCGTGCCCTATCTCAAGCAGGGCGCGGGCGTCGTCACCACCAGGGCCGACGTTCACTACGTGGTGACAGAGTACGGCGTGGCCTCTCTTCACGGAAAGAACCTTCGGCAGCGTGCGCGTGCGCTCATCGGGATAGCGGCGCCGCAATTTCGCGACGAACTCGAGAAGCAGGCGAAGGCGCGGAAGCTTCTTTGATGCGGACGCGACGGCCCGCCGGCGAGAATCGGATGAACCAGCCCAAGAGAGCCGAGACGAAAATTAAACAGACGCGGCGGAAAACGCGTTGGTCAGGACCTGCAACCATATCGTAACCTTGAAGGAAGGGAAAAGTAATGGGAGAGAAGCCGAGAATACTGGTCGTGGACGATGAACTTCCTGTGTGCAAGAGCATCAGCTCGGCGCTGGCTCCAGACGCCTACGCCGTGGACATGGCGCTCAGCGCTGAAGAGGCCCTGAAAAAGGAAGAAGACTCAGAGTACGACGTGGTCATCACAGACTTGATGATGCCTGGCCTGAGCGGCCTGGATCTTCTCAAGGCGCTGAAGGACAAGCGCCAGGGCGTCAGAGTGATAATGGTGACAGGATATCCTTCGATAGAGTCCGCAGTCCAATCCATCAAGTTCGGCGCCTTTGACTACATACCCAAGCCGTTCACGCCGAACGACCTGCGCAGCCTGGTGGCTCGTGCAGTGGAGAGCAGGCGCCTCCAGAAGGAGCAGGAGGCAACGGCGGCGCTGAGGGGCGCGGAAAAGCCGATAGTGCCGCCGGCCGGCCTGTACTTCATACCCGAGAACTCGTGGGCCGTGGCCGACAATGACGGAAACGTGAGGATCGGCGTTCACCACGCTTTTCTGAGAGCCATCGGGAAGGCAGTTTACCTGGAACTGCCCAAGGAAGGCGACATGCGTTATCAGGGCGAGGCCTGCCTCAGGATAACCGACGCCGCGGGGCACGTTCACAAGGTGTGGACGCCAGTGAGCGGAAAGATCCTGGTGCTGAACGACACGATAGCGAAGAACAACTCCGTCCTGCAGGGCGACCCGTACGGAAAGGGGTGGGTCCTTCTGGCCAAGCCCTCGAATCTGGATTCCGATCTCAAGAACCTGGCACAGTAGAGCGAGTCTCGATTTGCCGTGACATGGTGTGTAGATCTACCTCGAATCGAAGAGCTTCTGCGTGGCGCGGAGACTCTCATTGGAGCTTACGAGCCGTCTGCGCTGACCTACCTTGACAGCGAGGGCAGATGGCAGATAGGCCCCGCCACGCTGGCCGACAGAGTTTCCTGCGAGCTCTGGTTCAGGATCTGGGAGGCCAGGAACGCCGGCGGACTCGACTCGCAGGTGGCAGCGCTCTTTCTTCCCCTGATCGCCAATGAATCCTCCTGGCAACTCGTCGGGAGAATCCAGCACGGTTCAATGCACCATGGTTCGGGTGCGAGCCGGGCCTGCTCTGAGAACCAGGGTCTTCTCGCAGCCGTGCTGGCCCTAAATCTCCTCGTTGAATTCGACGCCTACGAATCCATCAGCAGCAGCTACGCGGCCGAGTGGGACCGCAAGGCCAAGGCCACGAAGGCTCTCCATGCGGAGAAGCTGGAGATTCTCGCCAACAGGCTGGGGGAGACCCTGGCCGGCGGCACGGGCCTTCAGCATTTCCTCGCGCTCAGGTCCGCGCTGAAAGCCGCACCCGATTCCATCTTTAACGTTGTGAGCGAGATCATTTCCGAGGAAGTGCGGGTGAGGTCCGAGTTGGACGACCTGCTCGCTGAACTGAGACTCGCGGAAGACAAGGAAGAGATCTGCGAGCTGATATCCGCCTATGTGTGCCCCCATCCTTCCATCTCACGAAGGGAGCCGCGGGCGCTCCTGCGGCCATGCGTCGAGCTCCTGGCGAGCAAGGAACTCGACGTGTCGAGCGGCATCCAGTACAGGGCATCGGCATTTTTGGGGAGACTCGCGGACCCGCGCTCATCCGAATCCCTCATGGAAGCGCTGAGAGATTCTGCTCCGGCGCACACGTTCTTGCGCTCGAACCTTGTTTTCGCGCTCGGGAATCTCAGGGAAAAGAGAGCGGTACCCCTTCTCACTGAGATTCTCGACGGACCGGACCACGCGTGTGTGCCGTCTAATGAAGGTCGCTCTCAGTACCTGCAGCCTCTGGACTCCGAGAAGCGCGAGGCGGTGTGGGCACTGGGAAAACTGGGTGCGGACGCGGTGGCTGCGCTGCCCTCGCTCACGAAGTGTGTGACCAGCCCGGACCGGGAGACCAGGATATACCTGGCATGGGCCATGGGCATGATAGGCGCGGGGCAGAAGCAGGCGTCCGGAGGGATAGACGCCACGATTCCCATAGCCCTGATGAACCTCCTCACAGGAAAGGACGCCCCCGCGTTCGAGGAGGCGACGTTCGGCCTGAGGAAGCTGGGTCTGCCGGATTTTCTTCACACCCTGTATCTGCGCGACTTCAAGACGGTACCGATACTCTCCCTCAAGCCCAGCAGCACAGGTCTCTACGAGCTTTCTGAGACGCTCCTTCATCTGGCGTCCGTGAAGAGACCTGTCGTGATGGCCGTGACCGGAGACTCCGGGACAGGAAAAACCTATTTCTGCAACACCATCGCCCGAGGGTTCAGCCGTATCGAGGGGCACGAGATCCTCTATCTCATGCGGGATGGGCCGGAGAACAGGGTGTTCGACCGCATCCTTGGGCTCAAATGGCTGAAGGCCCACAACGAAGCCAGATTCTGTGAGAACTACCCCGTCTCGGAAGACCAGGACGAGCCGGACGCGTTCTTCGAGGAATTCCTGAGGCATAACGCACACAAGAAGCTCATAATCCTGGACGGTTGGAGGGACGAGGCCTACTTCCACCAGGTAGTGAGGAAGTTCTACGAGAAGGGACATCTCGACGT
>Ga0315295_10006445_pt1 | contig 10031 bp, 8 predicted proteins | sample YL17G14_0_MG_FD_204453 | JGI IMG/M metagenome (GOLD analysis project Ga0315295, IMG submission 204453) | Sediment microbial communities from Yellowstone Lake, YNP, Wyoming, USA - YL17G14_0 | ecosystem: Environmental > Aquatic > Freshwater > Lake > Sediment | place: USA: Wyoming | collected... | reverse complement strand
TAGAAATAAAGGCCCGGAATCTATCCAGAAAGCGGTTGAGGGAGGGCATCTTGACCCTGTTGAGGTATTCGAACTGGAACATGACAGGCCCGAGCTTCCGGCCGAGCGGCGAAAGGCGCTCGAGGAATCGCTCGAGAAGGGCCGTGTCGAGAAAATGGGGATTGGGGGAGCCGGCTCTGCCGGCATAGGCAGCCGGCTGCTTCGAGTAGAAATGGGTCAAAGTCAGGGAATTGGGGGCCTTGACCGTGAAGACGAAATCGTCGGGCACCGCAGCGGCGTACTGCCTGACGGTCCGGACATCGGGAAGACTGACATGCTCGGGAAAAAGGCTCCAGAACCATTGGTCGACCTCCACCGAATTCAGCCGCTCCGAATAGTCCAGAAGGTAGTCTTCAGGCCGGTACGTCTTGCCGCGTTCGTAGAGGAGCCCTTTCCAGGAATCGTACTTCCAGGAGCAGGTCCCGATGCGGAGGGAGGAGCGGTATCGGTCAGGAATAAGCGCGGAGATCATTCCTCATACCCGGAAAGCAGTCGAAGGCCGCGACCCGGCACGGCCCGCCCCGGTTCGCCCGGGGAGACGTTGCTTATTTAAGCAGGGGTCGGCTTCTCTGTCAATCCTGATATAATTTATAAAATCTATTGATTTAATAGAATTAATATGCTAGGATTATTTTGGAGTCTCGCTTTGCTGGCTGGGCGGGAATCCGCCATCCCCAACCCCTCCTTTTGCTAATTCCCCGAAAACAGCCAGCACCCTCTCTCTCCTTCCGGCCGTGAAATGCAACGGTCTTGACTTAAGCATAGTTATCCTATATGAATAGTAAGATATAGGGTGAAACCCATGAACAGCTTGGATGAACTGGGATATAGCTCCTCTGGACAGGCGGTCGGGGACGCGGGCGAAGGGAGCCTGCTTTTCGAAGAGCGGGTCGATCTCTTCAGCCCGGCATCTTACGACTCCGGCCCTCCGAACCAGGATGGCCGGTTGCATCCGTCGACCGGGTCGAACGGTTCAGGAGGAGATAACGGCGGCCCGGATGTGGACCTGGTCAGGGTCTATCTCAAGGATATGGGAAGAGTGATGCTGCTCACGAAGGAAGCCGAAGTCGGTCTGGCCAGGAAGATCGAGAAGGGAAAACGCCTGATTTTAAAGGGGCTTGTTTTAGCGCCCGTTTTCTTGGACTCACTCCAAGAATTGGAGGAAAAAATCCGGAAGTCTCCCGGGGCGCTCAAAGAGGTCTTCGACTTTACCGATGAGGAAATCGAAGGAGAAATGGAGAAAGCGGCCCTGTTCAAGGCCTGCGCCGGAATCAAAGAAATCAGGGACATAGCCAATCGGCTGAGGGTCCTTCCTTTGGGGAAGAAGGGCCTGTTCCGCAGGGGCCGTTTGGTCCTCCGCATGCGGGATCTCGTCCCGGGACTCCGGCTCCGGCGGGATGCCTGGGAAAGCCTGGTGGACGATTTTATGGCCGCTTCCCGCGCCGGGATGCGGCGGGCTTCGAAAAGACGGGCGGCTGAATTCCGGAAATCCTACAACTTCATACGGGCGGGGAAAAAACTTCGTGATGAGGCGAAGTCAGAGCTCGTCGCGGCCAACCTCCGGCTGGTCGTCTCCATCGCCAAACGTTACCAGAACAGGGGCCTTAATTTCCTTGACCTCATCCAGGAGGGGAATATCGGGTTGATGAGGGCGGCGGACAAGTTCAACTACCGGCTCGGCCATAAGTTTTCCACCTATGCGACCTGGTGGATCCGCCAATCCGTCACCCGGGCGATCGCCGATCAGTCCAGGACCATCCGCGTCCCGGTCCACGTGAGCGAGACTTTGCAGAAGCTAGGCCATCTGAGACAAGCGTTCATCAGGGAAAAAGGCAGAGAGCCGAAGGTAGAGGAGATCGCGACGAGGACCGGCCTCCCCGGCCGGAAGATCGCCGAGATCCTCCAGACCACCCAGGAGACGGTCTCGATCGAGACTCCCGTCGGCGACAGCCGAGAAAGTTCTCTGAGCGAGTTTCTCCAGGACAGGGATATCCCCTCCCCTGCCGACACCGTTATCCATTCGAGCCTGCGCCGACAGATCGAGCAGGCCCTGAACAATCTGACGGCTAGAGAAGCCGAGGTCATCCGCTTAAGGTTCGGGCTTGGCCAGAGCGGCGACCATACCCTGGAGGAAGTCGGCGCGCGTCTTCAGGTGACGAGGGAGCGCGTGCGGCAGATCGAAACCAAGGCGTTGCGCAAACTGCAGTCGCCTGAACTCAACGGCAAGCTGAAGAGTTTCGCCTGATAAAATCCGTTCTCAGCCCTGACGGCGGACGTAAGCGATCGCCTCGATGGCGGCGACCGCCCCTTCTGCGGCGGCCGTTACGACCTGCATCCCTCCGCAGGTGATATCCCCGGCCGCAAAGACTCCGTCGATATTCGTCCTCTGGCGCCGGTCCACGGCCAGGCATTGCCTGTGGTCGAGCGACAGGCCGGCTTTCTGAAAAAGGGGCGAGGTCAGGCTTTCCCGGAAGACAAACACCGCGGCCACGGCTATCTCTTCTTCGCGGCCTTCCTTAGCGATGACCACTCTCTCCACCCCTTTCTCGCCCCGCACTTCAATGATCCGGGCCGACCGCTGGATGGCGATCCCCTTTTCTTCGATCTCCTTGGTTTTTGGCGTCTCCGCCTTCCAGTCCTGGGAACCACCCGGGATCCAAAGGACCCGGCAGCCCATCCCATGGAGAGCCAGCACTTCCTCGGCCGCCTCTTCAGAGTCCCCATAGGCCGCGACGGTCAAACCCCTGTAGAGAGGGCCGTCGCAAGTGGCGCAGTAGCTGATCCCCTGCCCGATAAAGCGTTCCTCACCCCGGATCAAACGTTCCCTTGGGACGGGTTTTCCGGTGGCTAGGATTATCGCCTTGGCTTCATAGAGATGCTCTCTCGAGACCACGTACTTCGTCGGGCCGGACAGGTTGAAGTCGATGGCCTCCTCCGCCAAGAGCTCGGTCCCGAAGTGCTCGGCCTGAGTTCGGAAGCTGCGGAGAAGCTCGGCGCTGTCGATCGAAAGGAACCCGGGATAGTTCTCCAGCGTGTAGCCCACGGCGAGGCGGGACCGTCCGCGGCCTTCCAGGATTGAGGTTTTTCGGCCGGCCCGGGAAGCATAGATCCCGGCCGTATAGCCGGCGGGTCCGCCGCCGACGATCAGGATTTCCGTATTTCGGTTCGTCGAATTCATGGTTCACCTCGATGAATATTTATTTTATCTTTCGGTCCATATCATGGGAAAGATTTTTTTGAGCTCAACCAGAGACTCGGGAAGCAGTGCGTCCAACCCGACGGGCGACCATTCGGCATATCCGATCAGCCAGTTTCCCCCGGTCTCGTCGAGGTCGAGACGGACGCGGTAGATGTCCGGCGAGATCCGGACAAGACGCCGCAATGCTTCGGCTCCGCCCGAGGAGAGGGCCACTTCAATCTGAATGGTCGCCCTCTCGGCGCTGAATTCGATGATCCGGGCGCTCAGCCTGTGCGCGACGATGCCCGTCCGGCCCTCGAAATAAGACGCGAGGAGAGAGCGGAGGCCGTTTTTGTCGCGGCCCTCGAAATCTCCAAAATCCTCCGCCAAATAAACCATAATCGGTTCAACGTCCTTCTTTTCGGCCAGGCGAACCAGGGTATCAATGGTCTCCAGAACGACATCTTCCTCGGTTTTGCGGCGGCAAGCAGGCCAAAGAGAAACGACCGTCAAAAAGCCGAAAAGAAGGACACTCTGTTTCAATCAAGTTCCTTTCATGAGATATCCGCGAACGGCTTCTACCGGCCTACTCGGCTGGTTCCGCTCCGTCCCAGCAATACGTGCAGAGCTTCTCCTTGGGCAGGCTGATAGCCTCGACGAGGTCCTCCAGGCGCTGGTACTTCAGCGTCGTCAGGTTAAGGCGCCGGCGGATTTTCTCCTCCATAGCTTTGTACTGATCGGTGCCGTGGACCGCGTAAGGCTTCAGGTCCCGGGGATGGTCGCCCTCGAGCTCGCGGATGGCCCGGCGCGCCGCCAGGTCGAACTCCGAGCGGGAGATCGAGAAATTCAGGTACTTGCAGGCGTAGACGAGCGGCGGGCAGGCCGGCCGCATATGAACCTCCAGGGCTCCGATGTCATATAGCCGCTGGATCGTGTCCTTGAGCTGGGTGCCCCGGACGATCGAATCCTCGCAGAAGAGGAACTTTTTGCCCTCGATGAGTTCTTGGATGGGGATGAGTTTCATCCGGGCAACGAGGTCCCTCAAAACCTGGTTTTGGGGCATGAAGCTCCGCGCCCATGTCGGGGAATACTTGACGAAGGGTCTCTTGAACGGGAGCCCGGCCTCGGCGGCGTAGCCGAGTCCGTGGCCGATCCCGCTGTCCGGTATGCCGGAGACGAAATCGAGAGCGATGGGGTTCCTCCGGGCCAGGAAGGCGCCGCACCGGTTGCGGACCCATTCCACATTGATGGCTTCGTAGCTCGAAGCCGGATAGCCGTAGTAAACCCAGAGAAAGGAGCAGATCTGCAGCTTGTCCCGGGGAGGGGTTTTCTGCTCGTAGCCCTCGGCCGTGATGAAGACCACCTCTCCGGGTCCCAGGTACTTCTCGGTCCTGAACCCAAGGTTGGGAAAGGCGCAGGTCTCGAGACTGACTGCCGTGCTTCCATCCTTGCGGGCGACAACGACCGGAGTCCGCCCCCACTTGTCCCGGGCTGCATAAATCCCCTTCTCGGTGAGGAGAAGAAGCGAACACGAGCCCTGGATCGCGTCCAGGGCCCCGGCGATCCCCGCTTCGTACGTCCCCTCTTGGTTGATCAGGATGGAGATGAGTTCGGTCGGGCTGATCTCGCCCCCGCTCATCTCAGAGAAGTGAAGCCGGCGCGTCTCCAAGGCGCGCTTGGCCAAGTCCTCCTTGTTCTTGATGACCCCCACCGTCACGATGGCATAGTTCCCTAGATGCGAACGGATGAGCAGCGGCTGGTCGTCGGTATCGCTGATGACGCCGATACCGGTATTCCCGTACATGTTGGCGATATCTTCGTCAAACTTGGAACGGAACTGGTCGTTCTCGATGCTGTGGATCACCCGCACAAAGCCGTCCGGCCCGCAGACGGACAGCCCTCCCCTTTTGGTCCCGAGATGAGAATGGTAATCGGTCCCGTAGAAAAGATCCCCGATGCAGTCCTCTTTGGAAGCGACGCCAAAAAATCCACCCATCCTTTTTTCTCCACCGGCCCGTTCAGTTTTTCTGGTAGACGACCTGGCCGCCGACGATCGTCAGGCGGACCTCTGTGCCCGGGATCTCTTCCTCGGGCACGGTCATTATGTCCTTGGAGAGGACGGTGATGTCGGCCAGCTTGCCCGGCCGGATCGACCCCAGCAAGTCTTCTTGAAACGCGGCGTAGGCGCCGCTCAGCGTATAGGTTCGCAGCGCCTCTTCCCGGCTCAGGCGCTGTTCAGGGAAGAATGACTGTCCGTCTTTCATTTTTCTGGTCACGGTCGCATAGAACGACGGGATCGGGTCGATGTCCTCGACCGGCGCGTCCGTGCCGTTGCAGATGACGGCGCCCCCATCCAGGACCGACCGCCAGACATAAGCTCCTTCCCTTGCCCTCGCTTCGCCCAGTTTCTTGACCACCCAGGGACCGTCGGAGGTGCAGTGGACACCCTGCATCGCCGCGATGATCCCCAGGCGGCCGAAGCGGGGGATGTCCGAGGCAGTGATTTGTTGGGCGTGTTCGACACGCCAGCGGAGGTCCTTCTTCTCCGGGTGCGCGGCAAAGGCCTGCTCATAGATGTCAAGGGTTTCCCGATTGGCTCTATCCCCGATAGCGTGGGTACAGACCTGAAAGCCGTTTTCGATCGCCAGGCGGGCGGTCTCCCTCAATTCATCTACCGGCATCGTGTTGAGGCCCGTCGATGCCGGCAGGTCGGCATAGGGTTCCAGAAGCCAAGCGCCGTGGACGCCCATGGCGCCGTCGAGAAGCCGCTTGATGGACCGGACGGTCAGATGGTTTTGACCGGCACCGATAATGCGGTATTGCGCGAGGCGCCGCCCGAGCTCGGCGTTGTCCTCGCTGATCATGGCATAGAGACGGACGCCGAGTTTCCCCTGCTCGGCCAGTTCCTTGTAGAGGTCGATGGTCCCGAACGAAGCCCCGGCGTCGTGGACGCTGGTGATGCCCTTGGAGAGGCATTCCTGGGCGGCGAGTTCAATAGCCTTCCGTTCCTCAGCGGTTCTTTCTGCCTCGGTCTTCTTCAACCGAGCGCCATAAAGAGCGCGTCCAATATAGCCTTGGGCTGTTTCCAAAAAGGCCCCGATCGGATTCCCGCGAGCATCGCGGACGATTTCGCCGCCGGCCGGGTCGGGAGTCGCTTTGGTGACCCCGCCGAGCTCCATGGCTTTGGCGTTGGCCAGGCTGGAATGGCCGCTGGCGTGCTCGAGCCGGACGGGGTTATCGGGCGTCACCCGGCTCAGGGCGTCATGAAAAGGGAGCCCGTCGACGTTGGGTTCCGGAGTTCTGTCCCATTTCTCCTGGTGCCAGCCTCTTCCCTGGATCCATTCTCCGGGCTTCGCTTGGCGGGCCGCAGCGGCGACCAGGACGACGATCTCTTCCCAATTTTTCGTCCGGGTCAGGTCCAGGATCATCCGGGCTTCCCCCACTCCGGTGAAGTGGGCGTGGCTGTCGATAAGGCCGGGTACAGCCGTCCGGCCCTCGAGGTCGATCACTCGGGTCGACCGGCCGATGTAAGGCTTTATCTCTTTGGCGGTTCCGACGGCGATGATGCGGTCGCCGGCGACGGCCAGGGCCTCGACGGTGGGTGCGGTTTCTTCCAGTGTGACGATCTTCCCATGGGTCAGGACAAGGTCAGCCGGCTGTTTCTTGGCGCAGCTGTTAATTCCTCCGATGATTAGGAGAGCCAGGATGAAAAGCCTCAATCTTGCCAGGTGATAATGCGTCATTTTGGATTCCCTCCTCGGTTCAATTAAATGTGCTTAGGCCCTTCAGCGGAGGTTGGGCTCGGGGCACGGCTTGTTGTTTAAGATAGATTCAATCCGTTCCATGACCTCCGGCGAAAGCCGGCCGAGCGTTTCTCCGGCCTTCATGTTCTCGACCACTTGTCCGGGCCGCGAAGCACCGGTGATGACCGAGCTCACGTTCGGGTTCTTGAGGCACCAGGCCAAGGCCAGCTGGGCGGTACTCATCCCGAGTTCTTCGGCGACCGTCCGCAGGAGGACCACTTTCCCGATCCTGATTTCGGCCTCCGGACCCGTGTACCGCTCTCGCAACCATTCGTAACCGGGAAGCGAAACCCTCGTCCCCGCAGGGATTCCAGCCTCATACTTCCCGGTGAGAAGGCCTCCGGCAAGCGGGCTCCAGATCGTCGTCCCGAGCCCGAACTCGTGGTAGAGCGGCGTGTACTCCTTCTCCACGCGGTCCCGCGTGAACATGTTGTACTGGGGCTGCTCCATCGTCGGCGGAATGAGGTGCTCCTGCCTGGCGAAACAGTAAGCCTCCGAGATCTGCCGGGCGCTCCACTCGCTCGTTCCCCAGTAAAAAGCCTTGCCCCGCCGGATGACCTGGTCCATCGCCCAGACCGTTTCCCAGACCGGAGTTTCGATGTCGGGACGATGGCAATAGATCAGGTCAACATAGTCCATCTGCAGGCGTGAGAGAGCGGCCTCCGTGCCTTCGATGATGTGTTTGCGGGAAAGCCCGCGGTCGTTGACGCCCTGGCCTCCCCAGAATATCTTGGTCGAGATGACGAGGTCCGAGCGCCGCCAGCCGAATTTCTTGATGATGGCGCCCATCATGACCTCGGCTTGTCCGCGAGCATAGGACTCGGCGTTGTCGAAGAAGTTAACACCGGCATCGTAGGCGGCTTTCATACAGGCGGAGGCGATGTCCTCCCCCACTTGATCGCTGAATGTCACCCAGGCACCGAATGAAAGGGCCGAGACCTTGAGCCCCGACCTGCCCAGCGAGCGGAATTCCATGGCCGTCGTCTCCTTAATTCACTCGAAGAGGTCAAAGGATATACCAGAAGGGCCGGCTACGCAAGGAGGGCTCGGGGCAATCGGCGGTTGTCGGCGAAGGTGTGCACGACGCCGTCGAGCGGAGCCAGGACGCCCGCTCCTTGCTCGAAATCAAGCTCTCCAGGCGATCCTCAGCCTGGCCAGTTCTCTCTGGCTATCCTGGTTCACGATCTGAAAAAGGGTGCGAAGCTCCTGCTCTGAGAGGATCCGCTGCATCCGGCAGAGAGCCGTATCCCCATGAAAAGCCTGGCCGCGAAAATCGACCTCGACCTCGACCGGATGGTGTTTCTCCAAAAATCCGGGCGCCGGCACATCCAAGGCCCAGGAGATATAGGCGACATGGTTGACGTGCTTGTTCCAGTCCAGGTCGCTTACGCGGACCCGGAAAGACCGCTCGGCATCGGCCTGGCTGATCGTGGGCAGGGCTTCAAAGCTCGAATCCACCGCCCGTCGCGAATCCTGGAGATAAGGACCGAGCCTCTCCCCGGGAGAAACCGGACGCCCGTTTTTAAGGTCGATGAGCGTCCAGGAGCTGCTGGCGGCCGCCAGCAACTCTCCTTTTCCGTCCCTGACCTCGAATTCGCGGAGCGCGAAAAGCCCTTGATTGGCGCACGGCCACGTGGTGAGCTCCACGGCGTCTCTCCAGCGCGGATAACGGAAGACCTTAATGTGATATCGGGAAAGGACCCAGGTCAGGCCCCGTTTCATCAGTTCGATGACGCCGGCGCCGAGCTTTTCGGCATGATCGCCGGCCGAATCCTGAAAATAATCCAGCAAGGCCGCTGGGCGCAGTCTGCCCTGGAGGTCGCACTCATAGGTCCGGACGGAGAATTGCCTGAGGTACCGGGCTTCGCCGCCCGTGGCTTGGCCGCTCATCTTGAACCGTCCTTGACTTTTGCAGCGCGATAGATAAGTTCGGGATCAATATCATATGTATAGGGTAAGCCGCGGTTTTTCCATCCGCCGACCGTCCGCAAGCCTTTCTCGTCCTTTTCTCCCTCGAATCCTTCAGCGACATTGTAAACCACTGAGAAACCGGCCTTCCTGGCCTCCTCGGCCGCCTTCCGGCTTCGGCCGCCGCTCCGGCAGATGAAGACTAGAATGTCGCTCGTCCGGAAACGCTCCCGGAGGTCCTGGACAAAATTCTCGTTGGGTTCGAAGGTCTGAAGGGTCTCGCTCCAGAAAGTCAGGGGGATGTTGTGCGCCTGGACAGGATGCCCCACGAGATAATATTCGGCGATGCTCCGGACATCGACGAGATAGGTCGCCGGATTTTTTAGCAGATCCAAGGCCTCCTGCGGAGAGACGATGGAAACCTCCCCGCCGAAAAGCATCCATCCGGGCAGCAAAAGGACCGCTGCCACCGCTTTGATTCGCGTCATTTCGTTACCTCCGGCTCGTTGGATCATCCATCATATTCCTTCTCTCCCGGACGAATCAAGCCGAGCCACCGGTTGAAATACAGGAACGGCCCGGCTTATAATCGCAGGCGATGTCTCATCGCGCCGCCCGGCTATCCATTTATATCATCGGCATCGGGCTGACCACCCTATTCCCTTTGAGTTCCTCATCTGAGGCGCGTCCGAAAACGGCCGGCTGGAACGTTCTCCTTATCACCATGGATACCACACGCGCGGACCGGATCGGCTGTTACGGGTATGGGGGGGCCAAAACACCCGAAATCGATTCTCTGGCGGCGCGGGGAGTGCGCTTCGCCAAGGCTTACTCCCCCGTGCCTCTCACCCTGCCCTCGCACAGCTCGATCCTGACCGGGAAATACCCATATGCCCATCACGTAAGAAACAACGGATCCTATCATCTGACTCCCGACCAAGTAACCCTGGCCGAAGTCCTCAAAGGACAAGGGTTCGCAACTTCGGCTTTCGTCGCCTCCTTCACCCTGGACTCCCGGTTTGGGCTGGACCAGGGCTTCGACGTCTATGATGACACTTTCGACTCCAAGCAGGCGCTCAAGAATTTCCGGTCGGAGAGACGGG
>Ga0315295_10006444_pt1 | contig 10031 bp, 15 predicted proteins | sample YL17G14_0_MG_FD_204453 | JGI IMG/M metagenome (GOLD analysis project Ga0315295, IMG submission 204453) | Sediment microbial communities from Yellowstone Lake, YNP, Wyoming, USA - YL17G14_0 | ecosystem: Environmental > Aquatic > Freshwater > Lake > Sediment | place: USA: Wyoming | collected... | reverse complement strand
ACGCGATACCTATAAGTGGTGGCATGATTTGTACGCGGAAATCTACGAACGGGAGACACCGAGAGCCGCCAGCGGGAGGCTGCTCATGCTCATCGGTACTGTCATCTCTTGTCTATCTGGAGCAAACGCGAACCATTGGACGGTCGAGAAGGAGGTGCAGCGACTCGTGAAGAATACGCATTTACACGCTGCCCTCTTAAAGCGGGCAAGAGAACTTGATCGTATGCTTGCCGAACGATAGTGGGTCGCCCTTGCCCGCAAGCGGCTGGCGGCGGCGAAGGCGCAGCAAAGAATGGAACTCACATGAGCAAGCTCACCCCCGTCAAGCGCGAAACGCTCATCTTGATTTGGAACACCGACACGCGCAGGGTGCCGGTCGAGGTCATGCTGACGAGCGCCCAGATGGAGTCCGGCATCGGCGAGGGACTGTACGATTTGACGGCCGAGCGTTACGAGAAAGTCTCGCACGAGCGCGCCCTGGCGAACCCGGAGAAGTGGGGTGCCTATGGTCTTGCGGCTGAGGACTGGACAAGCTGGGGGCCGTTTCAGATGATGGGGTTTGTTCTGCGCGAAGTCGGGTACTATGGCATTTGGGAACAGCAACGGCTGCTGGTTGAAAACGAGGAGCTGCCGGCCGAGGACTATCTCAGGCTCTGCATGCGTGCTTACGACAAGCACATGGCGCGGCTGATCCGCAAACGGGGACTGCCGGGCGCCTTCAAGGCTTACAATGGCGCCGGGCTGGCGGCGGAACGTTATCAATCGCGCGCACGGCTCGTTTGGGAACGATTGCGAAGGGAACTCAAAACACGAGATGAAAATGTCTGAGGAAACGATCAAACTCGGCGACATGGTGCGTGACCTCTACAGCGGGTTCGAGGGAATCGCCTACGGGATCACCGATTATCTGACCGGCTGCAGACAGGTCTGCGTGGTTCCGACCACGCTCGACAAGGACGGCAAGATTCGTGACTCGCACTGGTTCGACGTGGATCGGCTGGAGATTCTGCCGAAAGCGAAGATAAAGAGCCCCGTCACGCGGCCGGGCGGACCGCAAGATTGTCCCGCGCCGACGAAGTGAGCCTCTTTTCTCCCGACGAGCAGTTCCATCAGCTTTCTCCGCGTGACCGGCTTCTCGCAAGTCTGAACTCCGCCGAGTTGTTTTCGGAACGCACGCAATCACTCCAACGGGAATTCGCGGAGCGGCGGGCGCACCAACAGCCCTGCGCGCCACAAGGGCCGGTAGTGATCTACTGGAGGAATAGAGTATGCAGCATGAGTCGCATGAACGGCGCGAAGCCGAGCAAATCATCCGCGAACGTATGTTGCTCTTACCGGGTTGGCAATGGACAAGAGACGGACTCGCGGAAGAGATTATACAGCGCGAATGTATGACGTGGCCCACGTTCGTCCGAGCGCTTGGGCGGCTTTTGAGCAGGGGGACTATTCGATTCGGAGAGGAAATTCGGTTGCACGGCGATAGCTACAAGACCTACGTTCTGACATGAATGAGCGACTCAAGCGCAAGCGGCTCCTGCGGCTGCTCCGGCGAATTTCCCTGCTCCCGCTTTCCTTTGACGATGCGCTGGCGCTGGTCAGCGCGAAGCAAGACCTGAAGCTGGGCATTACCGACCCCGAGGCCTACGAGCGCGCCCTGCGGGTCTACCACAACCTTAAACACCTGAAGGTCGAGCATGGCACGCGGTAGAATGATTCTACGCAAGACCGGCAAAAATGATGCGCTCCAAAATCTTCTGGAGGAGTTCGGCCCGTATGCAGTTATTTTGCATCACCGGCTCTTGGCGTTTCAAGATCGGAATGGCAACGTGCAGGCGGACAAAAATTCCCTGAAGGCAGACTGTTTTCCGCTTGCAGGCTCGATAAAACCGGGCGCGTGCGAACGATTTTTGCGAGGTATGGAGAAACATGAACTCGTAAAAATTTACGTTGTCGGTAGGCTCACGTATGCGAATTTCCCCGCCTTCGACCGCAATCAAAGCGGCCTTAACTACAATAAAGAAAAGGATGAACATCCGCTCGCGCCGTGGCAGACTGCCGGAAATTTGCCGGAAAATCCCCGGAAAAATTCTGGAAATCCGCCGGAAAAAGTATGTCCTCAATCTGAATTAGAATCTGAATCGGAAAGAGAAGAGAAGAATCCCCCTACCCCCTTACCCGAAACGGGCGATGTAAAGAAACCACCAACAGACCACCGAGCAGATGCCGAGCGGCTGGTTCAGAACCTCGTCGCCACCAAACGCGCCCGGCCGGAAAGCCCGCAGCCCAAGCCTGGCTCTCTATCAGCCGAGGTCGTAGACAAAGCCCTTGCTATTTGCAAAACCGCCGGGGTCAAAGAGACAGACAAGGCCCGCATCTTCTCGCTTTGCAAACAGATAGCAGTCAAACACGGCCCGGCTGTGCTTGACCGAATCAACGGAAACCTGCGAGAATCTCTCGCCACCGGAAACATCACCAACCCGCTTGGACTCGCCCTGCACGCACTTAACGAATCCGTCTATGCCCCGGGCTGATGCGCAAATTCGGAGGTCAGATCAAGTGACACCAACGCCGACAGTTGTTTAGCGCAGGCAAAACTTGGCAAATTCTCTCGTGACAGACCAGCAGACATGGGCAAGGCGAATCAAAAAGCTCCTCTCCGCGTGCGGTTGGAGCCGCGGTCGTCTGGCCGCGAAATTGAAATGTCCGCCATGTACCGTCTATCGCTGGGAGCGCGGGGTCGAGCCCTCACCAGCCTATCAGGAAAAACTTGAGGAGATGGAGCGTCGCAAAGGACTCGCGACGAGCGCCGATGAGCAGCGAAGTTCAAAAACAGTTCGCTCGCGGGCTGAATGATTTGAGTGACTTCGAGATGCGGTTCCTGCTTGCGTACTGCGGCATTGATCCGCCCGGCAAGCCGCGCACCACGAAAGAGGCTTACCTCATCTGCCGGCCGGGTGTGAAAACCATGTCGGCACAGTCATGGGGTCGGCACGTACTGGCTCGCATCAGGCAGAAGGGGGCGCTCTCGGAGTTCTTCGAGCAACGCAATCTTGGTATCAACCGGGCCATTGATCTGCTGCAGGAGTGCTCCCGCGCAGAACTCGTGAAGATTATCCAGCGTGCAGGAGGGGCGTGGGACTACGCCCACATGCCCGACTTCCGCACGCGACTCCGGGCGGCTCGGATGCTGCTCGAAGTCCACGGCGTTGTCGGCCCGGAGGCGCTGGTGAACATCAACGTGGACGCGCGGCCGACGTGGGGACAGCAAGTTGCTGAGCAGGCCGAGGCCGAAGAGCAGAAGCGGCTCGCGGCAGGCAAAGAACGCGAAGCGACAGACGCGGAATTTACCGAAACAGAAAAAAAAGAATGAGATGAGCATGGGAAAATGGAGAGCGATCGAGGAGACAATTCATGGCGGGAGATTTATGCCCTTTGAAACCCTCATTACCGTCGCTCGGCTTGGTCTCCATCATGCTAATGACATAGAGACCACTCTGAACTCCGCCGAATGCGACAAGGCGCGGCTCGCGGAATGCGAGGGGCTGCTGAAACGAGTAGCTTTTTATAGACACCGAGATCACCTTCCGGGTTCTTTGAAAGCCGACATCGTCACCTTCCTCGTAAAAGAAAAGCCGACCTATCGGGACGATCCGGCGGCATTCGTGCGCGCTTGCCTTGACGATTATGATCCGCCACCTGACCTACGCACGGTCTTGCAAGAATATGTCGAGGCGCATCGGCGACTGCTGGCCGTCTCCGAGAAGCTGATAGCGTCGCTCAAATGAGCGGAGAAACGAAAACGATATGCGCAAGATCGTGCAGGTTTTCAAGGTGCGTTCCTACGAGCGATGCTCCTGAAATCCTGATCGTGCGCGATCAACCGGCGAAGGCGATGGAGACAGCCTACCGCGACGACCCCGAAGCCTTTGCATGGGACGTCCTCGGCGTGCGGGGTTTGTTTCCGAAGGCGCTCGAATTCATCTGGGCTGTCGCCAAGAAAAAGAAAGTTGCGTGCCGGGGGGCTTACGGAACGGCCAAGACGTTCTGGATGGCGGTGCTGGTTCTGTGGTTTCTCTACACGCGCTATAACAGCCGCATCGTAACCACCGCGCCGCGTGAACGTCAGGTCAAAGACCTGCTCTGGGCGGAAATCAACACGCTGCACGCCAACGCCAAAGTCAAGTTCATCGGACGGTGTCTCGGCGATCGGCTGGACGTCAGCAGGAAATGGTTCGCTGTCGGTATCACCGGAAACCAAAAGAACGAAAGCACCATGACCGGCTATCACGGCACAAACGTGATGTTCGTGGGCGACGAATCCAGCGGACTTAGTGCTCGCATTTTTGAAATCGCCGACCGGCTCTGCGTAGGTAACGATGATAAACAGGTCTATATCGGCAATGCCATTGATCCGCTCTCGACATTCGCGTCTCTCTTCAAGCAGCGCGGCTTCACGAAGATCGTCATCACCGCCTTCGACACGCCGAACGTGCAAGCCAAGCAAACATTGATTCCCGGCATGGCGACGTGGGAGTGGGTCTTGGATAAGCAGGTGCGCTGGGGTGAGCATAGTCAACTCTACAAGTCCCGCGTGCTGGCCGAGTTCCCGACGAGTGCGGACAACGCTATGATTCCGCTTTCGTGGATCGAGGCAGCTATGCAGCGCTGGGAGGAATTGATTGAAGAGGTGCGCGCTGAGAACAGAACGCTATCCACCGACGAGGCGGCCGAGATTGTAGCCGCCAAGATCGAAGGCGGGAAGTTTCTGGGGGCGGACATAGCCGGTGGCGGCGAGGACGAAACGATCTTCGCGCGCCGCAAAAAGTGGTTTCACCTGCCGCTCACATCTCATTTTGGCAACACGCAGGAAATTGCCGGGCTGTTCGCCATCGAACGCGAGCAGGGCTACGACATTGCACTCGATGCCATCGGCATCGGCGCCGGAGCCGCCGATGCAGCCGAGACATCGGGCATACCCGTGACGAAGGTGATCGGCTCACAGGCCAGCGACAAGAAAGATTCGACCGGCACGTTTGGATTTACGAACAAGCGCACTGAGCTTCATTGGGATTTGCGCGAGCGCCTGAATCCTCTCGCCCCGCACCCACATGCACTGCCGCGCGACGAAATGCTCATGGAAGACCTCGCCCTGCCTGAATACAAAGAAGTGGTCGGCAAAAAGATCATGATGGAGCCAAAAGAGAAAGTCAAAGCCCGACTCGGCCGTAGCCCGGATCGGGGAGACGCGACGGCAAACTCGCTTGCGGCAGAAGGCGGAACGCCGGCCTACATTCCATCTGACGCTGTGGCAGGCTCGAAGGAGAAGAAAGGCAATAAACGGAGGTGGTGAAATGAAAATCAAAGTCGAGGGATTCAGCACCACGCTCACGGCGGACAATGAAGAAGATGAACATGACCTTGAGTCGCTTGTCAAAATGGTGAAGGAACACGAGGACGAGAAACAACGAGGTGCGATAAGACTCTTACTTGATCTTTTCGAGGCATGGGAAAAGGGTGACTTGGAAGAAACACGGAGGTGGTGATGGGACTCTTAGAAACACTCGGCATTCGCAGGCGGCAGGCAGCGGTCGTGATCCGCGAAAGCGTCTCCGACACCGGGAAGTGGATCAAGATCGGCGGCGGCCTGCGGTACAACCGCGACCTCGGCTCAGCGGATTTGTACGACCTGATTGACCGCGCTTACCGCGCATGGCGGCTCAATCCGTTCGTGAAGCGTATCACTGAGATGTGGGTGAACTACGTGGCCGGCTCCGGCCTCACGTTCACCGCCAAAGACGAACGGGTGCAGCTTGTCCTGAACGATTTCCTGAGCCGGAACAAAATTCCACAGCACATGAAGCAGCGCGGGCGCGACGTATTCCTGTGCGGCGAGCTGGCAGGCATTCCGACGATCAACGTCAGCAGCGGCAACGTCCGGATCGCGTTTCTGCCCTCCATGCAGATTCAGAAGATTGAAATGAATCCCATGAACGGCGACGAGGCAACCGCCCTCTTTGCGCTCAACGAAGTCGGGCAACCGATCCGGCTGCCGATGGTCAGCGAGGACGTCTACGGCACCGCGCCCCTTCGCATCCCCGAAATCTACGGCGACAAGCGGCCGCCGGGATTCGATGCGCCGCTGCAAACGCTGGGACGCAAGACCGGGCAGGCGTTCTACCTCGGCATGAACATGATTCTCGGCGCGACGCGCGGAACGTCCGACCTGCTCACCATTCTCGACTGGTGCGCCGGGACCGAGGACTTGCTCTGGGACATGCGCAGCCGCGCGGAAAAGCAGAACAACGTCATCGGCATTATCACGATCAAGACCGCAACGCCTGCGCAGCTTAAGAAATACCGTGACAAGGACTCGCCCGAATACATTCCGCCGCCCGGCGAGGACGGCAGCGGCTGGAACTGGGCGAATGAGAACATGTCGTTCAGCTTCGTCTCCCCGCAACTTGGTTCAAGTGATGTGGCGGTTGCGATCCGGCTCTTCAAGAACATGATCTCCCTCGGCGGCGGCCCGCCCGAGCATCTCATGGGTGAGGGCGACGTTCCGAACCGCGCCACGGCGATGGAAATCGGCGACCCGTTCTATCAGCTCATGGCGTCCGGGCAGGCGGAATTCTGCGGTTTCTGGCAGAACATCGCCGAGTACGCCGTGGATCAAAAGCTCATTTTCACGAAGGAACTCGACGGCGTGACCGACACGAGCGTGACCGTGACCGGGCCGGACATCGCGACCCGCGACGAGGAGCGCCGGGCGACAACGGCCAAATCTTTCACCGACACCGTGGTCGCGTGGAAGATGAACGCTCTCATCAACGACGAGCAGGCCATTGACCTGATGAACCAGATCGCGCAGGGTTGCGGCCTGAAGGTCAAGGTCGTGGAGCAGCAGCTCGGAGCGGCGGCAAAAGAATCGTGGGCGCAGGGCGCGCTCAGGCGGATCAAGCAGCAGCAGGGAGAGCGATGAAAAACCAACTCAAGATTGTTGTTGGCGCTCACGGAACACACTGCCATTTTGAATTAGATGGCAAGCCGCTGCGATATGTCACCGGGGCTAACATCAATTTCGTCATCTCTGCGACAGCACTAACGAAAGCCGATGTAACTCTGCGGCTGATAATGCCGGACATTGCTTGTGAGAATCTTCCGGCAACGTTAACGATTGAACGAGAAGGTTCACCAACGGATCAATCGCAAGGAAAGGAAGGCGGGCATGAAGAGTAAGACGATTGCACAGCTTCTCAAAGAAGCCGGTGATTGCGGCGTGGTGACGTTGCAAACCGAGACGGTGATTCGCGCGCCGAAGGGGCGCGGCACCATAGATTTGGAAACGCGGATCAAGGAGACCGGCCAGCGCATTTCGTGGATGCGTGACCAGCCCGATGCCGTGCTGAAGCGCACGCAGATCAGCACGCAATGAGCATCCGCACCCTGAACGGTTTTCCGGTCGAGCGGCGCAAGCTCACGGACTTGGTCAAGGCTCCGTGGAACCCGCGCCGGATGCCTGAAGATCAGGCTGCGACGTTGCGCCGCTCGCTCGCGGAGTTCGGCACGGTCGAGCCGATTGTAGTCAACAAGACCACTGGCCACGTTGTCGGCGGCCACATGCGACTTGACGCGCTCAAAGAACTCGGCGAGGTCGAGACGGACGTGCTGGTCATGGAACTGCCGGAAGAGCGGGAGAAGGCTCTGAATATCGCCCTCAATCGCATCAGCGGACAGTGGGATGAGGAGCGGCTCGGTGAGCCACTCAAGGAATTACAGACCAGCGGAGACGTGGGACTGACCGGCTTCTCACAGGAGGAACTTGCGGATTTGCTTAGCCAGACCGTCAACGAAGGCTTGACCGATCCTGACGAAATCCCCGAAGCGGTGGAGACGCGCTGCAAGACCGGCGATATTTGGCAACTCGGAGAGCACCGGCTGCTCTGTGGCGACAGCACTAAGGCGGAAGATGCGGAGAGGCTGATGAACGGACAGTCTGCGGACATTTGCGTTACATCTCCTCCGTATTGGGTTGGCAAGGAATATGAAAAAGAAAAGAGCGAAGAGGAGATACTTCTTTTCATTAATGTTGTGTCAGAATTGATAGCTCGGAACGTTCTTTCTGGTGGCAGAATCGTTATCAACACTGCGACCACGCCGTGGTCGCACATCTCCGGGAAATTGGATTATCACTTGACTCTTGATTGGTGGCAGAATGCTTTCCGCAAGCGCGGGTGGTTGACAAGGAATATCAGAATTTGGCTAAAGCATGGCGGCTTATTCGGATTGAATCCACACTCTGATTTGATAGATATACATTGGGAATTTCTTTGTGCGTTCTGGAATCCATCGGGAGACTATCGGGGACAAAACAAGGTCGGCGAATCATGGGCTTTGTTGGGTTATTGGGATGACGTTCCCGTTACGAAACAATCCGAGCATTCCGCTCCATTCAACGTAGAGATACCGACGAGATACCTGCGGCTCTATTCAGAGTCTTCTCAGATTTGTTACGAGCCGTTTGCTGGCTCCGGCACAACTATCATCGCTTGCGAGCAGCTTGGCCGCCGCTGCTTTGCGATGGAGATTGACGAGCACTACTGCGATGTGGCGATTGCGCGGTGGGAGAAATTCACAGGCAAGACAGCGGTGCTGCTGAATGCCTGAATCCCCTCTCGACATAGCATGTCCATCCTGACCCCTGAAGAACGCACCGCGCTTGTCAAAGACGCGAAGAGCCGCGAATGCAAAGAGGACATCATCACGCTTCTCGGCAACCTGCCGACCATGCGCCTGATTCTGGCGTGGCCGACGGTGAGCATCGCGATTGATCCCGACTTCGACCCGCGCGCTCAGCATTCCGGCGGGCCGAATATCTGTCAGATGAACGACACGAAAAAGATGTGGGTTGGCGTGGAACTCGACTTCGACGAGATAGCAGCCGCGACGCGCATCCCCCGCGCCGTTGTTCAGGAGCATGTCTTCGAGGCGCAAATGAACCGCTGGGTCTATCCCGATGGAACCGTGCATGCTTATGCGCGCGAGTTGGCAAAGGCGACCATCGTGAAGATTGCCCAGACAAAACGCCGGGAAGGGAGCGAGTGATGGCGGTATCCGAAAAAGAAGTGCGCGAATTTGCAAAGCGCGTGAAGGGCCTGCAGCGCAGCGCGGGCGAACTCTCGAATGACGTTCGCGCGCATGTTACGTCCATTGTGGATGAGCACCGGCGCAAGATCAAAGAACTGATTGACCACTACCCACCCAAGACCACGCTGCCGGCCGGCGACATTCCGCGGCTGAGCGCGCAGATCAAGGCCGAGGTGGACTCGATGATTGACGAGGCCGCGATGGAGATTCGCAAGGCGCAGGAAGGGGTCTGGCGAAAGGGCGTCGCTGCCGGGCAGGAACTTGCTCAGGGATTGGAGCTCGAAGGTGCATTCTTCGCACCCTCCGCCGAGCTGCTGACTATCGCCACGGGGTACACCGCCGACCTCGTCCGCACGATTGGGACCGACTTGATGCCGCAGGTCAACGGCGTTCTTTCGCGCGCCGTGCTGGGCAGCAAGACACCCCACGAAGCCATGCAAGACCTCGACGCACTTCTCGGCCGGGCCGGGCAGCGCGGCGTTAGCTGGCAGGCCGAGCGGATTGTCAGGACTGAGGTGCAGCGCGTCTACGACATCGCACTCGACCAACAAGTGCAGTCGCTCACGAGCATGCTGGACAACCCGAAGGGCTTGAAAAAAGAGTGGGTTAGTGGGCCGTGGCGGCCCGGTCGCCGCGAAGAGCATCAGAGGATGGACGGTGAACAAGTTCCAGTGGATGAGCCGTTTACGCTTAAGAGCGGGGTGCGTTTGGATTATCCGCGCGCGCTCGGCCCCGATAACGCACCCGAGGAGACGATTTGTTGCGGCTGCACTTGGCGGATCGTTCCCGAAAGTTTAGTGGATTCTATGACGTAAAGCGAGAATCATTCTCGAATTGAGTGAAAAGAAACCATTGCAGATGCAATGGTTTTTTGTTTCAGGCTCTTG
>Ga0315295_10006442_pt1 | contig 10031 bp, 6 predicted proteins | sample YL17G14_0_MG_FD_204453 | JGI IMG/M metagenome (GOLD analysis project Ga0315295, IMG submission 204453) | Sediment microbial communities from Yellowstone Lake, YNP, Wyoming, USA - YL17G14_0 | ecosystem: Environmental > Aquatic > Freshwater > Lake > Sediment | place: USA: Wyoming | collected... | reverse complement strand
ACCCCGATCGTGTATTCCTTCAGCTCCTCGGCGGAGTGGCTGAGCGACCGCTCGGCGAGGTAGGACAACAATCGCCGCAGGTTTTCGGAATGCTGCAAGGACTTGCTTTCCAGGATTCGCCGCAGTTGCTCTCGGCACGGATCCGGAGCCGCTGATCCGGTGCTCATACCACGGAACTATAGCATGTAACTGCATGTAACAGTGTCACAAGGCGTCCCCGGGGCCAAAAACCGGGGCGGGGCGCCGGGGCCGGCGGAACCCCAAGCCCGGCAGGCAGGGCCAGGCTCCTGCAACCATTGGCAGTCTGCAGGGTGAGAATGGGCGGCCAGCCGGATATGGCATACCGGATGGCCTGTGCGCCGACCCGTGGCGTGGCGGCTTCAGCCGTAACCGTGGGGTAACTGTCCCAGTTGTGCAATCCGCGCCCAGGGTGCTAGACTCTGGCCGAGAACAGCTTCCTTTTGGTGGAGGAGACTCATGCCTACAAGAACGTGGTTGTGTGTGGTGGCGTGCAGCGCCATGCTCTGTGCCGCGGCCCTGTCCGCACAGGAGTTTCGCGGCACCATTCTGGGGCGGGTCAGCGACCAAACCGGCGCCGTCGTGCCGGGCGCCAAGGTCACCATCACGAATCAGGATACGAACGTTCCGGTGAATGTTGAGACAAACGCCGAAGGCAACTACGTCGCGCCCTACATGATCCCCGGCACCTACCGGGTTGTGGTGACGTCGGCAGGCTTCAAGAGGTGGGTGCGCGAGGGCGTGATCGTGCAGATCAACGCCCGCTTGGCGATCGACGCCACGCTCCAGATCGGCGCCGTCTCCGAGGCAGTAACCGTAACGGCGGAGAGCCCGCTGCTGCAAACCTCCGATGCCGATCTGGGCCAGGTGGTGAACCGGGATTTCCTCGATAACCTGCCGATCAGCGGGCGCAGCGTGCTGGATCTGGCCGACATGGCGCCGGGCGTGCGCGCCGCCGGCGGCGGCTTCCCCGGCGTTACCGGCAACGACCAGGCCAAAATGGCGATCAACGGCGGCAACGGAACCGAGCGCGGCGCCGACCTCTCCGTCGATGGCGTGGCCGCCCTGGCCCCGCGGCAATCGGGGCTGGCGGTGGGCATGCCCATGGCCGATGCCGTGCAGCAGTTCAAGGTGAACACGACGATGTTCGATGCCAGCCAGGGCCGCTCCAACGGCGGCGCGGTGTCGCTGACAACCAGGTCGGGAACCAACGACTATCACGGCACTGCGTACTACTACACCCAGCGGTCGGATCTGAATGCGAACTCCTGGACCAACAATCGCTCGGGCATCGCGAAACCGCCGCTCAATCTCTATGCGGTGGGCGCAACGGTAGGCGGCCCGGTGCGCCTGCCGAAATACGACGGCCACAACCGCACCTTCTTCTTCTTCGGGTTCGAGAAGGACAAGAACGGGCGGTCGGCCCCCTCGCTGGCCCGCGTACCCACCGACGCCGAGAAGCAGGGTGATTTCTCCAAGACGCTGGCGCCCACCGGGGTCCCCCTGGCGATCTACGACCCGATGACGACATCGGCAGCGAGCCCGAGTAACTCCCGTACTGTTTTCCCGGGGGCGATCATCCCGGCCGCGCGGCTGAGTCCCATCGGCGTGGCGGTGATCAATACGGATCCCAAGCCGAACCAGAACGTGCCGACGCAGATCGGCGTGCCCAACTGGGCCTCGGCGATGAACTTCACCACCTACGTGAAAAACTGGCAGAGCCGCATCGACCAGCAGATCGGCAGCAAACAGCGGTTCTTCGCGCGGGTGGCGGTGCTCAACCACATTGCCTCGCCGGATCCGGCCTATTTCGTCGGCGCCTACAACGTTCCGCCGAATGGAACTTCGAACCTCAACACCGACTCGCGGCGGCAGAAGTCGGTGTCGCTGGACGACACCATCGTGTTCTCGCCCACCCTGGTCGGGTCGTTGCGCGCCGGCTATACGCGGCTGCGCAGCTACAACTTCATGGAAGGCGATAAACAGGACCCGGCCGCGCTGAAACTGCCGGAGGCCATCACCGGCCACCAGCTCGCTCCCGCATGGCCCATTTTCGACCTCTCCGCCGAGACCATGCCGTTCATTGGGAGCCGGCCGCGCCTGAGCGTGAATGACGTGTGGACATTGCTGGGCAACTTCACCAAGTCTCACGGCAACCACGGCCTGCGCTGGGGCGTGGACTCTCGCATCGTGCGCTGGAATGAGAACAATCCGGGGACATACGCCAACGGGGAGTTCCGCTTCAACAACACCCTGACGCGGTCCAACCCGGCGACGTCCTCTACCGGCAACACCTCGGGCACCGCCATGGCCTCTCTTCTTCTGGGCATGCCATCCTCGGCGTCCGGCAGCCGCCTCGGTTATACCTCGCCGCTTACCTTACAGAACATCTATACGGGGTTCTTCTTCCAGGACGATTGGAAGGTGTCGCGGCGCCTGACGCTGAACCTGGGCCTGCGCTACGAAATGGAGGCTCCTTCCACAGAGCGCTTCGACCGCCTGCTGTACTCTTTCGATCCAACGCTCGACCTGCGTCTGACGGCGCCGGGACTGGGACCACTGAAGGGCGGTGTGCGGTTCGTGAATGATCAGAACACCGGGCGCCATCAAGGGAAGGTCGACAAGAACAACTTCGGGCCGCGCTTCGGATTTGCCTTCACACCGCGGAACAACCTGGTGATCCGCGGCGGCTACGGAATCTTCTATTCCAGCGGCATCACCAACCTGAGCAGCGGCACACCCACCACCGACGGGGCTTTCGGCGCCATCACCCAATACGTGGGCGCCTCCGGCGGAACCGACTACGTGCCCATCGCCGGCGTCAATCTGAGCAATCCCTTCCCGAACGGCTACGTGCAGCCCACCGGCAAATCGCTGGGCGCCACCACCGACCTGGGAAGCAACGTCACGTATCTGGATCCCAACCGCGTGCTGCCTTATGTGCAGCAGTGGCAGTTAAGCGTGCAACGGCAGTTCCGCGGGCAGGTGCTGGGCGAGATCGCCTACGTCGGCATGCACAGCCTCCGGCTGTACGAAGACATAAACCTCAACCAGACCCCGGACTACGCCTTGAGCCTGAACAATAACGTGCCCAACCCCTTCCTCGGCCTCCTGCCCGTCACTTCGACTCTGGGGACGGGTTCCACGCTCAGGCAGAGACAGCTCCTGGTGCTGTACCCGCACTTCAATGCCGTGAACCAACAGCGCCACAGCGCCGGGCGAGTGCTCTATCATGCTTTGCAGGCCCGGGCGCAGAAGCGTATGTCGCACGGCCTGCAGCTAGTGGGCAACTATACCTACTCGAAAGCGCTGAAATACGAGCAAACCACCGAGATCAATGTCCGGCACAACAACCGCACGGTTACGGCCATCGACCGCACGCACATGTTCCGCCTGTTCACCACCTACGAGCTGCCGTTCGGACGCAACCGCGCCCTGGGCAGGACCTGGCCGCGACCCCTTGATATCGTGCTGGGCGGATGGTCTTTGACCTGGGTGACGCGCTTTACCACCGGCGACCCGTTGGCAATTTCGGACACCAACGGCATTCCGATTCCCATCGCCAATCCGGTCACGTCGGGCTCCACCAGGGACCGGTTGGGCGATCGCATGGACCCCGCCACAAAACGGCCGGCCAATCCCTATATCGACCCGAATGCCTTCATCCACATAGGCGACTACAAGGTCAGTCCCGAGCCGGCGCTGTGGTCGTGGCTGCGCGGGCCCAGCGCCTTGACCAACAACGCCACGCTGGTAAAGATCGTGGGCCTCACGGAGCGCTTCAAAGTCGAGATGCGCGCGGAGATCGCCGGGCCGTTCAACCACCCGGTCTTCGAGAATCCTCCCGACAGCAGCCTCAATCTGGCCACGCCGGCCGTCTTCGGCCAGATCACTTCGGCCGGCGGCGCCCGCTCCATCATGTTCGGCGCCAAGCTGCGGTTCTGAGTTCAGCAGGAGCGGGACGCAGATAAACGCAGATTCACGCAGATCTGATCTGATGTGCGTGGATCTGCGTCCCAGTTCAGTGCGCCGGCAACCCTCGAGTGCGCGCCCAACTTCAGCGAGAACTGGATCAGCCGCGGTTTCTCACCGCTCTGGTTCAACGCGCCAAAGCGGGTGTCCCAGGTCTGGCACAGGCGATAGAGCTTGTAGCCGGTCAGGGTCGTGATATCGAAGCTGTTGGGGTTCATTCGTTTCCGAGAGCACGTCGCCGCTGACGTTGGGCACCGTCATTCCTTTGGCCCGCAAACCGGCCAACAGCAGTGCGGAATGCGGAGTGTAATGCGTACTCGGCATTCCGCATTCCGCACTTCACCCGATGCGTTTCCAGGCGATGAACTCGTAGCGCGGCCCCAGCCCCGCGCCCGAGCGCTCGACCGAGCCGGAACTGCCTGCGCCGTCCCACCTCAGGCGCACTTCGGTCAAACCGGGATCCAGGCCGCCGTCGTCTTCGAACAAGGTTCCGGCGACGGTTCCGCCGCCATAAGCCAGCGCGGTGATGCGCCAACTCCTGGGGTCCGCGGTATGCAGCGTGGGTTCGGCCAGCGGCAGCACCGTGCCCGCCTTGACGAACAGCGGAATGCGCTCCAACGGGACCTGGATTGTCACGCGCTGCCTGCCGGCGTGCCGTTTCCCGGTCCAGTAATCGAACCACACGGCCACAGGCGGAGTTCAGTTCTCGGATGAGCGACCGGAGCGCGGCAGGCCACAGGCCCCAAGGGCTCGGAGGCCTTCTCGCAGCTCCGATTCCCCTGTAGCCTGCAGCCTGTAGCCTGCAGCCTGCAGCCTCTTTCTCAGAACGTCAGTTTCAGCGCGAGCTGCCAGGAGCGCGGCGGCTCCTGGGCAGTGATCGCCCCGAAGGTGCCGCTGGTCGGACCCGTCTGCGGCGCGCGCAGCACCGGGTGGTTGGTGACGTTGAAGCACTCCGCCCGGAACTGCGTGGTCACCCGCTCGGTCACCTTGAAGTTCTTGATCGCCGAGGCATCCCAGCGCGACTGCGGGTCCATCCGAACGCCGCTGAAGCGTAGCGGCGTCGCGCGAATGTTGCTGGCCGGTTGCTGCGCGCTGTTGCGGTTGAAGGCGTCGATATTGAACCAGCGGTCCACGTTGCGCTGGTCGGCAGGCAGGGCGACGTTGCCGGACAGGTAAATCACGTTGCCGAAATCGATCGGTTGGCCGCTTTGCTTCTGCATCATGCCGTTGAGCTGCCAGCCGCCAGCGATGAAGTTCAGCGCCGGATGCCAGTTGGCGCCCACGGCGCGCTTGCGCCCGAAGGGCAGCTCCCACTGCCCGCTCCAGACCACACGGTGCGTGCGGTCCAGCGACGCCAGCGACCGGTAGGGCATGGGATCCTGCGCATTGAGGAACGTGGCCGCCTCCATATTCTTCGACCAGGTGTAGCCCCACTGCATGGTGTAGCCGCGCGACCAGCGCTTCTCGCCGCGCACCTGCAGCGAGTGATACCAGGAGAAGGCGGCCGGGTCGTTGAGGATGTTGACGCTGCTGAACTGCGGATAGGGCAGCAGCAGGTTGCTGCGGTTGCGCGTGGTGCCGGTGTAGATCGGGTCGGTGCCCCGGAACGGATCGGGGAAGGTGGTCCCCAGGTAATCGATGGTCTTCTGGTCCCGCGTGGGCAGGGTGCTGTAGTACTGCGCCGGGACGTAGTTGACGTTGCGGGTGATTCCCGTCCGGGTGGTGCGGTTGCCCACGTAGGATGCTTCCAGCAGGAAGCGGGCCGGCAACTCATGCTGGATGCCGAACGACCAGCGCTGCGCGTACGGCTGCTTACGTACCATGGGGAAGAAATTGATGGTCTGGCCCAAGTTGGTGGAGAGGCCGCCCTGGGCCCCCAGCGGCGGATACAGGCCGGTGGGGAACGGGTTGGCCGTCGAGGCCGCGTAAGTCTGGCCATTGTCCGGCGAAGCCTGAATCGGAGTCGAGCGGGTGAAGCCGTCCTGTTGGGTGTTGGTGTAATTCACGCCGATCGAGGCATAGAAGATCCCGTAGCCGGTGCGAATCACCGTCTTGCGATGCACCTGGTAGGCCAGGCCGAGGCGCGGCGCCAGCTTGAAGTTCTGCCCGCTCCAGTAGGTGCGCGGGTTGGGGCTGACATTGGCAAAGGTCAGTCCGCCCTTCACTTTAAACTGGCTGGCCGGAACTTCCGGAATCGGGTTCAGGGCATACGCCGTCTTCACCGTGGCTTCAATCGGGCTGGCCACGTCGGACGCGAAGTGCACCACCGCGCGGTTGTACCGCTCAGTGATCGGCGATTCATACTCGTAGCGCAGGCCGAGGTTCAGCGTCAGCTTGCGCGTCACCTTGTAGTCGTCCTGCACCCAGAGCGCGAAATACTTGTCCTGCTCGGCGTAGCTGGCCGAACGGGTCATGTTGCCGCCGGGGATGCCGGTCAGCAAGGCGGTCAGCTCGCCGCCTCCGCCCGCCGGCGAGGACGATGTGTCGTTCAGCCTGGTGTACGTCGCGGCGAAACTGAAGTCCGGCACGATGTCGGTTTGATAGCGGTTGCGGAACTCCCGGTATACCCGGAATTCCGGTCCGAACCGAAAGTTGTGATTGCCCCGCGGCCGGGTAAAGGTGGCGCCGAGCGAGTGGGTAATCGAGGACGTGGTCCCATCTCCGGTCTCCCAACTGCTCAATTGCGTCAAGTTGCCGCCCCCTATGCGCGGAATGGTGGCCAGCCCCGGAGTGGTCAGCTTGAGAAAGTCCGCCGAGAAGCCCAGCGACGAGACGTCGAAGCCGCGGCTCACCCGGTGCTCCGGGAACTCCTGCGCCGTCGCTCCGTAGCGGAAGTTCACCAGGAAGGTCGGGGTGAACACGTAGACGTCGTCAAAGGCCACGGCGCGATTGATGCGGTTCAGGATGATGCCGTTGACGTCGTTGCCGAAGACACGGTTCTTGTCTTCCTGCCAGTAGTCGCGGTTCAGGCGCAGGAAGACGCGGTGCTTCTCGCTGAAGACGTGGTCGATGCGCCCGATCGTCGTCCAGTAGTTTTCAATGGCCTTGCCCGCCAGGAAGAAGTTTTGCTGGAAATCGCGGCTGCCGGGCTGGTTGGGCAGCGGCCACAGCTTCAGGATGTTTTGGCCCACTTTGTCCAGCCGAGCGGTGGGGATGATGTTGCCCGCGAAGGGGTCGCGCTGGTAGCGGGCGCCGACCAGCTTGGTGGTCAGCGGGTCGTAGACCTGGTAGGTGGAGCCCAAGGCCAGCAGGCCGGACAGGTCGCCCCGCCGCATGGCTTCGGTGGGCACCGTCGAGATCTGCGACCCTCCAACGTTCGGATCGCCGAACTTGTTCGCCTCCCAGGCAAAGAACCAGAAGGTCTTGTTCTTGCCGTTGTATACCTTGGGAATGATCACCGGAGACCCGCCCGACAGGCCGTAGCGGTTGTCCTGGTAAACGGGTAACACCCGCTGGCCCGGCTTGGCCGCGCGGTTCTGAAAAAGCGTAGGGGCGTCGAGTGCGGAGTGGCGCAGCCATTCGTGCGCCTCGCCGTGAAACGTGTTGGTGCCGCCCTTGGTGCTCACGTTGACCACCGAGCCGATGGTGTGGCCAATGCTGGCGTCGAACATCGAAGTCTGAATCTTGAACTCGGCGATTGCGGTTTGCGGCGGCGAAAACGCCACGCGGGGTTGCGTGCCGTCCGAATAGGTATTCGACACACCGTCAATGGTGAACTCGTTGCCGTAAAGCGTGCCGCCGTCGGTCGCGAACTGTGACGGCGCGTTGTTGAAGGGCGCCTTGCGCAGCCGCATGTCGGTGCCGTTCACCGTGCCGGGCGCCAAGTGGACCAGGTCCATGGCATTGCCGGCGAACAGCGGCAGCTCGGTGACGCGGCGCTCGTCCACCACCTGGCCTAGCGAGGCTTCGGCAGTGGCCAGCAGCGGCGTCTCGGCCGTCACTTCCACGGTTTCCGCCACGCTGCCCACCTGAAGCTGCACGTTGACGTCCACCGTGTCGTTGATGCGCACCTGCACGGCATCGTTCACGAACTTCTTGAAGCCGGTCGCTTCGACCGTGAGCGTGTAGGTGCCCGTCTGCAAGTAGGGCAGCACAAAGTTGCCCGACTCGTTGCTTCTGGCCGTGATGGTGACGCCAGTGGCGGTGTTGGTGGCGCGAATGCCAGCGCCGGGAATCACGCCGCCCGACGCGTCGGCCACGCGGCCCACTATGGTGCCGCGCGCATCCTGCGCCGGCAATGCCGGCACCGCCGCCAGCACCGCCACCAGGGCCAAGATGACGAGAATCAATCCGGAACAGTACCCACCAAGACCCTTGCAAAAAAGCATACAATCCTCCTCTTTGTTTCTCCCGCGATGCGCTTTCCGTAAATATAAGCGTTTGGGCAACGCGGTCAAGCAAAAAGAAGGTTTTGTCCGCCGAGCCTGCGGACTTGGGCGAACGATTGCGCTGCGTGGCCGCCACAATCGATGACCGGCCCGCGACTAAGGCAGAGCGCTCCGAATGTCGGTCTTGGCGAAGTCTTGCCCCTTGAAGAGCAACGGTTGGCCGGACATCTTGGAAAGCGCGTACGAGAAGCAGTCGCCGAAATTCAGTCCGGCAGCATGCCGTCCCCTGCCGTATGTCCGGAACGCATGCCGGGCCAGTTCCACTTGCTCCGCCGTTACATCCACAACCTGAAACGGTGCACGATGGAGAAGAAGGTCAAACTCCCGTTCGCCGGTTTCTCCGAATCGGCTGAGCAGAACGATGGAAACTTCCAGCACGGACGCGGCCGAAATGAGCAGGGTGGGGTCCTTGTCAATAGCCTCTTCGTATTTCGGGGAATCCGGCTCGCCCAGCAGGATCGCGACAAGAGCGGACGTATCAATGACCATTAGGGACCATCAATGCGGCAACCCGTGCTCATCGTAACCGAGGATCTCGTCCGGCGGCCGCTGGTCCAGAACGGGTAAACGGGCAAGCCGCTCTCGCATGGCCCGCATCTCCTCGCTCACGCGCAAGGGGCGGCTGCGAAACTTCTCACGTTCCAATCTCTCCCGTAATGCGTTCAGGATGGCATCGGTTAGACTCTCCCCCGTGCGCCGGGCCAATTCTCTGGCCAGACGATCCACTGCGGGGCTCTTGATGCTCAGCGCCATATCAGGAAGCCAGAATTAATTATAGATTATATACAGGGCATGTCAAGTGTTCTCTGCTGTGAGCAAATCTTCGCCTGGTGCAGGCCCCGTGGTGGTATAAAACAGGGAATGGGCCACGCAATAGCCAGCCGGCGGGGATTTCTGCACAGGTGCCTGGCCGGGGCGGCGCTGGCGCGCGGCAGGGTCCGGGATGCCAATGCCGCTCAAGCCGGCAGCCAGGCGAAATCCAGGGTGGTGATTGCCCGCGACGCGGACCTGCGCGGGGCGGGCGCGGCCCTGGATTCCGGCCGCCTGCTCAAACTGCTGGACCGCTCGCTGCAGTCCTATTTCGCCACCGACTCGCCGCTGGAGGCCTGGAAGCGGCTGGCACGTCCCACGGAGGTGGTGGGGCTGAAGGTCAACTGCCTGGCCGGCCGCGGCATTTCCACTTCCGTCCCGCTGGTAGAGGCCGTCTGCGAGCGCTTGCAACAGGCCGGCATCCCGGCCAGAAACATCGTCATCTGGGACCGGCTGAATTCGGACCTGGAAAGCGCGGGCTTCCGCCTGGCCACCGGCCCAGGCCGCATTCGCTGCCTGGGCAACGACGACCTGGGTTACGAAACCGAATTGACCGCTTACGGCTCGGCGGCCAGCCTGATGGCCCGCGCGCTGACCGAGGTGTGCGACGCGGTCATCAGCCTGCCGGTGCTGAAGGATCACGGCATCGTGGGCGTGACCATGGCGCTGAAGAACATGTTCGGCGCCATCCACAACCCCAACAAGTACCACGTCGATGTGGGCAACCCGTACGTGGCCGACGTGTACATGCTGCCGCCCATCCGCCAGAAGGTCCGCCTGGCCATCTGTGACGCGACCACCGCGCAATACGAGGGCGGGCCGTCCTATATGCCGCACTGGACC
>Ga0315295_10006441_pt1 | contig 10032 bp, 8 predicted proteins | sample YL17G14_0_MG_FD_204453 | JGI IMG/M metagenome (GOLD analysis project Ga0315295, IMG submission 204453) | Sediment microbial communities from Yellowstone Lake, YNP, Wyoming, USA - YL17G14_0 | ecosystem: Environmental > Aquatic > Freshwater > Lake > Sediment | place: USA: Wyoming | collected... | reverse complement strand
GAAATATCTTTCAATATCTCCACAAAAATTCCTCCTAAGCCAAACATAATAGTAGGCCCAAAACAGGGATCTTTCATCATTCCGATAATAATTTCTGTCTCTTGAGGAATCATAGAATAAGCTATTATCCCCGAAATTTTCGCCTCTTTATTATATTTTTTAGCGTTAAAGATAATTTCTTGATAAGCTAATTTGGCTTCCCTTTCATCCTGGATATTTAATTTTACCCCTCCCGCATCCGACTTATGGAGGATATCTGGAGAGACAATCTTCATTGTTAAGGGATAGCTAAATTTTTCCGTTATTTTATCAATCTCATCCTCTGTCTTTATTAATTTAAAATCGGGAACAGGAATTCCATATTCTCTCAATAATTCTTTTGCCTCTGTTTCCAATAAAGGTCTTTTTTCTTTTTTTGCTTTTTCTATAATCTGATGCATTTTTTGCTCCTTCTGCTTAGTTGCCAATTAAAATAGTCATCATTCATCACGGCAACGCCGTGATGCTACATATTTGTTTATCATATTTTGTAGGGGCACAATGCCTGCCTGTGCGTGTCCGCACGCAGACAGGAATTGTGCCCTCGCCATATTATCGCCTAATTTCTCCTGTGGGCACGATGCATCGTGCCCCTACTTGTTACTGTATTCACTAACAACTAATTTTTAAAGTTCGTAAATATATCTTTTGAATAACTTTCGCACACCTTTCTCCTGTTTTATAATTAGGTATCCCATATCTTTTTAACTCCTCAATCCCTTTTTTCACCAACCTACCAGCCATAAAACTGGCCAATATCGGTTTCTTTATGCTCTTTTTTGCCTCCCCTATAGCTTTAGCAATTATGGTAGAATCCATAAAAGAAGTAGGAACAAAAATAGCAATTATGGCATCATATTCAGGGGCTATGGCTTCACAGGTGGACGCAAAATTCTCTGCACTCCCATAAGCTAAAAGGTCAAAAGGATTCCCTAAGGAGACATGAGGAGGGAGAGAATCTTTAAGTCTGTTCCTTAAAGTTTGGGAAGGTTCAGATACGATTAATCCTAATTCTTCCAACTTATCAGCAGTCATCACCGCTGGTCCTCCCGAATTAGTGATGATGGCAACTTTGTTTCCTTCAATTCGTGGGTAATAAACTAACCCTCGGCACAAATCAAACATTTCTTCTACATCATCAACCCGTAAAATTCCAGCCTGCTTAAAAGCAGCATCATAGATCTTATCCTCTCCGGCCAGAGAGCCGGTATGGGAGGAAGTTGCTCTCATTCCCGCTTTACTCTTACCCGCTTTAATAGCAATAATCGGCTTTTTTAACACGGTTTTTTTGACCTGAGCTAAAAATCTTCTTCCTTCTTTTAATCCTTCAATATAAAGAGCAATAACTTTAGTCTGCGGATCATCTTCCAGATATTTAATTAAGTCTGCCTCGTCCACATCACATCTATTTCCATAACTTACAAATTTCGAAAAACCAAAACCTAATTCTTCTGCCATCATTAAGACGACTCCTCCTAGAGCACCGCTCTGGGTAATAAAGGCAGTCTGCCCTAAAAGAGCTCGTACTTCAATACTGGCAAAGAGATTACTTTCGGTATTCATAATACCAGCACAATTGGGACCTATAATCCTGATCTGATATTGTTTAGCAATCTGTTTTATCTTTTCTTCTTGTTCTAAATTACCCACCTCAGAAAATCCTGCAGAAATTATAATTACCGAATTTATCCCCTGCCTGCCTAAATCTTCTAAAAGAGAAGGAATAAATTGACTTGGAATAGCAATAATAGCTAAATCGATAGCTAAGTTTTTAAAATCGGGATAGCTATTTAGCCCAAAGATCTGACCCTCGCTCTGGCTTATGGGATATATATCTCCCTTAAATCCTCCCTCCACCATATTTTTTACTATCTCAAGGCCGGTCTTCCCTTCTTTCATTGACCCAAAAATTGCCACAGAACGAGGATTAAAAAAATATTTCATACCGTCATTCCTTCTGCCGCTTGGTATCCTCTATTAAAAGCAGCGATGTTCTTATCTAATTCGCGAGGAATATCTTTCTTTAAAAGATTAATAATAAATTCTTTATCAAATGAGGAGAGGAAGGAGAGAGCACCCAGCAGAACAATATTTTCCGCAATAGGCAGACCCACCTCCAAGGCTATTTTCGCAGCATCTATCCAGATTATTTTTGCTTTTGCTTTTTTAAATAATAGGGCAATCTCTTTATCTGGAGGGTATTTTTCAGGATGAGCCATTAAATCAATAGGATAAATCCTTTTTTGGTTTAAAATAACTATCCCTCCTGGCTTGACAAATTCTAAAGCTTTTAACCCTTCAGCAAGTTCCATTACCACTATTAGATCAGAAGAAAGAGGAGGAATTCTTGAACCAAATATTTCCCCTATTCTAATTTCACAATGAGCTGGTCCGCCCCTTTGAGCCATCCCCACTTCTTTAAAAAATTTAACCTTTTCACCTTTTTTGATGGCATAATTGGTAATAATCTGCCCTAAACTTATTACTCCCTGTCCACCTATTCCAATTAAATAAATATTATATTGCATCTTTTATCACCTCTATCGCCCCTTCCGGACAAGTATAAGTACACAATCCACATCCAAAACAAGCTGGAGTAATTTCCATATAAGCTTTGTTTTGAGTATCTTTAGGATGAAATACCATCGCCGGACAAGCTAAAGAAATTAAGCAGATCCTGCAGCCGGTACATTTATCCATATTTACTTTATGTTTAAATAATTTAATCTTTCTTCTTTTGGCTTGAAGACTACACTCTCGCTGAGAAACTACTACTGAAACTCCAGGATATTCTATCGCCTTCATGATTAGGTCTATCGCTGGTTCAGTCTGAAAAGGATCAATGAGGTGGATATCTTCTACTCCACAGCCCTGGCATACTTTAATAATATCTACTCTTCTATTGTTGGTCTTACTTAAATGAATAGTTCCTGGGTTTTCTTCGAAACCAGTCATAGCAGTCCATCCGTTATCTAAGATAATAATAGTTAAGGGCACCTTCTGATATACGGCATTGATAAGAGGGGGGATACCAGCATGGAAAAAAGTAGAATCTCCTATGGTGGCTATTACTGGCTTTATAATACCAGCCCACTTAAACCCCTGAGCTAATCCGATACTTGCCCCCATAGCTACTTCAGTCCAACAAGACTCAAAAGGCTTGTTCATCCCTAAAATGGTACAACCTATATCACCGGTAATAATAATATCTTCTTTTTTGTATTTCAAATTTTTGATCGCCTTATTTAGAGCAAAATAAGTTCCTCGATGCGGACACCCTACACAAAAAGAAGTAGGACGTTTAACTTCTAATTCCTTAGCTCTTTCCAATATTTCTGAATCCTGCTCAGGTTCCATTTCTACTCCCCAAAGAACTCCCAAAACATTTTTTATCTTTTTAAAGGAATAATTTCCAGTTAAGGGAAGAGTTTGGTCAAATTTTCCTAAAATTTTCACCTTCTTATGGATAAGAGATGCGATTCTCATTGCTTCCGCCTCAATAATAGGGTCTAACTCTTCCAAAATTAGTATTTTATCTACTTTTTCTAAAAATTCTTTTATCCTCTCCTCAGGTAAGGGGTGAACCATACCTATCTTTAACCAGGAGAGCTTCAAATTATATTTTTTTAAAGCCTCTTTAAAATTTCCTTCTACTGCTCCGGCATAAATTACTCCATATTTATTAGCCTCCTCAAAATGTGTTTCATTCACTTTTATTCCAGATTCGGTAAGATAAGAATCGCTAATTTTAGAAGCTTCGGCCAATCTGCTGAGGGCATCCTGATGCTGAGCCATACACCAAGTTGAAGCTGCTTTAGTATATTTTACGATATCACGCTCAAAATGAGCTTCTCTTTTTTCTAATTTTAATTTTTTACCTATTTCCACATCAGAAGCAACATGGGAGATATCGGTAGTTGACCTTAAAAAAATAGGACCGCCAATTTTTTCAGAAATTTCAAAGGCAAGTTTTACATAATCTAAACATTCCTGTTGAGAAGCCAGATCGAGCATGGGAACTACCATCGATTTAGCATAATATCTGGAATCCTCTTCGGGCATACCAGCACTCACCCCCGGATCATCAGCTACAAAAATAACCAATCCACCCGAACAGCCACTATAAGCAATAGAGGCCAAAGAATCAGCAGCTACATTCACTCCGGACATTTTCATAGTCACCAGAGCCCTTTTTCCCGCCCAGGCAGCACCAGCAGCAATTTCAAAAGCTACTTTTTCGTTTACACTCCACTCTACATGAATCCCCAGCTCTTTTGCCTGAGGCAACAAGGTTTGAATTACCTCGGTTGAGGGAGTGCCTGGATATCCACAGACCACTTCTACTCCTGACTCAATGATCCCTTCAGCAATAGCCTCATTCCCGGTTAATAATTTCCTCAAGGTTCATACCTCCTAATATAATAATTATTATAAACTTTAAAATAACATTAGATTATTTATTCTATTGGATATCTTTACTTTAGATGATATCTTAACACTAAGAACTCATTATTTTTTTGAGAGCTTGAATAAACTTTTCGTTTTCGTAAGGAGTTCCTATGGTTACTCGGATAAAATTCGGACAACCCCAGGTTTTCCCTGGTCGAATAATTACACCCTTTCTCAATAATTTTTCAAAAATAACCTCACTATCCACTTTTAAATCAATAAAAATAAAATTAGCCTCGGTAGGAAAATAAAAAAGGTCTATTTCCTTTAGTTCCCTATATAAATACTTTTTCCCTTCTTGATTTGATCTTAAAACTTTTTTACGATGTTTCACATCGTCTAAAGAAGTAAAAGCTTCTACTTGAGTCAATCGATTTGTAGTAAAGGGATTTACTGCTCTGCTCAAATAATCTATTAACTCTGGTCATGCAATACCATAACCAATAACCAATCCTAACACCTGCTATTCCTGCTATTTTGGAGAAACTATGGAGAATAATTATATTCCTTTTCCTGAAAACTTACGATATACTATTAGTGTAATTTTTATCTTTATCTTCTCACTCTTCTAATATGTAATTAAGATAATTTCTCTTAAGTTAATATTTTTTCTTACAAATTATAAAATATGTCTAGCGTTCTCTATATAAATAAATTGTAACGAAATACTCATAAACAATAGATTAGGATCATAAGAAGCCAGTAAAAACAGTCCTCATTGCAGCTTCATGAACCATCTTTGTTAGTGTTACAATATCGAATATAAATAGGCCGGTTTCCTTTTGGATGGCTGAAGCAAATGGTGGAAGATTAGTACACTCAATAACAAGGGCTCTAACATCTGGCTCCTCAATTATAAGCTTTTTAATCACAGAAACTACTTCAGCCTCAATTTTTGATGCATCCATCATTGGCAGTTCCTGGCCCCTTAGAATAACCCTATTAAACTCTTTACATTGTTGCATAGAAGCAATTGCAATAGGAATATCTTTGCTTGACCAACCTACAGCCATAAAATGATCTTCACTAAGAAAATTCGAATCAGAAGTAAGGATTCCAATCTTCCCTCTTCTCCCTAACATTTCGTAAACAAGTGGTACCTGAATTAAACTTGAAGAAAACAACGGTATCTTAACAGCCTCGGAAAGAATTTGCTGAAAAACTGCTAAAAAACCACAACTTGTCGTAATAGCTTTTACCCCTTGTTTCTCAAGTTCACGAGCAGCTGAAATAAATGGCTTAAGATATTGTTTATCTCTCTTGTTAATAATCTTCTGAAAGGATACTCCTCTTATTATCCTATATAGGACTGGAAAATTAAAAGTCGTTGCATTTCCAATATCACCAGGGATACGAGGAAAAGAACAATCAAGCATTATTATTCCTATTGAATATCCATATATTGATTGACTGCTTTTAACTATATTCATATTATTTCCTCTTATGTTTTAAACTCCATATCTTTATATGGAATTCTAAATCTTCTGAAAATTAGAATGTACAAATTTTCTATTTATAAAAACAAGATTTTTGTCAAGCCTGAAAGCGGTGAAACAAAAGGATCAAATATGGCAACTCCTTTCCATAAACCCTCTAAACGAACTTCGTCCACCTAGCTTGGCTTCTAATATTCCTCTTATTATTTATTAGATCGATTTTCTTTAAGTTGTAATTATCAATTAATTTACTATTTATTTTTATTAATAAACATACTTTCAAGCCCCAAGAATCGATCAATAATAATAATTAACAAACCTGATAAAAACACGAGACTTGTTGATATTGCAGTTATTAGAGGTTTATATTCATATCTTAAATAACCATATACTTGAACTGGAAGTGTAATAGTTTTTGCGGATGAAATAAATATAGATAAAGCAAAATTATTCCAAGATATAATAAACGCAAATATGTACCCTCCAAAAATGCTCTGTTTAATTATAGGTAACGTTATTTTTATAAAACTTTGGAATTTTGTCGCTCCTGCAATTGCCGCTGCTTCTTCCCAAAATGGATTAAAAGCTTGCAACTCAGCACAGATAAGCCGTATAGGAAACGGCATCGTAATTATTATATGGGCTAAAATTAATGATTGATAAGTTCCATAAATTCCTAATATGACAAAAAATTCGAATAATGCAAGTCCAGTTAAAACCATAGGTACCAATATAGGAGAATTAACAATAAGAGAATTTAATTGTTTTCTGCCCCAAAAATGATATCTAGTCAATGCTAATGAAGTTGGTATAGCAATAACCGTAGAAAATAAAGCTGCTAAAAAAGCCACATAAAAACTTACACGGACAGCGTTAATAAAATCATGTCGTTCGAACATTTCTATATACCAGCGAAAACTAAATCCTTGAGGAGGAAACTCAACTGATTCTGGGTTAAATGAAACTATCATTAAAATAATAATGGGAGATAAAACAAAAAGAAGAAAAAATAAAAAATATATTCCTTTAGCAAAAGAAAAAAATAAACCACTTTTCATTAAAATATTGTTCCTCCTCCCCAACTAATAACCCTTATAAAGTTTATTTAATAAACTAGTATAAAAATAAAAAATTAATAATATAATTAATAATAGAATAACAGACATTGCAGAAGCAAAAGGTAGATTATTTACTTCCATAGAATATTTATAAATCTCAACACCTATCATGCTCACTCTATTTCCTCCCATTAATAAAGGAATACAAAAAGCATTAACATTTAGGGCAAAAACGATTAGGGTGCCAGCTAAAATCCCAGGTATACTTAAAGGTATTGTTATTTTTAAAAAAGTTATAAACCTATTTGCTCCTAAAGTTTTTGCAGCCTCTCCAAGACTTGGATCAATATAATTGAAAACCCCTAACAGCGAAATCACAATATATGGTATAGAAATCTGGACTAAAGCAATAAAAACTGATAATTCATTATACATAAAATGCACAGAAGTTCTTATAAAACCTATTTTCATTAAAAAACTATTCACAATACCATTATCCGATAGAATAATCATCCATCCCAATATTCGGATAACTTCATTTACCCACAATACTAATATAATGGAAGTAAATAACAGCCTTCTAATATTAGGATTTTTCATCTTGGATAAAAAATAAGCAAAGGGATAACCTATAATTAAAGCGGTAAGTGTAGCAAGTATAGATAATTTAAATGTCGGTAATAAAACTTTAGAAAGATAAAAAATATCTAACAAGAAGCGAGAATAATTTGCTAAAGTTAATTTTTCAACAATGTTAGGAAAAACATACTTATAAACACTTGTTTTAAATACAGTAAACATAGGATAGAAAAAGAAGATAGATAAAATAACTAGAATGGGAAGAATCAAAAAAAACCATGTCTCTTTCCTTAATTTGTTATAATAAAAAAATATTAATTTACTCATAATAAATAATAAACTCTATTACTCACTTTAAATTAATCTTATTATCTTATCTTCAAATTCCATTTATCTTACTATGTTGATTATTCTGCTTATATTACAATTTTCTCTATATTCTTAATCAATAAAAATACTCAATTATAAAATCAAAATTGAGTCTTCTGGAATGGTAATGAATATTTTATCTCCAATTTTGAATATTTTTTTATGCGTTTGTGCGTCTTCCTCCACTTTTAAAATTTGTTTATCGTCAATAATTAATGAATATTTAAGTGTATGCCCTGCATAGAATACATCTGTTACTAGTGCAGGAAATACATTTTTATAATCTGAATGAAATTGGTGTTCTTGAATTTTTACTACTTCAGATCTAAAAGATAATAAAAAATTATCACCAACCTTTAAATTATTTTTTGATGAAATATTCAATAACAATCCCGTTTCAGTTTTAACAATAAACTGGAATTTATTAATGACTTCAATTATCTTGGAATTTAAAAAATTCATTCCTCCAATAAAATCTGCTACAAATTTTGTATTTGGTTTTGTGTAAATTTCAATAGGAGTTCCTATCTGTATAATTTTACCCTCATTCATTACCATAATACGATCTGACATTTCTAAACCTTCTTCTTGATCATGTGTAACATAAACTATACTTAGATGGAGTTCCCGTTGGATTCTCTTTAATTCCTTTCTTGCGTCTATTCTTAGTTTTCTATCCAGATTACTTAGTGGCTCATCAAGCAGAAAAAGTGGGTTTTCCACAATTAAAGCTCTCGCTAAAGCCACTCGCTGTTGTTGCCCTCCACTAAGCTGTTTGGGGAATCGCTTCTCTACCCCTTCTAATTTAACTATTCTTAATACATCTTTCACGCGGCTGTTGATTTCGTCTTTACTTACCTTTTTTAATTCTAAACCAAAAGCTATATTTTTAAATACATTCATATGTGGCCAAAGAGCATAATTTTGAAATACTAAGCTTGTTCCTCTTTTGTGAACTGGAATATTGGTCATATCTTTACCCTTAAAATAAATTTTCCCTTTGTTTGGTGTTTCCAGGCCTGCTATAATTCTTAGTGTCGTTGTTTTTCCACAACCACTTGGTCCCAATAGTGTTACAAATTCTCCTTTATTAACGGTCATCGAAAAATTATCTACTACAGTTACCTTTCCAAATTTTTTTGAGATTGATACTAATTCTAGCTCTCCATTTGGCACTTGATAATTCATTAAATTTTCTTCCTTTTTACTAATAATATTTTCTTCAATAGCTATTTTATTGTATATCGATAAAATAGTTTACTAAAATATTTAATTATAATTAAAGTTATTATTATAACTATAATCCTAAAATTTCGCCTATTATCAAAAGAAGTTTTTTTAGATCTGAAAGAGTAGCTTCACTCATATAACCTATTTTAAAGGTCTTATTCTTTATCTTTTCAAGATCATTGGAAATAATATATCCCCTTTTTACTAAGAGCCTTACCTAAGTCATCTGCATTAATTTCCCTGATATTTTTTACATATGTAATTGTATTTGAAGTAAATTTTTCATTAGCAAATAACGCAAACTTTCCTTTTACCCAAGACCGAACATGATTAGCAACTTCTATCTGTGACTAGTCATTGTCGTATCCATCACCTCTAAAACATCTTCTGAAACGGTTAGTTGGCACTGGACGAAATAATTTTTTATACATTTCTTAATCTTATTTATAAAGTTATAAATACCTCACATTGGTAGTAATAGATTTTAATGCAAAATATCGTCTCAGATCCGAAACAATAAAGTTTCGGATCTGAGACAAATTTTCTAGTTTATTTATTCTAATGATATATTTCCTTATCCCATCTTTCAGTCCACTCATCAAATACATTCATGATATAACGCCAATCGACTGTTTTTAGATTACTAATTTCTTCATTACTAGGCATAAGTTTGGTTGTTTCTGGATCAAGGTTGACTCCTCTTACTGAGGGTGCATAATAAAGTTGTTCTGCAAATCGCTCTTGTGGTGGATTACTAAGACGCCAATTTACAAATTTTTTCGCCAATTCTACATTCTCTCCACCTTTTACTACATTTATAGTAGATATCATAGGAAATCCACCTTCTTTAGGAATTACCCATTCTATATTCG
>Ga0315295_10006440_pt1 | contig 10033 bp, 9 predicted proteins | sample YL17G14_0_MG_FD_204453 | JGI IMG/M metagenome (GOLD analysis project Ga0315295, IMG submission 204453) | Sediment microbial communities from Yellowstone Lake, YNP, Wyoming, USA - YL17G14_0 | ecosystem: Environmental > Aquatic > Freshwater > Lake > Sediment | place: USA: Wyoming | collected... | reverse complement strand
TCTCCGACAAGAAGGGCATGTTCGAGATGGCCCAGCGGGGCACCCTCTTCCTCGACGAGGTTGGCGAGATGTCCCCTTGGACCCAGGTCAAGCTCCTCCGCGCCCTCCAGGAGAGGACGGTCCGCCGGGTCGGCGGCACGGACGAGATCGCCGTGGACGTCCGCATCATCGCCGCGACCAACCAGGACCTGAAGAAGCGGATCCAGGAGGGGAAGTTCCGCGACGAGCTCTACTACCGCCTCAACGTCATCTCCTGCGATATGCCGCCGCTCCGCAAGCGTATCGAGGACATCCCCTTGCTCATCGCCCATTTTCTCCAAAAATATTGCGACAAGATGGGCAAAAAGCCCAAGCGGTTCACCCCCGAGGTAGTCGGGCTTCTCGAAAGCTACTCCTGGCCGGGCAACATCCGCGAGCTGGAGAACGTCATCGAGCGCATCGTGGCCATCGAGGACCGCGAGACGGTAACCGTGAACTGCCTGCCCCAGGAGATCGTTTCGCCCCAGAAAAAGAAGCTCGAGACCCAAGCGCTCTTCACCCCGGGGTTCAGTCTGACCGGCCATCTCGATGAGATCACCAAGAAATACATCCACGAGGCCCTGGCCGCCACGGGCGGCAGCCTTCAGAAAGCGGCGCCCCTCCTGGGCTTGAGCTACCGGACCATCCGCTATCTCATCGGCAAGTTCGACCTCAACCAGGTCCGCAAGGCCGAAAAGCGGAACGGGAACGGCGACCGGAATCCCGTCTGAGCGACAAATAATGTCGAAAATGACAAACAATGTCGTCATTTCTTATGCTCAAATCTGGACAAATTTTGCAATTTATTTAATATCAATGCATTACGTTGATAAAAATGTTGGCACGGATATTGCTAAAGAATAGGTGCCAACTAAGAGTGGCAAACAACCCGGCTGAGGATATCAGCAGGGAATCTTAAGGAGGTTCACAATGATTAAGAAGATGAGAGGATTCACCCTCATCGAGCTGTTGATCGTCGTTGCGATCATCGGCATCCTGGCCGCCCTGCTCATCCCGAACGCCCTGGCCGCCATCCAGAAGGCCAAGCAGAAAACGGCTATGAAAGAGATCATGACGGTCTCGACCGGGGCCATGGACTACATTACGGACCACGGCAACTGGGCCCTGGTCGTGCAGGCCGGCCCTTTGGGCGCCGCTTCCGATCCGTTCCCGCAGGCGATCGCCAACTTCTACATCAAGACCTGCCCGATCAACGACCCGTGGAACACGCCCTACAACGTCTTCTGCGGAGAAGGGGCCACTGAGGGCGTCCTGAGCGGAGCCGACGCCGACAACATCGGCGAAGAGGACTTCGTCATATCGTCCTATGGCCGGAACAAGTTGGAGGCTCCTTTCGAGGCGGGCCTTTATACAGAAGCCACGCCTGAAGCCGGTTTCTACAACGTCAGCGGCATGTCCGACTTCGACGGCGACCTGGTCGCTTGGGCCGGCAACTGGATCTGCGGTCCCCGCACGTCTCTCATCCAGGCTTCCGGAAGCTGACCTACCCCGTACACTTACGCCTGATCGAGGGGCGGCTTCGGCCGCCCCTTTTTTTTATTAATCACAGAGCTCTTTTCAGATATTTACCAGAATCGCGGCTACGAGCCACTCCGCCGCGATTCTGCCGGTCGCTTCGAAGACTCCGCTCCCTGCCGGCCGGGGCCTCGGCTATCTTTTTTGGACCGCCGGAGACTCCGGTCTCATCTCGGCCCTGACGGACTCCACGGTCGCCTTATAAGAGGCTTCGTCGAAAGGAAGGAACCTGTAGGGACGGCGCCATGTGCACCAGGCGCTCCTGTCCTCGAGAAGGTCCAATTCGGCGCCGAAATAGTGTTTGAAGACGAGTCGGAAGGTGTTCACGGGCGAAAGGCCGGGATAGACGAGTGCCCGGCCGTCGCCCGGAAGATGATAAGCGTTCAGGATGGCCAGGTTCTCCTTGAAGTAGGAGGCCTCGGGGCGGTCGAGGTCGGTGTAGGCCCTCGAGCCGTGATCCCCCTGGAGGATGATGATGGGTGGCTCGGGCGAGCGGCTCAGGATGGCATCGACCGCTTCCAGTATCTTCTTGTTGAGGAAGGCCAGCTGCTCCCGGTAACGAACGATGTAGTCGCGCACGGCCGCTTCGCCCCCCCCGTGGAGCCGGTCGGCATCGACCATGGAGAATAAATAATCGGGCTCGACGGGCTCGCCGTCCGGGCCGAAGACGAAAGGCGGATGGGGCGACATGATGTGGACGAACAGGAAAAACGGCCCCTTTTCGCGCGGCGCTTCCTCGAGGGCCCGGAAGGCGTTGAGGATACGCTTTCGATGGGAGTCGTAGGAAGAGCCGTCCCGCCCGGGCTTGACGAAAAGCGACAGGGGCGTCGTGTTGAGGAGGACGGTCCGGAACTCGGAATCCGATTGGGCGAAGCCGAAGTAGCGATCGACGCTCCGGATGTCCGTGGGCTCGATGCTCGACGAGACGGTGACGAGCCTGTATCCCCGGCTCTTCAGGAAGGCCATGGCCCGGTTCTCCCGGATCATCCCGTACAGCGGCTCCCGGTCGGACGAGGCGCCGCCGATATCCTTGGCGACGAGGTCGAGGAGGGTGAAGTTCAGGGACGAGGCCAGGGATTGGTGGGTCAGGTTGTAATTCGCATAGCTGCGATCGGCGATGACGAACCCCCTCGTTTCGAGGCCGGACAGGAAGCCGGAGTTGTCGAAGGAAAAAACCTCCCGGAGGATGTCGGCCCGGGTGTAGGCGTCGAGGACGATGTAATAGATATTGGGGCGGGCGGTCGCCTGCCGGGAGACCTTGACCCCCTTGTCGATGTCGACGTGGGGCCGGCGGGCCAGGGTTTGCCCGACCGAGGCCAGGTTGAAGACGACGAGCGTCGCCGAGACCACGTTGAGGACCCGGGTCAAGCCGCGGAAGTCGCGGCGTGAGCGGACGATGAGGAAGACGGCGAGGCCGACGAGGACGGCCGTAGCGAAGAAGAGCGACCGGTTGAAGATGCCTTCGGTCCAGACGGCGACCATGCCGGCGATATGGCCGAACGAGAGAAACCAGAGGAGGAGGAGGGAGACGAGGAGACCCGCTTTTGCCGGGTTCTTGAGGGCGAATCGAAACGCGAGGAAAAAGACGACGGAGCAGGCGAGGGACGCGGCGAGCGGCTCGGCCACCTCTTCCAGGGAGACGGGAATGCTCTTGATGTTGTAGGCGTAGAGGGCGAGGATCGGGAAAAGCGAAAAGAGGAAGGGGTGAAAGACGGGGGCCTTCTTCATGTCCCGCTCACTTCTTTTCCATGATGTAGAGTGCCCGTTCCGACCCGCTGAGAGGCACGCGGCGCTTGATGGTGAAGACCTCGCCGAAGGCCCGTTCGAAGCCCTCCCGGGTGTAGGCCACAAAGATATCCTCCCGAGTTACGAGAAGCCGCCGGACCTGGGAATCGGATTTGGGGACGAACTCGATGAGGAGATGCCGCCCGATCCGGGCGAAGAAGCGGGCGGCCTTGTCCAGCGGGAGGTTGTTCCCTATGGCCAAATGGTGGAGCAGGGCGAGGGCGAGGACGGCGTCGGCCGGGCCGCGCTCGAAGAGGGTCATCCTCTCCCGGTTCTCCCAGCCGGCACCCGGGCTCGGGTTGGCCAGGTCGAGGAGAAGGGGAAGAAGGTTTTCCTCATTTTCTCGGCGGATACGAAGGTAATTCATCTCGACGCAGGCCGGGTCGATGTCGAATGAGACGGTGTAAGCCCCGGCGGCCGCGGCGATCCTGCTGAATGTCCCGATGTTGCCACCGAGGTCCCAAACGGTCCGCGGCCGGATCTCGGCGATGAACTCTTCGACGGCCTTCCGCTTGTCGTCGAACCCCTCCGGCGTGTAGTTGGTGTCCTCGTAATAATCCGCCCACTCCGTTCCCAAAGCGCGCCAGCGGAGTTTCTTCGTCGCGGACTCGAGGGAATCGACCAGCCCTAGGAGGGCCTGCCGGCTGACCTTCCCTTTCGCCACCCGGACCTGACGTCCCTCGAACCGCTTTTGGCTCTTGGCGTGGATATGGAGGTGGAGGAGGAGCGGGACCCGTCGACGCGTCCGGAGGGGGAGAAGCGAAGAGGCCAGGTCGAGCGGGATGCCGTCGAGGTGGACGCGAAGAAGCTGGCCCAGACGGATATCCTTGAGGGCCATCAGGGCCAACGGGGCCAGGAAATGCCGGCAATATTGGCCGTAGGCTGTCCAGGGCTTCCCCTCGACCGCCTGACGCAGGGACAGGGTGTCGATGAGGACCGGCCGGCCGCGCAGGGGCTGGATGTTATAGGCGCTGGCATCGACCAAGGTCATGCCGTAACGGATGGCACGCATCTCGATCTCCAGCGTGGCCAGGGCGGCGTCTTGGAGCTGGCTGAAGCTCCACTCGTAGGGATTGGAGATGAACGGGATCTCTTCCGGCCGGATGACCTTGTAGATGTCTCCGACCCGTTCTCCCTCGAGGGGGGCCTCCTCGTGTGGCACGAGCAAGTTCGCGCTGACGAGCTCCTTATAGAGCCCGGAGGACATGAGCATGTCGTAATGAGACCGGCCGGATTCCCGGATCGCCCGGTAGAGGACGCCGCCGCTCCGGAAAAGGTAGCCGGCGGGGTCGCGGAAGGAGGAGGGGAGGATGTCCTCAGGAGGCATCGGGGCCGCCCCCCTTTTTTCCGGAGAAGGTTTTTCGGAGAAAGGCCGAGATCTTCTTCCAGAAGACCTTGACTGAAAAAGCGATGCCGATGAAAAACGCGATGGCGATCTGGAGGATATAGCTTCCCGTGCCCGGGTCGATGTAGCCGGCCGCGGCCTTGGCCAGGAAACCGCAGCCGAGGATGAGGCCGGCCGCGAAGAGGCGCCAGTGACGAGTTTGTATCATGACGTTATTCCTTAGATCCGAACGTTAACCTTTCGGGGCTCTCAGCAACGAATACTCGGGGATGAGGACGAAGTCGGCTCGGACTTTTTCGATTTTCTCCCCGATCACGGCGATGTCTTCGCGGCGCAGGGACCCCAGCTTGATCTTGTGGGCCATGGCCAGGTAGTCGACATGGGCGGGGTCGACGCCCATGACCCGCGCCGCCGTAGCGTCGACGGCGAGGGCGTTGTCGCCCATGACCAGGACGCCGACCTTCCTGGGCGTGCCCATGACGGGGCCGTAGCCCTCCATCCCGACGACGCCGTCGACGATGGAGTAGTGCGTCTTGACCGTGCCGTTGATCTCGCAGATGCTCAGGGGGATGCCGTTCCAGTGGAGGGTGTTTTTCGGCCAGCCGTACTTCATCCCCGGCAGGATGCCGAACATGTTCTTCATGCTCAGGGTGATCCCGGCCAGCTTGTGGGTCTTCATCTTGGGGACGGAGATGAGGATGTCAGCCGAGAGGATGGTCTCGGGCAGGTAGAGCTCCTTCAGAAGCGTTGCCCGGGGATTGACGCATTTTACAGGGCTGATGTCGTCGTAGTTGAGGTCGATAAGGAAGATACCTCGTCGTTTGGATAGAGCTTCGTACCCGGAACGGCGGAAGAGCGATTCCGAGTCCCTATTGTGCGAGGTCCCTTCGGCCAGGATGATCTCCCGCGCCCCGAGGTCGCCGAGGTGGAGGACGAGCGCCTCGACGAGCCGGGGGTCGGTGTGGATCGGCCGGTCTGAGGAGACGTCAACCATGTTCGGTTTGATGACGACGCGCTTGTTCCGGACGTCGGGCGGCCGGCTCGACCGCCATCCCGCCCGGATGGCCGCGGCGAGGTTTTCCGGGCCGTAGTCGGGGCAGGGGACGAGGGCGACTTGGAGGAGCGGACCGGAGACGGACCCCTTGACAGACTGTTGCCGACCTGCCGCGAGAGCGGCGGCGGGCAGGGCCGAGAGGACGGACGTCCCCAGCACGCGGACGACCTCCCGGCGGGTCATGGGCTTTTTGGTCATCGGCCCTTTCCCGGAGTTCGAACGAGGATCGCCGTATCGCTCAGGACGATGAAAGCCAGGGACGTTTCGAATAGGTTCCGACGGAAACTCCCGTCAGCCGCTTGCAGGCCGGCCAGACGGGCGGCGATGGCAGCCGCCTGGGAGGCTCCGGCCGGAAAAGATTCCAGGGCGAGCAGGGTCCAGGCGAGAGAAGCCGTGCTAATGTCGCCGGCCAGGCTGAGAGTGAGAAAGCGGATCCCGGCGCCGACGGCGGGGCGGCTCTCGGGGACGCTGGCGGCGCCAAGGGCGGCCAGGGCTATGGCCGTCGACATGACGCTCGCTTCGAGCTCATGTAACTTGCTGTAAGGGTTCCCGAAATTCCAGCCGCCCGATGGGACTCTCCGATCGAGGATGAGGTCGACGCCGGACTTGATCCTTTTCTCGGTCAGGGGGACGCCGGCGCGGCTAAGGGCGATGATGAAGAGCGCGGTCGGCTCGACCCAGCCCGTCGTGTTAAGCGTCCAGGGCCAGCCCCGGATCGAGGCATCGTAACGGTAGTCCCCCGCGATGGCTTTGATATCTGCCGGGGTAAAACGGCTCGAAGCGTCCTCGAAGCCTAAAATCCAATCCCTCAGCCGGCTCTCTTCGGAGCCCGCTCCGAGGGCGTCGAAGGCCAGGAGGGCGGCATAAGCCATCCAGCTTCCTTCCGGGTCCCGGGGATTGATGCCGACCGCGCCCGATTCCTTCAAGCAGGCCTTCAGGAAATCACGCCCCTTGGCCATCGCAGCAGTGTCCCCGCCCGCCTTCAGGGCCAGCAGGCAGAGCCCCGTCGGCTCGACCAGGCTGTCTCCGCCCGGCCGGTAGCCCCAGCCGCCGTCGGGATTCTGGTTGGCCTTGATGAAATCAAGGGCTCGAGCAAGTGAAAGATTCGGCATCGGTTTTATTGGGCCCATTATACCCGCGGCCGCCCGTTTTGTATAGATGAGGGCTATGCTATAATCCGTGCCGTTCCATGCGCAACGCCCTCCTCGTCCTCTTCTACATCGTCCTGGTCATCCTCATCACGCCGTTCATCGTCTTCTGCATGCTGACGGGGATGAGAGACCCGCTGATCGCCGTCGGCCAATGGGCCATGCGAGTTTCCGGGCGCGTCCTCGGGATCAAGGTCGAGGTTTCGGGGCTCGACCGGTTCGATCCGCGGACGGCGCTCATTTTCATGCCCAACCACATCAGCTTTCTCGACGGCCCCCTGCTCGAGATGCTCATTCCCGGGGCGGCCCGCGTCGTCCTCAAAAAATCCATCCTGCGCATCCCGATCGTGGGGCTGGGGATGCGTTTCGTCGGGTTCGTCCCGGTGGACAGGAAGGGGATTAAAGGGGGAAAGAGGAGCATAGCCAGGGCGGTCCGGATGGTTAGGGAGAAGGGCTACTCGTTCCTCATCTTCCCCGAGGGGACCCGGAGCCGGGACGGGAAATTGCAGCGCTTCCGGCGAGGCGGTTTCTTCCTGGCCCTGGAGACCGGGGCGCCCATCGTTCCGGTGACGATCGGGGGGACTTTCGAGCTCATGCCGAAGGGGCAGAAGTACGCCCGAAAGGGGAGCGTCCGGGTGGTTTTTCACGACCCGATAACGACAGCGGGCTATGCGATCGAGGCCATGGCCGGACTCATGGAGAAAGTGAAAGAAGCGATCCAGTCGTAGTGCCGGGACTTCGCGGGCGAATCTAAGTTATCTTGCGGACGGGCCACAGGCCGAGGAGCAGGAGGGATTATGGGCACCAAGAATCCAAAGGCTGTAGCTGAGGCGGGGGAAGCAGTCGGCGTTTACGAAGCGATGGTCATGGAACTCAGCGGCATCCTGGGCCGCTTTTTCGAAACACGGGCGGACGTTCTCGGGGCTGCGGCCGAAGCCATCGCCGCGAGCGTCCGGGCGGGCGGCAAAGTTCTCATCTTCGGGAACGGTGGGAGCGCCGCCGAGGCCCAGCACTTCGCCGCGGAGCTCGTCAACGGGATGCGGCACACGGGCAGACCGCCTATCCCCGCCATTGCCCTGACGACGGACACGTCCTCGTTGACGGCCATCGGCAACGACCGGGGGTTCACCCTGGTCTTCAGCCGCCAGGTCGAGGCCCTGGGCCGCCCGGGGGACGTGGCCGTTGCCCTGACCACGAGCGGGACCTCCCCGAACGTCGTCGAGGCCCTGAAAACGGCCCGGGCGAAAGGCCTCTTAACGGTCGGCTTGGCGGGCGAGGGGGGTGGCGAGGTCGCCCTGCTTGCCGACTATCTTCTCGACGTCCCCTCGCGCTCGACGCCGCGCGTCCAAGAAGCGCACCTCTTCATCCTGCATCTTCTGGCGGAGGAGCTGGAGGCGCGGGTTTAGCGGTCGACGGCCCCGGTGTTCTTTTTTGCGAGGCCCTTCTTTTTCATCTCGGACTGGATCCGGGCTTCCTGAGCTTGGGCTTTTAACAGCCGCTGGTTTGTTTCGGCCATCTGTTCCTGGATGACAGAGCCGGGGACCATGGCGTCCTGGAATTCGAACTGCTGGCGGAGGGCGTTCATCTTGGTCGTCAGGAGGTCGACGAGCTCCTGGGCGGCCTTGAGCTGGGGTTCGAGGGTTCCGCCGGAGGTGGCCTGGTCCGTAGCCGCGCCGTCTCCCATGAGCGTCGGCCCCGCGGCGGCGACGCGGGGGACGATCCGCCGGACCGGGGGGGCCCCGGAGCCGGACGGCGGGACAGACTGCTCGGCGTCCGAGGAGAGGGCCGCAGCGTCGGCGCCCTGGTCTTCGGCCAGGGCCCTTTCGCCGCCTTCCTGGACGGGATTGGCAACTTCGACGGCGGGGAGCTTCTTGACCTGCAGGAGGTCATGATTTTTGACGACGATGGCGTGGCGGCCTTTGAGGCCCTCCCGGCGCGCTTTTTCGCGCTTGGCCAGCTCGACGACGCTCTGGGCCCCAAGGGATGCGGTGAGGCTGAGGACGGTTAAGAATATCAGCGCTTTCTTCATGACAGTTTCTTCCCTATTATCTTCTCACGTCCGTTGCGTGTCAAACCCCGCGGTATTCGGGACGTTCCATTCATCTGTCCCGTCAGCCGCGGGGCTTCTGCCTGCGGCGAACGAAGGCCGGCCAACGGGTTCGCTGGCCAGCCCTGTCCGCGGAGCACTGGGCTCTTACCAAATGACCCTGTAAATCTCTCTCCACGACTTGATCCGGAGGAGCGACCCGATGGGCTGCTCCAGCATTTCCAAGGTGGAGTCGTATTCCTGGACGTAAACCTCGCGCTTGTTGATCCGGCCGCCGACGCGCGATGCCTCACCGACGGTCACGGCCCGGCGAGCCTTGCTGACGAGCTGGAGGTACTCGGGCGGCGTCTGTTCGGTCGTCCTGAAGGCCGTCCCGCCCACCGGGATGGCCGAGGTCTGGCGGATGTAGCGGGCGTAGAGACGGCCGGCCTCGCCCAGGTTGACGCAGGGGTTGACGCTCTCGATGCTGCCGCGCAGGGTGCTGAAGTAGACGACCTGATCGGCGATGACCGGGTCGGCCCAGACTTTGCTCCCGACGCCCAGGTCTCCGACGTCAAAGCTCGCGGCGAGGTTGAGGCGGGCCGGGATGCCGAGATACCACTCGATCGTGGCTGTGTTCGACCCCGAATCGATGAGGCCGACGAACGAATAATCGCGGTCGGCCGGCGCGCCGTCATCGCCGCCCGTGCCGAAGTAGATCCGCGGCACCGGGCTCCCGTCGTAGGGGTCGAGCCAGACGGCCGGCTTGGTGATGATCGGGTAGTTGAGGTAGTCGGTGTAGATGGCCGCGAGGTTCCATTGGGCGGTATTCGTGCCGCTGACGTTCAAGCGGTAGAGGCGGCCGTCGAGGTCGCCAACGTAGACGGAGTTGACGAAACCGTTGGCGTCCGTGTCGATGGCCGTCGGCGAAGCGACGATGGCCGCCTGGATGTTCGTGTACCGGTAGGCCACCTTGGGGTTACCTAACGTCGCCGTGTTGACCTGGGTGATGGTCTGCGTCCGGAGAACCGCTCCCGTATCGACCCGGACGACGTAGAAGTACGTGCCGGCGATATTGGCGGCCGGGTCGTTGTCATACCCGGAGCCCATGAAGGCCGCCC
>Ga0315295_10006439_pt1 | contig 10034 bp, 7 predicted proteins | sample YL17G14_0_MG_FD_204453 | JGI IMG/M metagenome (GOLD analysis project Ga0315295, IMG submission 204453) | Sediment microbial communities from Yellowstone Lake, YNP, Wyoming, USA - YL17G14_0 | ecosystem: Environmental > Aquatic > Freshwater > Lake > Sediment | place: USA: Wyoming | collected... | reverse complement strand
ATCTCCCAGACGAGCGAGGCGATCTCTGCCGACGTCTTGTTCGCCGGTGTGCCGGAGGGCTTTTGATCTTCAATCTTGTGCAGCCAGCGGTAGAGCGTGGATCGAGCGATGCCGAAATATCGGGAGACCTTTCGCCTGGGGATCTGGAAGGCCTCCATATGCCAGAGGATTAGGAGTCTTTCGCGGACGGTGTATCGTGGGCTCTTGCCCTTCCTGTTGAGGTGCTTCTGAAGGATCGATACCTGCATTTCGAGTTGGTAGACCCTGTCTTTGAGGAAGAGAATCTCCCTGGCTTTGGCGTCGGCATCCATGGTGGCCAGTCGTTTCAGGCTTCGTTTGCGGACCCGGCCCGAGAATCGCGCCGCGAGTAGGACGGCTCTGACAAGGAGTGAGACGGCGGCGTTGAGGATGTCAAGATTCTCTGCCATGGTGCCCTTTCAGAGGTCTAAGGAGTGCTGGAGGCCAAGCCAATTCGCATGATAGTATAGCCTCTGATGGGGCAAAGTGCGAGCGCGGAACTCCGGGACGTAAGTGCCTCTGTTTCAAAGGGATAGGCGGGTTCCCGCAATGGTCCCACCGGCGCTTGACAGGCACACTAGGTCCCAATAGCGGGGGCATCATATGAGGAACTGGAGATACTTTTATGTAACATTTTATGTTACATTTTGAAGAAGTTGATTTTTTGTAAGTCTTTACAATACAGTCACTTATGATGTTTTTGGGATGAGTTACGTAACACCACATAAAACTCGCTTTATTGCCGTCCTACCAACCTCTGGTACCATTGGGAAAACAACGGGAACTGAAGATACAGCCGGGCAAAATTTGGAGGTAAAAGCCCAAATGAGTGGCGGATTTGTCGGTATTTTGAACCGCCAAAAGTACGTAAGTCTTTACCCTGCAAAGCGTTATCTGCTGTCGCCCCTCCATACCCCGACAGGCATTATTTTCGCTTGATAAGCAGGACAGTGCGGATGGTCGGGTTTTGGAATTGGACCCCAAGGAGACAACCGATGAAAGGTAGTTAGCGTTTTCATCTCGCAGTTTTAACTCGGCCGGCTCCTTCCCGCCTCTTGCCTCTCGCAGAAAACCCGCAACCCCAAGCCCTTAACCTTCCCAACGGTTGCTCTGTATCCGGGTAAAGGGGAAGAAGAGAGCCGATTTTTGTGAGGAGTGTTTGAGGTCCGGGTCAACTGCAGCAGTGGGGAAATTGGCTGGTGTGATGGGAGCTGCTCTTCCTGTCAAAAATCTGTTCATCGAACCCTCTGTCAAAAATGGCCGTGCACTCTTCTTCGAATCGATTTTTGCTGAGTATGCCGCCACAGCCGACTCGAGCCGAGTACCGGTTAGCTTCACCTTGTTCACGTCCGCCATAATCTTATGCGGATAGTCCGCCGCCATGGACAACGATAATTTGAGCGAGAGCAAGAATCTCGGATCGGGCCTCGATTTCCCGGGAGCGCCCCTGGCCCTATGTTTCTGCTTTTCGCATACTCGTGAATCCTGCAGGCGAGGAGAATTCTTGATTGTGGTGGCTGGATATGGTATACAGTTGTTCATTAAGCGGAAAGGTCGCAAGTGAAGCAAACCGGGATTCCCAGCGCCGAGGTGAATGGGTATTCGTAAAAGCCTGGCGTTTGGGTGGTAGAGGCACGGAGGCAAAGCGATGGCTCCTTCCAAGAGAGCTCAGGAAGAATTTTCCGAAGAAGTCCAGGTATCACACTCAGGCCGACACAAACTGCAGCGTGGCGAAGTCGAACTCAAGCGGATGCAGGAGATGCTTAAAGGACGCGAAGAGCATGCAAGAATCTTCGCATCGTATCAAGAGGCGATCTCCGAATTGCGTGAGTTTTATGCGCGAGAAGCCAGTTTTGAACAAATGCTCCAGAGGACGGTCGATTCATTCGTTAGCAGCTTTGGCTACTACATGGCCTGGTACGGTGAGTTAAAATCGGATGAGAAAGTAGTTCTCCCCAAGGTCTGGGCGGGCAAATACGAAAGGTACCTCGATGGATTGCGTATCGAGCTCGACGACAGCAAGGACGCGAAGTGTGCCATGAGTCTTGCGATTGTGAGAAAAGAACCTTTCGGGTACGCCGACCTTGAACATGACAAAGATTTTGAAAAGTGGCGACCATTGGCTCTTGAGTACGGATACCGTTCAAACCAAGCAATTCCGCTCATTATAGACGGCAAAAGCGTCGGAGCGTTCTTGGTTTATAGTACCCGCCCCCGAGCCTTTAGCGGGGACCTGGTTGGATATCTTGTGGGAATCGCGAATGAACTTGCCACGATTGTGGAGAACATCACCAACCGCAGGAAGGCGGGGGAGGTGTATCGCACGCTGATAGACCATTCGCTACAGGGGCTCGCGATCATCCAGGACGAGCGTGTTGTTTTTGCCAACAGGGCGATAGGCGAGATCACCGGTTACACGGTCGACGAGATGCTGGCAGCCTCTTCCCAGGAAGTGCAGGCGTTTATCCATCCGGCGGATCGAACGCTCGTCTGGGACTGGCACCGGGCGAGGTTAAAGGGCGAACAGTCGGCCGATCACTACGAGCTTCGCGGTATTCGCAAAGACGGGGCAATCTGTTGGTTGGAGATCCATGCCAGCCCGATTGAATACCGGGACAGACCTGCTGTGCAGGCTGCTTGTATCGACGTCACCGAACGCAAGGAAACGGAGCAGGCACTGCACAAACGGACAGAGGAGCTGACGGCCATGAATGAAATGGCGATGGAACTGGCAGTCGCGTCTTCCCGAGCCGATGTTTACAGGCTCGTCTGCGAGACGTTGAAAAGCATTACCGGGGCTCTGTTTACGGGCATAACAAGTTACGATTCCCGGAGGCACGAACTAAAGGTAGAGCATGTTTCCGCGGATAGTACATTCATCAGTAAGGCAAGCAGTATACTCGGCCAGAAAGTCGACGAGCTTCGAATTCCTCTGGAGCGTAGCTATACTGAGCAGATGCTGTCAGAGAAGGCAAGGAGGTTGGAGGGGCTGTACGAGTTGATGTTCGGTACTATTCCGGAGGGGGTAGCCGGCGCTCTCAGAGACGCTCTGGGTATTGGCGATGTATATGGACTGGCTTTGCACTATGGCGGCAAGATTATGGGTACGATGCCCATTTTGATGCCTCAGCAAGGGCGTCTACTTTCAATTGAGATGCTCAAAGCCTTTGCCAACCTGGTTACCACTTCTTTGCAGCGCATGAAGGCGGAGGAGGAACGACTGACCGCAATGCAGGAAAGAGCAGTTGTTATCGATACGATGTCCGACGCACTTGTCGTTTTGAATCTGAGTGGGGAAATAACCTCCTGTAATCCTGCCCATTTGAAGATGTTCGGTCATAGTTCTGCAAGTGAGATCGTGGGGAAGCGCTTCGGCGAACTGAGGGAAGCTTTTGCCGACCCCGAGCAGGACATTCCAAGGTTGTTGGGAGTATTCGAGGGGATAATCCGGGATAGCGTTTCCGAACCTATCGAGGTTAAGGTTCGCCGAACAGACGGAAAGGAGCTGACGGTTAGCGCCTCAGCAAGTTTGCAGAGAGACGCGATGGGCAACCCGTTGAGCGTCGTAGCAATTCTGAAAGATATCACGCTCCAGAAAAGATTGCAGGAGGTGGAAAGAGAAGCCACGGCGACGAGAATGGCGGTAGAGATGATTGAAGGTATGCTTGAGGTGGTTGCGATTGTGGATCTGGACGGGACGATTCGCCACGTCAATAGCGAGTTCGAGGTGCGCTCAGGGTACAGAAGGGAAGAAGTGGTTGGAAAGACGGCGGTCGAGGTCGGAATTATTTCCAGGCAGGAAGACCAAAGGATTGAGAAGGAAGTCATTCCGAGATTGATGGACGAAGGTTTTGTTCGAAACATCGAGACCTCTGCCACGAGCAGAGACGGGACAAGATTTACCGCTTTGATGAGCTGGAGACTGATGAAGGATACCCGTGGCGATCCCAAAGCCATTCTTGTGTCGGCGACAGACATCACTGAACTCAAGCAGGCAGAGGCACAGCTCCGGGAGTATCAACGGCAGCTCCTGTCGCTGACTCTCGAATTGTCGTTAACCGAGGAGCGTGAAAGGCGACACATTGCGGCAGTTCTGCACGACCGCATCACACAGCTACTGGTGTTCGCCAAGATGAAGCTGGATGATGTGCTGTCGCTGTCGGCGAAGTCCGTTGACCTCGGTGGGGCCCTGAAAGAAATCAGTAGTATGCTTGACCGGACTATTGAGGAGACACAAACCTTGACCTACGACCTGGGTTCACCCACACTTTATGAGTTGGGCTTAGAAGCAGCCATAGACGAGTGGCTTACCGAAGAGATAGAGGAAAAACATAACATCTCGACTTCTCTTGAGACCGAGGGCGTTCCTGAATCCCTGAGTCAAGATCTAACTGGCCTTCTTTTCAGGAGTGTGCGAGAACTGCTGGTCAATGCAGTGAAGCACAGCAGAGCACACAATGTTAAGGTTACTCTCCAGGGGGAAGAGGAGAGAATACGGATCTGTGTTGAGGATGACGGAGTCGGATTTGAACTATCCGAATCAGGGGTGCCCAGAGACAAAAAAGGCAGATATGGCCTTTTCAGCATAAAGCAACGGTTGAGCCATATCGGCGGACATATGGAGATTCGGTCACAACCGGACCACGGGACACGGGTCGTTTTGGTAGTGCCGTCAAAGACGATCCGTTGGGAAGAAACGAGGTCAAGATGAGCATAAGAATTCTGCTGGCGGACGACCATGAAATTGTACGTTATGGGCTGCGATGTTTGATCGAGGAGCAGCCGGATATGGAAGTAGTAGGTGATGCAGAGGATGGACGCACGGCGGTCGATCTGGCTCGTCAGTTAAAACCAAGTGTTGTCATCATGGACATCTCTATGCCGGATATGAATGGTATTGAGGCCACACGGCGGATCCTCATAGAGTGCCCGGAGATTAAAGTCATTGTCCTCTCAATGCATGACAAGAGACAGTTTGTAATAGAGACGCTCAAAGCCGGTGTTTTCGGTTATGTCCTGAAAACGAAGGTCCGTGACGATCTGATTCGGGCGATCAGGGCTGCTGTTGCAGGCGAAGTGTATTTGAGTTCTAAGATAACCGGGATAGTGGCTCGCGATTTCGCGAGTAAGTTGTCGCCATCAGAGCAAACGACGTCTGCCGTTCTGACGCCCCGGGAGCGGGAGATACTCCAACTCCTGTCGGAAGGACAAACCACCAAAGAAGTTGGATTGCGTTTGAACGTAAGTGTGAAAACAATAGAGTCAGGGCGGCGCAGAATTATGCAAAAGCTGGGCATTGACAACATGGCCGGCCTTACCAAATATGCGATCAATGAAGGCATAACCTCGCTCGATTTTTAGCGGTCTTCTGCCGAGGTTTTCTACTGTCAGTGCTGCTTCTGTCGGATGGCCTTCGCCGGAGTCCATTGTGCTCTGCCATAGAGCGAGAAGCGAAATCACCCAAGAATCTGCCGGGTGGAACGTCCAGATCGTAGGTGCCCAGGCAGATTGAGCGCTGAAACACCCTCGTGAATCCCGCATCGTCTCTCAAATACGGGTTCGCCAATCCACATTATCAATACTGGAAACTGGGTTATGGCGGGTCAGAAGCTCGCCGTACAGTCATTCTTCGGTTTTCTTCGGCGTGCAGCATGCATGTTTTTCGCACCCCAAATGCAGGGATTGCCTCACAGAGTTGAGCGCTCTACACCCGATACACACTAGCCAGCGAGAAAATGTTGTCGCGGTCTTTACGAGTACAGCTTCTTCAGACTCAGCGGCAAAAGTTGTCTTGAGAACCTGCTGTAAAAAGAAAATACAAAGAAGAGAAGACACATCGGCCCGGCACCATGACAACAGTTCAGCAGGCACAGTCAGGCCAAGTGGAACACGGCCAGTCAGCGAGGTTAGCCATGGACGGCAAAGATGTGATTTGATGCCTGGCTCGATGTTTCTTGATGGTGGCCAAATGAGACGAGGCTTTTGAGGATGTGGCGCACATGAGGGAAGTAATTGTATTGGCCGGGCAGAACGAGCGCGGCACTAGCCGAGTAATGCGTTCTTTAGAAACGCAGGGCTATCATTCAAGCCTCTGCAGAACGGTATTAGACAAAAGCGGTAATATGGTGAGTGGCCCGGCTTGACTAAAATCCATCTCTGTTTCAGCAACCGCTTATATTAACGAGTTAAGGACCGCGCGCAATTGCGCGCTATGAGGAGATAATATGTCGAACGAACCATTTAGGCTGATCGACCTCATAGATCAGATGTGCGACGGAAAAGACGTCGTCTTCCAGTCGGTACGCCATGCCAAGGATCTGATGACGCGTGATGTCAAGACGCTTACTTTGGACGATACCGTGGAGACGTGCCTGAGAATTATGGATGAAAGCAAAATTCGGCATGTTCCCGTGGTGGACCCCACGATGGGAGAAAAGGGCAAGCCGTATTTTGTGGGCATCGTGTCTCAAAGGGATGTGTTTCGGCAGGTATCTCCGTATTTGGGGAAAGTTGGCGAGGAAGAAGCGGACGTAAAGGCGATTCAACAACGCCTCGGAAAGATCGTTACCAGAAACCCGGAGTCTGTATCGCCTGAAACATCGATAAAGGACTTGATTACCCTCATGGTCAATGAGCACATCGATTCACTACCGGTCGTGCTTGATAAGAATCTGGTGGGCATAGTCACGGCGGCAGATGTCTTGAAATTCTTTGTTAGGCTTGATGCAATCAGGCATCTATGCCCGGAGAAAACAGACACGCAGCAGAGAAGCCGGTTTGTTGAGCTTCTCTCCGGGGATTCGGGCCACACTGCGCTCGGGCTCTCGTCTGTTCTGCGAACGGTCGAAGATGTGATGACCGAGCATGTGGTTTGCTTGGAGGGGCAACACACCCTGGCCACGGTAATAGAGATTATGGAGAGGGGTAGATTCAGACATGTGCCGGTTGTGGACAAGCAAAAGAGACTGGTTGGGATAATCTCCGATCGGGACGTTTTACGCTATCTTCCGTTCCGACAGGGTCAACGCCGTCCCCGACCTGGGGTATTTCGCAGCGGGCTGTTTGATGTTAGCTCCGATGAGCCGGCCCTGCATGAATCCATCGATCGCATTATGAAGCGCGACATTATCCATGTCGCGCCGAACTGCAGCTTCTACGATGCAGTGAAAATGCTCTATGAGACGAAGATAAGCTGCCTGCCCGTAGTAGACGGCGAAAAAAAGCTTCTTGGAATAGTCACTGTGACAGACGTGATGCGCGGATTGCTCGCGGCTTATGCGCTGTTCGAGAAAAGCTCGGCGTGCGGTGCAAATATTGATCTGTATTGCTAACTCTTTGCTCTTCAAACAAGTTGATATTGAAAATTTGGTAAGAGATATCGCAGTACATTTTCGATGTGGTTTCTTGTTTTGTTTTAGAGCCTTTGGAAATTCTTATATTTTACGCAGGAATATCTGCAAGACGCATATTGTCTCTCTGCCAAGCTGCTGGCAGGGGAGAGCCAGCCTGCGACCGGTCCGCTCTCACTGATCGCGGCCCTGAGCAAGCACATACAACGAAGCGGCTCCAAGGTGTTCACAGGAGATGCCTTTGCCGAACTACTGAAACAATGGAATATCAAACCCCGCTTTGGAGCCGTAGGAAAACACGGGTCCATCGCAGTGACGGAACGAGTCATCAAAACCCTGAAACACGAATGGCTGAAACGAATCGCGATCATCAAGGGATTTGACCACTTGACCCTCCTCTGCGGAGAATTCGAGAGCTGGTATAACAGTTGGCGGCCGCATAGGATGCTGGAGGGTCTCCGGCCTGATGACCTGTATGACGACCGCAAGCCCGAGAAGCCGAAGCGCGATTCGAAAACAGTGCCCTGCAATATCGAACGTCACGTATTCCAGGAAACACGGCTCACGGCCTATCGCCTCAAGGACGCGGCGTAGTCTCGTTTCTCGCATCTCTCGCTTTCTGAACACAGGCGCTGTCTACCGATACCTCAAATGCAAACCGCTGATTCTCTCCTGTCGACCGGGCAAACACGGTTGAGACCACTTGCCCCGTGCACCCCGGTCTCAGAGGCCTCCCTCTCAAAGAGCATTCATTGGGCTTTCAGCAGATGCGGAGCGGTCCGATGGCCGCTTCACAAGCGCACACGGTCCCTCTCAATATTTTCTATGAGAGACCTCAGCTTCGGCACGGAACATGCCGTCCACACCCGTGTCAAAAATCATTATTCAGAATTTCTATCGTGCGCCGGCATAATTCGCCGCCATAATCCGTCCAAATGCCTCCACCCCAGTAGCGAAAGCAGCTTGTCTGAGAAACCATCAGATGAAACAACGCGTTGCGGTAACGTGGATCTGATGGGGCGACGCCTTGAGAGAGGACCTTTTCGGCGAAGAGCGCGCTGGCGGATTGCATCGGCCCAAGCATGTGTTCGTAGCCCCGGACCCAGGAAATGTTGCTGGTCCAGCTACCACCTTCCATGTGGAAGCGGTGATCCTCCCTTTTCAGCTTTTCAATTACGGCGCTCAAGACCTCCGGTCCGGCTCCATCTGTGAATCGGTCCCAAATCCGCTTCTGCATGACAGGCTGAATGGCAGGAAAGTCGTCATGTGTAATACCGATGCCCTCGAGGTATTCCAAGTACTCGGTTACATTCGCTGGGGGTACTTTGCTGCCCGAGGCTTCGGCCATGACGTCAAGATATTTAGAGGGGAATTCATTCATCATGACACCCCCGTTCTCACCATCAGCGATTTGGGTCACGATCGGGGGGATCGATTTCCCGGATAACGGTCTGCGAGAAAGGTTCTTGGCTTCATAGTAAGGCTGCATTTGACCAACCAGCTTCGTGTCACTACCCTGCGTTTTGATAATGGCGGTGATCGTCAAAGCTTGACCGTGCGAATTTTTCGCCACCAGCCTGTGAGGGATGTGAGGGTAAGCGATTGGTCCGCCGTCCTCGACCCTCTCCACCGTATGCTCCTGAACCAAGACCCAGCGATAGCCACAGTCCTTGAGGGTCTTTACGAACTCATAGCAGACATCAGGATCGTTGGGCAGGGCCATTTCACTTGGGGAAAAACCCCGGACTCGGCTCAGGGCCTCGAAACCGAAAAGCGCGGCGAAGAAATGTTGCCACGCTTGCACATGCAGCCGGTAATCCTGCACCGGTGTGGAGGGCGCTACCGGATGGCCCCAGGCCGATCCCAGCCACTCCACACACGAGCGATAGGCTCGCTCACACGTGATTGTTCTTAAGCCCTCAAACACATCCCCCAATCCCATTTGTCGCAGGCCATGAAGCAGACAGCCTGAATAATCCAACATCACGCGGGGCCGTTTCTCTTCCTGGACTAACAGCGGGATGAATCCGCCCATTCGCTTATAGCACCAGTGGAAGACACGGGCGTTGTGGTTGTCCCCGATTTCGGGGTGATCCATCATGAGTCTCAGGTTGCTGATCACGCCGGCGTTCTGCAGAATATCCCCACCCGCAGGGATCAAAGGTTGGTGCATATGAAGGGCTATCGCAAAAGCACTGCTTATGTCCGCAAAGTTAATGCCACTCTCCGGCAAGAAGAATGGCCCCCTGCCTGCACGCGCCTCAGCTACCAGTTCTTCCGATCCACATAGATTCGGAAGACCATCGATATATTCCGGAATTGCCGAGAGCGTCATTACGTCGCCTTTTTCCCCGAAACCCCGTTCCAATTATACTACAGCGAGGTCGCGGCTACCGACCGGCAGTGACGTAGTCACGCCACCGACTGCAGGCAGATAATAACCCATCGTGTAGTCCAACAGCATCCGGCGTGCGTTATATCGCCATGCAAGCGTTCGCAGGGAACGTTTCTGCATTGCAACCCACCCATGGGGAATGCCGTCCGTGCCGCGCTCATAAAACAGCGGGATCACCTTGTTTTCCATGACGTCATGGAAGGATTGCGTATCCACGTGGTCTTGGCGTTCCCAGTTGGAATGCTCGCTTCCATAACCTATGGCAAACCCAT
>Ga0315295_10006438_pt1 | contig 10035 bp, 15 predicted proteins | sample YL17G14_0_MG_FD_204453 | JGI IMG/M metagenome (GOLD analysis project Ga0315295, IMG submission 204453) | Sediment microbial communities from Yellowstone Lake, YNP, Wyoming, USA - YL17G14_0 | ecosystem: Environmental > Aquatic > Freshwater > Lake > Sediment | place: USA: Wyoming | collected... | reverse complement strand
ACAGGCAGGCGCGCGAATCGGGAGTCGGCGGAGAGATAATCGGATATATTTGGTAGGTAACAGAGGGTTAATTGATGTCAAGGATAGGCAATAAACTAATACAGGTTCCAAGCGACGTAAATGTCGAAGTCAAAGACTGGGCTGTCCATGTGAAAGGCCCTAAAGGAGAATTGAAGCAGACTTTCTCTCCCAGGATCAATATAGAAGTAAAAGACGGCCAGGTCTTTGTAAAACGCAACAGCGATATAAAGACGGATAGGGCGCTTCATGGCCTTTACCGCTCCTTGATAAACAATATGATCAAAGGCGTTACCGCTGGTTATTCCAAAGAAATGGAAATCATCGGCGTGGGCTTCAAAGCTGCAGTGCAGGGGACTAACTTGAATATACAGCTTTCATTTTCGCATCCGGTGAATTTTCCTATTCCGCAGGGTATCAAAATAGAGACGCCAAAGCCGACTTTTATTGTTATAAGCGGTATTGACAAGCAATTAGTAGGAAAAGTCGCCACAGAAATCCGTTCCATTTACCCTCCTGAGCCGTATAAAGGTAAAGGAATACGTTTTGCAGGAGAGTACGTCAAGAAAAAAGTAGGCAAGGCTCAGGCAACAGGCGGTAAATAATGAAGAAGAGAGAATTATTAAGGCTCAAGAGGCATCGTACCATCAGGCTACGCATGCAGGGCACAGCCGAGAAACCGAGGTTGTTGGTCCACCGCAGCCTGAATAACCTCTGGGCTGAGGCAATAAACGACGTTGAAAACAAAGTATTAATTTCGTTCTCAACCCAGAACAAGGAATTCAAACAGAAATCAGGCCGTACGGGGAACATGAAGTCGGCAGATCTTTTCGGCCAGGCTTTTGCGCAGCGGGCAAAGGAGAAGGGGATAAGCAAAGTCATCTTTGACCGCGCAGGTTACTTATATCACGGCAGGATCAAGGCATTTGCAGATGCTTTAAGAAAAGGCGGATTGGAGTTTTAAATGCGCGAATTAAATATTGATAAACAACCGGAGTTTATTGAAAAGGTAATTACCATCAACCGAGTTACCAAGGTTACCAAGGGCGGCAAGAAAATGCACTTTAGTGCCCTCGTAGTCGTCGGCGATACAAAAGGTAGAGTCGGCTTTGCCCAGGATAAGGCAAATGAAGTGGCTGATGCTATCCGCAAGGCCCTGACCAAAGCTAAAAAGAGCCTCTTTCGCGTCCCGATGGAGGGTTCTACCATACCTCACGAGATAATCGGGGAGTTCGGCGCAGCAAAGGTCATGCTTAAGCCCGCATCGGAAGGTACCGGCGTTATAGCAGCTGGTCCCGTCAGAGCAATTTGCGAAGCAGCAGGAATCAAGGATATCCTTACCAAGTGCCTTAAGTCCAATAATCCTGTGAATGTTATCAAGGCAACGGTCGAAGGACTTAAGGACCTGAAGACATAATACATATGGAAAAGAAGATCATTAAACATAAAAAGCCAGCAAAGCCAGAGGCAAAGCACGAAGAAAAGCCAAAAGCAAAGGCGCCTGTTAAAAGAGTACCCAAAAAGAAAGCCGCAAAAGAAGCGGTTCCTGTCATCTTGGGTGCCACGCTCTTTTCTTTAAAGGCACCGGCTGGTGCGCATAAACGCAGGAAATATCTGGGCAGGGGCCCTAGTTCAGGGCACGGCAAGACTTCTACCAGAGGCAGCAAGGGGCAGACTTCGCGTGCAGGCCGCCATTTTTACCTGGGGTTTGAGGGAGGCCAGTCTCCTTTGATCCGCAAGATGCCCAAGAGGGGATTTACCTCTAACTTCAAGAAAGTTTTCCAGATACTTAATCTCGGCGACCTGAACAGGATCAAAGAAACGACGATAACGCCAGCTCTCCTTGAGGAGAAAGGCTTGATAAAAGATAAGAATAAATTGATAAAGATTTTAGGGGAAGGCGAAATAAAGAGCCCGATCACCATCCAGGCTCACGCATTTTCAAAAAGAGCCTCTGAAATCATAAAGAATGCCGGCGGAAAAGTTGAAATCTTAAATGCTTGACGCATTAGTCAATTCTTTCAGAATACCGGACTTAAAAAAGCGCCTTCTGATAACCGCTGGGTTGCTTGCGATCTACAGAATAGGTTGCTACGTACCGACTCCCGGCATTGACGGAGCGGCACTCGCTGAGTTCTTTACCAGGATCGCCAAGACTCAGGGCGGCACGATCTTTGGCATCATAAATATGTTCTCCGGAGGCGCGATGGAGAGGCTTACCATCTTTGCCTTGGGGATCATGCCCTACATTTCTTCCTCCATCATCCTGCAGCTTCTGACTGCCGTTATCCCGGCTTTGGAAAAGATGGCAAAGGAGGGAAGGGCAGGATACGAGAAGATAAATCAATTCACCCGTTACGGCACTGTCGCTCTTTCGATAATCCAGTCATTTTTTATAGCGCTCTGGCTTGAGAACCCGGCCCGCTTCGAAGGCCTGAGGATCGTGATGTATCCCGGCTGGGGCTTCAGGATCCTGACTGTATTGACCCTTACCACCGGCACGATCTTTATCATGTGGCTGGGCGAGCAGATACAAGAGAGGGGGATCGGAAACGGCATCTCTCTGATCATCGCTGCAGGTATTATTTCAAGGATTCCTACAGCGATAAACCAGCTTGTAATGCTGATGTTTACCGGAAGGGGCAAGGCCGGCGCTCTTGAGGTCTGGAAATTGCCGATCATGTGTATCCTTCTGGTCGGGGTGGTTTTTGCCGTGATCTTAGTCACGCAGGCGCAGAGGAAGATCCCTGTTCAGTATGCGCGCAGGATCGTGGGCAGGAAGATCTACGGCGGACAGTCAACATATATCCCGTTAAAGGTGGATACATCCGGCGTTATCGCAATCATTTTTGCCCAGTCAATAATACTTTTCCCGGCGACACTGGCGTCATTTATTCCTAATCCGGGTTTTCAGAGGCTGGCCCAGGGTTTAGTGAGGGGCCATGCGCTCTACACCGGAATATACGCTCTTTTGATAATTTTCTTCTGTTATTTTTACACGGCTATTGTCTTTAACCCGCTTGACCTTTCCGAGAACATGAAGAAGTACGGCGGCTTTATTCCCGGCATACGCCCGGGCACGCCTACGGCCGAATACCTTGATTATGTCATGACAAGGGTTACTCTTGCCGGAGCGATGTTTATCGCGGTGATAGCGATATTCCCGGACTTTATAATGGCCTGGCTTAAGGTGCCGTACCTGGTCGCTTCATTCTTCGGCGGCACAGGTATACTGATTGTCGTCGGCGTCATGCTGGATACCGTCAAGCAGATCGAGTCGCATTTGTTGACCCATCATTACGAAGGTTTTATCAAGGGCGCCCGCATAAAGGGAAGAAGATAATGAGATTGATTCTGCTGGGTCCTCCGGGAGCGGGTAAAGGCACGCAGGCAATAAGACTTGCGCAGAAGCTCGAACTTCCGCATATTTCTACCGGGGACATATTAAGGCAGAATGTAAAAGATGGCACGCCGCTAGGGGTAGAAGCCAAGAATTACATGGAGAGCGGGCTTCTTGTCCCGGATGAGCTGCTCTCAAGGCTGCTTGTCCAGAGGTTTGAACAGCCGGATGTTAAAGAAGGCTTCATATTGGACGGTTATCCGCGCAATCTGAACCAGGCCAAGAAGCTCGATGATATCCTGGGCAGGATTCAAATGGCGATTGACCTGGTGGTATACCTGGATACAAGTGACAGCGTGATTATCCAGAGATTGACAGGAAGGCTCGTTTGCAGCAAGTGCGGGGCAAATTTCCAAAAGACAAACATGCCCCCGAAGAAAGACGGCATCTGCGACCATTGCGGCGGCTCGCTTTACCAGAGGACCGACGATAAGGAAGAGACGGTAAAGAAGCGCATCGAGGTTTACAAGAACGAGGTCGCAAGCCTCATAAAATATTACGACGAGAAAAAGAAATTGCATAGACTCTCGGCAGACGGTGACGCCGGGATTGTTCTTCATAAAATCATAGACCTGGCCAGCGCCACTCATGATTCCCATAAAGAGTGAAAAAGACCTGGAGATGATGAGGAAGGCCGGACAGATTCTTTCCGGCATAATGCAGCAGCTCCAGAAGGCGGTGCGCGTAGGCGTGACTACACTAGAGCTCGACGGCCTTGCAGAGGAATTGGCCCGCAAAAAGAATGCCTTGCCGGCGTTCAAGGGTTATAAAAATTTCCCTGCCAGTATCTGCGCCTCCATCAACGAGGAGATAGTGCACGGCATCCCCAACGAAAGGGCATTGCTTGAAGGGGATATCCTGAGCCTGGATCTTGGCATAGATTACGGCGGTTATTTCGCGGATGCCGCAGTGACAATACCTGTCGGCAGGATCGACGCCAGGAAGAAAAAGCTTATTGAAGTGACGAGAAGGGCGCTTGAACTTGGCATAAAACAGGCCAAGGTAAATAGCCATTTATTTGACATATCTTACAGCATCCAGAACTACGTTGAGAAAAACGGGTTTTCTGTGGTGCGGCAGTTCGTGGGGCACGGTATCGGGACGAAACTCCATGAAGAGCCTGAAGTGCCGAATTTCGGCAGGCAGCATGAAGGCCCGGTCCTGAAATGTGGAATGGTATTAGCTATAGAACCGATGGTCAACATGGGTTCATGGGAATCAGAGATCCTGGATAACGGCTGGACCGCAGTGACAAAGGACAGGCTCTCATCAGCGCATTTTGAGCATACAGTGGCAATAACCGATAAAGGCCCGGAGATATTGACTAAATAGTATGTCAAAAGAAGAACTGATAGAGACAGAGGGCAAGATCCTGGAAGCTTTACCGAATGCCATGTTCAAGGTGGAGCTGGAAAACGGCCATGTTGTGCTGGCTCATGTATCAGGAAAGATGCGCATGAATTTTATCAGGATACTTCCCGGGGACAAAGTCAAGCTGGAACTTTCCCCTTACGACTTAAGCAGGGGGAGAATTACATTCAGGGTGAAATAGAATGAAAGTAAAAGCATCAGTCAAAAAAATCTGCGATAAGTGCAAGATCGTCAGGAGAGAAGGGGTCGTGCGCGTCATCTGCTCTAACCCCAAGCACAAGCAGAGACAAGGTTAATCTAAGGAGTAGACATGCCCAGAATTCTAGGTGTCGACATACCAAAAGAGAAAAGAATGGAAATATCTTTGATGTATTTATTTGGCGTCGGCCGTGCGCTATCGAATAAAATCCTAAATGAGGCACAGATCAATCCGGATAAGCGCGCTAAAGACTTAACCGATGAGGAAGTCTCGCGCATCGTAAGCGCGCTCCAAAAGGGCGGGCTTAGGGTTGAAGGTGATCTGCGCCGTGATATTGCGCAGAACATTAAGAGGTTGATGGATATCGGTTCCTGGCGCGGAATGCGTCATAAAAAAGGCCTTCCAGTGAGAGGCCAGCGCACCCGCACGAATGCCCGCACCAGAAAAGGGAAGCGCAGGGGCGGAATGGCAGTGATCAAGAAGGAAGCAGCACCGGTAAAGGCAGCACCCAAGCCGGCTGGTAAGTAAAATATTAAGGAGCTAACCACATGGCAACAAAAGAAAAGGCAAAGAAAAAGAAGATAGCCAGAGGCGTTACTTCTGGTACCGCGCATATCCTGGCCAGTTTTAATAATACGATAATCAGCATCACGGACAAGCAGGGTAATGTACTGGCCTGGTCTGCTCCCGGCATAGTAGGTTACAGCGGCTCAAAGAAATCTACGCCATTTGCCGCTCAGATAGCCGCGACTGATGCAGCCAGGAAGGCAAAGGAAATCGGGATCAAGGAAGTCGATGTCAGGGTAAAAGGCCCAGGTTTCGGAAGGGAATCTGCGATCAGAGCCCTTCAGGCAGCAGGCCTCATCATCACTTCCATAAAAGATGTGACTCCTATTCCTCATAACGGTTGCCGTCCCAAGAAGAAAAGGAGAGTATAGTTTATGGGCCGATATATTGACGCAGTTTGCAGGTTGTGCCGCAGGCAGGGGGAAAAATTATTCTTAAAGGGTACAAAGTGCTCCACTGAGAAATGCCCGATCATAAAAAGACCTTATCCGCCTGGCCAGCACGGCCAGGGCGGGCGCAGGCGCAGCAAGACTTCCAACTATGGCCTGCAGATGAAAGAAAAACAGAAAGTAAGAAGGATTTACGGGGTCCTCGAGAAGCAGTTCCGCAAATATTTCAAGATCGCCGCAAAGACAAAAGGTGTCACCGGCAAGGTATTGCTGCAGTTATTGGAGAGAAGGCTTGATAATGTGGTATTCCGCGCAGGCCTTGCAATCTCCAGGAGTCAGGCAAGGCAAATTGTTCGCCACAATCACGTGTATGTCAATTCAAGGCGGGTAAATATTCCGTCTTTTCTGGTGCACAAGGATGACCTGGTCCAGGTAAAAGGAAAAGAAAAGGCGCTCAAGAACATCAAAGATAATCTCGAGCTTTCTAAAGACAGGACCGTCCCTTCCTGGTTAGCATTTAATTCAGGCGATTTAAGCGCCAAGGTAACAAGGTTACCAGAGAAGGATGATATACAGTTCCCGATTCAAGAGCAGTTAATCGTAGAGTTATATTCCAAATAGTCAATAGTCTATAGTCGATAGCCTATAGTCTAGAGTAAATTATATAGGAGGAATAGATGGGCATAAAATGGCGTGATTTTCAGCTACCGAAGAGATTAGAATGCGATGAATCGACTTATACGGATACTTACGGCAAGTTTTCCGCCGCTCCTTTTGAAAGAGGTTATGGAGTGACATTGGGCAACTCCCTTCGCAGGGTCTTGCTTTCCTCTATTGAAGGCAGCGCCGTAACAAACATCAAGATTGCCGGAGCCGGGCATGAATTCTCCACTATTCTTGGTGTCCTGGAAGACGTCCCGGAGATCATTTTGAACATTAAGAGCCTGATTATCAACTCTCATTCAAAGATACCCAAGACCATATACATAAAAGCCGACTCCAAGGGAGAGGTTAAGGCAAAGGATATCGAGGTGGATGAGACTATAGAAATAATCAATCCGGACCTGCATATCGCCACCCTCACCAAAGATACAAAATTTGAAGTAGAGATGGAAGTGGCAAGAGGCCGCGGTTATGTCACGGCTGAGTTGAATAAAAAGGAAGAAAAGACTATCGGGGTCATCCCGATCGATTCGATCTTCTCCCCCGTCAGGAAAGTGAATTTCCTGATAGAGAACGCCCGCGTCGGACAGAGGACAGACTACGATAAACTCATCTTAGAGGTATTCACGAATGGCGCGATCACTCCAAAGGATGCGCTTCTGTATGCCTCTAATATCATGCAGAGGCACCTGGATATATTTGTCAACTTCGGCCAGCTGCCCGAGGAAATAACAGAGGAAGAGCCCGAGATGACAAAGGAAGAGGCCTCCCTCTACGAGAAACTAAGGCTGCCGATTTCAGAGCTTGAATTGTCCGTCAGGAGTTCAAACTGCCTGCGCGAGGCAAGCATCAAGGTCATTGCGGACCTCGTGAAAAGGTCGGAGGATGAGATGCTCGGTTTTAAGAACTTCGGTAAGAAATCACTGACTGAAATAAAAGACCTGCTTGCCGGCATGGGTTTGACTCTTGGCATGCAGGTAGACCCCAAAAAGCTAAAGAAGGCCTAACCAGATGAGACACGCAAAGAAAAGATTACAACTGAACCGTTTTACCAGCTGGCATAAAGCAACGCTCAAGAGCCTTGCAAGAAACACGCTTATACATCAGAGCATTAAGACTTCCCTGCACAAGGCAAAAGCGGCGAGGCCCTTGGTTGAAGACCTCATAAGCCTGGCTAAAAAGAACACGCTTGCGGCAAAAAGGCGGGCATTTGAGATCCTGGGTGATCACAGAATGGTCGCCCTGCTTTTTAATGAAATAGGTCCGCGCTTCGAAAAGAGGCAAAGCGGCTTCACCAGGATCATCCAGTTCAAACGCCGCCGCGGAGATAACGTCCAGATAGTGATATTCGAGCTTACTGAAATAAAGAAGAAGGAAGTCAGGAAAGCCAAGATAGCAAAAGAAGCAAAAGAAGCCGAGGCGCTGGCCGGTAAGGAAGAAGCGGTTGAAGAAAAGAAGCCCAAGACCGCAACGGCGATAGAGGGCGCGGAAAGGAAGGCGCCTGTTGAAAAGAAACCGCAGAAGAAATTCTTCGGAGGCATAAGGAGTATCTTCAAGAAGGAAAGAGATTCACTCTAAAAAGCTGGATTAGACTTTTTACGCGGATGATTCGCGGCTTGGTTCCCGCGTAAGTCCGCGTTTTTTATTAAAGAGGGGAGACCGACATGAGATTAGCCGAGCGCATGAAGAAGATCAACCCATCCACGACCCTCGCCATCACCTCCAAAGCAAAAAAGCTAAAAAGCGAAGGAAAAGATATAGTAAATTTTGCCGCAGGAGAGCCTGATTTTGATACCCCTGATTTCATCAAGGAAGAAGCAATATCCGCAATAAAGGCCGGCTTCACCAAATACACACCCACGACCGGAATACCGGAATTAAAGAAGTTAGTCTGCGAAAAATTCAAGAAAGATAACGGCCTGGAATATTCTCCGGAGCAGGTCATTGTCTCCTGCGGGGCAAAGCACAGCATCTTTAATACCCTTTTTGTGCTGGCTGACCCGGGAGATGAAGTATTGATACCCCTGCCGTACTGGGTAAGCTATCCTGAGATGGCCAATCTCTGCCAGGCTACCCCGCGTTTCATCAGGACCGAATTAAATAATAATTTCAAGATGACAGCCAAGGACCTGGAGAAGAATATCACTCCTAAGACCAAGGTCCTTATTTTAAACAGCCCTTCGAATCCGACCGGATGCGTATATTCAAGAGAAGAGCTTGAGGTGATTGCAAAGGTTTGCGTTGCGAAGAAAATTTTTGTCATAAGCGATGAGATTTACGAAAAACTTATCTACGACGGCAAAAAGCATTCCTCTATCGGCGGTTTTAACAAGGATATATACGAGTTGACTGTTACCATCAACGGCCTGTCAAAAAGCCATTCCATGACCGGCTGGCGCATAGGCTATCTCGGTGCGCCTAAGGAAATAGCAGAGGCGATCTCGCGCTTCCAGGACCATTCCACTTCAAACCCGACTTCGATCTCGCAGAGGGCGGCTGTTGCGGCATTGAGCGCGCCTGATGACTTCAGCAAAAAGCTGTGCGAGGAATTCCAGAAGAGAAGGGATTATTGCGTGAAGCGCCTTGCTAGCATGAAGAAGCTTGAAGTTTGCGTGCCACAAGGAGCATTCTACATATTCTTCAATATCTCCAAAACTAAACTAGATTCTAACACTTTTGCCAACCGCCTGCTTGATGAAAAATATATTGCGCTTATTCCCGGAGCAGGGTTCGGTATGGATGATTACTGCCGCATGAGTTTTGCCACCAGCATGGAACAGCTTACCAAGGGCATGGACAGATTGGAAGAATGGCTAAAACAATAGCAGAGAAAATATTAAGCGAACATTCTGGAAAGGACCTTAGGGCAGGTGATTTTGCCGTATGCAAAGTCGATTTTGCCTTTGGCCAGGATGGGACCTCTTCAATAATCATTGACCGCGTAAAGGAATTGGGCTTGTCGCAGCTTAAGACCAACTTTTGTATGGTGATAGACCATAGCGCGCCTTCTCCGAGCGAAGGAGTTTCGCGCGTGCACAAAAAGATGCGCGATTTTGCCCTGGAGCGCAAAGTCAATCTCTATGATATCGGCTGCGGTGTATGCCACCAGGTAATCCCTGAATCAGGAGAGATCCTGCCCGGAGATTTAGTGCTTGGGGCTGATTCGCACACCTGCACATACGGAGCCCTAGGGGCATTCTCTACCGGCGTTGGCTCGACTGACCTGGCGATAGCTCTGGCTACAGGAAAAAACTGGTTTAAGACCCCGGAGTCTTTTAAGATAATCATAAAAGGCAAAGTTCCCAAGGGAATTTATCCGAAAGATATCATCCTTCATATCATCGGCACAATAAAAGCGGATGGAGCTACATACAAGGCGGTTGAATTCTGCGGGCCGGTGGTTGATGCCATGGATATGGACGGGCGTT
>Ga0315295_10006437_pt1 | contig 10035 bp, 7 predicted proteins | sample YL17G14_0_MG_FD_204453 | JGI IMG/M metagenome (GOLD analysis project Ga0315295, IMG submission 204453) | Sediment microbial communities from Yellowstone Lake, YNP, Wyoming, USA - YL17G14_0 | ecosystem: Environmental > Aquatic > Freshwater > Lake > Sediment | place: USA: Wyoming | collected... | reverse complement strand
CGCAAAGATTGCACGCACATTTGCGCCCATGGCGCCTTGGCGAAAGGGTAATCCTATTTCCCGACTCGTTTCCCCTTGCCACTTGTGACTTGCGTCTTGGATCTTGCGGCCTTTGGTTGACATTGGTTTTTGTTTTTAACCACTTGCGTCTTACGACTTACGCCTTACGGTATTTGGTCATTATTTTGATTTGGTCGGAATTTTCTGCTATGATGCGCTAAATTTTGATTTCCCCTTAAACCTTTTCCCTGGACCTAAATCCAGTGGGCCATCTGAAGATTGGGGAATGGCTGAGATCCAAGCTTGTTATGTAGATACTGATACTCTATCCGCACACCGAGGCGCCGCCCTGATGATTTGGAAAGGCTAAACCTTGAAATTGATCGAACAGTGGGGAAGGGTGTTCACTCTGACAAAGAGCCTCCGAAAGGGGATTAATTCGATAAATATACACTTAATTCAAATCGGTATAACTGCTATTTTCCTTGATTTTCCGGGGACTTAAAAAGCTTTGATATACAAACCATCTATGCAATAATGTGGGCAAATTGGTCGGGTTCGGGTAATGGCACGTAATCCACTATTTTCTTATTGACCCAAATGGGGGATTTTGGTACTTTGGCATTGTCGTTTTCCTACCCGTAAATGAGCAACCTAACAACCTGACCTTGTACTTCTGGGGGATTTATGAAATGGGTTTTCCAGAAGGATCTAATATGAAGGCTCCAAGGGGATATCAAAATCCCCTTGGAGCCTTTTTAATTTGAACTGTTTCTCCAAAAATATAAAACTCGATTTTTCAAAAGAAAGTTTTTTCATTTCAAAAAGGAGGAACTTATGGAAAAAGGAATGAAGCGGAGAGAGTTTTTAAAGGCGACAGCAACCGCGGGTACTGTTCTGTTGGCGGGTAATTTCTTGCAGGGAGTCTCAAGGGCGCAAGGGGCAGTCAAGATTCCGGAGGCGGATAAAATCACAATTACAGTCATTACGGACAATTATTTCGATTCCAATAGATGGAACTATAAAATTGCCAAAAGATATGTGCCGGCTCTAGGCTCTCCCCTCTTGAATGTGTTTCTGCATGCTGAGCATGGCTTGGCCTATCATATCGAGACAATGGTCAATGGTGAATCCCACTCTTTCATGTTTGATTACGGGACAGATTTCCAGGGTGTCAAAAGGAACATGGAACTCTTAAACATTGATTTCAAAAAGTTGGAAGCCATCGGCTTAAGTCATGACCATGTTGACCATCAAGGAGCCCTGGTCCAGCTTCTTAAGTCAAAAAGCGAAGAGTTCCGCAAAGGAATTCGTTTTTACGTAGGCGAGCAAACCTTTGTGGGAACTTTCATGAGATTACGAATGGGCAGTATCATCAGCCTTGGGGCGTTGAAAAGGGAGGAAATCGAAAGCCTTGGTTTCCTTAAGATCGTGGAGATAAAAGATCCGGCCCCGATTGTATCTGGAGCATATTTAACAGGAAAAGTCGAACAGGTAACGGATTATGAAAAAATCCCGGCCATGTTTGTGGCTAAAAAGGGAAATGAATTTGTACAGGAAACCTTTCCCGGAGAACAGGCTGTGATTCTAAATGCCAAAGGAAAAGGGTTAGTAGTGCTTGCTGGCTGTGCGCATCGAGGGATTGTTAATACGGTTAAACATGCCCAAAAGATAACGGGGGTTGAGAAGGTTCACGCCGTGATAGGAGGCTTTCATTTAATAGGAGCTAACCCAGACCTGATTCAAAAAACGATTGCGGGTATCAAGTCCGTTTCTCCGGATTACATCGTCCCCACGCATTGCACAGGTTTCGAAGCTATAACAGCATTCGCTAGAGAAATGCCCGATCAGTTCATTATTAACACGGCTGGTACAAAATACATTATAAACGGATAGAAATTTCCATCCACCGTTTAGTTTTCGTTGACAAAAAGGAAGGGCAGGGTCAGAACTGGCCCTGCTTTTTTCCCAAAATAAAGTTGTGTTACCTGCTATATATCCATCGTTTCTGACGCATCAAAAATAGATGTGATATGGTTTCTATATATTGAATCGGGGTGCATGACTCCTTCCGGTAATCTACAATCCCTAAAACATCTCTTGACTCAACAGTAGGTGTAATCTTCAAACACGACCTTCCCTGACATTGCCTGTCTGGCCAAATCCTAATTTTTTATACCTTAGATTTTGGGTTTGTGAATCAATTTGGCTTTCTGAAATAACCTTCATAAATCCCTCCCCGCCTCCCTTTTCCAAAGGGAGGAGAAACTTTTCCCGGTTTTTGAAGGGAGGATTTAGGGGGATATTGCGGGGTTTTTCAAAAAGCTAGAGTGTTACTGGTTTGATAATCAAATGATCATCCCCGGCGTTTCAAAATATTTCTAAATTATCGCCTCGCCCGGGTCAGCTTGGGGTCCAGCAGATCCCGCAGTCCATCTCCCAGAAGATTAAACCCCAGCACAGCCACGGCAATAGCCAGGCCGGGGAAGATCGCTAACCAAGGAGAGATCTCCATGAACGTTTGGGCTTCATTGAGCATCCTTCCCCAGCTGGCATGGGGCGGCTGGGTTCCCAGCCCCAGGTAACTCAGCGCCGCTTCCGCCAGAATTGCAATGGCGAACTGCACGGTGACTTGAACGATCAAGGGCGAAAGAATATTCGGCAGGACGGTGTGCCAGATGATCGCCCGGTTGCTCTGCCCGACAGCCCGGGCGGAGGTCACATAATCCCTCTGCCAGATGGATAATGAGGCAGCCCGGGTCAGCCGGGTGAAGATGGGGATGTAAAATATTCCAATGGCCAGCATGCTGTTGACGATCCCGGGCCCCAGGATGGAAGTAATCAGGATCGCGCTGAGGACTGCGGGAAATCCATAAAAAACATCCATCAGCCGCATGATCCCTTCATCTCTCCAGCCCCCCCAGTAGGCGGCCAACGAACCCAGCAGAACTCCGAAGCCCATGCCGATCCCCACGGCCACCCAGCCCACGACGAGGGAGTTGACAGCTCCTTTCATGACTCGGCTGAGCATATCTCTCCCATACTGGTCCGTACCCAAAGGGTGGGAGGCATCCGGAGGCAGGAACCGCCGCAAGAGGTCCATCCGGTTGGGATCGTAGGGGGTGTAGACCGAGCTGAGGAGGGCTGTGGCCACGATAACCAGGACCAAGAATCCCCCCAGGAACAAGTTAACATTCCGAAGCGGCCGCACCATCTGCCCTCAGTTCATGGTACTGCCCGCTCGAATGCGCGGGTCCACGATCCCGTAAATCACATCGACGGCAAAATTAACCACCACAATTAAGAAAGCGATCAGCAGGCTTACTCCCTGCACGACGGGTAAATCCCTCTGGCCGATGGCCAGGAAAATCAGGCGACCCAGGCCCGGCAGGTGGAAGACATTTTCGATCACGATGGCCCCGGCGAGAAGCTCGCCCATCTGCAATCCCACAATCGTAACGACTGGGATGAGGGCATTGCGGAACGCATGTTTATAGACAACCACCTTTTCCGTCAGCCCCTTCGAACGGGCGGTTCGAATATAGTCCTCTCCCAGAACTTCGAGCATGCAGGAACGGGTGAGCCGGGCCAGGACCGCGGCCCGGATGAGCCCCAGAGACAGGGCCGGGAGAAGGAGAGATTTCAGCGCCCCCCAGGGGGTTTCCCCCCAAGATTTGAAACCGCCCGCAGAAAACCACCTGAGCTCCACGGCAAAAAGTAAGATTAAAAGAATTCCCGCCCAGAAGGCCGGGATGGCCAGCCCGATTTGGGAGAAAACCATTACCCCGTAATCCCCCGGCCGGTTGCGGTGGATAGCCGCATAAACCCCAAGGGGAATTGAGAAAACTACCGCGAAAAGGATGGATAAGAGAGCCAGCGGGATGGTCACCTGCAGGCGGGAAATAATCAAAGAAGTGATGGGAACGTCGTAGGTGATCGACCGCCCCAGGTCTCCCCGAATTACCCCCCCGATCCAGTTCAGGTACTGCACAGGCAACGGGAGGTCCAATCCCAGTTTGTGCCGCAGATCGCGCAGGGTCTCCGGGGTGGCTTTGATGCCTAAAATAATCTGGGCCGGGTCTCCCGGGAGGACCTGGAGGACGACGAAGATCGCTCCCGAGACTAGAAAAAGAGTGGCCAGCAGGATGATGACCCGTTTCAGAAAATAAGCGAACACAAAGAGAGTGCCTAAAGTGAGCTAAGATGCCCTAAAGTGCCTAAATTCGAAAGAATTCTTGAGACGCAGGTTTGCGCCGGAAAAGACAGAAAAAGCTCCACCTTGAAAATCTGCGTCCATCTGCGTCCCAGGAGATTGAATTCTTATTTTTGGATATACACCTCAGTGGCATCCACGGCGATGGTGGGGTAATCCTTCCACCAGTTCATGACTTCTTTTTTCATCGCCGGGAGGGCCGGATAGACGAAAAGATAGACGTTGACGAAATCGTCCGCAATCATTCGCTGGGCCGCGGCATAAATCTTCTTCCGGGCCTGCTCATTCATCTCTTCTTCGGCCTTCTTCATGAGCTCCTCGAACTTTGGGTTGTGGTAGCGGTAGTAGTAGTCCGGCCGGCTGTAAATCTCGATGTCAAAAGGCTCGGCATGGCCGATGACCGTCAGATCATACTCCGCATTCTTGAAGACCCGATCGATCCACTGGCCCCATTGAATGACCTCAATGATCAACTTGATGCCCACCTTGGATAGCTGGTCGGCGATGATCTCGCCCGATCTTCTCGCGTAGGCATAGGGTTCGGGCAGTTTTAAGACGGCACCGAATCCGGTGGGGTAACCCGCTTCAGCCAGGAGCTGCTTGGCTTTCTCTGGGTTGTAAGGATAGAGTTGGGTCAGGTCCACGTAGTAGGGATTGGTGGGATCCATATGACTGCCGATGGGCGATCCATATCCGGCCACGGCTCCCTGGCTGACCGCCTGCCGGTCTATCGCCAGGGTCATGGCCTGACGCACCCGGATGTCATTGAAAGGCTTCCGGGAATTATTGATGGCCATTATTACTTCGGTCGTGGTATTCCCCTTCAAGACTTTGAACCGGGGATCTTTTTCGAGCAAAACCGCACTTTCCGGCGAAAGATCGTAGGCGATCACATCCACGTCGCCCGCCCTCAGAGCGGCCAGCTGAGCGCTCGGATCGGGAATGAATTTGAAAATTACCTTGTCGAGGTATGGGATTGCCTTTAGGTAATAATCCGGACTCTTGACCATCGTCACGCTGTCCCCGCGCTTCCATTCCGCGAGTTTGAAGGGGCCGGTTCCGATGGGCTGGCTCTTGAGCTGGTCCACAGAGTGCCGCGAAATGATCACCGCGTCGCCCCGGGCCACGTTGAAAAGAAAATTGGAGTCGTATTTCTTGACCTTGATCTTAACCGTCAGCGGGTCGACGACCTGAATGGCTTCAATCCCGACGTAGTATTTGCGATTCACAGCTGCCGTCTTGGGATCTAAGATCCTTTCCAATGAAAATTTCACATCTTCGGCTGTGCAGGGCTTTCCGTCGTGGAACTTGATCCCTCCGTGCAGGTGGAAAGTGTATTCTTTTCCATCTTTCGAAACTTCATAACTCTTGGCCAGGGCAGGGACCACTTCTCCTTTGCGGTCCACTTTGAGCAGGCTCTCCAGGAGGTTATAATGAACGACCCGCTTGATGGTGGCTGCGGGGTTCGTCACCGGGTCCATTCCCGGCGGTTCGGCCGAAAGGGCAATGGTGAGCGTCCCCCCATAGACCGGCTTTTGCGCTCCGGCCGGCGAAGAAAAGAGTCCCAGAAGCGCGGTAAGAAAAACAATCATAAAAAATCCTGGCCACCTTTTGTGAATGCTGTTGCAGCGCATATCCGATTCCCTCCGTGTGATGAGTTTATGATTGTTAAGTGCTAAAAAATTAGCCTTAAAAAATATTGGTTTTGATTTTCAAGTTTTCGGCCCTTCGTTTTATCCCCTACCCCCTGCACGCGACACCCTATTCTCATTGACCGTACTTTATCTCCCCTCCCACAACGGTCATCTCCACGGGTATATCCTTGATCTCGTCCGGGTCTACGCGCCGCGGGTCCGCGCCTAAAACCACCAAATCCGCCAGTTTCCCCGGCTTAATGGAGCCTTTGAGATTTTCTTCAAAAGAGGCATAAGCCGAAGCCTGAGTGTAGAGATAGATAGCTTCATCCACGGTGATCCGCTGTTTGGCCGCCAAAACCTCCCCGGCTGCGCTCTTGCGGGTCACGCAGCTCTGGATGGCCAGGAGAGGCTCGTAGGGCCCGCAGGGATTGTCCGAGCTTCCCGAGACCGGGATGCCATAGTCCAGGAATGAGCGGTGAGCAAACATCATCTCCACCCGCTGCGGCCCGTAATAGGGGATCATTTTTTCGCCGTGGTGGTGAATGTAGGAACCGAAAGGAAGGGTCAGTAGTTTGAGTTTCTTGATGCGCCTCAGGATTTTTGGGTTCACCACTGTGCAGTGTTCCAGTCGGTGGCGGTGGTCCTTGCGCGGAAGGGCATTCAGGGCTTTCTCGAACCCGTCCAGGGTCATTTCGATGGCCCGGTCGCCGTTGGCGTGCACGCAGACCTGGAATCCAGCTTCATGGCCCCGGCGGATGGACTCATGAAGGGCTTCCTCGGACTCGGCAACCAGGATTCCCCTCTCCTGAGTCCCTACATAAGGTTCGGAGAGGTAGGCCGTCCGCCCGGCGATGGCGCCATCGGCGATAATCTTGATCCCGCCCACTTTCAGCCATTCGTTTCCGAAGCCGGTCTTCAACCTTAGGGCCATAAGGTGCGGCAGGTATTCATAAGTTATGAGCATGTAGACTCGCAAATTCAGGTCCCCGCTCCGAAAGGCATCCTGATAAGTCTCCAGGCTGAGCGCCGAAACCAGGGCGTCGTGCACGCCGGTGATCCCTGAAGCTAGGTACATGCCGCTGGCCAGGCGCAGACCGTTTATCCGATCTCTCAAGGGAAAGGGAGGGATGATCGGGGTCTGACCGGTCATTCCTTCGAAGACATATGCGAACTCAGCCTGCTCATAGAGGATCCCGTTCAGTTTTCCGGTCTGGGACTCACGTCCATAGGCTCCCCCTTTGGGATCAGGGGTCTCCTCCTGCACGCCCCCTGCTTGAAATCCTTTACTGTTGGTTACCGCCCAGTGGCCGCTGACATGTTGGATGAAAACAGGGTGGTCAGGGGCAACTTGGTCCAGATCCCAGCGGGTTAAAAAGCGTTTGTCAACGGTCTTGGTGTCATCGTAGCCCACGCCCCGGATCCATTGCCCCGGTGGCTTCCGCCGGGTTTGCTTCAGGACCTCCCGCTGGATTTGAGTAATCGATTTGCAGACTCCGGGGCTGCAATCAATCTGCAGGAGATTCGTTCCCACCTGCGAAAAATGCTGATGGGAATCGATGAACCCGGGCGTGACGGTCCGGCCCTTGAGCGCGATCGTCTTGGTCATTCTGCCCGCGAGAGCTTTGATTTCCTCATCTTTCCCCACTTTCCGAAACCGGCCGTCTTTGATGGCCACAGCTTGGGCCGTCGGCTTTCCAGGGTCCATGGTAATGATATTCCCACCTAAAAAGATGAGATCGGCCGCGGCTTCTTTGGGTAATGAGTGCGTCCTTCCAGTCGTTTTCTTCATCTAAAATCTCCCTTTTAAACAGCTTTCAGCGGTCAGCTATCAGCCCCTCCGCCCTCTCTCCTCTATGAAGGAGAGGGTTTGGGAGGGGTGATGGGTTTTCGCCGGTTGCATTTCTTCAGACTGCCTGGGTATCCGCGTAATCCAGGGCTTTATCGATGACCCTCAAGCCTTCCCGAAGCTCGTCTTCTCTAATGCAAAGGGGCGGAACGATGAACAGGAAATTCCAGCGCACCGTGGTGTAAACTCCCCCTTCGAGCAGTCGTTTGTTGATCTCCCGGCTGACCGCCGCATCCGCCCCCATGGCATTCCACTTCACCAGAGGCTCGCGCGTCTTCTTGTCTTTAACCAGCTCGATGGCCCAGAAAAGCCCGATACCCCGCGTATCCCCCACGCTGCGGTGCTTGGCTTTCATGGCCTCGAGCTCCTTCCTGACTATTTCACCCATCGCCGCGGAGTTTTCCATGAGCTTATCCTCACGATAGACTTGCAGGGTGGCAATGGCGGTTGCGCAGGCCAGAGGGTGGGCGTTGTAGGTCAACCCGGCATAGAGCATCTGTTTGTCCAGAACATCCGTGATTTTCTTGGAAAGGGCAATCCCTCCCAGAGGCACATAGCCCGAAGTGAGCCCCTTGGCCATGACGATCATGTCCGGGACCACGTTCCAATGGTCCACGGCAAACCACTTGCCGGTTCGACCAAAACCGGACATGACTTCATCGGCAATCAGAAGGACCCCATTCCGGCTGCAGATCTCCCGCAGGCGCTGCATGTACCCATCCGGCGGGACGATCAGGCCATTGCTGCCCACCACCGACTCCACCAGGACTGCCGCCACGGTCTCCGGGGTCTCGTATTGAATGACCTCTTCCACGGACTTGGCGCAATGAAGATCGCAGCCCGGGTAGGTAAGTCCGAAGGAGCAGCGGTAGCAATAAGGATCAAACACCCGGACCACCCCGGGCATGGCGGGTTCTACCGGAGGTCGGCGCGGGTCTCCGGTCAGGGCGATGGCCCCGTAGGTGGCCCCATGATAGGAGCGGTACCGGGTGACGATCTTCCATTTCTTCGTGTAGGCCCGGGCCATCTTCACGGCGTTTTCGTTGGCGTCGGCTCCCCCGAGGGTGAAGAAGAATTTTTTCAAGTCCCCCGGCGTGATCTCTGCCAGAGCCTTGCCCAAAAAGGAACGGGACTCGTAAGCCACACCCGGAGCCACAAAACAGACTTTCTCCGCCTGTTTCTTAATGGCTTCCACCACTTTGGGATGTTGGTGGCCGATATTCTGGTTCATGAGTTGAGAAGTCATATCCAGGTACCGCTTGCCGTTCTCATCCCACATGTACACTCCCTGGGTTTTGGTGATGACCAGAGGATCCAGGGCTGACTGGACACTCCAGGAGTGGATGACGTATTCCCGGTCGTACCGTTTGACGTCGCTGACACTCATTCGTTTCCTCCTTACAATCAAATATCAAAATGCAAAATGGAAATGCCTATATTGTTGAATCTTGGTCCATCATCTGGCATTTTGATTTTTTGGTATTTGAATTTCTTATAGCATCAAGGACGTAAGATGGCAATATCCCTGTTCAGTATTCAACCCCGACCAAAAAAAGCCCCTGGGGAGGCGCTGTAACGCCAGCCTTGCGCCGGTCCCTGGCTTTTATAATCTGCTTGAACCCTTCCCCGGAAATCTTCCCTTTTCCCACTTCAACGAGAGTCCCCACCAGGTTCCTCACCATATGCTTTAAAAAACCGTCGGCCTCGACGGTGAAACAGAAAAAACTTGGCTTTTTCGCGGACCATTCGGCCTTAAAAACTTCCCGCACCGGGTCGGTCGTATCCGGGTGAGCGGCCCGAAAAGATGAGAAGTCTTTCTTTCCCAATAGATTTCCGGCGGCCTCTTGCATGGCTCGCTGATTTAAAGGCAGGGGGAAATGCCAGGAGTAATTCCGATAAATGGCGGAAGGCGGCTCGCGGTTGAGAATCCAATAGCAATAGGTCTTCCGTTTGACCCCGAACTGAGCATGAAATCCCGGGTCCACTTCTGCCGCTGATTTGATGATGATGTCCGGGGGCAGAAGGCTATTCAACCCGCGCCAGAAACCCTCGGTGGGAATTTGGGAGGAAGTTTGGAAATTGGCCACCTGACCCAGCGCGTGAACTCCGGCGTCCGTCCTTCCGGAAGCAGTCAGGCGAACACGCTGCCCCGTCATGACTGCTATTTTTTCTTCAATGACTTCCTGGATGGTCAGGCCATTCGGTTGAACCTGCCACCCGTGATAATTCGTCCCCTCATATTCAATCAGGAGCTTGATATTGCGCATGAACGGGGCTCGGGTTTCAGGGTACCGGTCTCAGGTTGTAACTTGAAATTTTAAATTCACAACTTGAAACCC
>Ga0315295_10006435_pt1 | contig 10035 bp, 9 predicted proteins | sample YL17G14_0_MG_FD_204453 | JGI IMG/M metagenome (GOLD analysis project Ga0315295, IMG submission 204453) | Sediment microbial communities from Yellowstone Lake, YNP, Wyoming, USA - YL17G14_0 | ecosystem: Environmental > Aquatic > Freshwater > Lake > Sediment | place: USA: Wyoming | collected... | reverse complement strand
CGCATACATTCTTGAGCAGTTAAACAGTAACCTTTACGACACCTGGTTTGTTGCTCTCATTGTGGGCATTGCCCTCTGTTTTTTTGGATTTAAAATCTTTCGCTTTTCGGTCTTTATCTTTGGGTTTATTATCGGTGCGACGGCTGGTTTAGGGATAGGGGATATTTTATTTAGACCGTGGGGGGGGATAATAGGCTCTCTCATCTTTGGTTTGCTGGGAGGATATGCCTTCCTCTTCTTCATTAAGATTACGGGATTTGTGGTGGGTCTCTTACTGGGCGGTATCGTGGGGGTGGTGCTTTTAGGCCAGAGTGTCTGGATCATCCTCATTGCCATCGTTTCTGGCATTTGCGGACTCTTCTTTCTCCGCTACTTTATCATGGCAAGTACCTCTTGCTGGGGAGCGGTACTTGCCATTGGGGGGCTCTTCCGCCTTCCCCACCTCCCCCTGTATCACTATCAGTACTTGCTCTTCATTAGTGAGGCTCTGCTTTTCATTACAGGGCTTGCCTATCAGGTCTTTCTTTTGAGAAAAAAATCCTGATCCTTTACCTTGTGGTTATTACCTTTGGTGAGTTTTGATTAGATTGGTCGTCTACGAGCGCTGAATCCAAATCCTTGAAGGTCACGCATTAATCAGAATTTACTACCAGTTGAGTCCTATGATAGTTGAAATGATGGAAGATGAAGGTTTTAAGGAAATAGGAGAGGGAATAAGTGAGGGAGCAGCGGGTGTGGGGCAACAAGTAGAATAGAGTACCTCAGAATGACTGATACAAGCCTTCAGCAGCCAATGCTTTAAGATATTTCTTTGCAGATGTTTTCCAGTAGTGAATAAAAAAAATGGCAGCCATGCTTTAGCTGCCATTACTTCGTCATGTTATGATAAGATTAATCAATTACCCTAACATTAACTGCCTGGGGACCTTTAGGACCTTGTTTTACCTCAAATTCTACAGGTTCGCCCTCTCTCAGGGTCTTGAATCCTTCCCCGGTGATTCCCGTATGATGTACAAATACATCGCCTCCGTTATCTTGGGATAAAAAGCCAAAACCTTTCTTCTCATTAAACCATTTCACGGTTCCTTTAACCATTGCTACTCCACCTCCTTTCTATTACGATAGATTTCTTTACGCTATGTTACTCTTAATCTTTTCAGTGTTGGAATTAGGAAATGGTTTTAAAGAACCGTGTTTCCCTCTTTCTCACAACGAAACTGATTACAAGTAATATAACTAAAATCTTTTTCATTATATCATGGTTTAGCATATAAATCAACATAATAATCAAAAGTTTTCTACATACCACACGCCAGGTGGTTACCATAACCCTCATGCAGCCTTGCCTGAGGAATTTCTGTATAACATCAATGGGGATTTATGATTAAAGGAATAATAAATAGACTGCCAGACCACGGGTATTCTTATGAGGTAACTATAAGATATAAACCTTACTTTTCGCCAGAGCGTTCTGGGAAGGTGGGGTTTGTGTATCTTATAATTTAGTAGCCCCGGATTTCCACTTCCTTTTCGAAGTCACATTAGCTTAGACAAAACCGCATCATCAAACTTACTCATTAGTTCTACTCCCCCAGTATAACCATTCTCTATCTGTGTAATCCACTTGACCACACCTTTCACACTAATGGGCTGTAACTCCTGCGGTGGGTAAATTTCAATGTACACAGAAGACCCTCTGGATATTGTCTCCTTGGTGTGGAACGCCACGCCTAATCCTTTACGGCTGACATTGAGTACTGTACACTGTTCTCTCCTGAGACCACCTTTGAGAAGAAACGTTCCTTTCAATTGTGTAGGAAATCTTTTATAGTTTCTTTTATCTTCGTAGGTGTCCATCTAAGCCCTTTCAACGTTCATTAGAGTGCGTATCCCTTTTACATTCAGGATACATTCAGTCAACAGTCTCTAACTTGCTTAACCGATCTTCGTCTAATTCTTCAGTCAACTCAACGCCGCCTATAATATAATTTCCCTCCTTCCCTGTCCATTTTAATAACCCGGTAACTTTCATCCGCTCTGATTTTGATGGAATAGGTATTTCAACATGAATGGTTGAGCCAGGGTTAATAGTATTATCTGTGTGAAATTTTATCCCCATTCCCTTACGGCTGACATTCATGATAGTACACTCCTCGAACCGTCCCATTCTCTCTTTAATAGAATACTGAGCCTTAAGTTGTGAAAAGAATCGAATATAATTTCTTTTTTTTTCCATCTCCCTTGCTATCCTCACGCTACTATAGCGTTATCATATTTCCCAATATGTTTAGCAGCTATTTTTTTATACCGTCCTGGTGCTGAAGGCATAGGCTTCCTTGCCAAGGTTTTGAACTGGCGTGAGAGAATGTTGTTACATAATATCTCTTTTCCAATACTACACCTCAATTTGTTGCGAGTTTTTAAGTCACCTCGAGCGTTCCTCAAACGTAGAGAGCCTTAAGGGTATCTTAAATCAACAAAAGGGAGGGGTTCTTTGAAGCATACAACTGTAACTGTGTTATTACTCCAGTAATCTGTGGTGAGTGACAGGAGTGTGATGATTCGGGAAAAAGGATTTTAAAGAACTGTGTGGTGATGTTAATCTCCAAAGCTTACCCCGATGGATCTCGCAGCATGCACCAGCTCCCCCTGAGGGTTTATAGTTTTTAATTTATTTACTGCTTCCGAGAGGGGGACAGAATCTATGGAGGGAGATTTGAGACACACCATCCTTCCGAACTTTCCTTGCGCGACGAGTTCAACCGCAGCAACCCCGAATCGGGTGGCGAGGACGCGGTCAAAGGCAGTAGGGCTTCCACCCCGCTGAATATGGCCTAGCACGGTGACCCGGGTTTCCAGGTGAATTTTGTCCCTGATAGCAGCGGCTATTCGTTCCCCTACACCGCCCAGCCTGATGGCATCGGTGCTGTCATTAACAAGCATCTTCACTGCCATTTCACCCCCCTCGGGTTTCGCTCCCTCTGCGGTGACGATGATACTTGAAGTTCGGCCGCTTTGAATCCGTTCATTGATCACCTGACAGACCTTATCTAAGGAGAAAGGGATTTCGGGGATGAGAATGATGTCTGCTCCACCGGCGATTCCTGCCTGGAGGGCAATCCAGCCGGCGTAGCGACCCATTACCTCAACGATCATCACCCGGTGGTGACTCTCGGCAGTGGAGCGGATTTTATCGACAGCTTCGGTTGCGGTATTAATAGCGGTGTCAAAGCCAAAGGTGATATCGGTGGCAGAGAGGTCGTTGTCAATGGTCTTGGGAACTCCAACCAGAGAAATACCCATCTCATACAATCTTTGAGCGATGTGGAGTGTTCCATCTCCCCCAATGACAATCAAGGCATCGATTTCTAATTCCTTAACCCTCTTTACTACCATCGAAGAGCGGTCTTCGGTAATGGTTTTACCTCCCTCTTTAATCACATAGGCAAAGGGGTTCGCCCGGTTTGACGTTCCCAAGATGGTGCCCCCCCAGGAGAGGATCCCCTTGACATGATCGTATAAAAGAGGCTGTGTCTTGCCTTCCATAATTAAGCCTTCATAGCCATCTCTTATACCAGTAACTTTCCACCCATACTCTATAATCGCCGTCTTTACCACTGCCCTAATCACCGCATTCAAACCGGGACAGTCTCCACCACCGGTGAGTACACCAATTCTTTCAATCTTATTTACCGCCATGTCAGCTCTCCTCTCTAGTTGTAGATTATTCTCAAGCCCACAGAATCAGTCCGGGGAGGAAGTGATGGGGGAGCGCAGAGTGTCCCGGCAGCACCCGCAGGGTAAAGCCATAGCGACCTGCGTTTTGGCACACTATTTTCCCCTTGTATACGTAGGTAGTAGATGCCGCCTTTTGCATCTTCATTTGTTCGGTGTGGGCATCGCTAATCATCTCTTGGTCGTTAACCAGGCCATGGTAGAGTTCGACTATCACGTCTTCTGGCTTTAAGTCACCAAGTTCTATTTCAGCAACCACCGGGATCTCATCTCCGGCATGCAGGATTTCATCCCCCAGTTCAGCTTTGAGGTTGAGAATTCTGATTCTGCCCCAGTTCTTTTCTATCATCTGGCGCCAGTGTGCCATCTCTTTAGCCAGGGTGTAACGTTCTCCGCTCAATCTTCTGTAGTTACTATCAGCGTTGAGATAGAAATGCTCAGTGTAGTCGGTTACCATCCTGTTGGAGCTAAAGGCGTATCCCAATCGTTTAAGGGTGGTCTTTATTTTTTTGATCCACCCCCTTGGCAGCCACTCTTCATCGTAGGTGTAAAAGAGCGGTATTACCTCCCGCTCCAGGATGTCATAGAGGAGGTGCCCTTCAATGGCATCCTGATATTCAGGGTCCTCATATTCCTCGCCCCGCCCTATGGCCCACCCTGTATCGGGGGAATATCCTTCAGGCCACCACCCATCCAGCACCGAAAGGTTGGGCACCCCATTGGCAGCTGCCTTCATGCCAGAGGTACCCGATGCCTCCAAGGGCCTTCGCGGTGTATTGAGCCACACGTCTGCACCCTGGACCATATAGCGGGCAACATTAATATCGTAATCCTCTAAAAACACGATGTGCTGCCTAAAGGGCTCGTTTCTAATAAAGTGGATAATCTGTTTGAGCAGCTCTTTTCCCTGGGAATCGGCGGGATGGGCCTTCCCCGCAATAATAAGTTGCACAGGCTGCTCTGAGTTGAGCAGGAGCTTGGCAAGTCGTTCCGGCTCTCTCAAGAGCAGATTGGCCCTCTTGTAGGGGGCAAACCTCCTGGCAAACCCTATGGTGAGTGCCTTGGGGTCAAGCACCTCGTCAGCGAGATTTATCTCTGAGGGAGAGACCCTTCTGCGGGTTAATTGCTCCCGCAGACTTTTTCTCACAAACTCAACAAGTTTTGCACGGCGCAGCTCTTTTATCCTCCAGAGCTCAGCATCGGGGATCTCATCAATCTTCTTCCACAAAGGAACATCCAGGGGATTATCAATAAAGTCTGCATCAAGGTACTTCTTAAAGAGTGCAGCCTGCTCATGGCTCACCCAACTGCCACCGTGGGTCCCATTGGTAATCGAGGTGATGGGAACGTCGTCTTCGGGAAGGTTGGGCCAGAGGCTTTTCCACATTTTCCTCGAAACTTTACCGTGGAGCTTGGATACCCCATTACTGTAGGCAGCAAGTTTAATGGCAAGCACGGTCATGCAAAAGGGCTCTCCTTGGTTGCGCGGGTCCTCGCGTCCCAGTGCGAGGAACTCATTCCAGCTCAACCCTAATTTCCCAGTGTAGCCACCCAAGTACTTCTGCACCAATGGTGGGTCAAACCGCTCATTGCCGGCGGGTACTGGTGTGTGAGTGGTGAATATGTTACTTGCCCAGCACACCTCAAGTGCCTCTTTGAAAGAGAGACCCTCCCCCATGTGGATTCTTAATCTCTCCAGCATCAGAAAGGCTGCGTGTCCCTCGTTGATATGGCACACGGTCGGTTGTATCCCTAGCGCATAGAGTGCTCTCATCCCACCTATGCCCAAAAGGATCTCCTGCCTGATGCGCATATCCCGGTCACCCCCGTAGAGCTGCATAGTGATTAACTGATGCTCGGGTGGGTTGGTGGGGATATGGGTATCAAGAAGATAGAGAGGGATGTGCCCGATATCCACACGCCAGATCTGAAAGCGAGCGGGGATGTTCACATCGGACAAATCGATTAGGAAGGGATTGCCATGCGTATCTCTTTCCAAGGTGAGGGGCATACGGTGGCGGTTGTTCTCCGGATAAGATTCCATCTGCCACCCGTCGGCATTGAGGTACTGTTTGAAATATCCCTGCCGGTAGAGCAGACCGATCCCTACCAGGGGGATACCCAGATCGCTCGCTGATTTCATGTGGTCACCAGCGAGGATACCAAGTCCACCTGAATAGAGGGGAAGACCATCATCGATACCGTACTCACAGGAGAAGTAGGCAATAGAGGGTTTTTCCCTCTCACCGTGTTTTTTCTCAAACCAGGTTTTCCCCTGAAGATAATTTTGAAGGTTTTCATACACCCGGTTCATGTGATCGATAAAATCCTTGTCTTTAGCTGCCTCTTTTAACTTCTGCAGCGGTAACATGCCCAGCATATTGATGGGGGAGTGATATGATTTTTCCCAGTATTCTGGGTCAAGCTTGATGAAAAGCGCTACGGCTTCCCAGCTCCAGCTAAACCACATATTGTAGGCGATCTCCTTGAGGCGATTGAGAGCCTCAGGGGTTTCAGGGAGTACCGTAAAGGAGGTAATCTTCATAGTGGACCTCTTTACATTACAAGGTTAAAATGTACTCTGGCGTGCCAGCCCCGTTGCATTTGAAGGTAAAAAGCCTGCATTACCAGGTCAATCAAATTAAAGTTGTCACATCTGTCTAGTGTAAGATATACATTTACTTTACGGGTAAGACCAAAAAGCTACATACTATAGAATCATTTTACAGATTTCTTCAAGTAAAAGCTATTATTTTAGCATTTATCAAAATTAAAAATTTTTAGTGAGTATCTCCGTTCCTCTCCGGCATATCTCCCGGGCATAGTCAGTCCAGATTCCCTGACCCCAGTATCTGAAACAGCTCGTCTGTGAAATTAAAAGGTAGAGGAGGGCGTTGCGGTAGTTAAAGCTTTTCTTTTCAATTGAACGAGTATCCAGTTTTTTATGAAACAGTACACTTAGGGTATTGATGGGATCCAGAACGTTCTCGTACCCCTTTACCCAGCTTAAGTTGTTCGTCCAGCTTCCCCCCTCCATGTGAAATCGGTGATTCTCCCGCTTAATCTCTGCTAGTACCTCATCTACCTCTCTTTTGCCTTCCTCCATTTTTTTCCAGAAAACATGTTGGTGGAGTGGCTGAATGGGGAGGTAGTCATCAGGGGTGCACCCTGCCTCTTCAATCAGCTCGAGGTATTCAGTACCATTCATGCTCACTACCCCTTCTCTTGCTATTTGACTGAAGACGATTTTAAATCCCTGGGGGAACTCATTCATCATAACCCCTCCGTTTTCGCCATCACTTATCTGGGTAACCAGGGGGGGGATGGTAATGCTGTTGAGATCCATTCTACTCAATCCCTTCGCTTCATAGAACGGCTGCATCTGAGCAACCAGTTTGGTATCTGACCCTTGGGTCTTGATGAGCGCGGTGATGGAGAGCTCCTCTCCCTTGGAATTTCTGGCTATTAATCGGTGGGGGAGATACTTTCGCGATAAGGGAGTGCCATCGAGATGCTCCACCGTGTGCTCCTGTAGCAGCAACCACTTATACCCGCAGGTTTTGAGCGCTTTCACATACTCATAACAAACATCAGGGTGATTAGGGAGATGCATCTCGGGAGGTGAAAATCCCTTTACCCGGCTTAACGCCTCCCAGCCGAAGATGGCGGCAAAGTGGTGCTGCCATGCGCGCAGGTGGAGCATGAAATCGGGGATGGGGGTGGAGGGGACAACCGCGTGTCCCCACATGGTACCTAGCCACTCCATATAAGGTGAGTAGCGGTCATCACAGGTAATTGTTTTAAGATTTTCTAACACATCCCCCTTGCCCATCTGTCTAAGTCCCCAGAGCAGATTCCCGGAATAGTCGAGCATCACCCGGGGGCTTTTCCCCTGGTCAACCAGCTCCCTGATAAAATCAGCGATACGGCTATAGCACCAGATAAACATTGAGGCATTATATTTATCTTCATCTTTACTGCCATTGGACATGTGCTGGAGGTTGCTGATGAGTGAGGCGGTGGAGAGGTCATCTCCCCCGGCGGGGATGATGGGCTGGTGCATATGGAGGGTAATGGCAAAAGCAGATTGAACGTTTTTAAGTGAGAGATTAGTTGCCTGTTTAAATACAGTCTCCGTATGATTAGTTGTTGCGGTAACCTTTTCTTCAAATCCGCAGATAGTAGGAAGTCCCTCTGCGATTTCAGGCATGCGTTTTCTACCAGGTGCCATTCTACCTCCTCTTGTTTAATGCAATGGTCTTCAGGTGCTCGTTTTAGGTAATCAAATTTAACTCAGTATAACATAAAATTACATGAGCATAGTAGTTTTCTATCTATATCGGTAAAACCTTCACTATCTATTAAAGATTTTTTAATAACCCCCTCAAAGCCCAACGGGCTGCTCCTCAAGCGAAGCGTCCCTTTATCTATCTATGGACTATCGACCATCGACTATGGACTCTTTCCTCCTGCATCTTGTATCGTGCATCCTGAATCATACATCCTGCATCTTTGATCCTTTATCAAGCATCCAGTATCTTTCACTAATCCCTCAATCCCAAATTGCCAATTTCAAATCCTCAATTGATTGTCTCACAACAATTTCTCTAATAATGATTACTTGACAGCCTGCCTAAAAAGTAATACAAATAACGTTATCGGGACGTGGCGCAGTCTGGTTTAGCGTACCTGAATGGGGTTCAGGTGGTCGCCGGTTCGAATCCGGCCGTCCCGACCAGAATAAATAATAGAAATAAGTGGCTAGTTAATTCTCAACTAACCACTTATTTTTTTGTGTCATTCCTGAGATACTTTTAACCTGAATCATGGATGGTGAACTTAAAGGATTAACATAAAAAATGTATTGACATATGTTTCGTCATTTAACATAATAAATGACGATGAAAGGACCAAACAAACAGACAACTTATAGAGTAGACTGGGTTGAGAGGGTTTTAAATTTATCTGCCCTTCTTGAAAAAAAGTCATACTTCCTTCTGGGGCCTCGTCAGACAGGTAAGACATTTCTTATACGTCATTCATTCAAAGATGTACGCGTGTATGATCTCCTTGATACTTCGATTTATTTGGCTCTCAATCAGAATCCAGGGCGCATCGCTCAAGAGATTACCCCACAGGATCGGATAGTCGTGGTCGATGAGATTCAACGCCTGCCTGATTTATTAAATGAAGTCCATCGCCTGATTGAGGCATATAGTATTCGCTTTCTCTTAACAGGTTCCAGTGCACGGAAGCTTCGGCGTGGCGGTGTTAACCTGCTTGGGGGACGAGCACGAACAAAACATTTGCACCCTCTTACATACAAGGAATTGGGTAATTTGTTTGACCTGCACCGCGCGGTAGATCGAGGGCTCCTTCCCTCGATTTATTTTTCAGATGACCCTGACGCTGATTTAAAGGCCTATACAGGTCTTTATCTTCAACAAGAAATTGTTGCGGAGGGATTAACCAGAAATATTCCTGCATTTAGCCGTTTTCTAAAAGTTGCTGCTCACTGTAATGGTACCATTGTAAATTTTACTAATGTGGCGAATGACGCTCAAGTAGCACGAACCACGGTATACGAATATTTCGAGGTTCTTAAAGACACGCTTATTTTGTATGAACTCTCAGCGTGGCGAAAATCAAAGAAGAGAAAACCACTCGCATCTTCAAAATACTATTTTTTCGATGTGGGAGTGGTTGGTGAGCTCCAGGGGCGAAGATTTAAGCCAGGCACCCCGGAATTTGGTGAGGCATTTGAGACCTATATTATGCATGAACTTACGAGCTACAGTGACTATATGTCGGGAGAACCTCTTTCCTACTGGAGAGCAACGTCAGGTTTTGAAGTAGATTTTATTATCGGGGATCACACTGCAGTGGAGGTTAAAGCTAAAGAAAATGTATCAGCACAGGATGTTAAATCACTCAAAGCACTTGCAGAAGAAAAATGTTTAAAAAGATATCTCTGTGTTAGTTTAGAGCCACGTATGAGAAAATTAGACGACATCACAATCCTTCCTTATAAAAATTTTCTTGAAGCCTTATGGAGTGGAGAATACTCATAACTAATGATGTTGTATAACTTATGAAGAGTATATTTTCAAGTAGCTGTTGACCAGAGAATACAAGAAATAATAGTAACACCTTTTATCCAAGTGCCACGATTTGAAATTTAAAGAAATGGGGTTCAGGTGGTCGTCGGTGAGCTTGTCCCGCCTTTAATGAGGGGAATCCGGCCGTCCCGACCAGAGTGTAACTAGAGGTGGTTAGATGCTTCTCATCTAACCACCTCTT
>Ga0315295_10006434_pt1 | contig 10036 bp, 8 predicted proteins | sample YL17G14_0_MG_FD_204453 | JGI IMG/M metagenome (GOLD analysis project Ga0315295, IMG submission 204453) | Sediment microbial communities from Yellowstone Lake, YNP, Wyoming, USA - YL17G14_0 | ecosystem: Environmental > Aquatic > Freshwater > Lake > Sediment | place: USA: Wyoming | collected... | reverse complement strand
GCCGATCTTGGACAGGAAATAGACGAGGGTCGGGAGCTCGAAGACGAGCCCGATGCCCAGGAGGACCCGGATGGCGAAGGTGAAGTACTGGTCCACCGTGATGACCGGCTGGAAATCGGCGCCGAGCTGGAGGAAGAAGCGGCAGGCCCAGGGGAAGACCAGGAGATAGGCGAAGAGGATGCCCAGGGCGAAGAAGACCGTGGTGAAAAAGACGAACGGGAAGACGTACCGCTTCTCCTTCTGGTAGAGGCCCGGGGCGACGAAGTACCAGATCTGGAGAAAGACGAACGGGGAGGTGAAGACGAGGGCGGCCAGGAAGGCGATCTTCATGTAGAGCATGAAGGGGGCGGTCAGATGGGTGAAGGCGAGCTTCGTCCCCGCGGGCAGGTACTGCGTCACCGGCCTGGCGATGATCTTGTAGAGGTCCTTGGCGAAGATCCAGCAGGGGATGACGGCGATGAAGACGCCGATAAAGATATTGAAAAGCCTCTTCCTGAGATCTTCGAGATGCTCGAGGAAGGTCATCTCGTCAGGAGACTTTTTTTCCTTCCTCGGCGTCATCTTTCGGGGGGTCCTTTATCTCGGTGTCCTTCAGAAGATCGTCCTTGAGGCTCGTGACTCCGCTCGCGATGCCGGCGACCTCGTTCTTGAGGTCCCGGGCGGCGTCCTTGATCTCGGAGGCCTGGATCTCATCCTCGATACGGCTCTTGATCTCCTCGGAGGTCCGCTTGAACTCGCGAATGGCCTTGCCGACGGATTTCCCGATCTCGGGGAGCTTCTTGGGCCCGAAGACCAGGAGGGCGACGATGAAGATGAGGACGAGCTCCGCCGGCCCGATGCTTCCGAACATACGCTAAATATAGACGGTCGATGGGCATAAGTCAATCCAAGGGCCAAGGCCCTAGCCCCCGGGTCCGTGGCCCCGAACCGCAAGCGAAAGCAGGGGCAATATCAAATTTCATGCCCCCGGAGTTTAGCTATTCCCCGGGACCAAGATCACCCTCAACGTGGAGTTCTAGCGATCGCTTTCTGCCATTTATACCCATATAAGGCGCTTCCGTATTACGTTGTTCAAATCCACCAGACGGCGCCCGGAAGTGATCTTGCACCTCCCGGCAACACGGTCTTCCCATCACACCTCTTCTCGCCGTCCTGCCATACTCCTCTTACCTTTACTTTCCTTACCTCATTTGATAAGATGAATCTCGGCTTTTAGGCCGTAACATCATGAAAAAAAAGGCCTTGGTCCTTGCCCTTGCCCTCCTGGCGCTCGTCCGGCTCCCGGCCCGGGACGAGGACCTCTGGACGGCCTCTCTCGACAAGGTCCGGTCCATCGTCGGCATCCTCGAGAGCGGCTACTATAAAGACCTGGACCACGAAAAGCTGGCCTACGCCTCCGTCCGGGGCCTGCTTGAAACCCTGGACCCGCACTCCTACTTCCTCGAGCCCGAGGACTTCTCGCGGATGCGCGAGGACTACGTCGGGAAGTACTTCGGGGTGGGGATGCAGATCCAGAAGCAGGAGGACCGGCTGGTCGTCATCGCGCCCATCGAGGGGGCCCCGGCCTGGCGGCTCGGCGTCCAACCCGGCGACGTCATCTCCCAGATCGACGGCGAGAGCACAAAGCCCATCTCGAGCTTCGACGCCATGCAGAAGCTCCGAGGGGAAAAGGGGACCAAGGTCCGGGTCACCCTCGTCCGGGATTCCCTGGACAAGCCCATCGAGCTGACCATCGTCCGCGAGGAGATCCCGCTCTACAGCGTGCCCTACGCGTTCATGCTGGACGCCGACACCGGCTACGTCTTCATCCGGACGTTCGCCGAGGCCACCGACGAGGAGCTCCTCGAGAAGCTCCGGAAGCTCACGGACCTCGGGATGAAGGACCTCGTCCTCGACCTGCGGGGCAACACGGGCGGTCCTCTCGTCTCGTCGATCGAAGTCTCGGACGAGTTCCTCCCCAAGGGCGTCTCGGTCGTCTCGATCCGCGGCCGAAACAGCTCCTACAACAAGGACTTCTGGGCCCTGCGCGACGGCCAGTACGAGAAACTGCCCCTGGTGATCCTCATCGATCAGGGGACGGCCAGCGCTTCGGAGATCGTCAGCGGCGCCGTCATGGACAACGACCGGGGCCTCGTCGTCGGCCACGACTCCTGGGGCAAAGGTCTCGTCCAGACGGTCTTCCCGCTTTCGACGAACATGGCCGTGGCCATCACGACGGCCAAGTACCTGACCCCGAGCGGCCGGGCCATCCAACGGGACTACAGCCATATCGAGGATTACCTCATGGGCAAGCAGGCCCCGACCGAGAGCCGCGAGGTCAAGTACACCCTCAAGGGGCGCAAGGTCCTCGGGCAGGGAGGCATCTCCCCGGATTACGCGGTGGCGACCTCGCTCAAGCCGCTGACGTTCGAGTTCATGGTCCGCGGCGCCTACTTCAGCTACGCCCGGAAGTTCACCCGGCACCGGACACCGCTCTCCGCGAAGTTCGTCTTCCCCGCGGACAAGGGGGGGGCCGGCGCGGCCGGCAAGGTCGTCATCGGCGACACGTTCGTTGCGGGGCCCGAGGTCCTGGAGGACTTCAAGGCCCATGCCCGCGCGGCCGGGGTCACCTTCGAGGACGACAAGTTCAAGGAGGCGGAGGGGGAGATCCGGCGGGAGCTCGAGAGGGAAGTCTCGGCGGCCCTCTGGGGCGTCGAGGAGGGCATCCGGGCCTACCGCAGGTCCGACCCCGTCGTGGCCAAGGCCCTGGATGTCATGCCCGAGGCCGCAAAGTTCGTCGAATAAGCTTGCGATAGGGGGTGCCATGAAGATCGCCCTGGCTTCCGACCACGCCGGATACGAGCTCAAGATGGCCGTTGCGGACGACCTCGCCGCCCGGGGGATCGACCACGTCGACCTCGGCTGCGGCCCCGGGGAGAAGGTCGACTACGTCGATTTCGCCGCCAGGGCCTCCCGGGCGGTCGCCGCCGGAGAATGCGACCGGGCCGTCCTCGTCTGCGGGACGGGCATCGGCATGGCGGTGGCCGCCAACAAGTTCAAGGGCGTCCGGGCCACGCCGGCCTGGAACGACTTTTCGGCCGAGATGACCCGCCTCCACAACGACTCGAACTGCCTGACCCTCGGCGGCCGCGTCCTCACGGCCGAGGAGGGCCTCCGGTTCGTCCGCATCTGGCTCGAGACGCCGTTCGAGGGCAGCCGGCACGCCGCCCGCATCGACAAGATCCGCGAGATCGAAAGACAGAATTTCAAGTGATACCCATATTCATAAGGAGCCGCCATCATGCCTTCATTCGATGAAAAGGCCCGGGACCTCGCGGCCAGGGTCGGGAGGAACAACGTCTGGCGCCAGCGGGAGTGCTTCAACCTCATCCCGTCGGAGTCCACCCCGTCCCTCCTGGTCAAGATGTGCGAGATCTCGGACCCCTCCGGCCGGTACGCCGAGCACCGGACGATGAAAGGCGAGGAGGTCTATTTCTACCAGGGCACCGACTTCATCCGCGACGTCGAGGTCGAGGCCCGGGCCGAGCTCGCGAAGTTCTTCGGCTGCGGCGAGGTCGAGCTCCGGCCGGTCAGCGGCCAGATGGCCAACGAAGTCGTCTTCAAGGGGATGGTCAAGTACGCGAACCGCGGCAAGGCCGAAGGGACGCCGTCCCGGCGCCTGCGCCTCGTCATGAATAACGACCTGACCAAGGGCGGCCACCTCAGCTCCCAGCCGATGGGCGCCCTCTTCAACTTCGTCGAGGAGGACCCGGCCACCGGCAAGGAGCGGGTCGTCCACCTGCCGGTCCGGAAGGACAACCCCTACAAGCCGGACCTCGACGCCCTTGCCCAGGTCCTCGGCGACCACAAGCCCGAGCTCGTCATCTTCGGCAAGAGCATGTTCATCTACCCGGAGCCGGTCCGATTCGTTGCCGACATCGTCAAGGGCTGGGCCGAAAAGCCCGTCCTGATGTTCGACATGGCCCACGTCCTCGGCCTCTACGGCGCCTTCCAGGAGCCCCTGGCCGAGGGGGCGAACGTCGTCACCGGGAGCACCCACAAGACGTTCTTCGGGCCCCAGCGCGGGCTCATCGCGGGCAACTTCCCGCCGGGGGCGCCCCTCCGCAACCTGTGGCTCGACATCAAGGCCCGGGCGTTCCCCGGATCGACCTCGAACCACCACCTCGGGACGCTCCTCGGCCTGCTGATGGCCGCCTACGAGATGAACGAGTTCAAGGCGCCCCTCCAGAAGCAGGTCCGGACGAACGCCAAGGCGTTCGCCGCGGCCCTCAAGGACAAGGGCATCCCGGTCGAGGGCGACCCGAGCGACGGGTTCACCGAGACCCACCAGGTCCTCATCCGGGTCAAGCCGTTCGGGGACGGGATGGCGGTGGCCCGCCGCCTGGAAGACAACAACATCCTGACGAACTACCAGGCTCTGCCCGACGACGAGACGTTCCTCGTCTCGAGCGGCATCCGGATGGGCGTCCAGGAGATGACCCGGTTCGGGATGACGGAGAAGGACTTCGACACGCTCTCGGGCTACGTCGCCGACTGCGTCATCCGGGGGAAGGCGGTCAAGGACGAGGTCGCCGCCTGGAGACGGAACTTCCTCGAGATGAAATATTGCCTGCCCGCGCGGGAGGCCGTGCCGCTCGCCGCGAAGGTCTTCCGGAGCGTCTTCCCGGACCCGGCCTTCGCCGATCTCTTCCTGGAGAACATGCGGGCGGCGTCGGGGGGTTGACGTGAAGAGAAGCACGCTTGGACACGGAGGCAGAGGATGAAGATACTCGTCGTCGGCTCCGGTGGCCGGGAGCATGCCCTGGCCTGGAAGATCGCGCAGAGCCCGCTCTGCAATACACTCTTTTGCGCCCCGGGCAACCCGGGGACGGCGGCCCTCGGGACGAACATCCCGCTCGCGGACACGGACATCAAGGGGCTGGCGGCGTTCGCCGAGAAGGAGGGCGTCGGCCTGACGGTCGTCGGCCCCGAGGCCCCGCTCGGCATGGGGATCGTCGACGAGTTCGAGGGCCGGGGACTGCGCATTTTCGGCCCGCGGAAGAAAGCGGCCGAGCTCGAGGGGAGCAAGATCTTCGCCAAGCAGTTCATGGAGAGGCACAAGATCCCGACGGGCCGGTTCAAGATCGCCGACGGCCACGAGCAGGCCCTGAGGATCATCCGCTCCGGCGAGTTCGGCTACCCGCTCGTCATCAAAGCCGACGGCCTTGCCGGCGGCAAGGGCGTGGTCGTCTGTCAGAGCCCGAAGAAGGCCGAGGACACGGTTACCGAGATGATGGTCAAGAAGAAGCTCGGCGCCGCGGGCAAGCGTGTCCTCGTCGAGGAGTTCCTGCGCGGTCCCGAGGTGTCCTTCATCGTCGTCTCCGACGGGGCGCGGGTCCAGGTCCTGGCGAACTCCACGGACCATAAGGCCGTCTATGACGGGGACAAGGGGCCGAACACGGGCGGGATGGGGGCCATTTCCCCGTCGCCGTTCATGACCGAGGATCTCTACTCGACGGTGATGGAGTCGATCGTCTTCCCGACGGTGACCTGCATGATCGAGGAGGGCCGCGCGTTCAAGGGCGCCCTCTACTGCGGCCTGATGCTGACGACCGACGGTCCGAAGGTCCTCGAATACAACGGCAGGTTCGGGGACCCGGAGACCCAGCCCCAGATGCTGAGGCTCGAGAGCGACCTCGTCGAGCTCCTCCTGGCGTCTGTCGAGGGGGAGATGCTCCGCAACGAGGTCCACTGGAGCCGGAAGCCCTCGGGGTGCGTGGTCCTGGCCTCGGGCGGCTACCCGCTCAAGTACGAGAAGGGCAAGGCCATCACGGGCCTCGATGAGGCCGCCGCGGTGCCCGGGGTCGTCGTCTTCCACGCCGGGACGGCGTCGGAGGACGGGAAGGTCCTGACGAACGGCGGGCGCGTCCTTGACGTCTGCGCTTCGGAGGAGACCCTCGAGGGCACGATGAAGAAGATCTACGAGGCCGTCGGGAAGATCTATTTCGAGGCCATGCATTTCCGGCGCGACATCGGCGCTGCGAAGGAGGAGTGATCGTGAGCGTGACCGTGTTCCTGGGGAGCGAATCCGATTTCGACGTCATCGAGGGGGGCCTGGACATCCTGAAGGACTTCGGAGTGCCGTTCACGCTTGAAGTGACCTCGGCCCACCGCTCGCCGGAGCGGACCCTGCGCCTGGTCAAGGAGGCCGAGGCGCGCGGGACGGCGGTCTTCATCGCCGTGGCCGGCAAGGCCGCCCACCTCGCGGGCGTCGTCGCCGCGCACACGGTCCGCCCGGTCATCGGCGTGCCGGTCGAGGGCGGGGCCCTGGCCGGGATGGACGCCCTGTTCTCGACGGTCCAGATGCCCAAAGGCATCCCGGTGGCCGCGGTGGCCCTCGGCAAGACCGGCGGGGCGAACGCCGCCCTGCTCGCGATCGAGATCCTGGCCGTCGGGGATGCCGGGCTCCGGGAAAAGCTCATCGCCTACCGGAAGAAGATGGCCGAGAAGGTCGAGGCGAACTCGAGGAAGCTCCAAGAGAAGATATGACCTCGTTCGCCGTCCGCAGCTTCGGCTGCCGGGTCAACCAGGCCGAAGCCTTCGGCTGGGTCGAGGAACTCCGGCGGGGCGGACTCCGGCTCGAGGAGGATTCGGGGCGCGGCGATTACCTGCTCGTCAATTCCTGCACTCTAACCAAGCACGCGGACAGGGACGTGCGGCGGTTCATCCGCCGGGCGGCCCGGGAGAACCCGAATGCGCGGATCGTCGTGACCGGGTGTTTGTCCGGCCGCGCGCCCGAGGAGCTCCGGCGGATGCCGGGCGTCTGGCTCGTCGTCCCGAACCGCGGGAAAGGGGGGCTGACGGCGGGGGTCCTCGAAGCGGCCGGGGCGCTGGGGAGTGAGGCGGCGGAAACGAGTGCGACCGCGGGTGCGGTCGAGGCCGCGGATACGATTCCGTACCGGGCGCGGGCCTTCCTCAAGGTCCAGGACGGCTGCGATTTCCACTGTGCGTACTGCGTCATCCCCGGCGTCCGCGGGAAGAGCGCGAGCGTCGCCGGAGACGATGTCGTCGGGCGCGTGAGGGCGCTCGTCGAGGACGGCTATCGGGAGATCGTCCTGGCCGGGATCCACCTTTCCTCTTACGGGCTCGACCTTGCGCCGCGAAGCTCGCTCCTCGAGCTCCTCGAGCGCATCGAGACGGTCGAAGGGCTCGGGCGGGTTCGCTTGAGCTCGCTTGACCCGCGGTTCCTGGACGAGCCGCTCGCGGCGCACATCGCGGCGAGCCCGCGTATCGCGCCGCACTTCCATTTGTCGCTCCAGAGCGGCTCGGCAATGACCTTGCGCGCGATGGGCCGGGCGTCGAGCGCCGAGTCCTATGACGCGCTGGCGGCGCATGTCGCGGCGAACCCGAGGATCGCGCCGCATTTCCATCCGTCGCTCCAAAGCGGCTCGGCAATGACCTTGCGCACGATGGGCCGGGGGTCGACCCCCGAGTCCTATGAGGCGCTGCTTGCGTGCCTGTGGCGCCGGGCGCCCGATGCGGCCCTCGGGGCGGATATCATCGTCGGCTTCCCGGGCGAGACGGACGAAGAGTTCGAGCGGACGCGCGAGTTCCTTGAACGGTCGCCGCTGACCTATTTTCATGTCTTTCCGTTCTCGCCGAGGGAGGGGACGCCCGCTGCGGAGATGGAGCCGGTGGACGAGGGGGTCAAGGGAAGACGGGCCGCCGCATTGCGGGACCTGTCGCGGGCGAAAGATCTCGCCTTTCGGGCCGGATTCATCGGGCGCGAGCTTAAGGCCGTCGTCATAGCGCGAAAGGGGCGCGTGGGCGCTGTCCAGGACGAATTGCTCGGGGAGGATGGCTCGACCTCCCCGCCCGAACTCGCCGGGAAGGCGAGAGAGGGGACCTTTGCCGTGATAGGCGGCGGCGGCGCGGAGGTCCTCACAGGCAACAACATCAGCATCTTCGTGCCGGAATGCGGCGTCGCCCGCCGGGAATTCGTCACGGTCCGCATCACCGAGGCCACCGCCGACAACAGCCTCGGAGTCGTTGCGATATAAAATCCCCCCTCAACCCCCCGTTGCCAAAGGGGGGCATAACCCCCCCCAAGATCCCCCTTTACCAAGGGGGAACATAAATCCCCCTCCTAAGAACCCCCTTTTGGAAAGGGGGGAAGTGATTCGCGGGCGAAGGCCTTGGGCTACCCCCCTTTATAAAAGGGGGGCAAGGGGGGATTTATTCCGCGGCTTCAGCCTGCGGCTTGCCGCGAGGGCGAATAGCGTGTATATCGTATATGTGTTTAGGGCATAAAGAAGAATCAATGCAAAAAATACGAGTCCTGCCGCCGGAGCTAGCTGGGAAGATCGCGGCCGGGGAGGTCATCGAGCGGCCGGTCTCTGTCGTCAAGGAGCTCGTTGAGAACTCCCTTGACGCCGGGGCGACCGACGTGCGCGTCGAGCTCGCCGACGGCGGGAAGAAGCTCATCGCCGTCCGGGACAACGGCCTGGGCATGTCTCCGGAGGACGCGGCCGTGGCGTTCCGCCGGCATTCGACGAGCAAAATTTCCCGCGAGGAGGATCTCGAGAGCATCGCGACGCTCGGCTTCCGGGGCGAGGCGCTGGCGAGCGTCTCGTCGGTCTCCCGCATCGCGCTCAGGACTTTCGACGGCGAAGGCGACCGGGGGACGCTGATCGAGCGGGAAGGGGAGAGGCACGTCGCGGTCACGGAGGTCGCCTTCCCCAAGGGGACGGCGATCGAAGTCCGGGACCTGTTCTTCAACCTCCCGGCCCGCCGCAAGTTCCTCCGCTCCGACAGGTCCGAGCTGGGCGCGATCGCAAAATACCTGACCAATGCGGCCCTGGCCTCGCCCTCCGTCCGGTTCGTCCTGACCCACGGCGGGCGGACCGTCCTCGACTGCCCGGCCGTGGCGGGACTGCGCGAGCGCGTCTTCCAGCTATACGGGCGGGATGTCCTCGACGGCCTGATGGAGGTCGATTACGAGGAGGCGGGATGCCGCGTCCGGGGGTTCGTGTCACGGCCGCTCAAAGGGCGGGGGGACCGCAACCGTCAGTTCTTCTTCGTCAACGCGCGGCCGGTCAAGGACCGGACGCTCCAGGCGGCCCTGAACCAGGCGTTCTCGGGACTCCTCGAGAAGGACCGGTCGGCCGAGGCCTTCCTCTTCATGGACGTCCCGTACGGCGAGGTGGACGTCAATGTCCATCCGGCCAAGGCCGAGGTTCGCTTCCGCGACTCCCAGCAGGTCTATCGCCTCGTCCTGAGGGGCGTCGAAAAAGCGGCGCTCCGGGTGAGCGGCATCAAGGAGGTCTGTGGGCCGGTGGCCGGGGAACGGGCGGGCGGCCACGAGACGTGGACGCGGGTGGAAGAGCCCGGCCTTCCTATGCCGTTCGGCCGGGAGTGGACCGTCGGAAAACGGCGCCCGGACAGGGGCGAGGACGCGGTCCCGGCGGCCGGGACACCGCGGACGGGCCCTATGGTCTTAGGGCAGTACCTCGACATGTACATCGTCGCCGTCTCGGAGGAAGGGCTCCTTGTCGTCGATCAGCACAATGCCCACGAGCGCATCCTGTATGAGAAATTTCTCGAGATCGACCGGACGAAATCGTGGCCGCGGAAGATGCCCCTGATCCCGGAGATCATGGAATTTGCGCCGTCCGAAGCCCTGGCCTTCGAGGAGAACAGGGCCCTTCTCGAGGAGGCGGGGTTCCTCGTCGAACCTATGGGCGGCCGGAGCTTCGCCCTCAAGGAATACCCGGAGATCTTCCGGGACGGGGAGGCCCGGGAGGCGTTCCTGGGCTTGCTCGGGGAGGTCGGTCGGACGAAGGCCGCCGCGCGCCGGGAGAAGCTCCTGGCGACGATGGCCTGCAAGTCGGCCATCAAGGCCGGAGAGCCGCTTCCCATGGCCAAGATGGAGTACCTCCTCGAGGAGCTGTTCAAGACCGCCAACCCGACGCTCTGCCCCCACGGCCGGCCGGTCGTCGTCAAGCTCGACCGCGCCTCCATCGCCAAAGGCCTCGGTCGCTGAGTCGGCCGCTGAGGG
>Ga0315295_10006433_pt1 | contig 10036 bp, 8 predicted proteins | sample YL17G14_0_MG_FD_204453 | JGI IMG/M metagenome (GOLD analysis project Ga0315295, IMG submission 204453) | Sediment microbial communities from Yellowstone Lake, YNP, Wyoming, USA - YL17G14_0 | ecosystem: Environmental > Aquatic > Freshwater > Lake > Sediment | place: USA: Wyoming | collected... | reverse complement strand
CCGCCTTGGCTGGCTTGCCATACGAAGCTCGCCGGGCAACGACCGGCAAGCGAAGTTTGGCGGGATGGACGAGACTCGAACTCGCGACCTTCTGCGTGACAGGCAGACGCTCTAACCAACTGAGCTACCACCCCGTGAAACGGGAAAGAGGCCGCAACGTAGATTCCGAGGGAGGTGTGTCAAGCGTCCTTCTTCGCCCTCCATAGCTTCAGCGACGGAGGGTGGAAATCCCTCACTTGGCCGGGCATTTTTCGAAGAATTTCAGCGCGTTTTCCCGGTCCCGGGCGATCTGGGCGCGCAGCTCGCCGACATTCGCAAATTTGCTTTCCGGGCGCAGGAAATGGAGCCAGTTGACCGTGATTTTCGCCCCGTAATCGAGCGGCGACGCGTCGAGCAAATGCACCTCCAGCCGCGGCTGCGTCGCCGCCCCGACCGTCGGCCGCAGCCCATAGTTGGCCACGCCCCGCAGCGGTCGGCCCGGCCCGGTGGGAACCTCGACGGCATACACGCCGTGGCCGGGCTGGAATTCCGGCGCCCAGGCGAGGTTCAGCGTGGGGAAGCCGAGGGTCCGGCCGAGCTGCCGGCCGCGCTCCACCACCCCCGCGGCAAAATAGGCATAACCCAGCAGGGCGTTGGCCTCGGCAAGGGCGCCGGCGGCCAGCAGCTCCCGGATGCGTGAGCTGCTGATCGGCGCGCCGTTGTGGTTGAGCCGCGGGGCGCTGAAGACCGCCACGCCGGCCCGCCGCGCCTCTTCAATCAACACCGCCACGTCGCCCGCGCGGTCGCGGCCGAAGCGCCAGTTCTCCCCGACATAGACCGCCGCCAGCGCCGGCAGGCTGCGCTGGAGGAGCGCGACGAACTCCCGCGCGTCGACCGCCGCGAACTCGCGGGTGAATTCCTGCTCGATGATGAAATCCAGCCCCAGCCGGGCCAGCACGGCCCGTTTCATCTCCGGCGGCATGAGCAGCCGCGTGGGGTTTTTCGGCCGGAACAGTGCGCTCGGGTGCGGCCAGAAGGTCAGCACGCCGGCCAGGCCGCCGTCGCGCCGCGCGGAATGGATGGCGGCCTCGATGACGGACTGGTGGCCGAGGTGCACGCCGTCGAACATGCCGATGGCCAGGTGCAGGGGCGCCGGCGGCGGCGCCGCGCGGGTCAGGCTGTCAAACTGGAGCAGCGGGTTCACAGCGCCACGCGGGGCGCCGCCTCGTAGATCGGGATCAGGCGCCTTTCGATTTCCGGCAGGGGCAGCGCCTCGATCTGGTCGAGCGGGAGGCACTGGTCGATGGTGAATTTGCCACTGCCCGTCCGGCGCAGCGCCGAGAGGTGGGCGCCGCAGCCGAGCTTCTGGCCGAGGTCGGCGGCCACCGTGCGCACGTAGGTGCCCTTGGAGCAGGCGAGGCGGAAGGTCAGCCGGGGCGGGGTGAACGCGAGCAGATCGAACGCGGCGACGCGGATGAAGCGCGGCTCGCGCTCCACCTCCTCGCCCTTCCGCGCCAGCTTGTAGAGCGGCACGCCGCCAATCTTGATGGCCGAATGCATCGGCGGGACCTGATATTGGTCGCCCAGGAAAGCGTTCATCGCCGCGCGCACCGTGGCCTCCGCCAGCTCCGGCACGGGGCGGGTCTCCATCACCTCGCCCTCGGCGTCCGACGAGTCGGTGATCACGCCCAGCGTGGCTTCGCCCTCGTAGACCTTGTCCACGCTCATGAGGTATTGGGAGATGCGCGTGGCCTTGCCGATGAGCATGACGAGCACGCCCGTCGCCATCGGGTCAAGTGTGCCGGCGTGGCCGATCTTCCGCATCGACAGCTTGCGGCGCAGGTGGTGGACCACGTCGTGCGAGGTCAGGCCCCGGGGTTTGTCCACCAGGAGCACACCCTCCATCTCCCGTGGCGGCATCAGGCTCATTTCTTGGCGGCGTCCAGCTCCTGCAGCCGGCGCGTGAGGGCGGCGATGAGCTTCGGATAAAAGGCGGCCAGGATGTCGGCGCAATTCAGCCCGGCAGCGCTGGCGTGGCCGCCACCGTTGAACTGGGCGGCGACGGTGTCCACCCGGTAGGAGGAATGCTTGGCGCGCAGACTGGCCTTGATGGTGCCCGGGCGCTCCTCGATGAGCACGCCGATCTCCACGCCCTCGATGGAGCGCGCATAGTCGACCAGGCCCTCGGTGTCCTCGGCGGTGGCGTCGACCTCCTCGAAGATGCCCTGCGGCAGCACGCCGACGCAGACCCGCCCGGCGCACTCGAACTTGAGCGAGCTGATGTAGTGCTGGAGGAGCTTCAGCTTGCCGGAGGACTCGCGCTCGAACAGCTCCATGCCGGCCTGCGCCGGGTTGGCGCCGCGAGCCACGAGCTCGCCGCAGATCTTGAACACCCGGTGTGTGGTCGAGGGAAAGCGGAACTGGCCGGTGTCGGTCATGATGCCGGTGTAGAGCGCCTGGGCCGTGATCTGGTCGACCTCGAGGTCCGCGTCGAAGAAGAGCCCTGCCAGCACCTCGGCGGTGGCGGCCGAACCGGTGTCGACGAAGTTGCGCTTGGCGAAGCCGCCGTTCGAGACGTGGTGGTCGAAGCAGGCCAGGGGCGACGGATAGCGCCCCTTGATCTTTTCGCCCGCCCGGCCGTGGTCGGCGCAGTCGGTGAAGATGGCCACCCGGCCCTCGTCCTTCAGCTCGTCGCGCTGGTGGAAGGGCGTGTCGCCGAGCAGGAACTTGATGCGCCGCGGCACGGGATCGGGGTTCATGCACACGGCGTCGATGCCGAGGGAGATGAGCACCCGGCAGAGCGCGACCTGGGAGCCGATGCAGTCGCCATCCGGGCGCTGGTGGCCGATGATGACGACCCGCTGGCCCTCCAGCTCGTGCAGGAGGACGGCGAAGCGCCCGGCGAACTTGGTGAAATAGCTCACGGCTTCCCCTCCTTCCGGTCGATCTCGCTGAGCAGCGCCTCGATCCGCAGGGTGCGGGGCGCGTGGTTGTCGTGCACGAAGGCCAGCAGCGGCACGTGGCGGAGGATGACGTTCTTGGCCACGGTTTCGCGGATCTCGTCGCGCCGGCCGCGCAGCCATTTGCCCGCGCGCCTGGCCTCGGGCTCGCCGCCGATGACCGAGTAGTAGACCTTCGCCTCGCGCAGGTCGCCCGTGATCTCGACGCCGGTGATGGTGATGGCCACGGACTCGCCGCTGTAGCGCGAGTGCAGGAACGCGCTGATCTCGCGCTGCAGGAGCTCGTTGACGCGAAGGAGGCGGTTGGACATCGGAATTTTCGATTTTTGATTTTTGATTCTCGATTACCGATTCCTCAGCTTAGGCGAAAATCCAGAATCGAAAATCAGAAATCAGAGCGAAGCCCGGACCTTCTGGATTTCGAAGCATTCGATGCGGTCGCCCGGTTGGTAGCCGTCGAAGCCGTCGAGGCGGATGCCGCACTCGAGGCCCGCACGGACCTCGTTGGCGTCGTCCTTGAACCGGCGCAGCGTGCCCACCTTGCCCTCGAAGATGCTTTCCTTGCCCCGGCGGACGCGCGCGGGGGAGCCGCGGTTGACCTTGCCCTCGGTGACGAGGCAGCCGGCCACGAAGCCCTTGGCGACGGGGAAAACCTGGCGCACCTCGGCGCCGCCGGTCTTGTTTTCCTTGAGGTCGGGATCGAGCAGGTCGGCCATCATCTCCTTCACGCGGTCGCCGAGCTCATAGATGATAGCGAAGCTCTCGATGGTGACGCCGTGGTGCTTGGCCAGCGCGACGACGCCGTTTTCCTGCTTGGTGTTGAAGCCGATGATGACAGCCTTCGAGGCGCTGGCCATGAGGACGTCGTTCTTGCTGATGATGCCCACGTCGGACGCGACAATGTCGAGCGAGACCTTGGTGCTCTTGATGCCCTCGAGGATGTTCTTCACGGCCTCGAGCGAGCCGAAGACGTCGGACTTGAGGACCACGCGCAGGGTCTTGGCCTGGGTGGCGGCGATGTTGGCGAAAAGCGCGTCGAGCGACGTGTCCTTGGGGACGGCGTCCTCCATGACGGTCTCCTTCTTGAGGCGGTGCTCCTCCTCCTCGGCGAGCTTCTCCGCCTCGCGGGCGTTCTTGACGGCGATGAACTTGGCGCCCGAGTCGGGCGAGCCAGACCAGCCGATGACCCGCACGGGCATGGACGGCGGGGCCTCCTTCACGTTTTCGCCCTGATCGTCGAACATGGCGCGGACCTTGGCCCAGTGCGGGCCGCACACGATGGCGTCGCCCACGCGGAGCGTGCCGCGCTGGACGATGACGGTGGCGAGCGGGCCGCGGCCCACGTCCACCTGGGACTCGATGACGACGCCGCTGGCCTCGGCCTTCGCGTTGGCCTTCAGCTCCAGCACGTCAGCCTGGAGCAGGATCATTTCAAGCAGCTCGGTGATGCCCTGCGACTTGATGGCGGCCACCGGCACGGTGACGGTCTCGCCGCCCCAGTCCTCGGGCGCGATCGAGCGCTCCTGCATCTGCTGCTTCACGCGGTCGAGGTTGGCGCCCTTCACGTCCATCTTGTTGACGGCGACCATGAGCGCGACCTTGGCGTCCTGTGCGTGCTTCAGGGCCTCGTCGGTCTGCGGCATGAAGCCGTCGTCCGCCGCGATGACGAGGACCGCGATGTCGGTGACGGAGGCGCCGCGCGCGCGCATCTGGGTGAAGGCGGCGTGGCCGGGCGTGTCGAGAAAGGTGATCTTGCGGCCGTTGTGCTCGACCTGGTAGGCGCCGATGTGCTGCGTAATGCCGCCGGGTTCGCCCTCGGCGACATGGGCCTTGCGGATGGCGTCGAGCAGGGAGGTCTTGCCGTGGTCGACGTGGCCCATGATGACCACGACGGGCGGACGCGGCGCGAGGTTCTTGCGGTCCTCCTCGCGCGCCTTCTCCTCCTTGGTGATCTTGGCCATCTCGGGCGTGTCCACCGGCGCCGCGGCCTCGCCGCGGTGCTTGATGTCGAGGAGGAAGCCGTGCTTCTCGGCCAGCTTGGTGGCCACCGGCTCGTCGATGGACTGGTTCATCGACGCGAAGATGCTCATCTCCATGAGCTCGGAGATGAGCTTGAAGGGCTTGAGCCCGAGCGCGACGGCGAAGTCCCGCACGATGATCGGCGGCTTGAGATGGATGATTTTGACGCCCCCCTCCTCCGTGACGGTGATGGCGGTCGCCGACGGCGCGGCGGCGGACGAGAGCGGCGGAGCGGACTTGAAAACCGGTGCCGTGGGCGGACGTGCGGACGGGACCGGCGGCGTGAACGGCGCCTTGGACACCGGCGATGGCGGGGTGGCGGCCCGGGGCGGCGGGATCGCCGGCGCGGGGCGCGGCGTCATCGGGGCGGTGGAAACAGAACGGGGGGTGACAGGCAGCGGGGCCTTCATCATCGGCGCGGGCGGCGGCGGCTTGGGGGCGGCGACCGGGGCGAGCGGCTGGGCGGCGGCCCGCGCGGCGGCGAGGACCTTGGCGGCCTCCTCCTTCTCGCGGACGAGGTCCTGGACCGACTTCACGAAGACGCCGGCCGGCAGCTTCACATGCACCGCCTCGCCGACCACCAGGGCGGTCACGGCCGGCGTCGGCGCCGCGGCGGGCGCGGGCGCGGCGGGCTTGCCGTATTTCTTCTCAATCTCGTCATAGTAAATCTTGCTGACGGTGCTCGACACCGACTTTGTGTCCGCCGCGACAAATCCCTGCTCCTTGAGCCAGGAGAGCATTCCCTTGGGCTCTACGTTGTATTGCTTGGCAATCTCGTGGATGCGGGCGCTCATTCAGTGGTCGGGAGGGGGCGGGACGGAGAGGGTTGAGTTGATCAGGAACCGGAGACCTTGGCAATGAGGCCGGCGGCCTCCTCCTCCGTGAAGCCGAAGCCGACCAGGTCGGAGGCCTCGACGCCCTCGAAGGCGGCGGGGGAGTTGATGCCGTTGGCGACGAGGCGCTCGGCGACGGCCGGATCGAAACCGTAGGTGTTGACGAACAGGCCGATGGCCTGCGCGCGCGGGTCGGCGGCGACGACCTTGTATTCCTCGATGTCGAGGCGCCAGCCGACGAGGCGGGAGGTCAGGCGGGCGTTCTGGCCCTTGCGGCCGATGGCGACGGCGAGGTCGTCGTTCACCACGCGGACGAGCAGGCGCTTGTTCTTCTCGTCGAGGATGATTTCGCGCGGCACGGCGGGCTTGAGGGCCTCGATGAGCATCTCCTTCGTGTCGGCGCGGTAGGGAATGATGTCGATCTTCTCGCCGCCGAGCTCGCGGACGATGCTCTTCACGCGGGCGCCCCGGGCGCCGACGCAGGCGCCGACCGGGTCGACCTTGGGGTCGGTGCTGGTGACGGCGATCTTGGTGCGGTAGCCGGGCTCGCGGGCGAAGGCCTCGATCTTGACGGTGCCGTCGGCGATCTCGGTGACCTCGAGCTCGAAGAGCCGGCGGACAAACTTGGGGCTGGCGCGGCTGAGGATGATCTCGGGGCCGCGGCTGCTGTTCTCGATCTCGAGCAGGATGCAGCGGATGCGCTCGCCGGGGGCGTATTCCTCGCCGGGGACCTGCTCCTTGCCGGGCATGACGGCCTCGGCCTTGCCCAAGTCGATGAACAGGTCGTTGCGCTCGCGGCGGCGGACGGTGCCGCTCACGATGTCGCCCACGGAATCCTTGAAGTCGTCGTAGATGCGCTCCTTCTCGAAGGCCCGGAGGCGCTGCATGATGGCCTGGCGGGCGGTCTGGGCGGCGATGCGGCCGAGGTAGGAGGGGTCGATCTCCTTCTCAATGGTGTCGCCGACGACCGCGCCGTGCTTGAAGACCTGGGCCTTCTCGACGTGGATCTGCAGCTTCGGGTCGGACACGGAATCGACCACCTTGAGGAGCGACCAGGCGTTGAGCTGGCCGTTCTTGGGGTTGATCTCGATCTTGAGCTCCTGACCCGAATTGACGCCCTTCAGCGCGGCCGTCTTGATCGCGTTGACGATGGTGGAGATCATGTCGGCACGCGGGATGCCCTTCTCCTTCTCCATGTATTCGAGGACGGACAGGATTTCGCTGCTCATGGTGTGTTTGGATTAATGGGAAAAAAAAGGCGGACCCGTGGGCCCACCCTTAGGAAAGTGAACTAGTAATAGGGGGCGCAAGATATTGCCCCGTGCGAAGGCTTGTCAAGCCCCCGGCAAGTTTTCTCTGAATCAGCGACTTGTGCCGGCCTCGGTCTCCAGAATCCAGCCCAATAACCCCTGCGCCCAGCCATGGCAAAGCGGCTGGTCCGCCGGTCCCGCCAAACCGAGTTTGGGCATGATTTTTCGCACCGGCGCGGGCACATCCCCCAAAAACCAGTGAAACCAAGCCGCAAAGAGCTCCTCGCCCGTTTCCGCGGCGACCAGCGGCAGGAAGCCGTCGCACACGAGGTTGTCCAGCCGCGTGCCGCCGACCGCCCCGCCGGTGAGGTCGCGGGCGAAGACTGCGCGCAGCTTCCTCAGGCCCAGCGCCTGACGCGCGGGCCTGGTCGGCGCCAGTCCGGCCGGGCCTGTCGGGAGAGTCAGCCGCCGCAGTCGTTCCGGCCAGCCGGGCCGCGCCGCGACCCAGCGTTGATACTGGCGCAGGCGCGTCAGCGGGTGATTGGCCGGACGCACGCCCTGCAACTGCCAGGACACCCCACCCTCCGCGAAAACCCCGGCGGGATCCACCCTTTCCACCCATTCCGGCAAGGGATGCTGCGCGGCGATCCGCAGCATGGCCGCGCGGTTCTGCCGGTAGCCGAAAATCTCCAGCGCGGCGTGATGCGCCGCGTCCGTCCAGCCGAGCTTGGCGAGGCGCAGCCGGGCGAAACGCACCTTCTGCCGCCAGCGCCCGACCGCCTGCCGGTGCAGCAGCGGCCGCATGGCCGGCGCCGGCATGGCCGCGAGCTCGGCGAAGCGCTCCCATTCGTCGCGCGCCGTGATGTTCTCGAGCGCGTCGTCCGAGGCGTATTCCTCCAGGTCGCGGTGCAGGAGCGGCAGCAGCACCAGTGTGGGAATCGCGCGGCCGTCGCGATGCACCGCGGGTGGCTCGCCCAGATCGAGGGGAAACAGGACCACGTGCAGCGCGACATGGTCGTAGGCGCGGTCGGCTGCGTGCCCGTGCGCGCGCCAGTCCGCCGAGTGGAAGTGCACCTCGACGTCACCGGTCACGGCCGCGCCGGCCATCACCAGCCGGGCGGCGTGAAAATCCGGCCCGCCGAGCAGGTTCCACTTGCCGGTGAAGCGAATCTCCAGCGGGCGCCCGTCCGTGAGGGTCAGGCGGTGCTGGGCGAAATCGCCGCGCAGCCAGATTTTCTGGATGACGCGCTCGGTGAGCGTGAACGGGCCGTAGAGCCCCTGCATTTCCGCGACGCTGGATTCCTTGAAGGCCATGTTTGATTGACCGCCGCATGGCCCGAGGCGACGAACTTGCAGACTGGAGGCTTGGACAAATCCCCCAGCCCGGCGAGAAGTTTTTGACCACGGACACGGATGGCCACGGATGGGTGATCCGCGTCACTGCGGGCTGTGTCTTGGCGCCCATCTGCACCGTTGACCTGAATGGCTAACCTACCAATTTGGGTTTCACCACGGAGGAGTGGCTGAGTGGTTAAAGGCACCTGACTTGAAATCAGACGTAGGCGCAAGTCTACCGGGGGTTCGAATCCCTCCTCCTCCGCCAAACCTTCTATCAATTCCTGCGCCCATAGGCCGATTGCCAGTCCGAGGCCGGGATCGTTGAATCCCGCTCGCCGCGTTGCCCAAGTTCGCTCCGCACGGCCGGCCCTGCCGATGTCCAACCAACCTACTGACCCGCCCCACCCCTCCATGAAGAAAGCCCCGTTGTTTTTCCTCGCGCTTCTGGCCGCGACCGCTTCGGCGGCCGGGGCGGCGCGCAATGTCATCCTGTTTCTGGGCGATGCCGGCGGCATCCCGACGCTCCATGCGGCGAGCGTGCACGGCCATGGCCAGCCGCAGGCGCTGTTCATCCAGCACCTGCCGCACATCGGCCTGATGGACACCTCGGCGGCCGACGCCTGGGTGACCGATTCCGCCGCTGGCATGACCGCGATCGTGACCGGCCAGAAGACGAACAACGGGGTCGTTTCCCAAGCAACTGCCTCAGTCCAGGGCAAGAGCGACGGCGCGCCGCTGCAGACCATCCTCGAGCACGCGGAACAACGCGGGCTCTCCACCGGCGTCATCACCAACATGTCCATCGCGGACGCCACGCCGGCGGCCTGTTACGCCCATGCCAACTACCGCAAGAAGACCGGCGAGATCTTCGCGCAGCTCGCGCAGCCGGGTTTTGGCGACGGGGTGGACATCGTCATCGGGGCCGGACGCAAGGCGGTGCTCACCGGCACGCAGGAACTCGGGCTCGACATCGAGGCCCGGCTGCGCGCGCGCGGCTACGTCGTGCTGGATTCGCCCGCCGCGCTCGGCCGGGAAGCCAGCCGGGTGATCGCCCTGACGGATGACGGCGACTTTGATCCCCTGCCCGTGGTGGCGCGCACGATCGAGATTCTATCCCGCAACCCCAAGGGCTACTTTCTGATGGTCGAGTGGGACATGCATGCGACCAAACTCCGGCGCTGCCTCGAGCGGGTTTTGAAGATGGACGCTATCGTGCGCCAGACCGCCGCCCAGGTGAAGGACGACACGCTGATCATCTTCACCGCCGACCACTCGTTCGACCTGCGGATGCGCGGCGGCAAGCCGGGCGAGCCCCTTCTGCCCGCGGAGGAACCCACGGCGGATGTCCCGGCGGCCAAGCCCAACGTGCGCGTCGACGACAGCCACACCGGCGAGCAAGTGCTCGTCGCCGCCCAAGGCCCTGGCGCCGAGAAAGTGCACGGCTTCATCGTGAACACGGACCTGTTCCACATCATGATGTCCGCCTACGGTTGGGAAGCGACACCCTGAGGCGGTTTCCCGAAAACTGCGGCCGGGGGGTCGCTGACGCCGGGTGGTCAGTGGTGTGATTGCATTCCCTCTCCTGTGTTTTGTGTGTTCCGTGGTTTATCCTGCGTTGGATGGAGCGCGCCCGGGCATGGCGCCCACAAACCCGCGT
>Ga0315295_10006432_pt1 | contig 10036 bp, 8 predicted proteins | sample YL17G14_0_MG_FD_204453 | JGI IMG/M metagenome (GOLD analysis project Ga0315295, IMG submission 204453) | Sediment microbial communities from Yellowstone Lake, YNP, Wyoming, USA - YL17G14_0 | ecosystem: Environmental > Aquatic > Freshwater > Lake > Sediment | place: USA: Wyoming | collected... | reverse complement strand
GGAGGTCGCGAAAGGCCTGAGGCAGGTCCTTGACCGCGTATTCGCGGGGGGCGGCCATGTTCCCCGCCGTCTCCGTCCAGAAGGCCGGAATGTTCTTGAAGATGGGGGCGTAGTCGACATAGCCCGGATACCAGGCGTCGAAGGAGGTGCCCATGTGCGTAGCGCCCGTCTGCCCGCGCTCTTCGAGGCCCTTGGCGATGGCCATGCCGATCATGTTCACTTCGCGCGCGGGGAGGTGCGGGGCCTCGAGCCCGACGGGCTCGGAGAACGGCGGGAGCCATATACGGGCAGGGAACGGCGCCGTCTGGTGATGGACATAGATGATATGCGGTTCCCATTGGCGCCAGACGTGTTCCAAGAGGCGCGACTCGATCATGTTGATCATGTATCCGTCGCGGTTGTTATCGTGGCCGACGTACTCCTGATAAAGGCGCGGCAATCCCGACGACTCGTACGGCGTGCCGAGGTTTTTCAGGAACCACTCGCCGACCATCTGCTGGCCGTCCGGGTTCGAGGTCGGCCAGAGCATGACGACGACGTTCTCGAGGATCTCCCGGACCTGGGGGTCCTCCGGGCGCGTCAACAGGTCATAGGCCAGCTGGGAAGTCATCTGCGGACCGGCCACCTCGGTCGCGTGACATCCTCCGTCGATATGGACGAAGGCCTTGCCTTCGCGCGCGAGGGCGCGGGCCTCGTCGTCGGTCAGGCCCTGGGGATGGGCCAGGCGCCGGGAGATCTCCCGCAGGCGGTCGATCTCGGCCAAGTTCTTCGGGCTCGAGATCAGGGCGTAATAAGCGACGCGGCCTTGGGTCGTCTTTCCGGCCTCCATAAGCTTCAAGCACGGGCTCGACGCAGCCAGCTTCTTGAGGTAGTCGATCGCCTGGTCGTAGGTCGCCAATTTCATATCGGCGCCCGGCTTGAATCCAAGGACGGATTCGGGCGAGGGGACCTGACCCGCGCCAAGGGCCCAAAGACCGTGAACCATGAGCAACAAAATAAGGCTCAGTTTGACTGTTCTTCGCATCGGGATCGCTCCTAACAGGCGTTTCTCATTGAAAAGTATTTTCGGTTGACTACGAGTACAAGAGATTTTCTTTCCGGCAGCAGCCCTGATTGACGACATAACGGACCTGCCTGATCGTACCGGTTTTTACGGAATAATCATCTAACAGAGCGCCGGCTTCAAATGTCGCCTGTTGGATCCTCGAAACTTCATCGGGATCATTGTGGTCGAAATAGAAATCATGTTCCCAAACGCACCTTTTTCCGCTGTCGATCGGCGTAATGAATCCCAATCCGTCTTTGAGGTGATGCTTTTCGGCAATTTCACGAAATCGGCCCTGAATCTCTTCAATCAATGCCGTGTCGATCGGGAGATAGCAAACAAGCGCCACGCAAGGTTTCTCCCGGTTATAGCGTGAACTCATGATCCTGAACGTGTTCAGCCAGACGAGATCGGTCATTTCCGGCCGGGAATAAACTTCTTCAAAAAAAGAACTCAGATCCGGGTCAATGTCCTGAGTCAATTGGGCGGGGGAAGGAGCGAGGGCCGTCTCGGCTAGGTCGGCGAATGGCCCGAGGCGGAGGTAAGAGAAGGGCTCATCGTTTGATAATTCTTTCAGCAAATCCAGCCACTTCGCGGACTTTAGCGCCGACAGTCCATGGAAAAGCGTTTTAAAAAGTTTCTGGTCGATGACGGGATACCCCATCTCGCGGACGGAACGTAACGCGTATCGATCACCGATGAGAAGGACGAGATAGGGCATGCCCAGCTTATGGGTGAAGATATCCCGGACTTCGTCGGCCCGTTTCTTGGTCGGGGCCAGGAAAGACGATATGAACTCTTCCCCAAGAACTCCTATCGCCAGACCGATATGCCGGGTTGCGCAATCCTTGGCGAAATCGAGAGCCTTGTCCAGCGACTCAAAGGGCACGAGGATGCCCTCTTCATCATCCGTCACGGGATGGAGCTTCATGCCGACCGATACGCAGATGGCAAACGGTTCATGCTCGGCATTTGCGTTATGGAACGCGAAAAGATTGGGCGCCGTGATGTCGTTCAGCCTGAAATACGAGCCGTCTCTGGCGATAAATTCCGCGTTGATAAAGTTGTCGGCGGAGACGCCGTAGGCCGTGGAAAAAGTAGAAAGCAAACCGGACGTCATGATGTTGGCGCAAACGAGAGCCGCCGGTTCGGCCGTATGGACTCTGAAGCCGCGCTTTCGGGCTTCCCGCTGAAGATCAAACGCGGCAATTCCCGGTCCCACTTTCACCAACCAGTTCTTTTCATCGAACTCCATGGTCTTCATGCGGTTGAGGTCCAGGATCGCTCCCTCACTGAACACCAATCCATGAGTGGACGCGCCGTTGCCGCGCACGACGTAGGGAATATTATTCTTATTGAGGAGCTTGACGATGGAAGAGATCTCCTCTTTCGAATTCGGCAGGACGACATATTCCGGCATTTTGAAAGTCACGTGGGGACAGAGGTCGTGATGATAGGTTATTCTGACCGCGGGATCGTTGGTCGCCCAGTCATCGCCGACGATCCTTTTCATTTCAGCGAGAAGTCCGTCCTCTTTCGCAAGGACGATCTTCCCGCCGCTTTCAAGATACGCCCCGACATGGTCTTTTAAGGCCTTCATGACTTTCGATGGCCGCAGCTCCATGACGAAGTAACACTGGTAATCGCATTTGCCGCATAGGTTACAGCTGTCTGCGATCTCGACGCATTTTTCGGTGATAGGGATCGTCTTCTCGGCGATGGCTGCATAAAGGTCCATTCGGCCTTCGGGATAAAAACTCACATAATGCTTTTCCAGCCCCGAGGCGCAGACGCCGCTCCCCAGATAATCGATCTTGCACATCGCGTAGTGCCGGCAATTCTTGGCGATTTTCAGGACGTCATCCATGGCTTCCCTCCCGTTTCTTCGGACCGGCTTCGGCGCCGGTCGTATCCTTTTTCATAGCATAACCCATGTACGCGATCGCCGTGACCCGGCTTTCGATCACCCGGACCTTACCGGCGAGCTCGGCGTATGTCCATTCCCCCCTGGCCCTCTTGCGCAGGTAGCCGAGGAGCCGGGGGATGGGGACGTCGGGCATCATGCCCCTATGCTCTTTCCAATCCAAGCCGTTTTGCCGAAGGAGCGACTTCATTTCCCTGGGCTTGATGAACATCCGCCAGACATGGATGTTCGGGGGGAAGAAGGCCCACGGCTTCCAGTCCTGACCGATCTTGATGGCGCCCAGGAGGCTGGCCCAGGTACGGTTGAGAGTGTTGTAATAGAATACCCCCCCCGGCTTCAGGACCCGGGAGATCTCGGAGATGACCTTGGGCAGGTCGCGGACATGCTCCAGGACGTCACAACAGAAAACGGCCCCGAAGGAGCGGTCCTCGAACGGCAGGGACTCGCCCACGCCGGTCCCGTAATGGATGTCCAGCCCGCTTGCCCGGGCATGATCGGCGGCGACGCGGACAGACGGCTCGGAGGGATCGACGCCGGTCGTGGCGAAACCCATCCGGGCCATCTCCTCGGTCATGAATCCCCCGCCGCAGCCCACCTCCAAGGCGGCTGTCGTCTTGGGCTCGATCTTGAGCCGCTCGATCAGGATTTTTTTCGCGTAGCCGACCCGGGCAGGGTCGAAGGTCACGATCATCTGGTACCATGGGGATTCCGGCTGCCACCACTGGTCGCTCTGGACGCCGTAGACGGCGTTGTCGATGCGGTCGTAGATCGCCTGCGAGACTTTCCGCATTCAATTTCCTATCGGGACGATAATATATCAAGATTCGATGGATGATGCCAGATTGGCGCGGCTTCCGTTTATGCCTTGGCGGAAAGCCTCGCGCCAACGCAGAACGTACTCGAGATTAAGCCCCGGCAGGGAAAGAAGTGCCCTAGTCCTCCTCAAATGGACGGCTCAGACGTTACCGCCAGCTTTGCCCTTGTTACGGTTGGCCTGTCACTTGAAGTCCGGAACGCGGGACTGCTTGCGTAATTTTTCCATAGTCGCCCTTAGCCTATTTTCGTCCATTCCACTGATATTGATTGTTTTAGGCTGACTGATCATGAGACCTGTGAGTCCCCCGACGGCCGCTCCGCCCCCTCCAAAGAGGCCGGCGCCTTCCAGCGCCGCCACTCCTCTGCTCGTAAACCCAGGCGAAACAATGCCGGCGATCACTCCAAAGGCAGCTCCCACTCCTCCGCCGATCAACGCGGCCATGCCGATCTTCGATCGCTTCACGATTTTGATGGTGTCGATCGCAGCAAGCTCGACCGAAACGTCCCCTCCGGATGCCGACTGGAGGAGAAGCGAACCCGGTTTGACCGCGATGAGCTCGCCTTCTCTTTGCCCTCCGTCTTTCTGCGCAATCTTGAGCTGAGCACCACGTCTTTCTTTGGCGTCCAAGAGCGGGCAAAGCGTCACGACCGAGAAAACAAGAGCCAGGGATACGAGTTTTTTGTCCTTCAGAATCAATTCGCCCTCCTTTTTTAATTCCAGTCCAACAGAATGAATCCGACGCCGATCCGGTTGACGCGGTGGTTGTAGTCGAGCAGGTTCTCACCGTAGCCGAAAAAGTACTGGACGTAGCCGCCGATCTGGGCGAACAACGGAAAGCTCCACTCGAGCTGGATGGCGCCGCGATTCTCGCGAAAATCCAGGTTGTTGCGGAGCATGACCGCCAAGCGGTGCTTTTTCAGGAAATAGTAGGCCCAAACCTCACCATAGCCCATGTACTTATTTATCCCAGGATTGTCGTCCGCCTCGACGCTTTCGGGAAATTTGTACCAGCCCTTCAGGAGAAGCGAAAAATCGCCCCGTTCGAGCCCGACGTTGGCCACGATCCGGTTCCAGCTCCTAGAGAGGGGCTCCGACTGGCCGTTCGACTGGTGGTTGATTCCAAGCTGGATGAAGCGGGCCTTCAATCCGAGGAGACTGAAGTGGGTCCTGAAGTTGAGGAGCACCTCGGGTTCGTAGTTCGTCTCCCGGAAAGGAGAACTATCGTTGAAATTGTAGAGCTGCCAGAAGGACCGCTGCGTGTAGCCGAACCACAGGTCCATGTCCTTCCCGAAGACGTCCTGCCAGAGCTTGGCCTTGAAGCTCAGTTGAAACGTGACCTCCTGCTTCGTCAACGTCTTCGCCGGGTCGACTTCCTGCAAGGGGGCCGGATTGGGCGAACTGTTGTACGAGAAAACCAGGGCATAGTTGGACCGGTGGAAGGTGATCCAAGGTTTGCCGGAGCGCGTCTCCTTGTCCAGATGCCACAGCTCGGTGAAGTAGGAGAGTTTTTGCGGATCGCGGGGCGCGGCCGAAAGCCCGCCCGTGAAGACAGCCGCCAGCGCGATCAGGGCAAGCTTTCGCTTGATCGAAACCTCTTTTGCTGCTGACAAACAGAACCTGCCTTTCACCCCAAAGGCAGGCCTTGGGGGAAGAACGGGAAGCCTATTATCCTTGCTAGCTACACTTATAGGTTCTCATCAGGAGATAAGTCAAGCGTTTCATTCGGCCTTAAGAGCGCCCGGAGGGAATTCGAACCTCTGCCTCATCGTACCCGTTCCGTCAGCTTCCGAAACCGATCGTAAGTCTCATCGAAGTCGGCGAGGGCGTCGGCGAACCAAGTCCTGAGCTTGGCCATCTCACCGGTCCATACGATGGGGGCGACCGATTTGCCTTTAGCGTTGGGTACGGCCAAGGCCACCCGATCCGTTTGTCCTCCCTGCTGCAGGACGATACAATCGCGTCCTTTTTTGTCTTTGCGCCACTCCGTGCTGCTCCCATTGTTAGCGACACGGCTCGCCCCACATCTGTGGTCTCCCGAGCCTATGAACTGCACGCCCGAGCGCGAGACGATGATCGAGCCGTCGCACTGGCCGATGACATGGAAGTGGACCCCGGAAAATGCGAGGGCCGGGTAGTAGTTCTCGACAGTCGTAAAAACGATCCTCGATGTCCCTTCTTCGGATACGAATTCCAGGGCCGGTTTGCCGTTGAAGATCGTGGGAGTCTGACCTTTAAGGGAAACCAGGGCCACGAAAAACACGGCGACGAAAACTATGACGTTCCGCATGGTGTCACCTCCCGATGAGAAAGCCAAGGCCTGCGACCGCCCCTAGGCCTATCGCTGCCGCCCCTCATGCAATGAGGATATTCCCAGCTTGGACTCGTGTCAATACGGCGGCCCCCCAACAAGATTCAGAATCAGTGAATTGAAGGAAGTGCCCCAGGCCTCGCTCGAACAGGCGACATACCGCCTTCGGCAGTGCTGGCATAGCCGGCATCGATCGGAAATGAACTTCGAGGGCCGAACGGACGAGGAACCGTTCCAGGTTCTCGGCTATCAGCCCCGCTCCAGGCGATGTCCCTTCTGTTTAATTTAGGTCCGCTTGGCCTTTTCGAGGAGCCGGGCGGGAATACGGTTCTCGCCTCCCTCCCAATCCCACAGCACTCCCATCACCCACCATCGCCCGCCGTCGAACCACAGCTGGATGCTGTTGATCCCCCGCGCGAAGGGAGCCTGATCCAATCCCCGGGTGCTGGCGTAAGCGCTGACGACATGGGCCCACCGGCCGAACCGAAAGACCTCCCGGCCGGTCTCGTATTCGTAGAAATCCTCGCCCGAGAGCCGGGGCTTGGCGTACTCGATGAACTGCTCGCCGGAAAACACGGCCAGTCCCGGCGTCGGCGGGTCTCCGGTCGACCCGCCGGCCGGAAGGCCGCGCATCATGCGGGCCGTGGGATGCAGGAGGAAACGTTCGCGCGCCCAGTCCTTGGGGCCCGCCGGTCCGGAAAGGACCTCATAGGTCGCGTTGACGATCGCGTCAATCGATTCGACGTCTCTTTCATAGGCCATGGTCATTTCCTTACGCTCAGGTTGGGAGTGAGAAAGGCTTCGATCGAGGCCGCCCACATCCCGGTCTGGCCGGAACTATATCGCCCGCCGGGCGGCGAAGTCAACCGCCTCATGGATCAGAAAAGAGAAGGTTTACCCAGGTCGTAGGATCTTTCGCGCTATCGACTAGCCAGGGCTTGGATGATGCCCCTGACCCGCCCCTCGTTTTCCAATTAAGCTCGAAGGCTAAATGGGGAGAATTTGAAGTGCCCCAGTCCTCGCTCGAACAGGCGACCTCCGGATTAGGAGACCATAAAGATCACTTCATATGTGGCACATTGAGCATGGTCTGGTCGCCCGTCCCTGGCCCTAGTCAAGCGCGGCAGGGAGAAATCATTTGACTCCCACCGGGCGTTGCGCTATTACAAAGAGGGAAATTTCGGTGATTTCCTTCCAACGATGTCCTCAGAATTATGAAGGAGGTCAAGCATGTATTGTCGGAACTGCGGCAAGGGCGTTGAGGAAAAAGCAGTTGCTTGTATGGGTTGCGGGGTTGCACCCAGGACAGGAAATAAATTCTGCTACAATTGCGGGGCGCCGTCCGAGCCCATTCAGATCGTCTGCATCAAATGTGGCGTAGACCTGAGAAAGAGCGTCGCCGGTGGCGCCGCTTCAGGCAAAAGCAAGGTCGTCGCCGGATTATTAGGCATATTCCTCGGCAGCCTGGGTATTCATAAGTTCTACTTGGGGTATTCCAAAGAAGGCGTGATCATGTTGGTCATCTGCCTGGTGTCGGTCCTGCCGACTCTCGGGCTCGGCCCCGCCGTGATGGGCTTGATTGGCTTCATCGAGGGGATCATTTACTTGACGAAGTCCGATGAGGAATTCGCTCAGACTTACGTCCAGAACAGAAAAGGCTGGTTCTAGGGATCGACCTGCCAGCCGGGGGAAGCTAGGCCTAGTTCTCGAAGTTGGATAATTCCTTTAGGGCTCAACTGACTCTCGAAATCAGGTCCTCCATTGACCTGCCCCCGGTCCTGTATGATGAATTCCGACATATCATCTTGGAGCGTGGCCATGAAGAAACTCGTCATCGTCCTCATCTCGGGAATTCTCGTTTTCGCAATGGGATCTGTACAAGCCCGGCCCGAAGCGGCGCAGGCTAAGGCGATGGTCAAGATCAGCGGTCGGGTGACGGATTTTGAAGGGCGGCCGGTCCAAGGGGCGGCCGTAGAGCTCAAGAACTCCCGCTTCGAGAACGCCACCGAAGGCGTGTCGGACAAAGACGGCCGCTATGCCCTCACGGTCCCGAGAGGGACCTACATGGCCCTGGCCGCGGTCAAGGATTACCAGGTCAAGTCCCTTGAGTACTGGGCGTGGAACGTTCCGGCCGAACAGGACCTTGTGATCAATCCTCGTTTCGACCGGCTCGAAGTGTACGGGATCAACGCCTGGCGTCCGCAGGGCGGGTATCCTTCCTATCAGATCTATTTCCGGCCCATGAGCCTGACGAGGACCATAAAGGCCGTCCAGGATGCGGGCGGCATGGATAATCTGGGCAAGCTCAAGGTGATCGACATCGCCCCGGAACTCACGGCCGATGACATCCAGGTCACCATCGACGGCCATGAGGTCAGGGTGCTCCAGCTGGACAAGGTGCGCGAGGCGTCTGGCCCGAACCAATATCTGTTCGGCTACCTCATCCAAGTCCCGCTACCCGAAAAGAAGCCCGGAACGGAGCCTTTCCCGATCACGATCACGTTGACCGACAGGGCGACCGGCGAAAAGGGAGAGGGGTGCCTGTATTTCCGGCCGGCGTGTTTACTCTGACGCTCCTTTAGCTCAGCAGCTCACTCAGCCCAGCCAAGGCTTAATTGTCATTGATCAGCGCATGGCCCCCTGGGGCCATTCCCGTCCATGCGCCGCATCACGCCCGCGTCACACGGCGGTCACAGAATATTCATAAAATTGCCTAATCCTGCTTATTTGCGCTCAAAGGGGGAAGCCGATTCATATGGGGAAAATATAGCGTGCTCAGTACACCTTCTTTAGAAATATCCTAACTCCACAAGCCATGGCCCTTATCGGCCAAATCAAGTCGGTCATCGGAACCGTTGAAGGGGTGGCCTGTCAATTGTCCAAGTCCCAACCGATTTCTTCGATATTAATCATTTTACGCAAATCATCTTTATCATTTTGACCTTGCGAAAACCACCTGACCGTTTTTGATAACCATATATGGGGATTCGAAATTGCCAATGTCTTCGAGTGGATTCTTGTCAAGAATAACAAGGTTTGCCAGCATTCCGGGAGAGATCGAGCCGTATCTATCATCGACGCCCAGCCATTTCGCCGGATAAATGGTCGCACCTCTTATGATCTCTAGTTCTGAGAGCCCGCGATCCCTTAACAACTTCATCTCGGTAAATAGGAGCGAAGGACTGGGGCCGTCATGGCCGACGAGGATCTTAACCTTGTTCTTTATGAATTCCTTGGTGAAGATGTCTTCCGGGCCATATATACAGAGGGTGGGACAGATGTAGACATCATTTTCAATTACCTTATCGATCAGGCGCTGAAGTTTCTCCATCGAAATCGATTCAACCCCAAGCTTAATGATTTTATCTATGAATGATTCTCGTGTGGTCTTATCAGCATTTTCTGCCATGAGTTGATCGTGCTCCTTTTTAAGTTCGTCTTTCAGAACAACCGGCCAAGGAGCGATACCATGCTCAATGCTCCTAACACCCAAGTCAATGGCCGTATCCATAGGGATTTCATGGAAAAGAAACCATCCCGGATCATGAACCGCTCTAAGCCCAAGTTTCTTCGCGACGACCAAGATGTGCTTGTAGACATCCAAATCCATTTTGCCATACGTTTTAACCATGCATGCGCCCTTCCCGGCGAATTCCAAAAGGACCCTGTCCACATCTTCTTTCGTGCTTATGCTCACCTGCAATCCCGGAAGGATGTTATTTTTACGTGTATAAAAAAGAGGTGGTTTTTCAAGCATGGAGCCGGAGTAGAACATCTTCGGCCCCAGGATTTCGCCGCTTGAAATTCTTTTATCCATATGGCTGAGAACGTCGATGGGGCCGCCTAAATCGCGCACCTGCGTAATGCCGTTGAATACGAAAGCCCGGAGCTCCGCAATCATTTCTTCTTCGTTTCTTGTCGTTAAGAAAGCCAGATGTGTAT
>Ga0315295_10006431_pt1 | contig 10037 bp, 5 predicted proteins | sample YL17G14_0_MG_FD_204453 | JGI IMG/M metagenome (GOLD analysis project Ga0315295, IMG submission 204453) | Sediment microbial communities from Yellowstone Lake, YNP, Wyoming, USA - YL17G14_0 | ecosystem: Environmental > Aquatic > Freshwater > Lake > Sediment | place: USA: Wyoming | collected... | reverse complement strand
TCGGAGATCATCTGAATGCCGTTCAGATGGCCCAGGAAGTGGGTGACCGTTCCGTACAGGATCTTTATGACCACGTCGTTGAGAGTCTTGACCCTGGCGAAGTGCTTGCCCTCGAGCAATGGATGAGACTCTGCCATCACGATGATCATCTTGCCTCTCACCAGGAAAACACCCAGTGAGTCTATCTTGAAGAGCAGATTGTCGAGGGTCGAATAGTTCTTGGGTCTTTTCAGGATCAGGAGAGAGTAATCTTCCTCGAGCGCCAGGCGTCCGAGCTCGTTCACGTCCAAACACGAACGTATATCGTGCTCGGGTACTTGGTAGGTGTCGAGCAGCTCCTGCATTTCCCCGTTCTGTGGGGCGACGCAGACCAGCAGCAACCCTTCGTCTTTCGAACACTGCTCGATCTTTTGGTCGACTATTCTGTAATACGTGAGCATGGATCCCTCGGCGCCCGGTCTATTCCGGGCGGGCCCTGCGAAAGTCCGGCACGTCCTCCCGGCCCCGAAAAGCCACACGGCTGGGAGCTTGTGCCCAAAGTAGCGCATGGACCAGGGTTTGTCAAACCGCTTTTCCGCGAGGGAACACAGGGCTCACGATCTGAGCGGGCTCTCCTATTTTCCTGTTTTTGCGACACCTTTCTCCGACGCCGCAACAGCCTTGCGCCAGGTTGCCCCGGCAAGAGCGCGCGCCTCGCTGGCGTCGCAAGAAGTGGCGCGTCCGGCCTGCGCGTTCGGCCTACATCCTGAAACTGACACCGACCCGGTGGACGCTCCCCATGGATTCTACGTCCTGCCAGGCATAATCCACCGTGAAGCTGCTGACCTTGACCCCGGCACCGAAGCGGAACTCCTTGAACCTGTCCAGCGCCTCGTCGTCCGGGTTGACAGGATCCACGACTTCGGTCTTATCCATGTCCATGAAGAATCCGCCGCGGAGAAAGAGCATCTCGTTGTACGCGATCTCAGCCCCGACGTGGATCCTCTCGGCCAGATCGTTCGGGTGACTGAAGTCGAGCGCGCCGGTCACGCGCATCTGTTCGGTCGTGTACAGTTCGTCCGCGATTCCCACTTGCAGGGATATGGGAAGCGGATAGTAACCGTACTCTTCCGGAACCGCGACCTGCCAGATCCCGCTTATGTACGTGTTGCTGTACTTCCCCTTGAACTTCATGTCTGGTCCGAAATTCGTGGCCGACATACCCAGTCTCAAGTTGCGGAATCCGGTCCGGTAGAGGGTGCCGACGTCGAAAGCGAACGTCTGGCTGTAGAAGTCCGCCACGTCAGTGCGCACGTACTTGGCGTTGAGACCGATGGAGAATTTGTCCGTGAAGCTGCGCGCGTACGTCGCACCGACGGCCAGCTCATTCCAGTTGAAGCTCTCGTCGGTCGCCTCCCCATCGATGTCCTCGGCCGTGGTCCTCGTCATGTCACCGGAGAAGAATCCGGCGTAGTGGATGGCACCCCTTCCTCCGATTCCCGTCGGCATCGGGAAAGAGAAGGCCCCCGAGACTGCCTTCATGTCGACCAGGTAGTCCAGCTCCGAGACGAAGAACTGGTAGCCCTCGAGATTGACGATCGACACCGGATTCAGGAACACTCCGGTGATGTCGTCCGCCACCGCGACGTAGGTGTTGCCCATGGCAGCGGCCCTGGGGCTCATGCCCAGTTTGAGAAACAAGGCTCCCACGCTACCCGCCCTGTCGCTCGTCTGCGCCTGCGCAAGGCCGGACAGAGCCATGAGCAGAATCGTCATGCTCACGAGTGTCTTTTTCATGGCCTTTCCTCCAAGCAATCACATCATCCAATTGAACCACGAGCTTATCTCTGACCTTTCAGCACCGCAAACTTACCCATCTTCTCCGACCCGTCCTCGGTGGTGACGCGGTAGATGTAGATCCCGGACGAGATCGATTCCCGCGACCTCGTGGTCATGTCCCAGAATTCCGACCCGGTGGGAGAATCGTGGTGAATGATGTCCACGAGGTTGCCGAGCAGGTTGTAGATGTAAATGGTGCACTTTGCGGGCAGGTGATGGAATCCAAGGAGAGTGCCGAATTCCTCGAGCTCGGCTTCGTTCGAGCCGACGTACGGGTTGGGCGCGACGGTGACCTTGTCGAGTTCCGTCTCAACCGCGGTGTTCCCCACCACGCTCGTTATCGTGTTCTGGTTGGCCCTCAGAATACCGCTCTCGTCCACCGTGTACAGGCGGCTCGACAACGCGTACGGGTTGCTGCCGATGTCATTCGCAGAGTTGTAAGCCTGCACCCAGACGTACGTGTAGAATCCCGGAATCAGTCGCACCATCGTCTCGGTGACCGAGTTGTCGAAGACCGCATACCTCGTCCACGGACCCAGCTTGCTTATGTCGCTCGTGTAGACGACGAAGCTGTCGGCCGCAACACCGCCCGGAATGTCGGAGTAGGGCGCCCAGTGAACCGTGAGCTCATCCGCAGAGACGTCCGCTGCCAAGTCCGGGTTCAAATCAGGCATCTGCGGAGGAATCGCGTCCGCAGGCACAACGAATCCACTCTCGTAGAAATCCTGCACCGCCTGAACGTGGTCGACCAGGTTGCCCAGGCCGAAGATGGAATAGTCGTCATTGTCGTAACCTTCGCCCATTACGTAAGCCATCCAGAAATGAGCAGTGTCTCCTGCGGCCACCTGATACGGCCCGACTCCGTTCAATATCCTATAATCGAACGCGTCCTCGGGTGGGAACGGGTTTTCCCATGCACCAGTGAGCCGGTCGTAAGTGTTCTGGATGGACGATACGTCGTTGTTCCAGTCCCAGTAGTTCTTGGAAACCCACTTCTGTGAGGGGTCGGGTGTGGCGGTTACCGGACTACCCACCGGCGGAGCGGCGAGCAGGACCTGGCCGATTACACCCGGGGAGAGCCAGAGACTGTCAGCGGTGAACGATTGCGCAGGCTGCCCCGGAAGCGGGTCGTAGTCCCAGTCCCGCATGTAGGCAAACTTGTACGTGTCGTCCCAGCCGGCATAGTCATCGAAGTAGACGTCGGCGAGATTCACGTCACCCACGTCGCAATCGCTCATCCACCCCCAGTAGAAACCATTGATTGCCTTGCTGAAGGCAATGGTCACGTGGACGATGACCCAGTTGTCGAAGCCCTGCACTCCCCACTGGTGCCATTCATACTTGACGTCCATCCCCATGTCTCCGTCCACCGTGTCCGTTCCGCTCTCGAGGAACGGCTTCAGGTCGGAGTTCACATGAACGGTCAGACGCCGGTACGGAAACGTGTAGCCAAAGTCCGCCTCCGTCTCTACCAACGCCTGCTCGTCGCGCGTGTCGTACTGAGCCGGATCAGCGTCACTTCCGTCCGAGCCGAGAAAACGCCACGCATTGCTCCGTCCCTGTACGTAACCTCCTGACCACATTCCACCCTGCCAGAGACTCGACTGATTGCCTCCGCCGGGATAGTAGGCCGAAAGGTCCCAGTAGCCGATGTAGCCCTTGTTCGAAATGGACGGAAACCACAGGGCCCCGATGTGGAGGTCAGTGAAGAAAGAGTCGCTGACCGCAGCTGCGTAGGCAGCGCCTCTGGCCTGGTTCGGCGAAGGCGGCGCCTCGGTCTTCTGCGGGTTCGTTCTCGCTTGAGCCGCCCCGCAACACGCGGCCAGGACGAAGACCGCCATGAAGAGCAAGATGAGTCTTTTCATGATTCAAGACCTCCCTCTCTCTAGAATCTCACTCTGATGCCGCCGAGCACGTTTCTGGGCGGCCCATATACAGTGTTGTCACCAAACGGCCCGAGATAATCGCCCGGGTGCGCGACCAGCCAGTTCCTGAAATCCTGATCGTAGTCGTCCCAGTTGAGGACGTTGCGCTGGTCAAAGAGATTGGTGACGCGCATGAAGATGTCCGTGTTGAGTTCAAACAGCGTCACGAACTTGTGCAGCTCCACGTCCATGTTGCTTATGGATTCATACCGGGCGCCGTTTCTGGCCGGCTTCCTGGACAGGGCCTTGGGATCCGTGTGGGGAGCGCCGGTCGCATAGCTGGTCGCAAGGTCGACGCTCCAGTTGTCCGGCATGCTGTAACCGGCCGTGACCAGGAACGAGTGCCTGCGGTCCCAATCCAGGTAGAACTGCTGGGTCGGGAAGTCCTCGTTGTCGAACCTTCTCAGGTAACCTTCGTTGGCGCTGGAGCTGAAGCCCCTGGCCACCATGAAGGTGTAAGCGCCGTGGTAGTGCCAGTTGTCGAAATGGCGCCTCTTAAGATTAATCTCGAAACCACGCACGTTCCCATAACCAGTGTTCATGTAGGTGACGTAGTTCTCCCTGCCCTGCGGATTGGATTCCGCGGTGGGACCCATCGTGACCGTCTCCGTCATGTCCGTGATGTCTTTGTAGAAGAACGTCAAGTCAGCAGCCGTGTTCGTGCTGAGAAGATGATTGACACCCACTTCGTAAGCCACGGTCTTCTCGGCCTCGAGATCGGGATTGCCGGTCAGCAGCCAGCGGCCTCTCGTGTGGAATCTCTCGTTCTCGTAGAGGTAGTCGAAAGAGGGCACCTGGAAGAAGTGGCCGTACTGCATGTGCAGGTAGCTTACTGGCGTGATCGGAAAGGATGCGCCCAGGCGAGGGCTCAATTTCCACTTGACGGTCGCGTCGTCAAGGCCACCTCCCAGATAGTTGCCGTCCTCGTCGTACCGTTTCAACTCGATGGGCGCTTCGTCGCCGTCCGGACCGTGCCACAGCGAGTCCGGCGCGTCGAGGTCGTACGGATGATTGAAGTCGTGAAACACCGTGTGGTTGGGGTCAAAGAAATCGAAGCGGGCGCCCATGTTCATGATCAGGCCTTCGAACTCTATCTTGTCCTGCAGGTAGAGGGCGCCTGCCCTGGGCTTCACGTCATATCTATAGATGTAGTAGTTCTGCGTGGAGGCAAACACGTCGGTTTCCTCGACGTCGTAGGAGTTGAGGTCGACCCCGCCCTTGATCTCGTTCCTGCCGTACTGCTGCGTGTAGTTGCCGCGGAAAGAATAGACCCGCCTCTTCTGAAAGTCGTAGTAGGGGTTGTCTCCGCTGATCACGAAATTGTTTTCATCTCGCCTGACATCCAGATCCCAGTCGTACTTGTCTTGATTCTCTTCGTAGGTGAGATTGGGATCCCATTTCTTGCCGCGCTGGGCGATCTCAAGCTCGCCGTCCAGAACGCTGAACGTACCCCGGAAGTAAGACGTCGGGCTCAGCATGTGGCTCGCCGAAAGAGCGACCCGGTAGTTGTTGTTATCGGTCCAGCGCCAGGTGTCGGGTACGAGGATCCTCTCGTACAGGCGGTACGGGTCGAAGCTCGAGACGTGTTGGTCACGCTCGACGTTCGCTACGGCCTTCAGTGTTGTCTTGTCGTGGCGGAGTGTGAGAGTGCCGTCGAACAGCCGCTGCTTGCCGGGCCGGTCCAGGGCCTCCACGTGGGGATCCCAGTCGTCCCACTTCGTGCCTTCGGCCGCCAGGGCGAATCTCAGGTCAGTCTCCTTCATCTTGTAGAGGGGCCCCGAGAGACTGAATCTCTGTCGCGACTCTCCGGTGTCCAGCGGATCGCCGGTGTCACTTCTTGTCCAGAGGTTACCGAGCGGAACGTACATTCTGTGTTCCACAGAACCCTCGAACTTGTCGGAGCCCTCGCTCGTGATGATGTTGACGATTCCCGAGCTGGCGTTCCCGTACTCCGCGTTGAACCCGCCCGTGAACACTACCATCTCGTTCACAGTCTGGTTGGACACGTTCAGCATGGCGTTGTTGGCGATGGGATCCTGGATGGGTGCGTCATCGATGTAGTAGCCCACCTCGGCGGCGCGTCCGCCCCTGATGTGCGTGCCGCCCGCATCGATGGTCGAACCAGAGACGTAATTGATGACGTTGAGAGGGTTATCAGTGGGAAGAGACGTGAGTTCTTCTGCCAGGAAAATGTTCCTGGTAGAAGTGATGTCGACCTGGACGAGAGGTCTCTGGGCCCTGACCACGACCGGCTCGACGTCTACCGGGCTCTCATCCAGTTCGAATTGAACCGTGCGGGTCAGGTCAGGTTCCACGATGACTCCGCTGACAACGACGGTCCTGTAGCCTATGAACGATGCCTGGATGTCGTACTTCCCCGGAGTGACATTCAGGATGAGAAAACTGCCGTCTTCGCCCGCCATCGCGCCGAGGTTCGTCCCGAGGATCACGACGTTCGCGAGGTTCAATGGTTGACCCGTTCCCTTGTCCACGACCTTTCCCGTGATCTTCCCCACGTCTCCCGCGATACAGATCGCCGGGAGCGCGAGGAGAAGAAGCAGGATCGTCGCGGTGATGGCCATACGATTTCGCATGGTCTGCCTCCTTGCTCGAATTGGGTGAGAAAGAAGAGCGTGAGTGAATGGTCTGATAGTGATCTCGAGGCCTGTCACAGATCACCAGCTCCTTTGAACCCTGGCACCTTTCCTGCATGAGGTGTCCAGTCGGCGCAGACAGCGCCGGCACCCGATGCGGGGCCGCCTCGGGACCGAGAGCAACCGAGACTGATGATGAGAAGGAGGATGTCAGTGCAGCCAGGTCCTGGGTCCGGTTCCTTCTCTTACCTTCTGCGCTAACCTAGCACTCCGCCCGAAATGAAACAAGTAAAATAAGGGGGAAATCGCACCCCACGATTTCCCCCTCTCATCTGCCGCGATGTTGTCAGGCCTACCTGTACATCTGTTTGATTTTTCCCCACGTGGTGGTCTCGACAGGCACGAGGGCCAAGCAGCTTGCGGCCTGGTCGCCGCCCCACTGGGCACTGCAGCCGATGACCGTGTTCGGGTCATACTCGAAGGAACAGTTGATCACGTGCCTGCTGAGGCGTTCACCGGGCAGGCTCTCTTCATCTGCGTTGCCCACGATGTCAAAGTACGTCGCTCCTGTCCTGTCCGAATTGTTGTAGTAACCCAGGTAGCAGGGGTTGTCCAGGCGGTCGCGACAGCCGTAGCCCGCTCCGGCACCCATTGTGGCCACCAAGATGGCAGCGGGCCAGCCGGCCGCGCTGGGCCCCATGAGAAACCCTGGGCACGGGAACACGCACGTGAAGACGACGGGCTCACCCGAGATTGCTATGCCGAACGGCAGTCCCAGGTACCCACCGTAGCCGTCACAGGCCGGGCCAGGAGTGTACGGACACGTTTCGTCCAGCTTGTCCACATGGATCACCAGGTAGAGAGAGCTCCTAGGGGACTTTGAGTCGTAGCAGTGGAGTGTGCCCGCGGACTGCTCGCCGTGCGAACAGATGTAGGACGGCGCAGGATTGGTCGGGATCTCTGCCGAACTGTATGCCTCCAGGTAGAGCGCCGGCTGGGTGTTGCCGGCGAACGTCAGGACCGGAACCATCAGGCAGAGCATTGGCAGAAGCGTAGAAAGTCCTTTCATCTTCTTCACCCCCAATTGAGATGGAAAGCCGCAGGACCGGCTTCACATGACCTCAACCCCGTTGGACCTAATGAATCGGAGGGCGCCCACCTCCCTTCTGTATTGGGCATGCGCGCACCGAAGCTGTCGTCAGCGAACGATGAGAGAGCGCCATCTCCCTCGTCCCATGCCCGGAAACTGCCGCCCGACTGCACGCACTGCACTACGCGCACCCGCGTGCAAAGCCGGGATCGAACAGCACAAGCGCAGCTGCCCGAATACCGAGTCTGGTTGTACAACGCCTTTTGGCCGGGGAATATCTGTCGATGCAAAAACGCGCGACGCGGAGCCAGGTTGATTCTCCAGGAAGCTAACCTGTCAGCTGCTTACACCTGTTCCTAACTACACTATGGAACCGGACCGCGGCAGTGTCAACAGGCAGGAGGGGCGATTCTTCTATGAAAATGTGCGCCGCGGCTGCGCGTCGCTTCGATCGCTATGGCCGGCTTTTGGGAGGACTTGCACCTCCAAGGTGAACACTATGCTGGGCGCACAAACGAAGCGGCCACCCCTCAAGCGAGGTGGCCGCTTTTTCATGACTCGATGACCAGCTGCTCTGGCTTAGCTTAGCGGTAGAGCGTCTTTATGTTGCCCCAAGTGCTGTTTTCGACCGGCGTAGGTCCGCCAGGCATACAGCCGTTACCGCCAACAAGAGCCTCAGCGCCTTCCGTCGTCACTCTCTGGCGAGTGCCGGCACCGCTTGCAGGAAGAACGAGGGCTTTGGTCATAGCCCCGGCGGGATTGCCAGCGTCAAGGTTGTAGCATGACGGGACCGCACCGACGTCTGGCCCGTCCTGGCAAAGGGCGGCCGTTTTCCGTGATACAAGGTTTGCGCCCGTTCCGGAACCCCAGTAGACGAGGTCAACGTCACAGACCAGGTCCGAAACGCCATCCCAGTAGAACAGCCACACAAACTCGCCGCCGTTCGTTAATTCGCCGAAGGTCGGGTAGGTCACCGGTTTGTTAGTGGCGACGTCAATCATCGAGACAGCGGTCGTAGGCGCCAGGTGAGGGGGGGCACCGGCGCGCGACCGATAGAACATCATGAAGTCGGCGTCCATGCCAGTAAGCTCCTTGTACCAGCTTCCCTGAATGGCGACTACCTTTACGCCGCCGGGCAGTATGATTGCGCCCTGCGGGAACCTCATGGCGAAGTCAGTCGCTTCCTGAGCGACGTTCACGTTTCCGCCAACTGGAAGAGACGAATACGCGTTGACGTCGGACAGATAGTACTTGGTCAGGTCAATCTGCTCTGACGTCGGGTTGTAGATCTCTATGAACTCGGTGGAGTCCGCAAGCGTTGCGCTGTTGAGACCACGCACGCCTACCTCAGTTATGAGAAGATGCGAGCCGGCCACAGCCGGGCTAACGCCTGGCGTGGCTGCAGAAGTCAAGGCCCACGGAGGCGTCAGAGTGTGATCCTCCATGGACTCGTCGTGCCCGCCAATGATCTTCTGGGCCATTGCCGGCACCGCAAACGCAAAGCAAACTACTAGAGCAATCATCAAGAACGTAGCGGATTTGTGCAGTTTCATTTTGTTATGCCCTCCGTCCTCAAAGTGTGAAGAAACTGCTCGCCGCAAAAGAAAACTACTTAGCAAGATCGCTGCTCCTGATCACCTCCCCGTTCAAACGAGATACTAGAATCCCCGAAGCTCAACAGTAGAGCTGGGAACAACTCGTAACTTCTTATATTGGGCGCTTATATGGTATCACAATCAGGACAGTCATGTCAAGCTTTTCTTGGAGTCGGCGCATCCGGGAACCTCTGCAAGTGACCCGGTGTTGGAAGGCTCGAACCCGTTTGTCGGGAACCGATTCCGCACATACGCCTTGAGCTGCCGGGAGTTAGGCTCTATATGAGAAAGTCGGCCCTGGCTGATGAATGGTCCCAACGAGGGGGGCGGGCAATCGGCATAGGGGTGTCGGGTAATCCCCGACATCCCCTGCCACACCACCCGGCATGCGGGTCCGCACCGGGCGGTTCAGAAAGTGAATCGTTAGGTGGCCAGCCAAGGTACGCCAAGCTGGTCCCCGGAGCTTCCGGTCTCGTGTGCCGCCATCAATACTTCCTCGCTCCGCTGGCAGTTCGGGGTTTCACCCCTGCCGTCCAGCGGGAGCTCCAGTTGCCCGGACATCTGAGGCCCTGTACCTTTGAGGCCCATCGCTCCCTCTGCTCTCCTTTCTGTTCGGCCCTTCTCCGCCCGTGGCAGATATTATGGCCTCTGCTGACTTCTTGCTCCCCCCCTCTTCAGCGGGGCCACCCTTTCAGGCATAAGGCAAGACCTCCCCAGATAAGACGTTCACCCTTCACCGCACGACCACCGAATTTACGCCGCCTGACCCTTGACCATGAGAGCTTCGCGGTCACTTGCCCGCTCGCCCTGATCGGCGCCGCCTCTAATCCGGTTTCTGTACGTCGGCCCGCGGCTTCGCTCCACGCTTCCTCCCCACGGTCAGTCACCCTTCCGCAGTTGCGCTTCGCTCCGATCGCTATGGCCGGCTCTCGGGAGGACTTCCACCTCCAAGGTGAACATCATGCTGGGCGTACAAACGAAGCGGCCACCCCTCGAGCGGGATGGCCGCTGTTTA
>Ga0315295_10006430_pt1 | contig 10037 bp, 8 predicted proteins | sample YL17G14_0_MG_FD_204453 | JGI IMG/M metagenome (GOLD analysis project Ga0315295, IMG submission 204453) | Sediment microbial communities from Yellowstone Lake, YNP, Wyoming, USA - YL17G14_0 | ecosystem: Environmental > Aquatic > Freshwater > Lake > Sediment | place: USA: Wyoming | collected... | reverse complement strand
GTGTTGATGAAGGCACTAAGATTCCTGCTTTTCTGCGATTGCTTTCCCGTCATCCTGGCTGGCCTTCGGTTCCTCTCTCGTTTCTAGCCAGTTGCTCCTCGTCTTTTTTCGCCGCAGGCTTTACACACTCCTTTGAGATTGATCTGTATGGCTTCAATTCTGTGTCCACCTGTCCTCTGAATCTCCTTTGGAAAGGAGAGATCATCCTCAACGTCGTAAATCCTTCTGCAAACCTTGCAATAAAAATGGGGGTGAGAGGATAGGCAAGGGTCAAACCTTTTCTTGGTCGGATCGATATCCAACTCTTGAATCTCTCCTGCCTCCGCAAGCTTTGATAAGGTGTTATAGACCGTTGCAAAAGATATCCCCGGATATTCCTTTAGGATCTCATGATAGATGTTTTCTGCCGACGGATGGGTTCGGTTCCCCTCGAGGAGCTTCAAAATTGCCTGGCGCTGCGGGGTTACTCTTAACCCTATCTGTTTGAGCTTTATAGTAGTCGAGTCTTTCATATATTATAATTATTATAAAATAAGAACTAATATTGTCAAGAAATACATTGTCTTCATTGCCTCCTTTCAGTGAAATAAGGGGGAAGTCGATAGCTTGATAGAAAAGGAATCAACCTCTTCGAGGAGGATATTGTAGATTTGATAATGATATTGTACCGTTGAGGAAGAATCATCATCTCAATGGATGCAGTTATTTAGTGCCCTGTTCAGGGATAATTACAATAAATCAAGGGGTTAGTAATCATCGGGAACGTGTTATTCACAGAGAGGATAGATAGGAGGGATCTACTGGGGGAAGGCAAGTATAGAAAGCCTTGCGATTTCCCTTCTGGACTGGGGTAGTGGAGTGAATACACCGTGGCCAGGAAGATTGAATCCTTGCCGAACTTGGTTGGAACTAGAAAGATTGGACCTCGATAAGGAAGAATGGTTCTATGAATTCCAAAAAAGGAGCCCTATCAATGGATAAACTCGATTGTGAATACTCTGCCGACAAGATCTTCCCTTCAGGGCCTGATGAGGAGGTATGCAAGCAGCCTCTTTTGCTTCGTAACGAGCTTCCCCAGATCGTTTCTGACCTGGTGAAAAGTTGCCAGGACTCAGATACCTTTCATCACCTGAACCTGGTAGGATTGCCCTCTCGAGGGGCTGTGATTGAGATCGTTGAGCGTCTTAAGAAGGTCCTCTTCCCCGGGTATTTTGGGGAGCATGAGGTGGATAACAACAATTTGGCCTATCAGATTGGCGTGGAAATAAATACTCTTTTTGAACTGTTATCCAGGCAAATAACCCTGAGCATCCGCCATGAATGCCGTCGTCATCAAATGGTCTGCACCCATTGCTTCGATCGGGGGCAAAAGGAAGCCCTTACCTTTTTGAAAAAATTAAAGGACCTCAGGAGAATTCTGGCCGAGGACGTTAGAGCTGGCTACCAGGGAGATCCGGCAGCGAAAAGCTTTGACGAGATTATCTTTGGCTACCCCAGTATCTTGGCTATCTCCACCTATCGTCTGGCTCACGAGCTTCATATTCAAAGGATTCCCTTAATTTCAAGGATGATGGCCGAATATGCCCATAGCGTCACCGGTATAGATATCCACCCAGGGGCAATCATCGGCCGGCATTTTTTCATTGACCATGGGACGGGAGTGGTCATCGGAGAGACCAGTGTGATTGGGGACTACGTCAGAATTTATCAGGGGGTTACGTTGGGTGCCCTAAGTCTCCCGATGGAGGAAAAAGGGGATCAGCTTAGAAAAATGAAACGCCATCCAACCATAGAAGATCATGTAACCATTTATGCCGGCGCTACAATCTTAGGAGGGGAGACCCTGATTGGGGCTGGGTCGGTTATAGGAGGGAATGTCTGGTTGACCCGCTCGGTTCCACCGGGCATGACGGTTATGATTGAGCCACCAAAGTTGAAATACAAAGAAGATAAAAGAGATACAAATAGTGAATTAGACGGCACCCATTAATTTCCTCTAAACGATACTTATTCTGGGGTCATAATGGGGGTCTTTTGGGTCCTCTAAAACCAAGAGTATCTTGCCAATAGACACCCTTTCCTGAAAGCGGTAATATGATGGGCAAACCGAGACCACGGATTCGTTCATGTGCATCCTGTCCCTGAAGCCCCTGGCAAACACCGTGATTTCATCAATGGCGCTTCTCAGGGCTTCCCTCAATTTCAAGCGGATGTCGATAACTTCCCCCGGCTTTGTCCTCTTCAGATAGGCCGTCAACTCCTTCATGTTCTCAATTCGCTCTTGGACATTGTGGCTGACACGCTCAAGACCGTTGATCTTTCCCTCCGTCTCCTCGTCTGCTTTCTCAAGCTGTTCCTTCTCCCCCAGAATGCCGGTCAGAATGTTGTGACGATGGAGTTTTAAAAAAATAAAAGGCCGCCTGATGGACATTTCAAGCGGCCTTCTGCAACGTGCCCTCAATGACAAAAGGGAGATTAACAAGATTGTCGTTGTACTGAGCACGACGTAAAACGGCTCATCAGAAGAATTTGAAAACTCTTTCTGAATTTCATGATTACAACTGAGGCCGGTAAGGGTTTACCGGCCTTTTTTCGTCTCGGTTTTGAACTCTCCTCTGGTCTGCTGCGTAACTTTGCGTAACTTTGCTGCTTGACAAGAGTTTTTCTGTAGTATAATATGCAAAACAATACCAAAATCTTCAAAAGGAGGGGGATTATGAAGAAGATTGTGATTGCTCTGGTGTTGATGCTGTTTACGGCGATGTTCATTGCAACCGGGTTGTCTGAGGCCCAGCCCAAGCCCATTGTCATGAAGCTTGCAGAGACCCATCCTCAGGATTACCCAACCACAAAGGGTGATTATGAATTTGCAAGGCTGGTCAAAGAACGGAGCAATGGCCGGATCATCATCGAGGTTTTTCACAGCAAACAGCTTGGCGAAGAAAGGGCTGTCATTGAGCAGGTCCAGTTAGGCGCCATTGATATGACCCGTGTGAGTATCTCTGCAGTCTCTTCCTTTGTCAGAGAACTCGACGCCTTTCAACTGCCCTATCTCTATCGGGATGCCAACCATATGTGGAAGGTGTTGAATGGGCCGATTGGCGCAGACATCTTTAAGAAGCATGAGGCCGTCAATTTTGTGGGTGTCGGATGGTTTGAAGGCGGGTCCAGAAATTTCTATACCAAGAAGCAGGTCAAGACAGTGAGTGATCTGAAAGGGATGAAGATTCGTGTTCAGCAGGCACCTCTGATGGTAGGGATGGTGGAGGCCCTTGGCGCTGTGGCTACACCCTTGCCCTATGGCGAGGTCTATTCTGCGCTTCAGACCGGTGTGGTTGACGGCGCTGAGAACAACTGGCCGAGCTATCTTACAACAAGCCATTACGAGGTGGCAAAGTACTTTATTACAGATGAACACACAAGGGTCCCGGAAATTACTGTGGGAAGCAAGAGGGTCTTTGATAAACTGTCGAAAGAAGACCGGGCCCTCATCCTGAAGGCAGCCCAAGACGCGGTGCCCTACCAGATTAAATTATGGAATGACTTTGAGAAGGTAGCTGAGAAAACCGTCCGCGAAAAGGGGAGTGTCATTACAGAAGTCACCCCAGCAGAGAAGCAAAACTTTATGGACGCTATGAAGCCCCTCTATGACAAACAGCCCGCCGAGATTCTGGCTGTGGTCAAGAAGATCAGGGATGTAAAATAAGGGACTCCCCAATTTGAAAGAAAAGAAAAGGCAAGGATCCGCTTTGGGTTCTTGCCTTTTCTTTTCTACCCTGTCTTCTCTGCCCTCTGCTTCTTACTTTACAGGCATAAGCAGGTTGGGCAGGAACATGGTTATGGCAGGGATATAGGTGACAAGCATGAGCGTGAAAAACATGGAGATGTAAAAAGGAATACAGCCTTTTGATGCCCTCTCAATGGAGATTTTGCCTACGGCGCTTCCCACAAAGAGAGCCGAGCCCACTGGAGGAGTGCAGAGTCCTATCGAGAGATTCAAAAGAAGCATGATGCCAAAATGGACCGGGTCCATCCCCATCTTCAAAACCAGGACAGGAAAGAGGATAGGGGTACAGATGAGGATGAGGGGCGCCATGTCCATAATACAGCCCAGGATGAGGAGCATGATATTGACCATGAAGAGCAATACGTAATAGTTGTCCGAAATCGCGAGGAGCCACTCTGTGGCCAGTCTCGGAACCTGCAAACGGGCAAGGAGATACCCAAAGGCGCTCGCGGCAGCGATCAGGCTCATGACAATGGCCAACGTCTTAAGGGAGGAATAGAGAACCTTGATAAATCTGGCTAAAGGCGTCTCCCTGTAAATGAAGAAGGTGAGGATAAAGGCATAAACCACGGCAAAGGCTGCGGCTTCGGTGGCCGTAAAAATGCCGATAATGACCCCGCCTACGACGATTAAGGCCGTAAACATGGAAAGAGCCCCATCTAAAAGGATGGCAAGTCCCTCTTTGAGAGTATAGCCTTTTCCTCTCGGGTATTTCCTTCTGATAGCAATAACAAGGGATATAAGCAGCATCATGATGCCCATCAGGATGCCCGGCAGATAACCTCCCAGAAAGAGTTTGCCCACGGAAACGACGATCATCGACCCTCCTGCTAATTGGGAGGCCGTGCCAACGGCAAAGGCATAGATGATCATATTATGGCTGGGTGGGATGATGATTCCCTGGCAGGCGGAACAGATGGTCAATCCTACGGAAAACTCGTCATCATAGCCCTGCTTTTTCATCATGGGAATCACGATGGAGCCCAGAGAGGAGACATCCGCCACTGCCGAACCTGAGATGCCGCCGAAAAACATGCTGTCCATCACATTGACCATGGCAAGCCCACCCGGGAGCCTTCCCACAAGGAGATTGGCCAAATTGACCAGTCTCTGGGAGATCCCGCCTTCGTTCATGATTTCTCCCATGATAATAAAGAAGGGAATGGCGAGGAGGGAGAAATTCATAACACCGTCGGCCATGACTTTGACGATGGCCTCCAGGGGGACATTCAAATAGGTTCCCGTGATAATAGCAGAAATCGCCAGGCAGAAGGTGATGGGCACCCTGAGCAAAACCAGGAGGCCGAAAATACCTAATAAGAGCGTAATGGCTGTATGGTCAACGATCATCTTTTCTCTCCCACGCTCATAAATCTCTGATCGAGATAGGCGTCATCTTTTTCAAGACCTAAAAGATTCATGATCGAATCATACAGGATCAAGACACCCGCCAGGGGAATCATGATAAATTGCAAGTAAGCAGGCAATACAGGGATGGACGCAATCCTTCCTTTGATCATGAATATAAGTGAAGTGCCATAATACAAAAGGACAAAACCAATAATAGACAGAACCAGATACTTGAGTTTAAACAAAACAGTCGTGATCCATTGGGGGGCGCGCTTAGGAATAAGATTGACATTAATATGTGAATCCATCTTTACCCCAATGGCCATACTCAGGAAAGTGAAGGCCGTCATGAGGACATTGGTTGAGATTTCTTCCGTCCAGGAAATTCCTGAATTGAAAACATATCTCAGGATGACATTGGTCGAGATGATGATGAGTTGGAAAGCTAAAAAGATGCATGCCAGAATGGCGCTGATGAAGTGGATGACATTAAAGATTTCTCTTATCTTCATAGGACTCGATTTCCCTCCTTATGAAGATGTTTAATACCATAAATAGTGAATTTGTCAAGCTTTTTTCTTTCTTTTTCTTTCCATTGAGTGTGATTGACAAAATTGAAGAAATTGATATATGATTTTCTTGAACTTTCAAAGGAGATGATGATGAAGGTGCCTGGAATCATTCAGTTGCCCCCTAATCGGGTTTGGCGGACTTACCTCGGAGGGAAAACGCTCGATATCCTGGAGAAAAAAGAAGACCCTGCGGATAACCATTATCCCGAAGACTGGATTGCCTCCACAACAAAGGCAAACAACAAGGGAAGGGAAAACTGTGTGGGAGAGGGGCTTTCAAGAATTGAACAGGAGGGTCAGGAAATCTTTTTGAAAGATTTATTTGCCGAATTTCCGGAAGAGACCCTGGGAGCAAAACATACTCACAAATACGGCGCCAACACCCAGTTTCTTGTGAAGTTTTTAGATTCTGCTGTCCGGCTTCATATACAGTGTCATCCGACCGCTGAGTTTGCAAAAAGATACCTGAACAGTCCTTCCGGGAAGACAGAGGCTTACGTCATCTTGAAAACCCGGGAAGAGGTGAAGAATCCATATGTTTACCTGGGCTTTCAACATTTACCGCCAAAGGAAGAATTTAAGAATGCCATTGTTCAGCAGAACCTTGACCGTATCCTTTCCTGTTTTGAAAAAATTCCTGTGAGACCCGGGGAAGTCTTTATTGTCCCAGGAGGGCTTCCCCATGCTATCGGAGAGGGGGTGTTCATGGTTGAAATCATGGAGCCCACCGATTTTGTGGTCCGTATAGAGTTTGAACGAGGAGGATATGTTCTTCCGGAAGAAGCCAGATTTATGGAAAGAGGAGTCGATTTCGGCCTTTCGATGTTTCAGTTTGATCAAAGGAGCGTCGAGGAGGTTAGAAAGCAAAATTTCATACAGCCCAAGGTGATCCACCGATACAATGATTCGAGCAACGAATATAGTTTAATGGATGAGCAAGTGTCCCATTGCTTCAGGGTAAAAAAATTATGTCTGGCCGGACGTCTGATAAAAAAGGAAGAATCTTTCTATATCGGAATCGTGACTCAGGGGGCGGGGACGATCTCTACACACGACCTGACCCATGAGGTCAGAACGGGCGACAAATTTTTTGTCCCTTTCCAAACGGATCGGGTGCAGATTGAATCACAGGAAGGTATGGAAATTCTCATTGCCTTACCACCCGAATGATGGATACCTGGTGAAGGTGGGCAAGTTGACAAGGGTGATTGACTTGGTATATGTTAAGCGATATCTTAACTTCATTCTTCATCGAACCCGGGAACTGGCCTTGAGAAGGATTACTTTACGTACATGAGCTAGGAGATCTCGGTGGACTATGGGAGGATTACAGGTTATCGATGTTTATAACAGTGCGGAAAGTGTCTCATGACTGAATGAAGTTGACAACTACTCAAGGAGGAACAATGATGAAAGGAGGAACAATGATGAAGAGACTGACAGTTATCATGATCGCCTGCCTGTGCGCGGTAGTCGCGCTGCCGTCGGCATTTGCCGGCGAGTCGAAAAAATCGGCCACGGAATCCAAGCCGGCGGCCGCGAAACCCGCCGCTCCCGCCATGAAGTACAAGGAAGCGCCCATGCTGGCGACACTGGTCAAGGCCGGTAAATTGCCGACGGTCGACAAGCGCCTGCCGGAGAAACCGCTCGTCGTCCCGGGTGATGAAATCGGCCAGTATGGCGGCGTGTGGCGTCGCGGTTTCCTGGGGCCCTCGGACTTCAACGGCGTCAACCGTGTGATCTACGACGTGCTCGCCCGCTTCGGGCCGGATGGCGCCACGATTGAAATGAAGCTGGCGGAAAGCGTCACCCCGTCCGCGGATTTCAAGACCTGGACCGTCAAGCTGCGCAAGGGGATGAAGTGGTCGGACGGCTCGCCCTTCACCACCGACGACATCATGTACTGGTACAAGGACGTTCTGCAGAACAAGGACCTCGTGCCGAAAATCCCGTCCTGGATGCAGAACAAGGACGGCTCCACCGTCCTGGTCGAAAAGGTTGACGCCCTGACCGTCAAGTGGACTTTTAAAGACCCCAACACCAACTTCCTGCTGGAGCTCACCACCAAGGACTACGGCGACAGGCTCTATCCCATCTTCCAGCCGTCCAAGTATCTGAAGCAGTTCCACGCGAGCTACGCCAAGAAGGAAGCCCTGGACAAGATGGTGGCGGACGCCAAGTTCAAGACCTGGACCGAGCTGTATGCCAACAAGCAGAGTCCCTTCGAGAACCCGGAGCGCCCGGGCATGGCGGCCTGGGTCGCGTCGAACCGCATCAGCGACCAGATCTTCATCCTCAAGCGCAATCCCTACTATGTCGGCGTGGACAAGGCCGGCAACCAGCTGCCGTACTTGGACGAGGTCCAGATCAAGTTCTTCGCCGATGCGCAGGCGCTCAACCTGGCCGCCATTGCCGGCGAGCTGGATGAGCAGGAGCGCCACATCAACCTGTTGAACTACCCGGTCCTCAAGGAAAACGAACAGAAGCTGGGCAAGTACAAGATCTTCCTGTGGTCGAGCCCCGGCGGATTTGACGCCGGCGTGATCTTCAACCAGACCTATGCCAAGGACCCGGAACTGGGCAAATTGATGGCCAACCGCGATTTCCGCATCGCCATGTCCCTTGCGATCAACCGCAAGCAGATCAACGAGTCCGCATTTCTCGGCACCGGCCAGCCGCGCCAGGGCGTTCCGAAGAAGGGCCATCCCTACTACCCCGGCGACGAGTACGCCTTCAAGTACACCGAGCAGAACCTGGCTGAGGCCAACCGGTTGCTCGATTCGATCGGCCTGAACAAGAAGGACGCCGAGGGCTTCCGCCTGTTCCCGAGCGGTAAGCGTGTCATGATTGAACTCTCGGTGGTCGAGGTGTTCGGTCCCTACCGCGACATCGGAACGCTGGTCACCAAGGACTTCGAGAAGGTCGGCGTCAAGGTCAACATGCAGATCCGCGAGCGCTCCCTGCACTTCCAGATGCGCCAGGCCAACGACCTGCAGGCCGAGATGTGGAACCAGGACACGGCCGGTTTCCCGTTCACCGGCTCAACCAAGTACGATTTCCGCAGGGACCTGTACGGGAACCTCACCTACGGACCGCTGTGGAAGCAGTGGTACGACACCAACGGCAAGGAGGGTGTTGAGCCGCCGGCGGACGCCAAGAAGATCGTCGAGCTGCAGGATAGGGCCAAGACGGTTGGCCCGGCCGAACAGATCAAGATCGCCCAGGAGCTTTTCAGGCTGTGGGTGGACAACATGTTCGAGATCGGCACCGTCGGCCTGACTGCGACGGACCAGGGCGTGGCCGTGGTCAACGCGAAACTGCACAACGTACCGACCAACCTGACCAAGGACTGGCCGCTGCGCACGCCCGGCAACGGCCGCCCGGAAGTGTGGTTCCTCAAATAATACGTTTTCGACAGGGTGACAGGGAGGCGGGATGACTTCGGTTTTCCCGTCTCCCTGTCTTTATGGGAAACCCCGCGTATGCTTCGTTTCATCATCAAGCGCCTGTTGCTGCTCCCGCTGCTGATGCTGTTGTTCACGGTCGTCGTTTTCGCCCTGGTCCAGGCGCCCCCGGGCGATTTTCTGACCAGTTACGTGGCCATGCTGGCTTCGTCCGGTTCGTCCATGGACGCGGCCCAGGTCGAGGCGCTCAAGCATCAGTTCGGCCTGGACCAGCCAGTCCACGTCAGGTATCTCCTCTGGCTGGGAAGCATTGTCCGGGGGGACTTGGGTCTTTCCCTCGAATACCAGCGGCCCAGCTCGGAGCTGATCGGCGAGCGTATGCTGGTCACCGTGCTGCTGGCCCTGTTCGCCTTCGCGATCACCTGGATCGTGGCCATTCCGGCAGGCATCTATGCGGCCATGCACAAGAACACGGCGCTGGATTACCTCTTCGCGGTGCTGAACTACATCGGCGTGGCCACGCCGAACTTCATGCTGGCGCTGATCCTGATGTGGGTCTGCTTCTCAAACTTTGGCCTGATGATCACCGGCCTGTTCTCACCCCAGTATACCCAGGCGCCGTGGAGCCTGGGCCGATTCATCGATCTGCTCAAGCATATCTGGCTGCCCGCGATCGTGCTGGGCGTGGCTGGCACTGCGCGTCTGATGCGTATCATGCGCGCCAACCTGCTCGATGAGTTGAACAAGCCCTATGTCGTGACGGCCCGCGCCAAGGGCATGCCGGAGTGGAAGCTGGTCGTCAAGTATCCGGTGCGCATGGCGTTCAGCCCGATCATCAGCACGATCGGCTGGTACCTGCCGCAGTTGTTTTCCGGCAGCCTGATCGTGGCGACCGTGATGAACCTGCCCAATATCGGCCCCCTG
>Ga0315295_10006429_pt1 | contig 10040 bp, 13 predicted proteins | sample YL17G14_0_MG_FD_204453 | JGI IMG/M metagenome (GOLD analysis project Ga0315295, IMG submission 204453) | Sediment microbial communities from Yellowstone Lake, YNP, Wyoming, USA - YL17G14_0 | ecosystem: Environmental > Aquatic > Freshwater > Lake > Sediment | place: USA: Wyoming | collected... | reverse complement strand
GGTTGTGGTGGCATCGGATATTGGGTTGCCAAATTTCTCGCAATGTCCGGTATCAAAAAAATAATTGCATTTGATCCCGATACTATCGAAGAACATAACCTTAATCGATTGGATATTCCGCTTAGATTCGTAGGCAAAAATAAAGCGGATATTGTTAAGATTGCAATTGAAGCGTTGAGGGATGATTGTATAGTTTATTCATTTCCTTTTAAATTCAATGATCTTTCAGATAAAACGGATTGGGTTATTGATTGTACAGATAATTCGGAATCTCAAGTAGAAAATCAAAAAATTGCCAGAAAAAAGGGATCACATTATTTTAAAGCTGGGTATGATGGTGAAAATTTTGGTATACATAATTCGGTTGGGGAATGGGGGGAGTCAACCAATGGATATACGGTAGTACCATCATGGGTTGTCCCTGCGGTTATTGTTGCTGCACTTGCTGTTGCAAAGGTTATGAAATATACCGAAATGGAATGTATTTCTTCTATTTCAAAACAATTCAGAATTGATATAAGATAGAAAAGGAGAAAAAAATTGGAAAATTCTATGCGGAATAAAATCATAAATGAAATTCTTCAGGGGAATCATGAGACAAACGATTTGATAAAGTATCTTGGTTGTTCTGAAAGATATGCTCAATCTGTAAAAAAAGAATTGAAAGAAATTTCCGCTAAAGGGGGATCATTGGAGTTTATTCCGGTTTGTAGTGCTTGCAATTTACAATATAATGTGATCATAAGCGTTGTATTGGATAAGAAATGGAAGGACAACATCAGGGATAAAATAAAATCTAATGGATGGTTTTTTGATATTAACTTGGGATTTTTCTTTTGTCCTAAATGCGAAAATAAAGATGATGGTTTTAATAAAGATGATGTTTTTATTGGAATAGAGGGATTGAAAAATGTGGATTTGGTTGCTGTCCCCGAAGCGATAATTCCAGAAGCGGTAATTGATTCGGAAGTTGCTTCTACTGAATCTATTGTTTCTGTTGCTTCTGAAATCGATTCGGAAATCGATGAAGCATTTCAAGCAAACATGGCTTTTAATTCAATGGAAGGATTAATTCCACATGATTATGTAAAAAATGTTGCATCTTCGGATACATGGGAAGTAAAGCTGGATTGTGTTTCTGAATGCAGCAAAGCCCCTAAAGAAGTAGATGTTTATCTGTCTGCAATAGCCATTTCAAAAATGCGATTATTCATGAGTTGGGCGGGCGCACAAGAATGGTTGGCTTATCTTTTGGGAGAAGATAAAGACGATAAGATGTTTGTTAATGATTTGATTTTGCCCAAACAAAATGCTAGCTCGGCACTTGTCGATGAAGTTCTTTGCGACAACTATAATGGAGTAATTGGTGTTATTCATTCACATCATGAAATGGGGGGTGCTGCCGACCCCAACAAGCCCCATTTTTCAGGGCATGATGATAACTTTATCAATGGCAATCATAACTTAAGCCTTTTGATAGCAAAGGATGGTATTTCGGGGCATGTTAGGCTTAAGGTTTCTTGTGGTGCGTATATTAAAGTCAAAGCCAACATTCATAAACAAGTGGATGACAGGATTGACAAAGAAGTTCTTAAAAAGGAGTTTGAGGAAAAAATAAAATTCAGGGGCGGAAATGGCGGCGGAAATGGCGGAAATGGTGGGAAGGGTAAAAAAAATAGGGAATGGAGAAAGATAAAAGGACAGAATTCTTACGTGTATATTCAGAGAAGTTATGAATAAAATACGCGAAAGAGGGGGTGGTGATATATATGATGCGATGATGTTGAAACAATTTTGCAGATTAGAGGTAGGTATTAAAACTTTTAAAGATAATTATAGATAATTATAGGATGTAATATAATATAAAGAGAAGATAATTATAGGATGTAATATAATATAAAGAGAAGATAATTATAGGATTAATTAGATTAACTGTTCCCCGCAAATATGCTCGGAACCCAAAGAGTATGGAGAGAAGAAGATTTTGTTTGACTGGTGCTCGTAGTGAAGCGAAAACTTCTACGGGATGACGGTGACACAACCGAATCTTCTTCTCTTCTCCAAAAATTTACTTTTTTAAAGGAGTGGAATGAAAGGTGGAGAGTTTGAAAGAGATATATCTAAATTTTTTACCAAGTGGCTGACAGGGAAAGAAAAACCATATAAATTTTGGCGTATGCCAGCTTCCGGTGCGCTTGCCACGATACATGATGAAAATATAGACATGGCAGGGGATATAAGGGCATTAGATAAAGATGGCAGGTTTCTTATTGATCTATTCTGCATTGAATGTAAAACGGGCTATCCTAAAACCTCATTTTGGCAATTCTTTTCTAAATCAGATTTTAAATTAAAACTTTTTTGGTTGCAAACAATCGAAGAAACTCCGATTGGCAGATATCCTATGCTCATTTACAGAAAAAAAGGTAGGAAATCTGTTTTAGGAATAAATAATCATATAAGAATTAGGCTTAATGATTATATAGAAGATTTGGATTTCATTATGTTTTCTTGGAAAGATATTAAATATCAATTATTTTTGTATGACTTGGAAATGTTTTGGAGTAGAGTATTACCAAAAAATATAAAGGATGTCATAAGAGATTTATCTTGACAAAGTAAAAGAAAATATATAAGTAGAGACATGACACAACTTCATTTTACGCCAGAAGATTTTGCTACTTTTGTTTTAATTTTTCTGATGGATAAAGTCATAAATCCAGAAAAATTGGTTGTCAAGAATGAAAGATTTAACGAATTCATAGAGAAGAATTCAAGCAGATTGAAACCGATCTTGATGAAATATTATTTAGATTCTGATGCAGTAGAAAGAGTTAATTATAAAAGATTAAAGGATGTCTTAGAAGTAAGTAAAGATGAAAAAAAGAATAAAGAAAAAAGTCATACTATAAAAATAACATCAGAAAAGAGTAAAAAGGAAAGAGAAGAAGAAAAGGGATTCTTGAAACGATTGATAGCAAAAATAATTGGAAACGAATCTTTAGATGTTGAGGATAAAAATTTAATATTAGAGTATTTGAAGGAAGAAGAAAATTAAGGAGGGAATAATGGGTGAATTAGCAGGAAATTTTTGGGACAGTCCCGAAGGAACGATAGAAAAGGATAAACAACCAATTACAAAGCCAGAAGGTGTAGAAAAAATTCCTATTGATGGCGTTGATGGTGTTAGTTGCGATGGAATAAATCAGAGGGATAAACTTCCCATATTTAAAGTATCGAGAGATGAATTTTATCAAAATATGTCTAATGGTAGACAGAGATTGAGGTTTAAATCTGATTCGGATGTTTCTAAATATATGAGAGTTGGCGGCAAAAGGTCTTTTTGGATACAAGACGAAACTGATGGATATATTAGAAAAGTAAGATAAAAGGAAGGTAAATTGTTACAACATTCATATGAATTTGTTAAAGAGCAAATAGAAAAAGAAGGGTATAATCTTTTATCTACTGAATATAATAGCGCAAATACTAAACTTAAACTTAAATGTCATAAAGGACATGAATATGATGTAACATTTGCTCATTTTAATTATGGGGGAAGATGTAGTAAATGTTTTCATTTAAAAAATAGTATTAGAAGAAAACTTTCATATGAATTTGTTAAAGAGCAAATAGAAAAAGAAGGGTATAAACTTTTATCTACTGAATATATTAATTCTTATAATAAATTAAAAACAATATGCACTAAAAATCACATATATGATGTAGCATGGGATAATTTTAAGCAAGGAAAAAGATGTCCTAAATGTGGGGTCAGTTACGTATATAAACATTCATATGAATTTGTTAAAGAGCAAATAGAAAAAGAAGGATATAAATTACTTTCTACAGAGTATTCTAATGCCAAAAAATATTTATTAATTCAATGTAATAAAAGCCATGAATATGAAGTAAAATATGATAACTTTCAACAAGGAAATAGATGCCCTATTTGTTTTGGAGGAGAATCAAGAGCCGAAAAGGAAATAGTAGAATATATAAAATCACTTGGATTTCCCGTCATAGAAAATAATAGGATTATAATTACACCACTTGAACTTGATATAGTTATTCCAGATAAAAAACTTGCAATAGAATATTGTGGTTTGTATTGGCATAGTGATTCTTATGTAGATAAAAACTATCACGCTCATAAACTTGAAGCATGTAATAAAGCTGGATATAGACTCATTACTATATTCGAAGATGAATGGATTAATAAAAAAGATATAGTAAAGAGTAGATTGAAATATATTCTTGGTCTAGAAACCGAAAAAATATATGCTAGGAAGTGTGAAATAAGAGAAATAAATAAAATACAAGCCAAGGATTTTATAAATAAATATCATATACAAGAATATAAAAATAGTTCAATTTGTTTAGGTGCTTTCTATAAAAATGAATTAGTTGCAGTAATGACATTTTCTTATTCTTCTATTAGAGGAAGTAAAAAAGATACTAAATATGATTATGAATTGAATAGATTTTGTATTTCTAAAAATATAGTAGGGATAGCGGGGAAATTATTAACACATTTTCAAAAAAATTATAAACATTATAAAATAGTGACTTTTGCTGATTTGAGATGGTCAGAAGGAAATTTATATGAAAAGATTGGAATGGAAAAATGCTATAATGTCATGCCTAATTATTTCTATTATAAACAACAAGAATTGAAAAGATATCACAGATTTAATTTCAGAAAAAATGTTCTAGAAAAAAAATTGGAAATATTTGATTCTAATAAAACCGAATATCAGAATATGATAGAAAATGGTTGGAATAGAATTTGGGATTGTGGTAATATAAAATATCAGTTAAAAAAGTAAGATAAAGGTGGGTGTTATATGGAACATGTGGACGGTGAAAATATAGTCCTATTCGATTTCAATAATTTAGCAGTTAGAACTTATTTTGGCGATAAAAATATTTTAGCGGAAGGCGAAGAACCACGCTGGGGATTGTGGAAATATAATGTTTTCAATATTATCTATAATTCTCTATGGGAAACAAATGTATCGGAAGTAATTTTGGCTGTTGATGATAAACACACATGGAGAAAATCTAAATATCCGCGTTATAAAGAGTCAAGAAAGAAAACAAAAAAAGATTCAAAACATGATTGGGAACAAATATATTTGCATATGAACTCCCTTGCGGCTGAGTTAAAACATCATATGCCATTCAAGGTGATTAAAGTTGCCAATTCGGAAGCAGATGATGTAATTGCTGTTTTAGTCAAGAAATTAAAGACACCATGTTTGATCATATCCGGCGACGAAGATTTTAATCAGTTGTTGGTAAACGACTCAATAAAAATATATGATCCATATAGCAAAGAAATCCATACTAATAAAACGATAAATGCTAGGGATTTTTTATTGGAGAAAATATTTTGCGGTCAGAAGAAAGACGATATTCCTAACATATTAACTCCCGATGATTGGGGGAATACAGAGCAGACAAAAGGTATAAATAGACCCGGATTTGGATTGAAGAAATGGGAAGCTATAAAAGATGATTATGTTTCTTTTCTGAATGTTCCTTATGAAAACAAAATATATGGGAAAATAGATTTGAAACATAATATCAATCGAAACAGAATTTTGATTGATTTTGATAAAATACCCGATGTTATAGTTTCCAATATAGTTGATGCATATAATACATATACTTATTTCCCCCCAATAGAAAATATATATCTGTTTTTTGAAAAAAATAACATGAGAGTTTTCTTGGAAAATATTCATAAAGTTGAGAACAAATTGAGGGCATTATTTTAATGGGAATGGAAGCAGAATCCAAAGAAGTAAGAGAAGTAAAAGTAACGCTGGTTTACAATCTGGATGAAGATGCTGTCTATATTGACTCTGGATTTTTTGCTTTAGGATTCAAAGACCCAATTGGTTATACAGCTAAATTAATGGAAATGGCACTAGAGAAATGGATTATTGAGAAAATAGGGATATCTTGCCCTGAATGTGATATACAAATTGATCCTGAATGGAATTTTTGCCCCCAATGTGGGTGGTCCTGGAAGGAAGAAAAAGAGGATAAGAAAAAATGACGACGAAATCCATTTTGTCTGAAATAGAGAAAACAATTGATAGTGATTGGACTAAAATTAATAATGTAAGAGAACGGGAGCCTTTTTTAGAACAACATTGGGATTGGAACCTATACAGAACCTCAAGAGAACACCATTGGGATTGGAATTATTACATATCTATGTTTATGGATTTTGTTAGTAAATATTTAGGCAATAAAAATCCTGAAATTAAGGAATATTTGAAATATTTATTGGAACATGCATTATATGGATTTAACATTGATAAGATTAGATGCGGCAATTGTGGAGTTGTATTCGATTTTTATTCTAAATATCGTGATAATGGCTATCGTGATTATTTTGAAACTAATGCTATTAAACCAAATTATAGTGAATTTCATCGATATCAATTCAATTGTTTAAATTGTAGTCATATGATTAATTTAAATATGAGAGGAAAAATATTATCTATCATTAGAAGTGTGGAGGAATATGGTACTGAACGAAAAAGCGGAGTTGATTTTTAGGAAACGATATGCATTAGATGAAAAAGAGACATGGGAAGGATTATCAAATAGAATAGGAACTGGTGCTGCAATAATTGAAGCCGATAGATTAAAATACGAAAAAGAATTTGCAGAAATTATTTTCAATATGCATTTCCTGCCGGGTGGTAGAATTCTTCGAAATATAGGAAGACCAAGGGGAACAGTTTTCAATTGTTTCGTTCTACCACTTAATGATTCAATGGAAGAAATAGGAGAATTCCAAAAAAATTGTGGAATTTTATGGTCAGAGGGGGGTGGTGTAGGTTGTAATGCATCATTTCTTAGACCCAAAGGCGCAAAGCTGATTCAGAAAGGAGGGGAATCGAGTGGACCTATTTCTTTTTTAAAATGGGCAAACGCTGGTGCTGATTGTATCAAAACGGGCGGTTCAAGAAGAGCAGCAGCATTATCAATGATGTTGGTTTCACATCCTGATATTATAGAGTTTATAAATGCAAAATTAGTTGAAGGGGCATTGAGCAATTTTAACATTTCTGTTGGTGTGACAGAGCAGTTTTTAGAAGCAGTAGAAGCAGATGCCCCTTGGGATTTGCAATGGCAACATAAAGTATGGAATACTGTCAAAGCAAGAGACATATGGGATTTGATTTTAACTAATATGGTTAAATGCGCCGAACCCGGAATTATTAATTGGGATAATTTAAGAAGCAATAATTCGTATTATTTTGATAGTATAATTTCAACAAATCCATGTGGCGAAGTATGTTTGCCAGCAAACGGAGTATGTTGTTTAGGGTCATTGGTACTTCCTAAATTTATTACAGGCAATGTTAACACAAACTGGAAATTGATGGAGAAAGTCATTCATTTATCTGTTAGATTTTTAGACAATATTATTCAGATCAACCGATATTCTATAGAAGAAATTAAACGAAATGCATTTGACAGTAGACGGATTGGGTTAGGTATAATGGGGCTTGCTGAATATTTATTTGCCAAAAAATTACGATATGGGTCACATGAAGCAATTGAAGAAATCGAAAGACTAATGAAGTTTATAAGAAATGCATCATATGAAGCATCTATTAAATTATCAGAAGAAAAGGGAGCATTTCCAAAATTTGATTCTAAAGAATATTCCAAAGCGCATTTTATCAGAACACTGCCAGCAAATATTAGGATGGATATAAAGAAATTTGGTATTCGTAATGTAACATTATTATCGGTTGCTCCCAATGGAACTATTAGTTTAATCCCAGAAGTTACCGGGAGTGCTGAACCTCTCCCGTTTAAAGCGTTTGTTAGAAATGACGAAATAAGCATAAGAGCATATGTACATCCAATTTATAAAGAAATTATTCAGAAAAATGAGCCAATTCCAAGTTGGTTTGTTGATACGCAAGATTTGACTCCACAAGATCATTTCAATACTCAGGTTATAATTCAGAGATATATAGATTCGGCTATTTCAAAAACAATCAATGCTCCAAAGGGGTTTAAAAAAGAACAATTGAGCAGTTTGCTTTTGGAATATATCAGAGATTTGAAGGGAGTTACTTTGTATGTCGATGGAAGCAGAGAAGGGCAAATATTAAATCCTCTTGATAGAAAAGAAACGGAAGAATATTTAAAGATGAAGAAAGGAGATGCAAACGCGGAAGAACAAGAATGTACTTCGGGAACTTGTGAATTATAGGAGGAAGGATGGCATGTGATAATATGGCTGATATTGGAAAGAAACTTGGAGTAACAAGAGCGGCAGTATCGCAAACATTAAAAAGAGCATTAAGAAAAGTCTATATAAAAATAAAAGCATGGAATAAATATTCACCTACTCAAACATTGTTATCTATGTCTGGTATCTTAGGTTGCGATGAAAGAGAATTGTTTTGTTTGTTTCCAAGGGATGTTCAAAATGACATTAAAAAATATGCAATTAAAAGGCGATCAGAGCATAAAACTTTGTCTTGATTGTTTCAATTGTAAAACAAAAGAAAAGTTTGTATATTGTAAAATGGGATATTGGAGAGAAAAGAAAAAGTTAAAGTCTATTTTATACACTCCTTATGATTTTTCTTGTGATAATTGGGATGGGGAATATGATTGATTTAGGATTTGTATCTGAATTTGTATTCCAGCATTTTGAGGGTGTAAAGGTACAGGGAACCCATTTTTTAGCTCGTTGTATTTTATGTGGAGATTCCAAAAAAAGTGATTTTAAAAAACGATTTAATTTAGATTGGAACAATGGCAATCCCGGTTATCATTGTTTTAACTGCGGCAGACATGGTAGTTTTGTTCAGCTATACTCCATCTTGAAGGGTATATCAGAAGAAGAAGCAGTCAAAGAGATTTTTAAAAAGAAAATAAATTGGGACACAGCAAGTATAAAAAACAAATGCTCTACACGTATTTTGGATGTTCCAGAATGTTTACCAATAGAAAATTTTAATCATATTATAAAGGATTGTTTTGATATAAATTCCAACCCCGATTCTATAATATCAAAAGCGTTGATAGAAGCGTTAAAAAAATTTTATGCAGATAGGAAAATAAATGTTGTCAATCATAGAATGTATGTTGCTGGAAATGGCGAGTATAAAAATAGAATCATTATCCCAATTTATGATGTAAATGATAATATAATTTATTTTCAAGCAAGAAGAATCCCCGGCACAAAAAAAGATCCTAAATATAAAAATCCCATTTCTCCGAAAGAACTTATTATTATGAATGAACATTTATTTGATCATACAAAGCCTATAGTTGTAACTGAGGGTATAATAGACGCATGGATGATAGGAAATCAGGCAACAACATGTTTAGGGAAAGAGATATCGGAAGCCTTTTTGGACCATCTTTTTAAATTGAATAAAAAAGTTATAATAGCATTGGATAATGACGTTGAAGCGAAGAGGGCTTTGAGAAAATTTATCAATGAAAATAAATATTCACAGAAATGTAAATATTTCTTATATCCATTTGAATTCAACAAGTTTAAAGATATAAATAATATTGTGGTAGAAAATGATATCAATTTTGATATGTATGATATTATTTTGAAAAATTCATGTGATTATTCTACTGCATATACAAAATTATTTATTTCAATGAAATTTGTGGAGGTAAAAAATGAGCAGAATCACAAATATAGGAACAGATTACCTTTGTCTTGATGAAAGCAATTATTTAAACAGCAAATTACAGAAAATCCCCCGTATTCATCTTATAAAACTTGAGTTCAATTCTCCAGATAAAGAAAAGATCAACAGAACAATTCAGCTATTCCCCAAAACAAATAGATTCGTTGTTGAAAATAATATACGCGAATACAATTTTATACTGAAAAATACTTCTAAAAAATATTATGTAATGAATAAAAGGGGGATAGATATTATTAGTTTTTTTAGAAAGAACAATAAAATATTGCTGAATTTTTTAAACGTTGATAAGGAAACAGAAAGATTTTTATTATACGATAA
>Ga0315295_10006428_pt1 | contig 10040 bp, 9 predicted proteins | sample YL17G14_0_MG_FD_204453 | JGI IMG/M metagenome (GOLD analysis project Ga0315295, IMG submission 204453) | Sediment microbial communities from Yellowstone Lake, YNP, Wyoming, USA - YL17G14_0 | ecosystem: Environmental > Aquatic > Freshwater > Lake > Sediment | place: USA: Wyoming | collected... | reverse complement strand
CTTACTTAGGCCAAGGGAATCTTTAAAAAGGGCTCCATGATTAAGGGGAGGATGGGGTGAATTCCTTTGGGCAAAACCCCGGCTCTGCCGAAAGTAATGACTTTCAAGTTTGATGATCTCGTAAAAAGTCGCAATTCCATAGAATTCGTCATTCCAGCAAACCCCGGATCAAGTCCGGGGCAGGCGCCGGAATCCAGGGTTCCCGGTGAAAACCGGGATCCAGTCTATGAGATGGTTCCCGACTTTCGTCGGGACGACGTCTGGACCCCGGCTCCCGGCTTAAAACATGCCGGGACAGGTTTCGCCGGGGTGACGCTCCAAGAGACTTTTTACGAGAGCATCGAGTTTGATTCTTGATCTTTTAACCTGGAACCAGGAAATGCCCTTAAAAAGCTTGACAAAGAGATTCTTCTGAAAGTAAACTGAAAAAAGCATTAATCCTTTTGTTTTTCAAGGGTTTATTCGAGGAGCGGGGGTTTTCCCGCTCCAATTATTTCCACCCTTCGATATGGACACCGTTTTGTCCCAAATCTTCATGATCAAAAATAAATTCGGCCTTCATGCCCGGCCCTCCGCTTCTTTTGTCCAGACTGCGAGCCGATATCGAAGCCGAATCAAAGTGGAAAAAGACGGCCTGGTAGCTGACGGCAAGAGCATTTTGGATTTGATGATGCTCGCCGCGGCCCAGGGAACCCATATTACCATAAAAGCTCAAGGAGAAGATGCCCAGGACGCCCTGAAAGCCCTGGGAGATTTGATCGATGGGCGGTTTGGAGAAGATTAGCTTGACCCGCGAATCCAAGAAGACTCAATTCATCAAGGGGATCGGGGTAACCGCCCAGATCATCACCGGGAAAGCCTACCTGGTGGATCGGGGAAAGATCGAGGCCCCGGCCCGGGTGCTCCCCGAGAACCAGGTTCCCTGGGAGATCGAGCGTTTCCAGGATGCGGTGGAAGAGTCGAAAAAGCAGTTGCGCTCAGCCAAAGAGAAACTCCTCCATGAAGACGCCGTGGGCCCCGCCTACATCCTGGACGCCCACCTCCTTCTTCTGGAGGACAAGAACGTCATCGACACCACCGTCGAAACCATCAAGCAGAGCTGGATCAATTCGGAATGGGCCCTCAAGATCAACCTGGACCGTCTCCGCAAGATCTTCAACAGCATCGATGATGACTATCTGAGGAGCCGCCAGACCGACCTGGATTACATCGAACAGCGCATCCTGCGCAACCTGACCGGCAGAGGAACGGAGTCTCTCGCGCAGATCAAGGAAGAGGTGATCGTCGTCGCCCATGACCTTTCCCCCGCCGACACCGCCCAGATGGCCAAGGACAAGGTCACGGCCTTCGTCACCGACATGGGCGGGAAGACTTCGCATACCGCGATTATGGCCCGCTCCCTGGAGATCCCGGCGGTGGTGGGGTCCGAGACGGGCACCCATTACATCAACACCGGCGACACCCTGATCGTGGACGGGATCACCGGCGTGGTGGTGGTCAACCCCAGCCCGGAGATCATCCAGGAGTACATGGACCGCAACCGGACGCGGCAGAAGATCGAGCGGGACCTCTTCCAGTACCGGGATCTCCCCGCCGAAACCCTGGACGGATACCGGGTCAACCTCCTGGCCAACATCGAACTGGTGGAAGAAATTCCTTCGGTTCGGGACCACGGAGCGGAGGGGATCGGGCTCTACCGGACCGAATACCTGTACCTGAACCGCAAGGAACTGCCCACCGAAGAGGAACACTTCCAGGCTTATAAAACCGTGGTCGAAGGAGCCTCCCCCCATCCGGCGGTCATTCGGACATTGGACATCGGGGGGGACAAGTTCATTTCCCACCTGGAACTGGCCGAGGAGATGAACCCGGCCATGGGCCTGCGGGCCATCCGCTTCAGCCTGAAGGAACCCGAAATTTTCAAAGTTCAACTCCGCGCCATGCTGCGGGCCAGCGCGTACGGAAAAGTGAAGATTCTCCTTCCCATGATCTCCGGGGTGAGCGAGATCCGGGAGGTGAAAAAGATCCTCAACGAGGTGCGCCTGAGCCTGACCGCCGAGAGAATTCCCTATGATCCCCGCATTGAAATCGGGATCATGATGGAGGTCCCTTCGGCGGCCACGATTGCGGATATTCTGGCCAAAGAAGTGGACTTCTTCAGCATCGGGACCAACGACCTCATCCAGTATACCCTGGCCATCGACCGGGTGAATGAATACGTGAACCACCTCTACAAACCCCTCCATCCCGCGATCCTGCGGCTGGTTCGCCAGATGGTGAAGGCGGCCCACGAAGCCGGAATCCGGGTGGCCATGTGCGGGGAGATGGCCGGAGAGCCGCTCTATGTCCCCATTCTGCTGGGCCTGGAACTGGATGATCTTTCCATGAGCGTCCTCTCCATCTTCCGGGTGAAGAAAATTCTCCGGTCCTACACCCTGCGCGAATGCAAGGAACTGGTGGAGGCCGCCCTGAAGCTCTCCACTCCGGAGGAAATCGAGGAATTGGTGCGGGCCAGCCTGCGCCAGAAATTCCCGGATGAATTCCGCGAAAATTTCAATTCCCGAACGATAGCCAATTCATAAAAAGGAGGAAAAGCGACCAACCATGGGGATGACAGATTTTTTGTTTACTTCCGAGTCGGTCACCGAGGGCCACCCGGATAAAGTGGCCGATCAGATATCGGATGCCGTTCTGGACGCCATTATGGCCGAAGATTCGAGAGGAAGGGTCGCCTGTGAGACCCTGGTGACCACCGGACTGGCCATGATCGCGGGGGAAATCACCACTTCCTGCTACGTGCACATCCCGGAAATCGTCCGAGAAACGATCAAGGAGATCGGTTACAACGACTCGGCCATGGGGTTTGATTGGGAGACTTGCGCCGTACTGACTTCCATCGACCGCCAATCTCCGGACATCGCCCTGGGGGTCAACGCGACGCCGGACCATGAGCAGGGGGCGGGAGACCAGGGATTGATGTTCGGCTATGCCTGCAACGAGACCGCCGAGATGATGCCCCTGCCCATCCTGCTGGCCCATCGGCTCACCCAGAGGATGGCCGAGGTCCGCAAGAAGAATATTCTGAACTTCCTGCGTCCGGACGGGAAATCCCAGGTGACGGTCCAGTATGTGAACGGGAAAGCCCTCCGGGTGGATGCCGTCGTCCTGGCCGCCCAGCACATCCCGGAAGTGAAGTATGCCACGCTGCGGGAGGGCCTGACCGAGGAAGTGGTTAAAAAGGTCATCCCCGCCGAGCTTCTGGACAAGAACACCAAGTATTACCTCAATGCCACCGGACGGTTCGTGATCGGCGGGCCCCGGGGGGATTGCGGCGTGACCGGCCGGAAAATCATCGTGGATACCTACGGCGGCGTGGGCAGCCACGGCGGCGGGTGTTTCTCGGGGAAAGATCCCTCCAAAGTGGACCGGAGCGGCTCCTACATGGCGCGGTACGTGGCCAAGAATATCATCGCCGCCGGGCTGGCGGAGAAAGTGGAAGTTCAGATTGCCTACGCCATCGGCGTGGCCCAGCCCGTATCGGTCATGGTCGACACCGGCGGAACCTGGAAGATTCCGCCGGACGATATCGCCAAGCTCGTGCGGGAGATCTTCGACCTCCGCCCGGGGCCGATCATCCGCAAGCTCAATCTTCTGCGCCCCATCTTCAAGAAGACCGCCTGCTATGGCCATTTCGGGCGGAATGACGCCGACTTCACCTGGGAGAAGACGGACATGGCCGAAGCCCTGCGGAAAGCGGCGAAGATGTAAATCAAAGGCTAAGGCTGAGGTTAAGGCTGAGGTCAAGGTTCGTTCTTATCCTTAACCTCGGCCTCAGCCTTGGCCTTAACCTTAGCCTCAACCTTACCCTGGAAGGAATCTATGGACTACGACGTCAAAGACATCCAGCTGGCGAAAAAGGGAGGATTGCGGGTCGAATGGGCCATGAGATCCATGCCCGTATTGAAACTCATCCAGAAACGATTCGAGAGGCAGAAGCCCCTGAAGGGCGTCCGCCTCGCAGCCTGCCTGCATGTGACCACGGAGACCGCCGCCCTGATGATCACGCTCCAGGCCGGGGGAGCAGATTTGGGCGTGTGCGCCTCCAATCCTTTGAGCACCCAGGACGACGTGGCCGCATTCCTGGCCAAGGACCTGAAGATCCCCGTCTTTGCCATCAAAGGAGAAGACAACCAGACGTACTACCGGCACATCCACTCCACCCTGGACCTGAAGCCGACGCTCACCATGGATGACGGGGCGGACCTGGTCTCCACCCTGCACACGGACCGGAAAGAGCTGCTCCCCGGGGTGAAGGGGGGGACGGAAGAAACCACCACCGGCGTCATCCGCCTGCGGGCCATGGCGGAGAAGGGGATTCTCCGATACCCCCTCATCGCGGTGAACGACGCCAATACCAAGCATTTATTCGACAACCGCTACGGCACCGGGCAGAGCACCGTGGACGGGATCATCCGGGCGACCAACCGTCTCATGGCCGGAAGCGTATTCGTGATCGGCGGCTACGGTTGGTGCAGCCGGGGGGTGGCCATGCGGGCCAAGGGGATGGGCGCCAATGTGATCATCACCGAGGTGGATGCGCTGAAAGCGCTGGAAGCGGTCATGGATGGATACCGGGTCATGCCCATGGCGGAGGCCGCTCCGCTCGGCGACATCTTCTGCACCCTAACCGGCGATATCCGGGTGATCGGCAAAGAGCACTTTCTCAAGATGAAAGACGGGGCCATCCTGGCCAACTCGGGTCATTTCAACGTGGAAATCGACCTGGAAGGACTGGAGAAGATATCGGCAGGGAAGAGAACCATCCGGGATTTCGTGGAAGAGTACCGGCTGAAAAACGGGAAAAAGGTCTATGTGCTGGGAGAAGGCCGGCTCATCAACCTGGCCGCGGCGGAGGGGCATCCGTCCAGCGTCATGGACATGAGCTTTGCCAACCAGGCCCTGGCCGCCGAATATCTAACCAGGAACCGGGGGAAACTGAGAAAGAAGGTCTACGGCGTCCCCGCGGAAATCGACCGGGAGATCGCCCGGCTCAAGCTGGAATCCATGGGGATAAAAATCGACACCCTGACCCCCCGGCAGAAGAAATATCTCAGTTCCTGGGAGATGGGAACGTAAAGGCAAAAACGGAAAGCGCATAGGGCATAGGGCATAGAGCATAGAGCGTAGAGTCAATCCCGAATATCTCCGTACGCTATGCGCTATGCTCTATGCGCTCTGCGCCTCAGTGCCTCACCGACAGCAGCAAATACACTCCCACCATGGCGAAGATGAAATTCCCCATCCAGGCCGCCAGGAAAGGCGAAAGGGTCCCTCCTTTGCCCAGCTCCACGAGGAAAGAGTACACCACCAGATAGACAAAGCTGATCAGGACGCTGTAGCCGATCCCGCGGGCCAGGCCCGCTCCCCGCTCTTTGCGCACCGCCAGGGGGATCCCCAGAAAAGCCATGATGACGGTGGTGAAGGGGAAGGAGATGGCACCATGCATGGCGGTGCGGTACTTGCTGGCGTTGTAGCCGTCCCGCTCGATCTTTTGCACGTATTCTCTCAGTTCGCGGAAATTCATTTCGTTGGGGTTCTTCTCGGCAATCTGCAGGTCAGCGGGGGTTTCCGGAAAGGAGAGGACCACTTCCCGGTAATTTTTCCGCGCGGGCATGCCTTTCGGGGTAAAGTCGGTCACCGAGGCATCGGTGAGAATCCACTGGCCGTCTTTCCACCGCGCGCTGCGGGCATCCACTCTCTGCACCAGCTCAAAATTGGGGTTGAATCGATACAGGGTCAGACCCTCCAGGGTGTTCGTTTCGGGGTGGAGGAGCTGGATGTTGAAGATCCGGTGCGGACCGTGAATCCAGACCTGACTTTGCTTGAAGGCGGCCACCGGCTTCTTCTTGTGAATGATCAGGTTGCGAATCACCCGGGCGTTTTGGTTGGTTGAAGGGATGATGAACTCATTCAAGCCCAGCAGGACCACGAAGATCAGGAGGACCGTCCCCAGAACGGGATGGACGAGGCTCCAGAGCCCGACCCCGCCGGATTTCATGGCCATGATTTCATTGTTACGGGACATCAATCCCAGGGTGATCATCGCGGAGAGAAGCACGGCGGCCGGGGTTACCTGGAAGAGGATGGCGGGGAATTTGTTCAGAAAATAGGCCCCGATCATGGGCCAGGCGGCCTTGTTGTAGAGGAACGCGTTGATCCGCTCGAAAAACTCCACGATCAGGTAGGTAGCGCCGAAGGCTCCCAGGCCGAGGAAGAAGTTCTGGGCGAATTCCCGGGCCAGGTACCGGGAAAGGATTTTCATCGCGACGCCCCCCCTTTTTCTCCGCGCTTCGGCGGGAACCTTTCGAGGGCCCGCTGGAGCCAGACGAAGAGGAGAACCGGGGATTCATTGGCCGCTTTGACCAGAAGGTAAATTCCCAGGGTGAGAAAAATGGCGTTGGCCGACCACATTCCCACTTCGAGAAGAACCACCCCCCGTTCCGCCAGAGAGGTTCCGGCGTTGGTCAGGAGGTAGTAAACCAGGAGCACCCCGATGGCCCAGGCAAACCCCTGGAATTTGCCCCCCCGGGCCACGCGGGACTGGAGCCCCAGAGGAATCCCGATCAGGCCGAAGACCAGGCAGGCAAAGGGAATGGAAAATTTCTCGTGAACCTTCACCCACTGGATTTTGGCGGCGGACCCCTTGGCCTGGAGCGCCTGGATGGCCCGGCTCAATTCCGCCAGGGTCATGTCCGCGGGGTGTTTCTCTTCGGTCTTCTTTTCCTTCAGGCCGGTCTTCAGATGGAGGCGCAGGTCATAGGTGTTGAAATCGATCTTCTGGTAGGCATCGGGCTCTTTTCCCAGCTTGTGAATCGCCCCCCGCTTCAGCCGCAGGGTGATGGCCAGGGTGCCGGGATCGGAAAGGACCTCTCCTTCCCGGGCGATGATGGTAAGGACTTCCGCCGGGTTGCGCGAATCGGAGATGAAGACCTTCTCCCACGCGAGAGTCCGGGGCTTGATCTCCTCCACGTAGAAAACCAGCCCTTCGAAGTCGTCGTTGAACACCTTCTCCCGGACCCCCGCATTCGCTTTGCTGCTGGCGACTTCATAGAGCAGCGCGCGCGATCCCTCGTTGGCCCAGGGGACGGAATACAGGGAAAGAAAGATGGTGACGGCGTAGGTGGTAAAGGCAAAAACCAGGACCGGAGGGATCATCTGGTACAGGCTGACCCCCGAGGCTTTCAGCGCGGTGATCTCGTTGTCGCTGGAGAGTCGGTTGAAGGCCAGAAGGACCGACAGAAGGGTGGCCATGGGAATGGTGAGGACCATAAAAGTGGGGAGGAGAAGATAGAGCAGACGGAGGATGTATCCCAGGGGGACCCCCTTGTTGACGAACAGCTCGGTAAGCTGTACAATTCTCCCCGTGAGGAGGATGAAGGTAAATCCGATGAGGCCGAGGAGGAAGGCGGGAAAGAGTTCTTTGATGAGGTAGAAATAGAGGGTCTTCTTCATGGAATGATCTTAACGTAACGGGCGGGGTTTTGTAAATCCCCTCCCGCTTGGATTGTCCGGTAAAGGGAAAAACATGTTGATCCGCCAGATGCTCGAAGAAAAGGAAAAGAGATTCCTTTCTCCCTACGCGCAGCTCAGCTCCCAGACCCGGGGACGAAGGGTTCCCGAAGAGGAGTGCACCATCCGGCCGGCCTTCCAGCATGACCGGGACCGGATCATTCACTCCAAGTCTTTCCGCCGCCTCAAGCACAAGACCCAGGTATTCCTGGTCCCCGGCGGAGACCACTACCGAACGCGGCTCACCCACACCCTGGAGGTGGCCCAGATCGCCCGGACCATGGCCAAGGCGCTGTCGCTGAACGAAGACCTGACCGAGGCCATCGCCCTGGGGCATGACCTGGGCCATACGCCCTTCGGCCACGCGGGAGAAGAGATCCTCAATGAGATTTGCCCCGGCGGATTCCGCCACTCGGCGCAGAGCCTGAGAGTGGTCGATCTCCTGGAAAGGGACGGAAAAGGCCTGAACCTCACCTTCGAAGTGCGGGATGGGATCCTGAAGCACTCCAAGGGCAAGGGGGATTTGATCGCCGACGATCCCCGGGACATGCCGGCCACCTATGAGGGCCGGCTGGTGCGGGTGGCCGATATCATCGCCTACATCAATCACGATCTGGACGATGCCGTGCGGGCCGGGCTGATCTCTCCCCGGGACATTCCCCGGGACTGCAGCGGGGAGCTGGGGGATTCCCATGGGAAGCGGATCGACGCCATGGTGCGGGACATCCTGGAGCAGGCCTTGAATTCCGAGCCCCTGAAGATCGGACTGAGCGAGAGGAAGCTGGAAGCCACGATCAAACTCCGGGATTTCCTGTATGACCGGGTGTACGATTTGCCCTCGGTACACGGGGATTTCGTCAAGTCGGCGAAGATCCTGCGGGAGCTCTACGCCTATTTTCTGGAGCACCAGGCGGAATTTCGGGAGGAAGCGGGCGAAGCCTTCACCCATGAACCTGTGGAGCGTTCGATCGCCGATTTCATCGCCGGCATGACCGACCGCTATGCCTTCAAGCTCTATGAAAAGATCTTCCTTCCCCAGCCGTGGATGATTATTTAGGGTGCAGGGGGCAGGGCGCAGCGGGAAAAAAGCTTTTAAGATGCAGGCCTTTTTTGCACCCTGCGCTCTGCACCCTGAACCCTTGTCTTTTATTTCTTTTTGTGGTATTCGATTTTAATTTCAGGGGGATATTATGAATGATCGAAAAAAGGACGAGTCGATTATCGATTTGACGGATGTGGTGGAAACATCGCCCAAGCCTGCCGGAGGGGCCTGGATGGAACCCTCTCGCGCGCCTGGCCCGGAGAAGAAAGCCCCCGAGGCGGCTCCGGAGAATAAGGCCCCCGAAGCCCCCAAGATACCGCGAAGGGATTCCCCGGTGGTGGTGGATGACTTGAAAGGGATCCCCGAATCGCCCCTGAAAAAATTTCTTCTCGCCGAGGAAGAGCCCACCGGCCAGTTTCCCCCGCCCCCGCCCCCCGCGGTTCCGCCGGCAGTCAAGCCGACGGGATTTTCCCCGGCATCGCCCCAGCCGCCGAGGCCTGCGCCGGAGCCCCCCAGGCCGGCTCCCCTGCCGCCCCGCATTCCTCCTGAACCCCCGCGGCAGGTCCATGAACCGGCCCGAATGGCTCCCGAGCCCCCCCGCCCGGCCCCCGAACCGCCCCGGTTCGGTTCCGAGCCGCCCAAACCCCCGGTTCCCAACATGGAAGCCGAGATGCGGGCCATCCGCGAAGCCATGCTGAGCCGGGTGGAAAAATGGGTAGCCCAGGATGGGGGGCAGATCCTGGAACGGGTTGCCCGGGAGGTCTTCCCCAGGGTCGCCGAAGAGATCATCCGCAAAGAAATTGAAAAATTGAAAAAAGAAGCTGAGGAGCGTTAGTGAAAGAACCGGAATCGAAGGAATGGAGCAAGGTGTACGACCCCCACCGGGTGGAAGATCGATGGTATTCCTTCTGGGAGAAGGAGAACCTCTTCCGGGCGGATGAGAATTCGCGACGCCCCCCTTATTCCATCGTCATCCCGCCCCCCAACGTCACCGGCTCCCTCCACATGGGCCATGCCCTCAACAATACCCTGCAGGACGTCCTGTCCCGGTACAAACGAATGGACGGGTTCAATGTCCTCTGGCTGCCCGGCACCGACCATGCCGGCATCGCCACCCAGAACGTGGTGGAAAAACAGCTGGCCGAGGAAGGGACCGACCGGCATCAGCTGGGCCGCGAGGCTTTCATCCAGCGGGTGTGGAAGTGGAAAGAGCAGTTCGGCGGGCACATCATCAAGCAGCTGAAAAAGCTGGGGAGTTCCTGCGACTGGAGCCGCGAGCGCTTTACCATGGACGAGGGGCTTTCCCGGGCGGTGCGGGAGGTCTTCGTACGCCTCTACCAGGAGGGTTTGATCTACCGGGGGGATTACATCATCAACTGGTGCCCCCGCTGTCAGACCGCTCTTTCGGACCTGGAGGTGGAACACGAGG
>Ga0315295_10006427_pt1 | contig 10041 bp, 7 predicted proteins | sample YL17G14_0_MG_FD_204453 | JGI IMG/M metagenome (GOLD analysis project Ga0315295, IMG submission 204453) | Sediment microbial communities from Yellowstone Lake, YNP, Wyoming, USA - YL17G14_0 | ecosystem: Environmental > Aquatic > Freshwater > Lake > Sediment | place: USA: Wyoming | collected... | reverse complement strand
GCGATGTTTCGGAGGCTGGTCCAAGCTCGGCCACTACCTGGGGTTGGGTTGAGCCTATCGTAAATTGCCCTATGTGGGTTTTTGGTGTTGTGGTTGCGAGAACCTCGGGAGATTTAAGGTTTTTCAAAAAGTCAGAAGATTGGGAAATCGAAGCCCCTGCAATTTTTTTAGAAACCGGGGTCGAAGGTAGGAGTGAGGTCTGGTTACAAAATTCTTCTCCACCATAAAGATGATCCCGCATCCATTCGTACTGGATTGGATAATTGGCCTGCATTTCACAGGGATTAACTTGGTATTCGGCTGCTGCCTCTGCCATGGCTTCCTCGCAGTTTGTCCTTCCGTAACCGGACACTGGCTCCTCATTATTATATTGGTATCCTTCTGAGCTAAAAACGTTGCCTTCACAGCCAATTGCAATAGAGTAGCTACCAAGAAGTACACTATCCTGGCTGGCAATATAATGGACTAGCTCGTGAGCGTAAGTAGCCTCATCTAATCCACACTCAGCTATTTGGATTCTTGCAGCAATCAAGGAAACAGTGTTGGTTCCCGCGCACAATGTAGCAGATTGCTCGCTAGTATAGCTATTAAGGAGTTGACTTACTAAATCTATTAACCATGTCGATTCCAGATAATAACCACTTTCCCTAATAAAGTGGAAACCTGCCCCTTCGAGTACGCCTGGTCCGAAATTTGACGCTGCTCTTAAAATTGCATAACTTTGGCTGTCGGTAAAATCCTCATCAATTGAGATATTTCCACAGGCGGGAGTTATTTCCCATTGACTCGAGTTGCATCTGGCCAGACAATTGCCGTCGTAGTTTTGATCTGGGAGGGTTGCGGGACAACCGGAAATTCCCCTGCAGCTACCTTGAACATATGAATAATCTCCTACCGCACAAGATTGATTTGCCTGGGCGACGCAAAGCCCCCGGCTGCATCCGCCCGGGCAATTTGTATTTTGCTCTCTAACTTGCGGAAGTCCATTTTCATATACAACAGTCTGGATTTTGAGAACATTTCCGTCACAATACTGGGTATAGTTTTCGGTGTAGGGAGTACAGTCGTCCCATTGAGTAATCCAGGATGTGCCGGTTGTGGAACATTTTAAAGAACAAGATAAGGGAAGATTCGGGTTTTTGGAAATAACCTCTCCCGGAGTACAGATATTGCTTGGTACGCAAACACTGGCATTGTGAATGGGGAGGTAATCGCAGCGGCCGCTGGCACATTCGCTATCAAGCTGGCAGCCCTCGCCGGTTTGCTTAAGAAGAAAACTGTCGGGGACACAATGTCCTCCGGAAACGTCCGGCTCACATTTATAATTAAGATAGTATTCGCTGCATTGATATGTTTTTAAACCCGAACAATACGAGCCCAGTATTCCTGGACAGCTTGCATTACATTCCGAGGGAGTGTTGCCGTTGGCTAAACAATTAGCCAGGCAATCGGCAGTTGTGGAGGTTTGGGTAACACAGTGTCCACCCGATAAATCTTGCTCACATTTAAGAGATATCAAAGCAGTGCTTGAGTAGTTGCATGCCTGAATAGTGTCAGAAGAGCAATAGGGGTTAGGATTGGGCGGAGGAGGAGAAGGAGTACTAGATATTCTAGATATTAAGGTTGGGCTAGGAGCAGGCCAACAAACCCCTTTTGGGCCGTCGCAATAACCGGACTGGCAATCCGAGTTTAAATTACAAATTACCCCGTTAGGTTTAGGAGTGGGAGTGGGGGTAAAAGGAAGGCAATCGGGACTCACACTACATTCGTTTTCAAGGCTTGAGCAGGAAGGGTTCTGGGTGTTGACGCAATTAAAGTAAGCGTCGCAGATTTTACAGGGGGTCGGGATAATTGAACGGGCGGTTTTGCTAAAAAAAAGAATTTTTGTAAGAAGTCCTAGGCAGGAAGAAAGAACCAGAATAAAAAGAAGAGCCCAAAAGCGAAAGTGCCAGCTACCCTTTCGTAAGAAAAAAGAAGGAAAAAACTTTTTAACCACTAAGAAACCTCTTAGTTAGACTTTATCTCCGGTTTGAGAGGTTGTCAATTCTTTTATGCACATGGATTTATCGTTCAAGTTAAACACCTTTAAACGAAAACGAAGTGACAGGTTTTGTTTTACTCTGATAATTGTGTATTTGGAGGTAATTGTGTATTTGGAGGTGGCGGTTCAAAAGCTCTTTGGGAGTAAAGCCATTGAAGAGCTAGTTGCTCAGTTGTTAGGATATCAAGCGCTGAGGTATCCGGGGGAATATTCCCTTCGGCGCATCTTAAAAGAATCGTCATATTTTCACCAACTCTTTTATCCCATCTGAGCTCTCCGCTGTGACCGTTAACATATTCTACAGATTTCCTATACGTGCCCAACACCTGTTTCGTCTTCTCTTCGTCCCAAAGCTCACGTTTTAAAGCATAAACAAGCTTATCTTTTTCGGTTTTAAAATCTTTTACGGTCGATGGTTGTTCCCTGATCTGAGCAGCCGTTTGAACCCTTTTATAGGAAATTAAATTATGTAAGTCCTCAACGGCAAATTGAGCAATTTTCAGTCGCAATACTCCCTCTGGGCCGGCATTTAGGTCCCTTGTCTCTTTGATAGCTTCACACAAGGCTAGGGCCATATCCTGCCACTCTTGCGATACTCGGTAATTTTCAATGAGTATGGAAGCATCGATATCTTCCATAGAACCCCCAAACATTTGAAAAAATAAGTGTTTCACCGGATTCTTATGTACAAAACTAATTAGAGTTTCGTTAATTTTTTTTAAATCTTTTTCTGATTGACGATGAATTGCCAAGCAGTCATCTCTTTCAAGTTTAGGCACGGCGCTGTCTTGCGCAGAAGCACGTAAATGCTCTAAATAAGCCTTTTTGTCATCAAAGGTTTGCCAATAAATATAGATTGTGTCTTTAGTTTTTTTTTCAATATCCATCCCGGCAATTTTGTCGAATGATTTAATATCCGGCAAAGGAGGTATTGTTATTTCCTCGCTGGGAGAGGGCGTTTCACCAAGCTCTGACATCCTATATTCAATATACATCGTTGAATTAACTCGTACAAGACGAGGCTAAACATACTATAATATTTCTCTTGTGGGCTGTAGGAAACTAGTAGGTTTCATAGCATCCAAAAATAAGATTTAGGGTTGTAGCTCAGTTGGTAGAGCGCCGCGTTTGGGACGCGGAGGTACTCGGATCGAATCCGAGTACTCCGACTGAATATCTAAAGGGGGTTCCAGTTGAATAACCAATTTCCTTAGGAAATTGTCGAATTCCGGCTACCCGACAAGTCTTTCTAAACGGTAGGAGTTGGAGGATTCTCTTTTGGAGGCTCGTTCATCAAATTTACATTGTGTATATTCCCTAAATCTTTTTTCTTCTTAATCTTGAGGTAAAAAAGGATGATAGAAGCAACAAAAGAAACCCCCACGATAACTAAAATGACGTAAATAATGACAGGACTGATAGGCCTTTTTATATCTGAAGAAGAGAATTGGGCTTCAAAATTTTGTGGCGTATCCTCGTCTTTAACGTCAACTTGCTTGGTAATAGTGGAACCCTTACTGGTTACAATTACACCGTGATTTCCAGGAGAGACATCTTCAAAAGTAATTTCTCCGTTTGCGTCGGTTTCTCCTTCTTTAGGAGTAGAAAATAGCCGAACGAAAGCATCCTTTATTGGATTTCCTTTGGGGTCTTTGACTTTAACTACTAAACTGTAGCCTTTAGTCGAAAACTGACTTTCATCGCTACTTGCTTCGACTTTATTTTTGTCTACACTTCTTACTTTAAAGTAGTAAGTAGTGCCGGCGACCAGGTATGATTCGTCAATTTTAATACTATGGTCCAATACCAAATCTGGAGAAGTAAGATTGAATGCGTAAACGATTGTTGGGCCGAAATCCACCGATGAAGCTGCTTTACGATTAGTTTTCCAAGAAATAGTGGCTGTTTTTTTGCCAATATCATTTACTGAAACATCGGAAATAATAAGGTTTTCGCTAACCGCAGTGGGCGAAGGCGCCAAAGAGGAAGTCGTAGAAAAACTGAGAGTTGCCGATCCCTTAGAAGATAGAGACTCGGAGTTATCGGAGTTTTTAACGGCTGACGAGTCTCCTGCGAAGTTGAGCGATCCACTACCGCTATCTGCTAAAACTTTGAAGGTAAGTGAGGCAATCAACTTACTTCCAGAAAAACCAGGAGATGGAGTTCCACCCGCGATTTTTACCACTCCTCCCCCACCGGACTTTTCAGCAATAATTGTCAGGGCTGAACCGCTGGTTGATGCGCTTAAAAACTGCAGTTTATCTGCCGGGTACAAGACATTGGCCTGAACAGCATTTATAGCCTCGCCTTTAGTATCTATCCCTATTTTTAGGTTAAGGGTTGAATCTTTGGAAAACGTACCGGAAGATGGGGAAAACCATAAAGACGAAGCTAGAGAGACCTTCGGAACTAGAAAAGATAGAAATATTAAAATTATCGAAGTAAAAATTGTATTTACAACTTTTTTCATTTTATTTACCCCAATTTGTTAGAAGAATACTCAAATCTAGTATATTCACCTTTCCGTCTTTGTTCAAATCGGCAGATCCTGAAACGTTTTTATTAAAACTAGAAAGAACAATGCTTAGATCTAGTATATTTACTTTTCCATCTCCATTAGCGTCACCGCGTTTTGAGGACGCTGCCGAACCAGTCGAAGGTGCCGACGAACTACTAGATGATGAGCCTCCGGAAGAAGAGGATGGTTGACTGGTTCCTGCTTGGCTAGCGATTGTCGTAGGAGTAGCAGTTTCTTGACTTATTGGCTGGTTTGTTGGAGTAGGCGTTAATGTTAAGCTGGAACCAAACGACAAGGTCGGATAAGGAGTAACTGTAGGTGTAGGAGAAGGAGTGGACGTAGCAAGCGGAGTTGGCGATGGGGTCGGCGAAGCTGTAATTGTAGGAGTGGAAGTAGCAGTTATTCCGGGAGCAGTTGTTGCTGTAGGCTCTGGCGTAGGAGAAGCAGTGGGTGAGGGACTTGGTGTGGGCGAAGGGGTAGGAGTGGGACTTACTGGATTTAGAGTAATATTCGCCGGTGAAATATTACCCGTTAGTTCTTGTGCATTATTATCCACTATTTGAATATCCAGGTTGTCTATAAGGAGAGAAGTTGGATCATTTTCGATAGAAGAATTGGAGCGCATTGAAAAAGATGCCAATTGAAACACTCCGGTTGCAGCAGACTGTCCGGGGCTTGTTCCGAGAACGATTTCTGCTCTACCACTAGTATTGGCCGTGGCCATATCTGTTTTTCTTATAACGGTGTTTAGTGACGAAGTAGTAATTTCGCTTGTTAAAAGAATCTTAGAAGGGCTATAAGTAAGAATGATTCGAACAAAGGAAATATTATGAGTATTTGAATCGAACATAATTTGGAAACTAGAGTCGGGAGGAAGATTTTGTAAAGATGGAACCAAAAATACTGTTACAGGTGAAGTTTCGGCTTTGGGTGTAAATATGGCGGGTTTAAGAACAAGATAAATTCCGAGAGGGAGGACTGCTAGTATAAACAGTATTCCCACTAATTTGCAAGACTGTCTTGCAGAAAAAAAACTTGTGAATTTTCTTAAAAAGTTACCGTGAACTCCGAATGTTTTGTTGTAATTAGTTTGTGTTTCCTCCATTTTTTGACAATAATTTAAGCTGTTAAGAGTAATTATTTAGCCAAATAACGTAATCAATACCATCAACTGTTCCATCTGAATTAAAATCGCCATCTGCGTTACTGTTTTGTGTTTGTGTATTGTAATGATTTAACCAGATAACGTAATCAATGCCGTTAACGATTCCATCTCCGTTAGCGTCGCCAGGTTTTGGAGCCGAGGTAGGAGTTAACGTAGGCGTTTGGCTTTCTGTAGGCGATTGAGTAGGAGTTGAAGCAATATTATAAACAAAAGCTCCTATATCCCAAAAACTGCCGGCATTGTTTTGGTTTACAATCGCGATTGGCCAAGAGCTTGAATTGTTATCAAGTCCATTTTGATATAAAGCTCCTAAATTTTTTCCTTTGTCTATGGAGAGGGATCCTGCTTTTAAATGGAAGTCAGATATAGTTGATGGTGTTGTGCTGATCCATCCGGGGTTTGTATTTGCATAGTTATTTTGGATAATACAGTTAGTACAGTTTAGGGTTCTTTTTAAAGTAGCATTAAAGACAATATTGTTTTCAAAATCGTTATTTGTGCTAGAACTATTAAACTCAATCGCTGATAATTCAATTGGGCCGACAAATATGTTGTTCACGACTGTATTGTCGTGATGTGTGGAACTCGGCATATCAACTCCCATTTTGCCGCCAGCCATATAAATACTATTATTTGCAATTGTTAAGTATGATCCCCAGGCAGCAACTGCCCAAAAGCTTTTACCTTGAAAAATATTGTATCTAGCTATGTGGTAAATTGGTCCACTATTTGCTACTTGGTACCCGTAGCCATAGATATGAATAGCGGCACCCATTCCGGGATCGTCAACAAAATAATTTCGTTCATATATAGCTTCATTGCCATTTGTGAGTACGCCCCAGGCGTAAATATGATGATCGTTGGCATCTGTACCTATATTTTTAAAAACGGAATCCTGAACTAACCACTGATATCCCCCTTTAAGGTGTACATGGCCGTTGCCATCGAAAGTTGAATTTTGTATAACAACGCGTCCAGTGCCTGAGGAGCTACCGCCAACCGTAGAGCCGGTTCCCGTTTCCCAGATGTCGGACCTTGCCCCTGGATTAGTGGCGGAGTGAACATATAAGGTAAAATCTGTTGGATAGTTTTGGTAAAAATCTCCGTCAATACCACTTACCACTTCGGCAATTGAGGTACGTTCAGGAGTTTGAGAGGCTAATCCTGTTGTTCGAGCGCAGATAAAATTTACATCGCAGCCTTGCTTTACTTCTACAACTTCTGCTGGGGGATTTGAGGCGGGAAGCGTTCTCCAAACATTTGATTGATATTGCTCCCAGGAATGTTCATTTGACGAAATATATCTTTTACCGACAAAATGAATATTTTTAACGGTGATATTATTGGCATTACTTGATAATGGGAGAGTGGCGGAATATATGGTATCGTTTTTCCAAGTTACTGCTTCGTCTTGAAAGGCCGAGATAACTACCATTGAAGCAAAAGATCCTAGTGAAGGGATAGTTTTACCGTTTTCAGTATAAGTTCCAGAGCGAATATATAAAGTTTGTCCAGAAGTAATATTGCTTAGACCGCTGGCAATAGTTTTATATGCATTTCCATCCTTGCCGTTACAATTACGATTAGCAATAGAGTAGTTTCCAGAAGTACAATTTGAAACCAAATTGCCATCCACATAAATAGAATTAATGCTTTGGGCTTGAATAGATTTTGGTACAAAAAAGATTGAAAGGAAAAATAATGTTAACAGGATGTTCTCGAATCTTGTGAGGAGGATTCTAAGCTTTAATAGTTGTTGTCTAATTCCCCAACTCTTCAAAATCCCCAGGCTTTTAATTTTGTCGGGAAGCGCGTTCCTTAACATACTTATTTTGACTATTTCTTTATATCACACTAATCTTCCGATTATTTAGTAATCAGCTAATTTAAAGATAATATTGTTTGAGACAAAAGGCAACGGCGATGCGATTAGCCTGTACAGGGCTTACTCAAATAGATTTTTTATGCTTAAATTGTAGTTTGCCACCCTTCCAAGATGGAGACGCCAGTTCTAATCTGGTATCCCAGTCCGAATTGATAAAGTGAATATTAAGTTATTCTTCATTTATACGATTTTAATATTCCCTTGCCCGAAACGTTCTAAAAAAGTAAAATTAAGGTTATGCGAGGAATTAATTGGAAAAAATACCATAAATTTCAGAAAAAACCCGGATGGTGCGGGGTGGCTGTAATCCAGATGATTCTAGCTTCGCAGGATATAAAAAAGACGCAGCAAGAGATTGCCCGGGCGGTCTATAAAGAATGGTGGGGAACGGATCAGCAGCTGATGATGGGATATTTGAGTCGATTTTTTCAGATTGTAAACTTCAAGACCGATGCGATATTTGCGGATATAAATTATCACCTGCAAAAAGGTAATATCGTAGTTGTTGACTGGATGGACGACTTTGACGAAGGTGTGCCTGCAGGACACTATTCGATAGCTGGAGACTATGATACTAAGGCGAAAATGTTGACCTTGATTGATCCAACAAATGCAAGAAGCGGTATTTGGAATATTTCAACCAAAGACTTCAATCCCCGCTGGTACGATACTTTAGACGTCCATGATAGAACTTGGGTTAACGGCTGGATGCTTTGGGTGGACCCAAAAAGTAAAATCATAAAATAATTTTGCCTTAAAAAACTTAGTGAAGTATAATAATTAGGTTCTACTTGGTGGCCATAGCTCAACGGCTAGAGCGCGAGGTTGTGGACCTTGAGGTTGCGCGTTCGAATCGCGTTGGCCACCCCAACTTCTAATTTAAAAGGAGCCAAATACCTAATGTTTTTGTGGATAGAGACGATTGACAATCTGCTCAAGTAGGTTGGGATTACCTATCTTTTGGTTACTTTGCATATCTAAAAGAATCAGTCCAAGTTCATAGACATTTCCTCGTTCCAGAGCTTTTTGAGCAATATACTGCAAAGAACGAAGAGTTTCCATTTCATCTTCAGGCAACTTCTGACCGGTCAGGACCTCCGCCTCTGAAATTCTCTCGGGAAGCCCAGCAACAACCTCTGCCCTTGCTTTCAACATATTTTTAATGCCTTCGCTGTCTCTTGAATCCACTGCTGCTTGATGCTCCTTATCAAATCTTCTGGTATCCAAAACGGCCTGCTTCAGAATTTGTTCAGGCGTTTGTACCGCAATCTCCCCCTTTTCTTGATTAACATCTTTAAGCATCCTGGTTATATTATAAATTGTTTTACTCGCCTAACAACTTTCTCTAATTTCTCTAAACCTAAACTAAGTGGCGATGATATTTAGGGTAAGCTTGCTGAAGTCTTGCAAATACCTCTAAATAAAGTTCAAAATAAAAGTCGTTAGTCACCCTAAACTACTTTTTAAGCTATAATATTCCCCATAGATGTTAATCGACACAGCAAAAATTACCGTTCGTGGAGGGCATGGTGGAGCCGGAATGCCTAAAAAACCCAAGGGTCCCGATGGTGGAAACGGTGGAAACGGCGGCGATGTTTACATTAAAAGCTCTTCAAATATTAATCTTCTAAATCAATTCAGCCAAAAAGACGTTTTTGTTGCAGGTAACGGAGGCATGGGAGCACGCAACAATAAAACCGGGAAGGAAGGAGATGATATTGAAGTACTTCTACCTGTCGGAACTTCAATTTATGATAATAAAACCGGAGAGTTGATCCTGGAAATTAACAAAATCGGTGAGAGGATTCTTATTTGCAATGGGGGCATTGGTGGCGGGGGCGGTTTAATTGCGAAGAAAGGTATGCGAGGTGAAGAAAAAAAACTGATCCTATCTTTACGTCTAATTGCTGATTTTGGTTTAATAGGGCTTCCTAATACTGGTAAAAGTAGTTTATTGAATGAAATTACAAACGCCCAGGCTAAAATTGCGAATTACCCGTTTACAACACTTGAGCCAAATTTGGGAGTTTTTGAAGGCAAGTGTCTGGCAGATATACCTGGACTTATTGAAGGGGCATCGGTTGGGAAAGGTCTTGGGATAGCTTTCCTTAAACATATTGAGAAGGTCGAGATTCTACTACATTGTATTTCCTGTGAAACTAAAAACGCACTCAAAGATTATAAAACCGTTAGAAAAGAGCTCTCGGTGTTCAAACTCGAACTTACAAAAAAGCCTGAAATAGTTATATTAACCAAAACTGATTTGGCTGATTCTAGTTACGTAATGAAATTAACCAAAGAGTTAAATAAGGTGAATAAAAAGGTAATTCCTGTTTCTATCCATAACTACCAAAGTTTGGAGAAACTTAAAGAAGTTTTCAAAAAAGAACCCCAGATAAATACCTCGGGCGGTTATTGAATTTGCGGCTCTA
>Ga0315295_10006425_pt1 | contig 10042 bp, 7 predicted proteins | sample YL17G14_0_MG_FD_204453 | JGI IMG/M metagenome (GOLD analysis project Ga0315295, IMG submission 204453) | Sediment microbial communities from Yellowstone Lake, YNP, Wyoming, USA - YL17G14_0 | ecosystem: Environmental > Aquatic > Freshwater > Lake > Sediment | place: USA: Wyoming | collected... | reverse complement strand
GATGGTGGTTTGATCAACAAATGGCAGTTCAGTGATGATATTGTGAAAAAGGTTTTCCTTGCTCTTTCGAAAGCAGGCGTTGATTATATGGAGATAGGATACAAATCCTCCGAGAAATACTTTTCACGGGTTGAACACGGCGCGTGGAAATTCTGCACCGAAGATGACATCAAAATGATTGTCGGAGATAATGAAACGAAAATGAAGTTATCAGCCATGGCTGACATCGGCCGTATCGATTCCGAAGATATTCCTCTGAAAAAAGACAGCATCCTCGACATGATCAGGGTAGCCTGTTATGCCAAGGAAACAGATAAGGCAGTAGCCCTTGCACACGAATGTCTGGACAAGGGATATGAAGTCACGATAAACCTCATGGCTGTTTCAAAAGTTCTGGAAAGGGACCTTGACGAAGCGCTTGATGACCTTTCCAAAAGCAAAGTACCAGTTATTTACCTCGTCGACAGTTTTGGTTCTTTATACTCTGAACAGATCCATTTCCTCGCAAAGAAGTATTTTCAGGCACTTCCCGGAAAAGAACTCGGTATTCATACCCATAATAACCAGCAGCTGGCCTTTGCAAATACCATAGAGGCTATCATAGCAGGAGTAAATCGTCTGGATGCAACGCTTTACGGAATGGGAAGAGGAGCCGGCAATTGTCCTCTTGAACTGTTGCTTTCTTTTCTCAAAAATCCGAAATTCGATATCAGGCCACTCATAGAGGTCATACAGGAAATATTCATTCCCATGAAAGCTGATATAGAATGGGGGTATCACATACCCTATCTGATAACCGGAGTATTGAATGAACATCCGCGGAGTGCAATGAAGCTTATAGCTTCAAATGAACTCCCAAATCTCCGTCAGTTTTACGAGGAACTCAAGGACGGCACGCAACTGGATTGATTCCGAAAAATAGAGAGTGGATGTTCACATCTCTATTGCAAATCAGAGAGCTATGAACATCCACTCTGTACATCTAATTTATTTACACTGAAGTGTTAAAACAGCCTTGTCTGTCCTTTGATCTCTTTCTTCTCTACTGCCTCAAATATTTTAATCTTGCCGAACTCACCGTCATAACCAGGGACAATATTCACATCCCCGGAGCGCATTCTGTGAATCGCCTCTCTCAATAACGGAGAACCAGCCCTTTCGATAGCATCAAGCGGAGTGTCCATAAGTATTGCAAACTCGTTTCCGAGGTTCTCGATGAGATGGAAATACTGGTTATTTACCGCCTTGCTGTTTACGCCAACCTTCATAACCTGAGCTATTATTTCCTGGAGTGGAATGAGTGAATAAAAAGGGAGAGCAGCTTCCGGGATGAAACCATTTTGCCTGTCAGCAAGTTTTTCGACTCTGTGCAGAACACCAACAGTGACCTTTCTCCCGCATACAGGACAGAGATAATTATGCTTTATCGTCTCTTCCGGAGAGAGGTTCACGTCACAGGATCTATGCCCGTCATAATGATACTTGCCTTCTTCAGGAAAAAACTCTATTGTTCCTGCAAACCCTTTCCTTGTCTTTATCGCCTTAGTGATGCTCTCATAGGATATCTCGGTCTCAAAGATATTCGCCTCACGTCCGAGTTTTGCCGGAGAGTGCGCATCTGAATTTGATATAAGCGTTATTTTATCAAGCGATGACAGCCTCCAGTTCATGGAGGGATCTGATGATAACCCTGTCTCAAGCGCATAGATGTGAGGGGTCAGTCCATCAAAACATTCCTCAAGGGAATCAAATCCTGAGACAGCGCCAAATACAGAGAAATGGGGTGTCCAGATATGTGCAGGAACAAGCATGGCATCATCAGATATATCAAGAACGATCTCCAGCAACTTTTTTGCATCAAGTCCAAGGATCGGCCTTCCGTCAGATGCAATATTTCCAATTTTTGAAAGAGCAATATTTATTTTTGAAACGGTAGCAAGGTCAGGGGCAAAGATAAGGCAGTGCACTTTTCGCACTTTTCCATTCTTTTTGTAGATGCAGCTTACCTCGGAAGTCAGCAGAAAACAGACCTCTCCGCTACAGATAGAAGGAATCGCATTAGTCTTATAATTATCTTTTAATTTAAATAAGTTATTGCCTTCAGTATAAAGTTTTTCTTTTATTTCTTCATACCAGCGAGGATGGGTAAAATCACCTGTTGCAACAACATTTATGCCCTTCAGTTGAGCCCACTTCCAGAGGCTTTCGGGTGACATGTCACTGCTGGTAGCACGTGAATATCGTGAATGAATATGCAGGTCAGCAATAAAACGCATTGAAAGTCAGGCCTTTTGTTTCTTTCTGTGCCATAAAATATAAGCTAAGATCAGCAGCACACAGCCGATTATTGCGTATACGCTCCACTGCCTGCTGACTTCAAGAATCTTATCTTTATTGTTCCCGACAAAATAACCGATATAGGCAAGAACCCATACCCAGATGCCGGCGCCGAAAGCTGTAAAGAAACAGAATTCCAGGAGATTCATTCTACAGAGCCCTGCAGGAAACGATATATAATGCCTGACCCCAAGTATGAGTCTCCCGATAAAGGTACTTATATGCCCATGCTTAAGAAAAAAAGTCTCCCCTTTCTCAAAATGTTTCTGAGAAACACCGAAATATTTCCCATATTTCAGAATGAACGGCCTGCCGAAAAAGACAGCTATTGCATAGTTGAACAGCGCCCCCAAAACACTGCCTATGGTACCGGATAGGATCACCCCTGCCCAGCTCATCTGGTTCTGTGAGATAAGATATCCCGCAGGTGGTATCACAAGCTCTGATGGCAATGGAATAAAAGTGCTTTCTATAAACATCAGAAGCACTATACCGGGATAGCCTATAGTGCCAATTGTGTCAATCAACCAGTTCAGAAATGCGTGCATTTACCTTCCATAAAAAAGTACTTTTCAGAAATTATGAATCCCGACATAAAACAGAAATAACTTTATAGTGTACCCTTAAGCAAAGTATTTTGAAAAGTTATTTCGGGCAATTTGATTCATGTAATTTTAAAAGAGGATAGATGAGTAATCATTTTGCTGAATTTCTTTATACTTGCACTTACTTTTTTACCGGCCTATTCTTATCCATTAACATCTGGCATGGAGAGATACTTCCTTTATATACCTCTGTGTGACAACTGCAGCAATCCGTAATGTTGTTACCTGCCCTTTCTACCATTTTCTGATATTTTTGAGGATTCTTGATTTTTACTTTTTCGATATGCTCTTTCATTAGCTGCAGCTGATCAGCAGGACTTATGGTTAGTTGAGCATCTGAAACTGCCTTTAGACTAAAAATCAAATTCAGACATATAATTGTAATGATTGTCACTCGTTTTAACATATGATCAATCTCCTTTAAAATAATGGCGTACCATAAGGGCTGCCATCAATTGAACTATTGCCGTGATAGTGGCAATCCATACAATTACGATAATTACCACCCCCCGGATGACAGTTCATACACCCCATACCATGACCAGAAGGATGGGTATGTATACCATCGGAATTCAGACTGGTATGACATCTGCCGCAAAGCCATACCCATTCTTTATTAACCTTGCTATCAGGGCCGTTACCGCTGCCATTGTTGATAACTGTCACCAATCCATTATTAACCTGTTTTCTTATAAGATAATTATTCGGTGAACCATGTGGTTCATGGCAATCTGTACAGGCTGTTATATATTGCCCACACTTTGTCAGACCATCATAAGGCATGGCTAAAAGCGATTTTGCGCCCTGAGAACAATAGGTTGCCATGTAGCCACCATGATTTTCATTAGCCCAGTTAAACATTCGCAGATTTCTCAGAAGATGATTGCTATAAATAATATTAGTGTTATTATGACACTCTATGCACAATGTATTGTAATCAGCTAAATTGGACCCATCCTGAGTTGATGAACCGTCCGGCTCGTATCCTGATGCAGCATTCGGTGCCTGGTAAATTCCGCCAAAAGAATTTGCATACATGTTCATCCTCTCTGCTGCAGCATCGCCCCAAAGGCCCCATGCATTATTATCCTTGCTGTGGAGACTTGGCCGTGAAACAGGGGAATATCCTCTTGTACCCGAGGTTTTCCTGCTGTTTGGTGCATTAGCAGGGTCTCCTTTTCCCGCATGCGGATTATGACATGCAGCGCAGGGATTGGAATCAGATGTATATCCCCATTTGCCATTAATAAATGTTTGTATATTGCCAAGGTTATGGGATGTCGCCGGGGAGGTAAATGAAAATGCTTCCAGAATATCATTCAGGGTATCTGTTACATAGCCACCGGCCCGGTAACTGTAACTGCGATTCACAAGACTTCCACCTGACTGATAAGAGCTTATATCTATATGGCATTTGAAACAGAAGTTATCTGTTTGAGTTACATGATTGGTGTAAAACAGGGCATATTTGTCAGGGCCTCCAGTTGGGTTAGGTTCAGATCCGCCGATACTCGCATGCTGTTCATGACAGTGCACACAATTGCCTATTGAATAACTGAAAGCAGTAAGGCTTGTACGATTAACTCCATAAGTGCTGTTTCCATGAGCAGAGTCGAGATAGGGGCCGGAACTGACAGTGTCAGGGTATAATATACAGCAAAGAGCTAAGAGCAGGGAGCTAAGAGCTAAGTTCTGAAATTTTTTATTAAACCACTTATCTTTCAACATAAATCCTTAAGTTCAAACAATAGCTGATTAATAATTCCCGCTCGAAGCAAGTCATCGCGAAGAGTTGCATCGACTTGTCGGGTCGCCTCAGGCGACTCGCTGAGGAGAGAATCTTTCTTTTTGCCCAAAGTCTTGCCGAGAATCACTAAAAAAAGAGTCCGGTCAAGCCGGAATGACATTATTTCTATGCTGTTTGACGCCTTTTTTGTTTCATATTACATAACCGTAAACGTATAGGATTGTTAGGGACAGCACACTATCTCCAGATCTAAAAAGTATGACCGGGTGTTCCTCCGATTGGTGGTGTTGCACACCACCAACAAGCGTAACACTTGGCATAGGCATTGTGATTGTGACAGTTCAAACAATTGCCTGGGCCACCGCAGTGCCATCCGTCAGAGGTTATTGTTCTATCAAATTCAGGGATGTAAGTTTGTTCGGTACTGTTCCTGTGATGGTGGCAGCTTCTACAGAATTCTTCTTCCCAGGTGCATGGATTCCCTGGCCCCCCGGCACATTGCTTATTGTAGTGACCATTTACTGTTTTACGCAGGAGGTAAGGGGTAGTGGTTCCATTACCATGTACAGCTCCATGCGGCTCATGGCAATCAGTACAGTTGAGAATGAAATTCGGATAATTAGCCGTTTTGTAAGGAGGTTTTATATCGCCCCACCACACTGGGGCATTTACTGTATGTCCATTGTATAAGCAACAGCCGGCGGCATCTACAGGTGCACCGCGACAAAAACCTGATGCAAAACCATAACTATCATCCTTGATGCATCCACACGTTTTCCATTGCCCGCCTGAATTCCCATCTACATCGAAACATCTTGTTATAGATCCATGATAGTCGCCTGCCTGGAGATAAGTACGGTTCGGATTTGCCCAGTTAATATAGCTAAGATTCCTTCCGAGAATTGTACTGTATATTACGTTTGTGGCATTATGACAGTCGGAACAGAAGGTGATATAGTCGGGCACATTCGATCCGTCTGTAGTCCCGGAGCCATCAGGCTCATAAGTGGTAGTTGAATTGTAACGGTATGGGGCCTGGTACAGCCCCCCATGAGCGGTAGCATAGTCGCTCATGTGTTCGCTGGCTGAATCACCCCAGATGTTATTCCGGTCAGTTGGCCTTACGACAGGATAGCCTCGTTGAGCAAGATGGGGATTATGACAGGCATTACAGGGGTTTGATTCATCTTTAAAGGTCTCTGGCCATTTTGTCTTTACAAAATTCAGTATGTCCTGAAGGTTGTGGGAAGAACCTAATACGGGGTTAAAGGCATCATAAATATTATTAGGTGTTGCATGGTTGACCGTGTCTCCACCAAACCAGTAACTATAGTTATAATTTGTCCGTGAGAATAAAACCTGAACAGAGCCTATACCTCTATGACAATAAAAGCAAAAATCATCTGTCTGGCTAATAAAATTATCTGCGAAAATGGCATACCTGGATGGGCTTCCGCCTGCCGGGGCAGGTTCAGATCCACCGATGCTTGCATGCTGCTCATGGCAGTGTGCACAGTTTCCTTTTGCATAACCAAAAGTAGCAGTAGCTGAGCGATTCACCCCATAGTTGCTGTCTCCATGTGCGGAATTAAGATAAGGGCCAGAGCTCACACTGTCAGGATACAAAATACAGCATAGAGCTAAGAGCATAGTGCTCAAAACAAAGAAAATAACACTAAAAATAATTCTGCCTTTAGTGTTCCAATTCGTTCTCATAAACTTCTCCTAATTCTTGCTCGTATGGCATTCATTACACCCTGATAAAGCTGTTGAAAGTGTTGAGCTCTTATAATCCCACCTCATCATTTTAAAGTAAGGAGATCCGTGTACCCTGTGGCATGATATGCATGTGGCCATATCTGTGCCAGGACGTACCTGACTGGGATCTGCAGGAAAGTTACCTTCTGGTCTGCCTACAGGAGCAATAAGGCTATAGATGGTATAAACTGAATATTCTCCTGAAGCTGGCATAACCACATCAGTGGGATGCCTGAACCAAGGACTGCCTATTCCAATGCCGTTATTTGGATCAGTATCCAGCGTATGAAATTTCCAATGACATCCGGCACAGAAGGCTGATATATTGCCGTAACCCCAGCTGAGTAAATTTTGTCCCGCCGCAGCGATGTATGTATTGTGGGTAGTAGAAGACGGGTTACTTTCCCAGTTTGGATCCCCTGCTCCTCTTATACCATGAGAAGCATCACCGGGATATCCATGGCTACAGAGATATCTGTAGCACCCACTATCTGTATGGTGACTGACATAGAGATGACAACCTTCGCAACCATTCTTGTGACGGTTATCATTAGGGGGTGACGTTGTACTTGCAGGATTTGTTGCTAAGGTTTGATGACAAGTTGGTGTGGCACAACCCCAATGTATATTTTGAGCGCCAGGAGCATCAGCGAGGTTTGGATCCTGCCCCGATATTCCCCAAACATTATGCCCTTTTGTTGGATCATTCCCCCCAGCTGCAGCTACCCAATAAAAGTTACCGCCAGCCAAACCCTGCTTTGGTCCCCCTCCTGAAGATGCACCATATTGAGGAGCAGATGTATTGAAGACAATAGGAGCTCCCGTGAAAGGATCCTTCCATGTAGCACCATTTGTTGCCATATGACATCCCACACAGGTATCCTTCAGGAGGTTCCCATATGGCGGTGTTCCGTACATACTCCTGTCAACAGCTACAGACATACCATTCTGGCTGTTGTGCATTGTATGGCAATTACTGCAATTGCCGGTAACGTTGGCTTCCAGCTGTAATGCGTAACCCCACAAAGCAATAACAATAGAACAAATAAAAAATACAGAATGGGATGACCATAATCCTTTATTTTTTGCTTTTACTTTTAAGCGCATTTTCTCTATGTCAGATGCCTGCGATCTGTCCTCAATAAAAGACATTTCTATATATTAAGCAAAAGATATACCATGTAGTCTAATAAAGATAATTTAAGCATTAGTTATATTATTTTATCAGATCCATCCCGCACGGTTCAATTAAGAATTAAAATATTTTGCTGATATAGCTTATTATCAGGAGTTACAAGAAATGATTTCTGTACTGAAGCAGATGCATTTTATTTATCTATTGCTAATATTATTAGCCTGCATTATCGTATCATTCTCAATATTCTACTTCTTATGACACTGGATGCAGAGCTGTCTTTTCCTGTCAAAGGTTAGCATGAATTCAGCCTTTGCAGAATGCATACTGTGACAGGTAACGCAGGTAATCGGCTGACCATTTCTTGGATCTTTCACATCTTTTCCGATCGGATGTGTAATTTTATGTTGTTGAGTATGGCATTGAGCGCACGTCTGTATGTCATCAGTTTTGAAATAGAACGGATTATTAGAATGAGGAGGGATATGACACTCAAAACATTTTCTGTTCTTGACAGGGACACACCTGATGGACTTGAGCGCCTTCTCCATGAGGGTTGTCCTCTTCTCAGTGTTCTCGTGGCAGGTAAAGCACAACTTAGATTCCTTAACTGTCATATTCTTCTTTTTTGAGGCATGGAAACTATGGCAGAGAGTGCACCCACCTTTAGCATCGTTTATATGGATATCATTTTCCTTGAGTTTTATCTCGTCCTTTTTATGACAACTGAGACATAAACCCTTGCCTGGTATTTTCAAGGTTATCCTCTTATCAGGTTCGATCGGGTTATGGCACTGATCACACTTCATGTTCAAAAAAGATGCGTGTCCGTATGGACCGAGAAGACCACTCGTATTTGAAGCGTGTCCGCCGTGGCATGTATCGCAACTCAACTTTTGTATGGCTGAGGTTATGGATACATTACCGACTTTGCACTTGGCTGTATGACAGCTCTGGCATAATTTATTAGGATTGGCACGGGCCAGGTTCTCTTCTGAAGATGCATGCGGATCATGGCAGGATGAACACTTGCCGTCCCTGAAAGGAGAATGCACATAGGATTTGCTTAACTGCTCTTTAAGAGAATTATGACAGTCCCAACAAATATCCTTCTGCGCCTTAACTAACAGATGTTTATTCTCTCCGCTATGTGCATAATGACAATCTGTGCAGACCCCTTTCTTAAGGGCATTATGTACGAAATCTTTCTTGAGAGCATTTCTGATCCCCTCGTGGCAGTTAAGACATAATGAATTGATCTGCTCCTTCAACAGTCCCTTCATATTCCCGGCATGTGCATTGTGGCAGGAGTTGCATTTGCCGTCTTTAAACGGAAAATGGACAGAACTGCGCGTAAGACTTTCCTTCAGTTTTATATGACACTTATAGCAGAGATCAGGCGCTTTTTCTTTTAGATCGCCTTGTGCGGATGCAGAACCACACCAAATGAAAAAAAGCATAAAGCATAAAGCGCAGATCAGTAATCCCCCATTACCCCCCTTTAAAAAAGGGGGGGTGGGAGGATTAGCCCTCAGCTGTTTGCTGCTTGCTGCTTGCTGCTTGCTCTTTGCTCTTTGCTTATTCATGGCAAGCCCTGCAATCACCTTTTGCAAAAGGACTGTGTTTAATCTTTCTTATCATACCCTGTTTTTCGGTCACATGCGGTTCATGGCATGGAAGGCAATGGTTTATTTTTGCTATTGGTTTCATATGTGCCTTTAACAGCTTTTCATTATCACCCGTATGGCACTTAATACATAGATCCGGGTCCTTTGCATTGACCAGATATTTCGATGTAGAGAAATGTGATAGATGACAGCTTAGGCAGTCGCCTTTTTCCATCTCTATATGCCCTTTTCTCGCAGTGGTTGTAACGATCCTTTCATGGCATGACAGACAGAGTTCTTTCGGTCTGTTTAACAGTAAATTATCCATTCTGGTTCCATGAGCGCTATGACACACTGAACATTTGCCTTCTTCAGCAGGCAGGTGCTTATTAGCGCTTGATCTGATGTCTGTCTCCATTTTCTTGTGGCACTCATAACAGAGCGCAGGCATTGCCGTAATTGCATGACCTGCATATTCACTGGCATGGGGGTCATGACATTTCCCGCACGTTTTTTCCTTAAAAGGTCTGTGGATAGCTTCTTCCTTCAACTCAAGGAGCATATTTCCGTGACAGCTCATGCAAAGCTGATCTGGCATATTACTTAATAATTTCGTATAAGAAGAGGAATGCGGCTTATGACAGGAGAGGCATTTTCTGTTATTAACAGGATTATGGATAAATGTCTTAAAGAAATCCTTTTCCTCTTTTTTATGACAGTTATAACACAAATCAGATACAGGGATCTTCATCATATGCGGATTATTGCTGCCATGTGAATCATGACAGCTCCCGCATTCTATCTTTGAAAAAGGCATATGCATGTATTTTTCCTGCAGTTCCTTTTCTGTCTT
>Ga0315295_10006424_pt1 | contig 10044 bp, 7 predicted proteins | sample YL17G14_0_MG_FD_204453 | JGI IMG/M metagenome (GOLD analysis project Ga0315295, IMG submission 204453) | Sediment microbial communities from Yellowstone Lake, YNP, Wyoming, USA - YL17G14_0 | ecosystem: Environmental > Aquatic > Freshwater > Lake > Sediment | place: USA: Wyoming | collected... | reverse complement strand
CTCCTCACTATTCGTATCGGAGAGCTTCAACAGGATTCCTCGTTGCTGCCCTCCAGCTCTGCCAGCTCACCGTTAATAATGCTATAACAAGGGCTATCAGCCCGGCAAGTGCAAATATCCACCAGCTAAGGGTTGTTCTGTATGCAAAATTTTTCAGCCATAAATTCATGACATACCATGAGACAGGCACTGCTATTATGAATGCATACAATACCCATCTTACAAAATCCTTGTTCAGTAGCCCAATAACTTCACCGGTCCTGGCACCATTGACTTTGCGGATGCCGATTTCTTTAATCCTTCTTTTAATTGAAAACTCTGCAAGACCCAGAATGCCGAGGCATGAAATCATGATAGCCAGTACTGCAAAAAGCCGGATGGCCGCTGCAAGCCTTTCTTCGCCTTTGTACATTGAGTCAAGCCACTCATCGTAAAATTGATATTTTAATTCATGTCCGGGACACACCTTTCGCCAGGTTTCTTTTAAGGTTTTGATAGTATGTGGGATATCCTCAGCTGATACTCTTAAAGTAAGATGAGAAACACCCATTTCTGATGAGATAGGGATAGCCAGTGGACCGATCTGATTATACAGGTCAGCGAAATTAAAATCCTTAACAATACCAATTATTTCGAACCTTTGAAATTTCTTTCCCTCGAATGAATCCCAGCCTGTCTTTTTGTAAGCTGTTTCATTAATGTAGCAGACTTTATCAAAATCGGATGGCAACAAGTCCCTTCCCTTTATAACCGGGATCTGGAACACCTTTAAAAACGCCGAATCTGTGGTTAGTACAGAAATATTTTCATTTTGTCCACCCAGCGGTTCCCATGACGAGGTAAGATATATGGATCCTGGTGATCCGTGGGAAAAACATACACCTTTAACTGAAGGATCAGATAATAGTTCATTTTTTATTACACCGGTTTTGTCAGCTAACCGCCAGTGAACATACACACTTAATAATTTATCAGTGTCAAAGCCGTAATCTTTAGTCCTTACATAGTCAATCTGTCTTGAAAGTATGATAAGAGCAATAATCAGTGATATGGAGACAGCGTACTGGAAAATATTCAGAACTGCTCTGAGACTGAAGGAACTGCGTTTAGCAGCCTCCCTTTTCATAAGGATAGTGATCGGTTTTGGTCTTGAAATTGATAACGCAGGATAGAAACCGGATATCACAGATATAACAAGCACACCTCCTAAAAGCCGTATAAGCCATAAGGGTTGGTACAAATTTGACAAATTGATTTTGCTCCCCAGGAACCTTTCAAAAAACGGATTCCAGAAAGATGAAAGGAACAATGCCAGTAGGAAGGAAATAGAGCAAATAAAAAATGATTCACCGATAAACTGCTTAAAAATCTGCCACCTCGTTGCCCCGACTGTCTTTTTTATGCCTATTTCCATGAATCTGCCTGTATGCGTCGCTGTTACTAGATTGATATAATTGAAAACAGCCAGCAGGATAATTATAGAGCTTATCACTGAAAGCAGCCGGATCAGCTTAAGATTTGAATGAAGTGTCTGGCTTCTTTCAATCCCCTGCATAAAATATGATTTACTTAAGGGGATCAGGTTTATTTTTTCCACTGAGCCGAACTTGTATTGAACAGAGCTAAGATCATCTGTAAGTAGTTTTTCAAGTCCGGAGATATTTCCTGTCTTCTTTATCAGGATAAACATTCTGAAAAAATTAACATCATTCCCCATTCCGTCGCTGCTTCCCTCATAGATGATCTTTAATTTTGAGTTTGTAAAAAAATCTCCCTGTATACTTGAATATATTGGGAAATCTTTAACGATTCCGCTTACAACCAATGGAGTCTCATATTCTGCTATCAGCTTTTTCCCCATAGGATCCTCCTCACCAAAGATCTTGCGGGCAAAACTCTCAGTTACCACTACATCGTTCAAATTGGCCAGCGAGGAATTTTTGCTTCCAATGAGGAATTGTGTTGAAAAAATATTGAAAAATGAAGCATCAGTTACTATCATCTGCCCGTTGAATGGCTTGTCTTCATAAGTCACTGTAGCATTATAATTATTATACCTGCAGGCATCTTCTATTGTAGGGTATTTTTCCAGAAAAAGTTCCCGGAAATCTTCTCTTACCGATGCGACATTATCATTTGCCAATACCCTGCAGATACGCCCTATATTTGGATATGACTTGTCATAACTGTATTCTCCGATAAGAAAAGCAATGATAATCAATGCCATGGAAATGCTCACAGAAAATCCGGTAACTGTAATTGCCGATGTTATCCTATTCTTTATAAGACTTCGGATCAGTGTTCTTAACTTTTTCATAAGTCTGTGTTCTCCTGAAAGAATCTTTGTTTTTTACTTTCACTATAATTATGCCATACTTTCATATAGTTGATATTCAGGTATATGATAATTACTTCGTTGTAGTAAGGTAAATATATTTTACAATTAAGCGTAAAAATATTTTACGTTGTTTTGATTTTGTTTGTAGTTTAGATTACCTTAACAAAGGAATTTCACCACCCAACCCCCTGAAGAGGGCTTAAATCGGTACAATGATTAATCCCCCTTTAGGGGGGAAGGGGGGTAAAGAACACTGTGGTAAAAGAGATTTAAAAGGAAGAAAATCAATCAGATTCATTTGTGGAATGGCTATAAATAAAGGCAATATTCTGGTTGTGGATGACAACAAAAGTATCCTGAGCACGCTGGACATCCTTCTTTCTCCTGTATTTCAGACTGTTACTTTAGTTTCAAATCCGAACCAGATTACAGCCGAATTGTCCGGAAAGGATTACAACCTTGTAATTCTTGACATGAATTTCAAGGCCGGAGTCAATACCGGTAATGAAGGTATCTACTGGCTCGGAAGAATCAAGGAAACAAATCCCGATGTTTCCGTCGTGATGATAACCGCCTATGGAGATATTGACACCGCTGTAAGAGCTTTAAAGGCAGGGGCTTCGGATTTTATACTGAAGCCATGGGACAATGAAAAACTGCTTGCAACGCTGAAACTTGCAATCCAGCTGAACTTTTCGAAAAAGGAAGTTAAGCAGCTTAAGGAACGAGAAACTGAACTTAAAAAAGAGATGGGACGTGCCCAGAAATTTATTATTGGCTCTTCACCACAGCTCATGAATGTAATGAACCTTGTCAGAAAAGTTGCAAAGACCGACGCGAACGTTCTGATCACTGGTGAAAATGGAACAGGCAAGGAGCTTATTGCCCGGGAGATACACCGTCTCTCACCAAGGGTAAATGAGGTACTTGTAAGCGTTGATATCGGATCGTTAAGTGAAACTCTCTTTGAAAGTGAGCTTTTCGGGCATGTAAAAGGATCGTTTACAGATGCGCACGAAAACCGGCAGGGTAAATTCGAGATTGCTGATAAAGGAACTCTTTTTCTGGATGAAATAGGCAATCTGTCGTTCCATCTTCAGGCAAAGCTGCTGGCCGCTATTGAAAATCGCCAGATTACACGCATTGGATCAAATCAGTTAATTCCTGTTGATATAAGACTAATTTGTGCAACCAACAGGAACCTTGAAGGAATGGTAAAAGAAGGATTATTCAGGGAGGATCTGCTGTACAGAATAAACACCATTACAATCGAATTACCTCCCCTGAGGGGCAGGGGAAACGATATCATAATACTGGTTGAATTCTTTCTTAAGAAATATTCTTATAAATACAAAAAACCTGAACTAAAGCTTAACCGGCAGGCTGTTGACAAGCTTCTTGGTTATTCATGGCCCGGCAATATCCGGGAGCTTCAGCACACAATTGAGAAAGCAGTGATTTTAAGCGAATCGTCTGTTCTGAAACCCGAGGATTTATATCTTAAACCGCCAGTAATAATAAATACAGGTAATTCTTTTTCCACTCTTGATGAGATGGAGCAACAAATGATACGGCTTGCACTTGAAAACAATAACGGCAACTACACTGCAGCTGCAGAACAGCTCGGCATTACCAGGCAAACTTTATACAACAGGCTAAAAAACCGGAAATATGATAAGTAAAAACCTTTATCTGAACTTATTGGTAAGAATCTTATTGATAGTGATCCTGTCGGTTATTTTAGGTTATCTGATTGCTTCCGGCAAGGCTCTGAGGATCTCTCTCATTTGTTTGTTAGTGATGACAATTCTTACTGTAAATCTTATAACATTTCTTAATGCCACAAATAAAAAGATCAAATACTTTTTTGATTCGGTCAGGAATGACGATTCAAATCTGTTTTTTCCTGTTGATGAGAAAAATAAGACTGTCAGGGAAATTTACATGAGCATGAACAGGGTTAATGAACAGATCCAGAAATTGAAAATTGAGAACCGTAACCAGGAACAATATTTCCGGATTTTAATTGAGCATCTTGCAATCGGGATAATTACATTTGACAATAAAGGCTTCATCCTGCACTCAAATTCAACTGCAAGGAAACTTCTGGAGACTGATGTTTTCACCCATTTAAAGCAGCTTGAACGTATTGACAATAAGCTTTACCAAACACTAAGCAGCATAAAGCCTTCCGAAAGGCGGCTTGTGCCAATAAACACCGAAAGGGGTGAAATTCAGCTTTCACTTAAGGCTACTTCATTCAGGACCAATGACAACGAGGTGTCAATACTTTCAATCCAGGACATTAAGAATGAGCTTGATGAAAAAGAGGTCGAGTCATGGATGAAACTGATCAGGGTTCTGATGCATGAAATTATGAATTCAATTACACCCATAACCTCCTTGTCAGAGAGTCTGTCAAATATTTATAGTAAGGAAGGTAAAGCCGTAACTCCCGAGCAGGTAACGACAAAAACCATAACGGCCACGCTTCAGGGATTAAACGTTATTAAGGACCAGGGCAAAGGCCTTCTGTCGTTTGTTGACTCTTACCGTAAGCTTACACGTATACCTGAACCCGACAGGCAATGGTTCAGGGTGGCTGATCTGCTAAACAGGGTACAGGTACTTTATGATTCCCGGGAAACAGGTACCAGAACTAAATTATCCTTTTCGCTTAAAGATCCTGATCTTGAAATCTTCGCGGACCAGAATCTGATTTCACAGGTTTTGATCAATCTCGTCAAAAACGCGCTTGAATCAAATGTAAATAATCCTGATGCTAAAATAGTCATCAGCGCCGGAACTGACAATGATCTTCATCAGGAAATATGCGTCATTGACAACGGTCCTGGTATCCCTCCGGAAAACATTGACGAAATATTCGTACCCTTTTTTACCACACGACGTGACGGATCAGGAGTCGGCCTCAGCATCTCCAGGCAGATCATGCGGATGCATGGGGGGAACCTGAAAGTCAGATCAGTTCCGGGAAAGGAGACAGTGTTCTGTGTGACTTTTAATCGTATTTAATTGCTTTTACAGGAACGATCCTGCTTATAAGCTGGGAAGGCACCAGCAGCATCAGTATAATGGCTGCCATCGTTCCGGCATTCAGAAGAAGGATATGTGAAAGCTGAAGGTTTACGGGAACAGTTTTAATGTAATATGAAGTCGGATCGAGAGTTATAAGACCTGTCTTTAGCTGAATGAAAGCAAGACCAATCCCGATAATATTTCCCCAGAACAAGCCTTTTGCAATAAGGTACGCTGCCTGGTAAAGGAAGACTTTTCTTATAGTTCCAATTTCTGAACCGAGAGCTTTGAATATCCCGATCATATTTGTTTTTTCAAGGATAAGTATCAGGAGTCCGGATATCATATTGAAACCGGCAACCAGCAGCATCAGTGTAATAATAATTATGACATTCATGTCCTGGAAATTAAGCCAGTCGAATATCTGCGGGTATCTCATCCTGATATTGGTTACTTTATACTTTGTCTCGTCTTCCAGAAGCTTGTATCCTATTGCATCCCTGACGGCCATTGTCATCTCATCCAGCTTGTCGAAATCGTTTATGAATATTTCAAATCCGCTTACCAGGTCATCTTCCCACCCGTTAAGGCGTTTTATATGTCCTATGTCGCAGTAGACGTACATCTTATCGAATTCCTCAAGGCTGGTTTCATAGATGCCGCTAATCGTGAACTTCCTGCTTCTGGGCGGATCCTGCACAAAATACATTGCAAAGGAATCACCTGTTTTCAGCCTTAGCATATCTGATATCTTCCTCGAAATTATCACTTCATTTGTTCGTCCGGTATCAGTTACTGTAAAAACAGATCCGTCGACAATATTGCTTTTAAAGAATCTCCAGTCAAAATCGCTGCCAACTCCTTTCAGAACGACACCCTGAATTGCATCTGTGGTTTTTATGATCCCGGCTTTCGTAGCAAATACCTGGATATGCTTTATCCCTGGCATCTGCTTTATCTTTGGGATGAATGACTGTGTGTCGCTTATGGGAATGGTTTCAAGCGAATAATTGGAGTCAAAATTCAATATCTGGATATTTGATCCGAATCCAACGATCTTGTTTCTGATCTGCTGCTTAAAACCCGTAAGTATCGAGACTGCCAGTATCATGACACCAAGTCCCAATGCAATTCCGGTCACCGCGATGATATTTATCGGTCGAGAAAATGAGGTTCCCTCACGCCGGCCTTTTATTAGCCTGTGGGCTATGAAATACGGTAAATTCATACATTTTGAAGTATTCAAAGTTAGAAAATTCTTAGATTTACAGTCATATAATTAATTATGAAAAGAACACTTCTCACCATTTCCATTTTGACATTGGTTGTTTTTTCCACAGGATGTTTCGCGATAAAGAAAACTCCGATACCCGGAGCAAATCAGATTGATCATTATAAGCATCTAATTATTGACAAATCTGTTGCCATTGTTGCCAATCAGACCTCAATGGTAGGTAAAACACATCTTGTTGATAGTCTGTTAAGTGTTGGTATTAATGTTAATGTGATATTTGCACCGGAACATGGATTCAGGGACCTTGCCGATGCAGGCGACAGTATCAAAAACGATAAAGATCCGGAAACAGGGGTTAAGGTTATAAGCCTCTACGGCAGTCACGTGAAACCAACTGCTGATGATCTCAAAGAGATTGACGTCGTTATATTTGATATTCAGGACGTCGGAATCAGATTTTATACATATATTTCCACACTTCATTATGTTCTTGAAGCCTGTGCTGAAAATAATGTGAAATGCATAGTACTTGACAGGCCGAATCCCAACGGCTTTTATTTCGACGGCAATATTGCAGATACAACTTACAGGTCATTTGTAGCGATGGATCCGGTGCCGGTTGTTCATGGAATGACAGTTGGGGAATATGCTCAGATGCTCAACGGTGAGGGATGGCTGAAAAACAGTGTAAAATGTGAGCTTACAGTTATTAAGTGTAAGGATTACACTCATAAAACTCTGTATGAACTTCCGGTAAAACCATCGCCTAACCTGCCAAACCAGACTTCAATTTATCTTTATCCTTCCATCTGCTTTTTTGAGGGTACAAATGTTTCGCTTGGAAGAGGGACTCCTTATCCTTTCCAGGTTTATGGATCGCCAAAACTGCCTGACAAAGGATTCAGCTTTACGCCGGAAAGCGTTCCCGGGGCAAAAAATCCTCCTCTCCTGAGTGAGAAGTGTTACGGGACCGATTTACGCGATGCAATAAAAGATAAACTTGTTCCATCTCCTAAGATAAATCTTGACTGGGTAATCGATGCTTACCGGAACTATCCGGGAAAAAACAATTTCTTCACTTCCTATTTTGATGTGCTTGCTGCCGGGCCCACGCTCAGGGAGCAGATCCAGAAAGGTATGAACGCCGAGGAGATCAGGGCTTCATGGAAGGATGGACTTGAGAAGTTTGGGAAAATAAGGGAGAAATATATACTCTACGAATAAAAGTTATGCGTTATGCTGTTTTGTGGTTTTGCAGGTTCAAGTTTCTGAGGAATTAGAACTTGCATAACTTGCATAACTTGCACAACCTGCCTAACTAATTATTAATTAGGGAATCCAGCTCTTGTTTAGTAATCGCTGGTGATTTATGGTTTCGGATCTTTTTAACGACAAGCTGGCCTGTTTTTCTTGCTGACTGTTTGTTATTGAAAGGAACCTGACCTTCAACTACGGGCATATAAGGCTGATGTATATAGGATTTATTATTTTTTATTATATCATAACCCCAGCCGTTTCCGCTTTTATATATTTCCACCTCATAAAAATGCCCTCTTCTGGTGTATATAACCACTGACAGTATAATTACCAGTAAGAGGGCAAAATATAAATACCTTCTTTTATTAATCATTTTTATTATACTCGGCATCAGGATCAAATGCCCAGATATCATCGAAATAAGCGGAGCCGCTGCTTCCGGTAGTTACATAGCCTCTGCTTCCAACTGCAAAACCAACTGCATTACCCCTTGTTGTACCTTCAAATAATGTTTTTTCAGTCCATAAATCAGTTGTGGGATTATATTCCCATACATCCTGGCCTGTAGTCTGGCCACCTGTTGCAAGATAACCTTTTCCGTTAATGCTGAATCCCACTTTGTTCCTGCCAACAATGGAGATATAATTATCATCATAAGATTCATCAGAGATATTGGATATTTCTCTTTTTTCGGTCCAGACATCAGTAGCAGGATTATATTCCCATAAATCATTCAGGTATTGATTGTCGTAGCCGGTAAGCAAATAACCTTTGCCATTTATTACGAAACATGCTGCATCTTCCCTTTTGCTTCCCCCGATACTGGTTTTCTGGGTCCAGGTATCAGTGTCCGGGTCATATTGCCAGAAATCCTTTAAGTATTTGGAGTCGTATCCTGTTCCGACATAGCCTTTATTACTAATTGACATTGCTATGGCACCATATCTGGCTGTTCCGGCGAAATCAGCTTTTCTTGTCCAGGTGTTTGCGACGGGATCGAATTCATAAAAATCGTTAAGTTTGTTTTTCCCGTCATTACCTGTTCCGATATACCCTTTAGTATCCGTTCCGAAACCAATTGCACCGTTTCTTGCCACGCCGGGCAGATCAGCTTTCTGAGTCCATGTATTTCTCGTAATATCATACTCCCAGAAATCAACACGTCTTTCATCCCCGTCATACCCCGTTCCGATATAACCCTTGTTCCCGATCGAAAAACCAACAGCATCAGTCCGCGGTATGCCGTCAAAGTCGGATAACTCTACCCAGTTGCCAATCAGAGTTTCATCATCAGAGTTACATGAACTGAAGAAAGGCACAGCCAGAATTAAAACCAGTACTTTGATCCAAATCTTAACCTCTTTGTATGTCATTTTTCGCAATTATTTGTTAATAAATCACACAAAACTATCTGAAGCAGACCTCAATTAAAAGCTTTGTAGATATATGCCATAAAATTGTAGACCATATACTAATTATTAACGATTAAACTTAATAAAATAAAGCAGCCACTAAGTTCTTTCCAGGCTTTATTTCATTAATTGAGAAAAATCTTTAAAAATAGCCTGTAGGTCTACTCTTTTTTGGTGTTTGTAATGTTTTGCTTTGTTCACAACCTGTTTTGATATTCATTTGCAGAAACTGAAAGATTGATGAAGGGTATCAGTGTGGGTAGGGAAGGCAAGCAAATCTTCTCATTTACAGGGATTTATTTATTCATTTCAATTATTTTTGTCACAGGGATCATGTTTATTTCATCCTGTACAAAAATGTCTGAATTCACCATAGGCAAGGATTTCTTTGATTCCCAGACAAAATTAGAGGTAATTGATACTTTCAGGGTGGATTTATCCACTATTTTGCTCGATTCGATGAGGACATCGAATACGAAAAAAATATTTGCCGGTAATTATAAAGATAGTATTTTCGGATCTGTAACGTGTGAATCCTATTTTGACCTTAGATACGAGACTTTTTCTGAAATTGATGAAAAAGCAATATTCGATTCCTCAGTTTTTATCCTGCCGTATATAGGTTACAGTTACGGAGACACAACTTCATTAATGTCGCTCAGCATTCACAAGCTCACTGAAAATATTACACTTCTTGAAGACGGCTATCTTTATAATAACAGTTCGTTTAGTTATTCACCGGAAGCTGTCGGAACCATTAGTTTTTA
>Ga0315295_10006423_pt1 | contig 10044 bp, 12 predicted proteins | sample YL17G14_0_MG_FD_204453 | JGI IMG/M metagenome (GOLD analysis project Ga0315295, IMG submission 204453) | Sediment microbial communities from Yellowstone Lake, YNP, Wyoming, USA - YL17G14_0 | ecosystem: Environmental > Aquatic > Freshwater > Lake > Sediment | place: USA: Wyoming | collected... | reverse complement strand
CGCGCGCCGACCCTGACTTTCTTGAAATGCTTGCCGCGGACGGGAATCTGCCACTCCTTGTTGCCGTCGTCGCATATCACGACGGGCGCGAAGTCGAAGCCGTGCGCCTTCGCCAGCTTTAGATGCGTTTCCGTCTTAAGGCGCCCGCCGCGGTAGAGCGTGTTGCATTCAATAAGGTCGGGCATCCCTCCTTTGCTTCGCACGAGCTCGCAGATTTTCTTCGCGAATGCGGGGTCAAGATGCGTCGTGTTCCCCTCCTCGCCGAAATGCATTTTTATCGCGACTTTCCTTCCCTTGACATCGAAGTCGCGGGAAATTTTTTCGTAGAGCCTTTCCAGCGCCTTCGCCATCTCCCCTTTGCGCGCCGCGGGGAAGAAGTAAACTTTTGACATGGTAATAGATTGTCCCCGTTTTTAAAATAATTTTCCAGGCCGCCCGGAAAAATCCCGAAAACATGAAATATATTTTGCAGGAACGAAATGTTTATAAATGGGGCATGACTACAATATATTGGTGTTTTAAACTTCCTAAGCCCAATATATTGTGCTTTGTTTAGGTAGTAAAAACCCATGAAAACGGCCACGAAAATGCCGGGATGGTGGAAAGATGCGCTGCCCTTACTGCTCTAGCGAGGACCTGAAGGTTCTTGACAAGAGAAGCTCGGATGAGAAATCCGTCTGGAGGCGAAGGGAATGCCTGAAATGCGGGAAGCGCTTCACTACTTATGAAAGGATCGAGTCAGCGGACTTGATCGTTGTCAAGAAAGACGGGCGGAGAGAGCGATTTGACAGGGACAAGATAAGGCGGGGGATCGTCCGCTCCTGCGAGAAGCGGCCCATAACCAACGAGACGATAGAGAAGATGGTGGACGAGATAGAGGTCGAGCTGCGAGGCGAGGACAGCATAGAGATACCCAGCAAGAGGATAGGCGAGCTTGTGATGAAGAAGCTGAAGAAGGCCGATAAAGTCGCCTACATACGCTTCGCTTCCGTCTACCGCGAGTTCGAGGACATCGAGAGCTTCCAGGAGGAGCTCAAGAAGCTGAGCGGCAGGAAATGAGAAATTGGCCTGAGGCAAGAGAGGCAAGGGAAAGAACGCAGAAGAAACCTTGAAGGGGGGAAGCATGACGGTTAGCAAGATAAAAAAGAGGGACGGCAGGATTGTCGATTTCGACAAGCAGAAGATTGTCAGCGCCATATTCAAGGCCGCGAAATCGGTCGGAGGCGAGGATATCGAGCTCGCTAAAAGCCTCGCCGAGAGAGTGATCCAGCTAGTCGAGGAGAAGTTCGCGAAGGAAATCCCGACCGTCGAGCAGATTCAGGACATAGTAGAAAAGGTCCTCATAGAAAACGGCCATGCGGCGACGGCGAAGGCGTACATCATTTACAGGAAGGAACGCGAGGAGTCGAGGAAAGCGAAGGAAATGCTCGGCGTGAGGGACGAGCTGAAGCTCTCCGTCAACACGATAAAAGTCCTGAAGGCGCGCTACCTGCTGAAGGACGAAGAAGGGAATGTAATCGAATCGACGAGCGAACTGTTCAGAAGGGTTGCTCGCCATCTCGCGCTCGTTGACGTGCTTTATCACGATCTTGTTTTTGACAGGAAGAAGGAGCAGTGGGCTAAGGATCTGCCAGAGCTCGATGGCCTGCCCAAAAAGGCGCAGGAAACCGGCCTCAACATGCACAACGTGAAAATGCTGCACCGCGCGTACCAGCGGCTCAACCTCCGCAAGCAGATGAAGGTCACGTTCAGCGAGCTGCTCGAAGTGCTGAAGAACAGGTGGGGCGATATCAAGGCGAGGGAGGACGAATTCTATGCCATGATGACCAGCTTCGAGTTCATGCCCAATTCGCCGACGCTCATGAACGCGGGCGCGCCGCTGGGGCAACTTTCAGCCTGCTTTGTTTTGCCGATAGGCGACTCGCTTGACAGCATATTCGATTCGCTGAAGTACACGGCCGTGATTCATCAAAGTGGCGGTGGAACGGGGTTTTCCTTCTCGAAGCTCAGGCCGAACGGCGACATGGTCAAGTCGACGAAAGGCATCGCATCAGGGCCGCTTTCCTTCATGCGCGTGTTCGACGTGGCGACTGATGTCATAAAACAGGGCGGGAGGCGTCGTGGTGCGAACATGGGCATAATGAGGATAGACCATCCTGACGTGCTCGACTTCATAACGTCCAAGGACAGCGAGAACCGCTTGCTCACGAATTTCAACATCTCCGTCGCAGTCACGGACAAGTTCATGAAGGCGCTCGAGAACGAAAGCGAATACGACCTGCTGAACCCGAGGACCGGCGCTCCCTTCAAGAAGCTGTTCGCGCGCCAGGTCTGGGAGATGATAACCTACCAGGCCTGGAAGACCGGCGACCCGGGCATCATCTTCATAGACGAGATAAACAAATTCAACCAGACGCCGCACATCGGCGCGATAGAGGCGACCAACCCTTGCGGTGAGCAGCCTTTGCTTCCTTATGAGTCCTGCAACCTCGGCTCGATAAACCTTTCCAAGGTCGTGAAAGAAAAGGACGGCAAAACAGAAATAGATTGGGAGAAGCTGGAAATGATCGTGAAGACATCTGTCCATTTCCTCGACAACGTCATAGACGCGAACTCGTACCCGATAAAGCAGATAGAGTTCATGACGCACGCCAACAGGAAGATCGGCCTCGGCGTCATGGGCTTCGCCGACATGCTGATAAAGCTCGGCATACGCTACGATTCCGAGGAGGCGCTCAAAATCGGGGAGAAGGTGATGAAGTCAATAGCGGAGGCCGGCCGCGAGAAATCCGCGGAGCTCGGCAAGGAAAGAGGGAGCTTCCCGAACTTCAAGGGCAGCAGGTGGGACGAGAAGGACTACAAACAAATGAGAAACGCGACCGTCACGACCATCGCTCCCACGGGCACGATAAGCATAATCTCCGACTGCTCCAGCGGCATCGAACCGCTGTTCGCGGTCGCGTTCGTAAGGAAGAACGTCCTGAGTGGCGACGAGCTGGTCGATGTCAACAGGCTGTTCGAGAAATACGCGCGGGATAAGGGCTTCTATACGGAAGAGCTGATGCACGAGATTTCGAAGAGCGGCTCGCTGGAGGAAATCGATGGCGTTCCGAAAACTGCGAAGGAGCTGTTCAAGACGGCGCACGACATCGACTACGAATGGCACATAAGGATGCAGGCCGCGTTCCAGAAGCACACGGACAACGCGGTCAGCAAGACCATAAACCTCCGCAACGAGGCGGGCATAAAGGACGTGGACAACGCGTACATGCTTGCCTACAAGCTGAAATGCAAAGGCGTTACCATCTACCGCGACATGAGCAAGGTCGTCCAGGTAATACACATAGGCGAGGACAAGAGAAAGAAGATAAAGATGGTCAAGCTTGAGGAGGAGAAGAAAGAACTGGACGAATCGGATGAAATATGCCCCGTGTGCAAGTCAAAGCTTTACTCCGCGGAAGGATGCTACACGTGCCTGAGCTGCGGCTATTCGAAGTGCAGCTGAGCGTCCGCCGCCTTGCGCACGGATGCAAATATAATATCTGTATATATATTAGGAGTGTAGGCATACGGAAGAGGGTGATGGTATGGGAATGATTTGCGTGTTCACGGGCAATGGAAAGGGGAAGACGTCGGCCGCGTTCGGCATGGCGCTTCGCTTTTTGGGACACAACAAGCGCGTCGTGGTGGTGCAGTTCCTAAAAGGCACGAAGACGGGCGAGCTGCTGGTGAAGAAGAACCTGCCCGGCCTCGACGTCGTCCAGTTCGGGACCGAGGATTTCGTCGACCTGAAAAGCCCGTCGAAGGAAGACAAGCAGCGAGCGCTCGAGGCGCTCATGTACGTCAAAAAAATCATGAGAGGCGGGTACAGGCCTGACATGCTGATTCTTGATGAGGTGAATGTCGCAGCCGAAGCAGGCCTCATAGACGACGCGGACGTGCTCGAGCTCATCGAGGAGCTGCCCGAAGAGGTGAACCTCGTCCTCACGGGAAGGGGGGCGAGCGAGAAAATCATCGAAAGAGCCGATTTAGTCACGGAGATGAAAGACGTCAAGCATCCGCACGCAAAAGGCAAGCCCGCCGAAGAGGGCATCGAGTACTGAACGGTTTAGGAACTGGTTCCAACAGGTTCCGAGATAAGGTAATGGATAACATGCTGCTTTCAGGGAAGACCATAAAGAAGCTGGTCGATTCGGGCAGGCTGGTCATCAGGCCATTCGATGCGAAACAGGTCCAGCCCGCTTCCGTCGACCTGCGGCTTGCCGGCGAAATGCTGCTTCTGAAAGGGAAGTCAATAGATTTCGGCAATGAGCAGGAGTATGAAAAAATCAAAGGCGGCGAGGTCATCCTCCCGCCGAAGACGCACGTTCTGGTGAGGACGGTCGAATATGTCGAGCTGCCGAAAGACGTGGGAGGCATGACCAAGCTGCGCAGCTCGCTGTCGCGCATCGGCGTCGTCTTCAACAACGCGGGATGGGTCGACCCCGGCTTCAAAGGGACGCTCACGCTGAGCGTTTTCAACTCGAACAACTACCCTGTGAAAATAAAGAGCGGCACGAGATTCGCCCAGCTGATACTCATGAGGCTCGACAGCGAGAGCGAAGGCTACGCGGGCAAGTATTCCGGCCAGAGGAAAATCACAGGGAAAAGGAAAGACTAGTTATCGGTGTATCAGTGCCAGCTTTTCTTCGGTTGCACACGGATTTAAAGATAAACTCCCAGAACTAAACAGGGGCCTTCCTGTATGAATTCAAGGTATTGGCTGCTGGGCGCCGTGGTTCTCGTGCTGGCCGTGGCGGGAAGCATGCAGCTGGCGCAGATCACGGGCTTCACCGCCATAGGCGGCGCGGTGGCAGGAACGCAGGAAATACAGGTCGTGATAAACGACGGCGCAAAGGTCTCTATCTATTCTGTCACGCTCAACCAGAGAGAAACCGCCTTCGACGCGCTGAAGCGGGTGGCGACGCCGGATTACAGGATGAGACTCCCGAGCGTTTACATAACCAGCATAAACGGCATAAAGGAGGACAGCAAACATACATGGATTTTCCTCGTCAACGAGAAGATGCCTGAAGTGGGCAGCGATTTCTACTATCCTGTCGGCGGCGACGTCGTGAAGTTCGGCTACATGACCACGGAAGAGGCGGCGAAGTATTTCGAATAGAAAAGTATTTTTATGAAGGCAAATGCCGCAAGAAATCGTCAAGTATTTAAAGACCAAAGCCAAAATTATGTCTATGTCCAAGAGACGCCATCATGAGATTGAAGCTTCTGCTAACCACGAGCACACTGCTCACACCGAGCACGCCAAACAGGAGGAGCACAAGGAGAATCCCGCAACCTACGAGAAAAGCACAAAGACCGGCCAGGGCATGATGAAATACCTGCCTTTTGTCGTGATAGCCGCGGTGTTCCTTGCTGCGGGATTTTTGGCCAGCTCATTAGCGGGTTTCGGTGGCGCGAAAACCGGAGACCAGCTCATTTTCATCTCACCTCCTGGCTGCACCAACTGCGGCCAGCTGGAGACCCTCGCAAAGGACGTTGCAAAAACGCTGAACGTCCCTTTTGTTAAAACGGGTTTCGCGCAGCAGATACAGAACCCGGGCATCGTGCTTGTTTACCAGAATATCTCAACCATAACGGGCGTGGACACCGAATACACGCTGAAGACGCAGATGTGCCTGATAACCAAGAACACCGATATCTGCAACCAGGCGCAGAAGCTCACCCCACTGGCCAACAACACGCAGCCAACGCCGGAAGTGACGAAGAGCGACAAGCCAGTGGCCAACGCCTTCGTCATGTCGTACTGCCCGTACGGGCTGCAGTTCATGAAGGCATATATTCCTGTTATAGAGCTGCTCGGCAGCAAGGCAGACATCCAGGTCAACTTCGTGCATTACGTAATGCACGGCGAGAAGGAGATGCTCGAGAACACGAGGATGTACTGCATCCAGAAGGAGCAGAAAGACAAGTTCACGCAGTACCTCAGGTGCTTCGTCGAGGACGGCAACGCCACCAGGTGCATCGGCGTGGCGGGCATAGACAGCGCGAAGCTTGATGCCTGCTTTGATGACGTGGAAACGCAGTTCCAGGCGAAGAAGATATTCAACGAGAGCACGGGCAATTACCCGGCATACCCGGTCGAAGCAGCCTTGGCCGCTCAGTACGGAGTCGGCGGCTCGCCAACGTTCATACTTAACGGCGCTGAGGTCAGCGTCAACAGGTCGCCTGAAGCCATAAAGCAGGCGATATGCGCCGCCTTCAACACCCCGCCCGCGGAATGCAACACGCAGCTGAGCACGGCCGCAGAAGCCGCCGGGCTGGGCCCGATCGGATCCGGAACAACGGCAAGTAGCGGTTCGGCTTCTCAGTGCGGCTAGCCAAGCTAGCTAAGACGAGTGAAAACAAAGCATTTTCTTGGTTTTATTCATTCATCATACAAGCGGGTGAATGGCGGTATGAGATCCTCGAAAAATTCGAATTCGGTTTTATGGCCGCAGTTCGGGCATATCTTGGGGCATTCCCTGCCTGCAAAAACGTAATTGCATTTTGCGCATTTCCACTTGTCCATTTTTGCACCCAACAACGAATAATTTGTTCTGTAAAATTTATAAGCATTCAAAAAGCGTTTCCGCAGGTTTTCTTAAATTGAAAACCAAAGGTGAAAATTGCGCATGCCAAAAAATGCCCGAACACCTCACGAAATAAATAGTACATTCATGCAAAAAATTACCTGATTTTTTGCCCGCTTTAACAAACGGTTAATGTTCCCGGAAGGGGGGTGGGTACGAGGCAGGCGTGGGAAAATGGTATATTCATATGAATATGAGGCGCGTTTTCAGGACCGGATGTCAGGCCAGCTTTTGTCAGATCTTGTTCAGCTCCTGGGTTTCCCTGTAAACGTCTATGGCGAACAGCACGCTCAGGGCGATCCAGATGAAAGAAAGCCAGAGGAAGAAAAGCTCGGAGCTGCTCAGTATTATTGACTGCGGGAGCGTCATGAGTATAATGAAATTGAAAAACGTGACTATTACCAGGCCCGCGCCAAGCACCTTCCTGTGGTTTATGTAAAGGTAGCCCGAGCCCCATATCACGAAGTTGAGAAACGCAGCGGCCCACGGGGATTTCTTTGCGCCCATGGTATTATATTAACACTGGGATAAATATTTTACATGGACCTCGCCTCGCTTCTTGCTTCATTTTCGCTGTGGTCGCAGGCCTTCGCCGCCACGTGGGGCTACGCGGGCATCTTCCTCATAAGCTTCATTGGTTCTGCGACGGTCATCTTCCCTGCACCGGCATTTCTGGTGGTTTTCACTTTCGGCGCGATCCTTAACCCGTGGCTCGTCGGCATCTCAGCCGCGTTTGGCTGCGCTCTGGGCGAGCTGACCGGATACGGCGTAGGCCTGGCAGGAAAAAAGGCAGTAGAAAAGAAGCACGCAAAATGGCTGAAAAAGGCGAACGAGTGGATGGAGAAATACAAGGCATTTACGGTCATCGTCATCTTCGCCGCCACGCCGCTTCCGGACGACGTGCTCGGCATATTCTGCGGCGCGATAAAATATGACGTAAAGAAATTCTTCGTCGCCTCCCTGATCGGAAAACTGATAATGAACATTTCTCTCGCCCTCGGAGGCTATTACGGCATGCAATGGGTGCTGGCGGTGTTCGGAGGAGCTTAGCGGGTCTTGGGTATGCAAAGAATTTACGTGAGCATATCTTACTTCAAAACCTTCCATTACCTTTTCTTCTCCCTCGCCGTCTTTTCCCTTACCGCAGGCATAATGCTCTTTGATCTCGCCGAATTCGAGGCCCTCAGCTTTTTCGGCCTCAGCTTCTTCTACTGCGCCTCGAGCCTGCTCGTGGCGCATTATTTCTACAAGAATTACAGGGAACTCGCCGAACCTTTCAGGGTGATAAGGATATATCTCGTCCCGTACATAATCCTCCTTTTCTGGACCTTTGCATGCACCGCTTTCCTCATATGGATTTTCCCTTATGTCGCAGGGCTTGTATACTCATTCCTCTTCATCAACTACTACATATTTTTTGTCATCATTATCGGTTTCGTGTCAAGCAGGTTCAGGGTCGTATCCAAGTTTTTCGAGGTCTACGACCTCTACATGCTCAGGAAGGCGAAGGGGATAGCGAAGCAATACGCCCTGACCACCGACGCGGCCAAATACGAAGTGGGGAGCGACCCGAAGATCGACGAGATGCTCGATGAGATATGGACGCACAGGACATATCCCATCCCCTTTGTCCGCAAATTTGAAAGCGCCGTATGCGAGAAGCACGTCATCGGGATAAACAGGATGCTAAGGAACATGACGGGGCAGGCCAAGGAAAAGGACAAAACTGTGGTGGAATCGCTCGAGAAAATGAAGGAGGACTATCTGAGGAAGATCAAGGAGATTGCACAGAAGGAGGACTAGTTTCCTGCTTGGCTTTTTCCTTCCATACCTTTATCAGCTCAATGAAATCGTCGAACCTTATCACGACGAACGGGTTCGTCCTCGAGTAATTGAAAACAAGGAAACTTATGTCGCCGTTTTCCAGCTCGACTATCTCTTTCTCCGGGAATGAGACGTATTTCTTCGCCTTCGTCGTCTTGGCCTTGCCCTTGAAGCGCTCCTCGACGATTATGTCGCAGTTGGGTACGTCAGAAACTGGTTGCTGGCCGAAGGCCGGCTGCCTGCCAGAGAGGACTATGCGCCTGCTGTTTATGCCGTGCTTCGCAAGCTTGTCGACGACATGATATTCGAATCTCCTGCCGCGTGCGTAGCTTTTGACCATGTTCTTTCCTGAGAATAATTGCACGTGAAAATTAATAAATGCCTGAAAAATTTGCGGCGTCAGCCGCAAAAAATACCGTAGCTCATAATTTGCAGCCGGTGAGTTCGCTGAGCTCTTCCAGAGAGACTTTGCCCTCGTATTTGCCGCCGTTTATGATCCACGTCGGGAATTTGGTCACGTCGCTCCTGTCGCAGTTACCTTCGCATAAAACGGTCTTTATCGCATCGAAGTTTTCCCCGAAAAGCGCTTTCTGCTCTTCGCATTCCGGGCAGCTGTCTGACAAATAAAGCGTTGCGCCGCTCTCATACACACAGGTTGCGAACGCTTCCATCCTTTCCTCGGACGCTGGTGCGGCGACGGCGTAGCCCGTGGTTTGCGCGGGGCCCATGGAGTAGAATATTACCGCCAAGAGAACAAGCATCATGCCTCCGCTTGCTATCATCATGTCCATGCCATTCTTCATGTTGACAATGTGCATTGTATCACCATTTATTACTACTATTAAGTGTTAAATTTTGACTTTATAAAGCTTTCTTTGGGGCGTTCAGGACCCGTTTTTGCACGTTGCCGCATCGCGCCCGCTGAATGGGCTTATCTCACGCAAGCGCCTGACCATTTCCTTCGACGACGCCACGACGTGGCGCATCTCCTGCATGGTGTTGAACTTGGAAAGCGTGAGCCGCAGCGAGCCGTGCGCGTCCTCGTGCGCGAGCCCCAGCGCGAGTATCACGTGGCTCGGCTGGAGGTTCGATGAGAAGCATGCCGATCCCGTCGTCGCGACTATACCCTCGCCGTCTAGATGCATGAGCAGGCTCTCGCCCTCTATGAACCTGAACGAAACATTAACGTTGCTGCAGAGGCGATTGCGCCTCGCGCCGTTAAGCCGCGTGTCGGGGATTTTGAGCAGCTCTTTTATCAGGTAATCCCTCATCTTCCTCATCTGCTCGTTATGCTTTTCGTTCGCGAGCGCGACCGCTTTCGCGAACCCCATTATGCCCGGCACGTTTGGGACGCCTGACGGGCGAATATCATCCGCGGCTTCGCCGCCTTCGAACAGCCGCTGGAGGCGAACGCCGTTCCTCACATACAATGCTCCCACGCCTTTCGGTCCATGTATTTTATCTGAAGAAACCGAAAGCAAATCGATGTTCATCTTCTTTACGTCTATCGCCGCCTTTGTGAAAGATTGCGTCGCGTCAACGTAAAAAATCACGCCGCGTCGCCTGCATAACTCGCCTATGCGCG
>Ga0315295_10006422_pt1 | contig 10046 bp, 9 predicted proteins | sample YL17G14_0_MG_FD_204453 | JGI IMG/M metagenome (GOLD analysis project Ga0315295, IMG submission 204453) | Sediment microbial communities from Yellowstone Lake, YNP, Wyoming, USA - YL17G14_0 | ecosystem: Environmental > Aquatic > Freshwater > Lake > Sediment | place: USA: Wyoming | collected... | reverse complement strand
GGCGCTGAGAATGATGGCCTTCCCCTCCTGGTCGGCTTCCTGATAGGTCTTCTTGAACCCATTTAGAAGGTCGATGATGGCCGAGCCTTCCTCTCTGTATTTCGTGTTATAGCAGCCCAGTTTTTCAATCTCGGCCTGAATGCCGCGCAAGTCCTGCTGAATCGCGGCCTTTTTCTCCAGGTATTGCTCTTTGGTAAGGGTGCCATCAAGCCTATCGTCATAGAGTGTGTTCAAGTGATTCGTCTTCCGGGTTTCTTCCATCCGTAAACGCTGAAGTTCCTTCTTATCACTCGCCTGTTGGTCGGCATGCGACCTCTTCAGTTCCTCTCGGATTTATTCGGCGATATTGCGGTCGATGTAGAGTTTGCCGATGTTCTCCAGGAACATCTTGTCAATCTCTTCTTCCCTGTAAATGGGCTGAGGGCAGTTCCTATTCTTGGACTTGGTGCATTTGTAATAGACGTAGTGGCCGGACTTGTGGGCGCCTGACTTCTCTTCCGCCGTGATTCCCGATCTATATAGGCCACAGCGAAGATATCGCTTGAAAATGAAATTCTTCTTCGATTTAGGCCTGGCGTAACTTTGGTTTTCCTTGAGCCGGGCTTGGACCCGATTGAACAGGTCAACAGATATCAAAGGCTCATGAGTGCCTTTGAAAATCTGCTTATCCCATCTGATCGAACCGTAATAAAACGGGTTGTGGAGGATGACCTCAAGGCCGTAGATGCTCATAGGCGTGGTCTTCTGACGGAGGCCGCGCCGATTAAGTTCGTCTCTGAGTGTGGCGAGCGAATATCCGTCTTGAGCGTAAAGGTCGAAGGCTAATTGTATCAGCGGGGCCTTTACGGGATCGACAACGACGGTCCGCTTCTGGCCCGTGGCGTCAACGGCGTTTCGATATCCAACCGGGGCCTTTGACGGGAATGTCCCGCCCCTGGCCTTCTCAAGCATTTCCATTTTGGCGTTGGCAGCCCGGCGCATATTATCGAAATAGGCGATATTTCCGAACATGAGAAAGGTGAACTTTTCCATGGGGTCGGAATTCTTGCTGACGACCTTGTTTTGATCCACAATGAAAACGTTGAGGCCATTCTTCTGAATGAGGTTGTGGATCGTATTCAAGTCCTCGGGATTCCGCGTTATCCGGTCGATGGCATAGGCAATCAGGTATTCGGGCCCATATTCATTGATGAAGTTGATGAGGTCTCGGAACTGCTTCCTCGTTTCCGATGTCTTAGCCGATTCTGAGACGTTGAATTCCTTGACGATATCGATGGATTTTCTCGCAGCGGCTTCCCTCAGAGCCCGGAGTTGGGCGTCAGGGCTATACCCGGATGACTGGTCAGTCGATGAGACTCTAATCCAAAGAAAACCCTTCATTTCTTCTTTTTGGCTTTCTTGAGGGCTTTCACCAGATTGGCCAGGTTACCGAGAGGGGCCGGCTCAGTCAGCTGACCTTCAAGGTCTTTTTTGGACTCCTGAATAATCTGCTTCCTATCCTTTTCAACGTCCGGGGCTTTGACGTTGGCCGTCGATTTTTTCACGAGGTTATTTTACAGCGTTTTGTTTTTGGCGCACACTACTTTTTTAGGGGGAAGGCCCGAGGGCTGAAGGCGTTTATTGACGCCACAGAAGTTGGCCCAGAAAAATGAAACAGATGAAACACCTTTTTTTGTTCTACGTTTTGCTTTTTTGATTAAAAAACAGCCTAGGTGACTTGCTTTAGGTATCGGATACGAACTTAAACGAGTTAATCGTAGACTTAACTATTTCATTCTACAAACTACCAATTCCCTAAAACCATCCAGGTTTTCACGAAAATGATAAATGCGCTCTCCTTTGAACATAGTGAAGAGAGGTCCGCGAGATCTGCCATATGTTCCGTAATTGCCGATGCTCAACCGGCCAATGAAGATGCCTTCTTTATTAAATACATCATGCCAATATTGGCCAGTTATAGCGGATTCTTCATAAGTCATGATAAATAACCGGCCATCCTCATCGGTAAATCCAGTCTGAAACGGAGGTAAATTATCTGGATAGATAACTCTATTCAATATTTCAGGCGGGAATTTTGAATATTTTTCAATGAGCGCATCTTTGAATTTTCCAGAAACACGAATTGAAATGAAATCTTTGCGGATTATCCTTTTCAATTTTCCGCTTTTGTCAAAACACTCGATTTCATATCCTTTATCACTATCACCAAAAAATACGTAACTTGATGAGACGCACACGAAACCTGTAGGATTCATTGCCAAAAAATCTTTTTCTGCATTAGGTTTGTAGTATTTCCCTCGACCAACCTCGCTAATTATATTAAATCCTGAATCATAAATATTGTAGACAATACTATTAAATGCTTCTGAAGGATTCGAGATCTGAGTGCCGGCAAAGTAATTTCCGTTTTTTAGTGGAAGAACCGTGACCAGTCTCTTCGATAAAATATGCTGCTTGAGGAAAGTGCCATTCGTGTCAAAGAATACTAATTTTGCCTGCAGGGGATCTGAGACCATTAATTCATCATTCGAATCGAAACCAACGCTTGTGGGAAATCTAACTTCACCTGGGCCCTGTCCTGTGCGTCCGAAGGAAGAAATAAAGGCTCCTGTTGAATTGAATTTGAAGACATAGTTTTGGTTTGACGATTGGCTCCAAACAAATATATTCCCTACAGAATCGATATCTATGCCTGCAGGTTCTGCAAGTCCACGATCTATCAGGTCTTTTGAGGATAGATCAATGACGAATTCTTGATCCAGCTCAAAGGTTTTCAGTTTGGCAGGCTGGGGATGGTTTACGATGACCTCGACGCCATTTTCCATCAAATGTTCGACCTGTCTATTTTCTTTATGGCATGCTACGAAAACAATAATGATGGCGACCATCATGAGATAAGCAGATTTAGCCATAGTGTCCGCCTCCCTTCTTCTGACTTAAAGCTTTAGTGACCTACCCAATTTTAATGTACCGCTCCTGCATGAGATTTTCAAGACATTGGTAAGGGCCAGACGTACGTAACATTAGGCCCCTAGTCAGCTAGATCTGCCCGCCCCGTCCCTCATGCTGAGGTGGGCGCAGAAAATGCCCCAGGAGGCGCGGAAGGGGCCAGAGAGAGGCGCTTTCTCCCGACGGTATTAATGACGTTGACAAACACCCGGAAGAACCCTAACATCGGGGAAAGGGGAGGGACGACGATGATCATCGAACTCATAAAAAGAAAAGTGCCGCCCGGCACAACAATCCCAAAGCCACAGTCAAAAAAAGTCTATTTGGTCATAGGTTGGAAAAACAACAGACAAGGGGAAGAGGTCCTTGAATACAGTATTCCGACCAAATCAGGCACAGGGAAGCGGTCAAGGAAAAAAATTCCCTCATCGGTTTTCGAAGCAGCCTATGAGACACTTTGCGGCAAGGGCCAAATTACGAAGGATTGGTTTGCAAACACTTTTCCGAAAGTGGATGCGGCCGGGGGCTGCAACTTCACGACTTTGGGCGGTATTTATGAAATCCTGAAGTTGGTTAAACGGGCAAGTAGGGGTGTTTATCGACGTTCATCTCTATGAGGTTAATATTGTGTGCGAAGAAAACAATCAAACGACAAGGGACATCGCCTTTTTTACTAACGGTTCTTTTTTGCGTGCCGATGATGAACTTCAACAAGCACACGTGCCAATAAAAAATCGCATTGAGATAGTCGATGATATCAGTATGCAGAAACTACCGAAAACCCTATGGAAAAGGATAGCAGACAGCTGCACGCTTGGAGGATTGCAGGATGCTACGCGTCAATTTACTCAACTATATGCGTTCGTGCGGGAATTGCACGGTTGGCCCACTGATTCTGACCGCACTAGATGGGACCACGATGAACGTCTTCAGATATGTATAGGCCTTTCCCGGATCATTTATCCGACGAGTATCTCCTTCAAGTATTCAGGGCGTGTTTTCTATGACGGCGAAGAGATTGTTGATGTAATTCCTGGACCCGTAGGGGGATTCGGGGCAGAAGTATGGTTATCGCCGAATGATCGTAGAAACTGGTTGACTGATGAAGATGCGAGAAATGTTTCTGCCATCGTAACTGCGTATTTTGCATCACAATCTCGACTGTGCACTAGAGTCAAACAGGCCCTTTGGTATCTCGAATATGCTTATCGAACTGAATTTTTAGATGTAAGATGGCCGCTTGTCTGCATGGGACTGGAATCTTTTGTTCATACAGACAAGAAATGGTCAACCGCCCAGTTTGTAAATAGGGTTCCTAAAATAGCTGAACAAGTGGGAATTCGAGATTTCAACGAGGACAACGCCAGCGAAGCATATGATATGCGTTCTAAACTCGCACACGGTCAACTTCTGAGAGACATCGGCGAAAATAATCTAGAACTCTATGAAAAAGTCGAGACCACCCTTCGACTGGCAATAAAGAAAGCGATTCTAGAACCCTCGTTTAATTCGCTATTTTCTCGTGATGACAAAATAAGAGAGATTTATCCGATAGTTTAAATGCTTTCTTAATTCGTTTTTCAAAGCAACTCGCCAACACCTCAGGACTTCGGGTTAAATGCCTCGCGAGATATACTGGGGAAGGCGCAGAGAATGTACTACGAGGCGCAGAGGGGGCAGAGTAGATGCGCAAATAAGCCGACTCTTGACAAGTACCCAATAGGGTTTTAGCATCGGGGCATAGCATGGGGCGATCTAAAAGTGTATTTTGATATTGGAGCATTTGCCAATGACGAAAAGCATCAAAGAAAAAATTATTGACGTTTTTACTGCTTCGAAATTAGGAACATTTGCCAAGGTCTTCATCGGGATTACGATTCTCTTGCTCCCGCTTTCATTATTGGAATATTGCGGATTGGGCATCCTAAAATATCATATGAAACTGCTGCCCAAAGAGAGTTTCTATTGGCTATTCAGTTCAATCGCGCAATCCATGGCCGCAATGTTCGGCATAGGGGGATTATTTGCGGCCCATATATATCAACGTGCAGATACAAAAATACGTGCGGCTTTTGATGAAGCAAAAAAGGCATATGGGGTCACTGAGTTTTCCACGCATAGTGACGATGCTTTTTTAAAAGAACTCTCAGAGAGTGTTGATAATCCTAAAGACCCAGTTTGGGACAGTCAGCTTGAATTGGAAGACTGCAAGATTGCAAGGGATAATATTGTCGGTCGCAAGGCATTCAAATCGTTGATCAGCGTTGTTTTCAAAGACGTGACAATTATTATGACTTTAGTGATCGTACTCTCGTTGGTTGCTCTGCCATTCTCCAATGTCCTAGCCGAACTAACCTATGGAAATATCTTCACATTATTCCTAATATTACTGGTGATTATGAGCACCACCCGGATGATAAGATTTGTACTAGGCGCTGTATTGGTCTAACTCTTTTCTCTACAATTGAGAATCCCCCGCCCTCCCGAACGTCTATCCCTGTGAGGCCAACATCCGCTCAGCGTCCCGCGCTTGACTGGGGGAGCGCCCGGAGTTAAATACAGCCCACATTTGACAGCGCGGCAATCCTTTGTATAGGATGATTTCTAAAGTGAGACAACGCTGTTCATGAGGGGGGGGAAACGGATTGAAGAATGCAGATAAGCACTCATACCGCTCTGAAGATACTTTCACTCAAAAATTCTGTTCTTTGCTCAAATGTTCCACCAGCCCTTGGGGGAAAGTTAATGTTTTAAGAGAATTTAATTATGTCAGAGGGCGAACGGATGTTATTGCTATCGATGAAAACGAGAACGTATTCGCTTTTGAACTTAAATTGACGAAATGGAGCGAAGCAGTTCACCAAGCGTATCGGAACACATGTTTCGCCCATAGCTCATATGTGATTCTTCCTGACACCACTGCTGGGCTTGCCTGTAAATATGTAAACGAGTTTAGAACTAGGTCAGTAGGCCTTTGTTCTATCAGGAATGGGAGTATTCACGTAATCCTGCCAGCCGCTCATCAGGATCCTATTCAACCGTGGCTAACGGGCATTGCGGTCGCCAAGAGCCGAGATCAGGGAGCATGAGTCCAGCATCTGTGCCTGATGAGGTTGCTCGAAATATATGTTTGTCGGAGGGGTGGGCTCTTTTAGGATCGATTGGAGGGGGATCATTCAAGAGAGTTTTTCGTGTGCAAAAAGCTGAACGGGAAATATTTGCACTCAAAATAGTCGCAGAGGCATCTCCCCGGACTTCCCGCGAAGTAACGGCGCTTCGTCGTTGTAATCATACTAATATTGCCCGGCTATTTAGTGTTGGAAGACACAACCACCAAGGGACATCTTACGATTACACTCTGGAGGAATTTCTTGCAGGCGGTACCCTGACAAGTCGTCTTGACGGGAATGGGCTTTTAAATGATGAACAGGTATTGAACCTCGGTGAAAGTATTATTGGAGCGATCATTCACCTAGCAGATCTGGAGCTTGTTCATCGGGATATAAAGCCTGACAATATTATGTTTAAAGAAGACGCTGTTACGCCAGTTTTGGTCGATTTCGGATTGGTGAGGGATTTGGCAGATGTCTCTCTAACTCAAACTTGGGCACCTCGTGGACCGGGAACGCCATACTTCTCGGCACCTGAACAGCTTAATAATCAGAAGCACCTAATTGACTGGCGTACCGACCAATTTTCGCTTGGAGTTGTGCTCTGTTTCGCTCGATTTGGATTCCACCCTTTCAGGAATGATACTGAACCTGAATTCTCGCGCTCCGTTGTCGAGCGAGTGGCGGCCCGTGGCAGTAGAAACGGCAGGATTCTGGGACTCATAAGAACTTCTGGTCTAATTTGTATCGACCAAATGACTCGGACTTGGCCTGTCGAACGATTCCTCACCAAAGAACAACTTATAAGAGCTTGGCGCGCTCAAAGGAACTAAAATGTCTGTATATCATCAGATGGGACATGATTCTGAGAACCTCCTTTCCGATAACAATCTGAGTTTGTACAAAGGCGCCGTTATGAGTCCCGTGAATACTGATGAAGAAACGATGAGGGCCTGTATTGCCATTCACGGTTCTGATAGTTTCGAGATGATATTTGATCCTCAGCTTTACTTTCCATCTGCAGAAAGGGGGTCTTTACCAGAATGGTCGTATTTCCCGTCTGATGTGGATACAGCAGAGCAGACATCAATCAGGTGGTGGAGAAACATCGTGATCAAGCTTTCTAGTGCCGCTAGAAGGCTTCATCCTCACGCGGTTTGCTCTCCTGCTGTCGTTCCTCGAGTATATTCGAATGAGTATTATGCGTTAAATCAACAAGTCTCGTATTTACTTAAAGAACGTTTGGCAAGACATGGAATTGAAGTCCTTCAAACGCTGATTGTAAGTCTTTCCGATTTATCAGAGGAGAGAAGACCTGCGGAAATCGCCTCCATAACTACATCAAGCGAGGTTAATAGAGTCTATTTGGTGCTTATTGGAGACCTCGCTCCCCGACGCGAACTGCAAGACCCAAATTGCATTAAGGGGGCAATGAAATTAATACGATACCTTTCAGGGGCGGGAATTCGCATGCTAGTTGGGTTTTCTTCGAGCGATCAACTCTTATGGAAATTCGCTGGAGCACGAGATTGTGCAACAGGCAAGTTTTTTAATTTGAGACGTTTTACACCTTCGAGGTTTATTGAACCTTCTGAGGGAAGAGGTCAAGTTCCATATTGGTTCGAAGAATCACTAATGGCCTACATCCGAGAGTCAGACCTAGAACGCATCAAAGAACGAGACTTTCTTTCAAATGCAAGCCGTTCAAATCCATTTTCTGCCCAGATTCTGGAACAAATGAATACGGCCCCTGGTAGGCCTTGGTTAGGATTAAGTTGGCGCCAATATCTTTACTGGTTTGCCGACTTTGAGCTTCGCTTCTCGCGAGGCGAAATCGAAGCCGATTCTTTATTGCAGGAAGCAGAAGACCGATGGGGCCGACTAGAGGAGTACCGCATTTTATTTGAAGAGCGCCGGAATGATGGAAATTGGCTTCGGCAATGGAGGAGGTCTTTAGTTGAGGCCTTTGCTTAATGCGCCTGAAACTAATCTCTCTCACAGAATATCCCCGAAAATCCCCTCCATCTTCTTCCCCGTATCCAAAAACCTGACCTGCTCGAAGTAGCGTTCAGACGAACTTACCCGCTTGTGCCTGAGCCACGTCTTGATGCGGATCGGCGAAGCGCCCCTGGCCGCCATCATGATCGCCATCGCATGACGCAGGGAATGTACGGAAAAATCCTTCGGCAGCCCGGCCCGCCCGGCGACTTCCTTGAAAAGGGCCTTTAGCCGGTCGGTCGATATGGGCCGCCCTGGCAGGCGGCCGGGGAATATCCATTCCCCCTTGTCCTTTTTTTTCAGCCAGGCCTCCAACTTCCGCCATATGCCGGCCGGAATGTCCTCCGTCCGCGTGAGCCCGCCCTTGGCTGCCGCAACCCGCAGCTACCGGCCCCTGAGGTCGAGATCTCCCATTTTCAATCGGGCCAGTTCGCAAATGAAGTTTTCGCCGGGGGGAAGTCTACAGGCTTAGGCCTTCTCGGCTCCCGCTTCAGCTTTTTTCATGCTTCGACAGCAGCACGTCTGGTAAAAAAGGCTCATAATAGCCAAGATCGCAGCTGCGGCGACGATCACCCACTTGGCCCACATTGCCGGCCACCAAAATATGGCCAAAACAACTACGGCCATAGCCAACAAGAACCGGCAGAAACAGAGTTTCATGATTTTCCCTCCTTCCTCTTTTGAGGCGCACCAATTTTACAAAAATAATAACTTTATGGCAATGTCAAATATAATCGTGGGCAAGATCGTGGGCCTAACACGGGACCTCATCCCCTGAGAATGGTCTCCTCGCTGGCAGGCGAACCGGATGAGGCCGAAGGGCGGCTAGAAGCTTTATCTCGCCACTAGCCAAAAACTAGCCAACAAGGTAAAATCGGAAGCGCAAACGATTGAAATAAAAACGTTTAAAAACTTATCTAATTGAGAGGTCGTCATGTTCAAGGTTAACGAGTATTTCGACGGAAAGGTGAAGTCGCTCGCTCTCAAAACGGCGAATGGCCCGGCGACGGTCGGCGTCATGGCCGCGGGCGATTACGAGTTCGGCACGTCCACCGTGGAGATCATGACCGTCGTCAGCGGCACGCTCACGGTCAAGCTGCCCGGGAGCGAAGTCTGGAAGGACTACAAAGCCGGGGCGAGCTTCACGGTCGAGGCCGAGAAGAAATTCCAGCTCAAGGTCGCTGCCGATGCGGCCTACCTCTGTCTTTACCGGTAATCGGCCGGCTGGAGGAGTTGAGGATCCCGGAAACTGAGATCCTCCTGTTTTAGGCTTCATCCGTCCGGCGCGTTATGGTAAGAAGAGCGCGTTGTTTCTTAGAGCGATTTTCGCGTCCAATCTCCGTCGACGAAGCGCCACATCGTGCCCGTTGGATTCCCATCCCGGAGCTCAGGGGGCAGGCGGTCGGCCCGGACATGATCGTAGCACCTAAGGGCCGCGAACCTGGATATGGCCCCTGGGAATCCGACCGCGGTGAACCCCGGGTGGCCGGTGGCCGGGTAGGGGCCGCCGTGGTTCATGGCCGGCGAGACGGCGACTCCGGTGGGCATCTTGTCGTTTAATAGGCGGCCGACCTTGGTGCGCAGGATCGGTTCGAGCGCATCGTACTCCCGATCGTCTCTCCCGTCGCGATGGCTGTAAACTGCCCCGGTGAGGTGGCCCTCCAGTCGCGATGCGATTTCCTTCATCTCAGCCATGTCTTTGGCCAGGACCATCAACGACAAGGTGCCGAAGGATTCGACCTGGAAGGCCGCGGGATGCCGCAGGAATCCGGTACCCGAAAGGCTGAAGAGGGTGGGCGAAAACCTGAATCCGGGCCCCGAAGGTTCACGCCTCCCGGCGATGCGTTCGGCTCCGTCCCGAGCCAAGCGGGCCGATGCTTCCCGGAGCCCCTCGAGGACTTTCGGGCCAAGGAGGATCACCGGTTCCGACCCTTCAAACGCATTCTTCACGCTGTCAACGAAGGCCCGGCCGGCGGGATCATCGAGGAG
>Ga0315295_10006421_pt1 | contig 10046 bp, 10 predicted proteins | sample YL17G14_0_MG_FD_204453 | JGI IMG/M metagenome (GOLD analysis project Ga0315295, IMG submission 204453) | Sediment microbial communities from Yellowstone Lake, YNP, Wyoming, USA - YL17G14_0 | ecosystem: Environmental > Aquatic > Freshwater > Lake > Sediment | place: USA: Wyoming | collected... | reverse complement strand
GCGCGTGCAGGAGAACATCGCCCGCCTCGGACTCAAGAGCGTGACCATGGTCCCGTATGCACAGATCGAACGAGCGCCGGCGGCGTCCTTCGATGCCGTTCTGCTCGATGTCCCATGCTCGAATACCGGCGTTCTGGCCAGACGAGTGGAGGCCCGATTCCGAATCCAGCCGCAGGGGATACAAGACTTGGCCGCCACACAGAGGGACCTCCTTGCGAAGGCGGCGGGTCTCGTCAAAGCCGGCGGCAGAATTTGCTACAGCACGTGCAGCATCCAAAAGACCGAGAATCAGGAAGCTGTCCGTGACTTCCTGGCCCGCCATGAGCAGTTCCAGTTGGCGCAGGAAGAGCTCCTGCTGCCGTCAGCCGAATCACCTGATCATGACGGGGCCTACGTTGCTTTACTGCTGAAGGAATAGGCTGGCATGGACAACCAGACACCCCTTGCGGACAGATGTGACGTGGAAATAGACAAGATGGCGCGACCGGGACCCGGCCGTCCCACCGACCCTCATTATCAGTATTGATACGCGGGGTTCTGGCCCGGCGCGGGCGGCGCGGCAATGCACACGTTATCCACAAAAGGCACTTGCGCCGTGCAAAACTTGTGAACAACAAATTTTTTTTATGCGCAAAGCCAGTGTCCGCAAGTCCCTCCATCCAGTGGAAAAGAAAGCCGTCAGAACGCTGTTGATTTGCTCAAGTTTCGCTGAATAATAGCGGCATGAACGATGAGTTGTCTGCCGGGACATTTGTCCCCGCGTTGTAGCGCAGCGACATACGGATATGAGTGGCATTACCTTGGGAGATGGCGATGCAGGGCGTAATCACGGATGAAGGTTCTCGCACAGCAGGGTGCGATACGGCAGCCATCACCGAGGCTCTGGCGCAGCGGATTGGTCCGCAGAAGTACAAGATTTGGTTCCAGAACTGTGCCCGCTTTACGCTGGGAGAGGGCTACCTCAGGATTGGGGTGGCCAATCCCTTCCTGGCCACGTGGCTGGAGGGACATTTCCTGCGGGACATTAAGTCGGCGGCACAGTCGGTCATGGGACGTCTGCCGGAGATTTCGTTCACGATCGATGCGGAATTGTCCGGAGAGCACCGGCGTTCGCTCGCCGATGCGCAGGTTAAAGGAACAGCGATGGCGAAAATGCGGGAGGGCTCCTGCGGTACGGCCGAGGGTGTCTCGTCCGGTCCGGGCGAAGGCCTGCGACTGGCTCTGGACACTTTTGTCGTGGGACCGTCGAACGAGCTGGCGTACAACGCCGCCCGAGCGGTCGTGCGCGAGCAGCAGAGCCCGTTTAACCCGCTGTTCATCCACGGCGGATACGGGGTCGGCAAGACCCATCTGCTGCAGGGCATCTGCAACGGCGTGGCCCAGGCCCGCCCGCAGACCCGATGGCTCTATCTGTCCGCCGAGGATTTCGCCAACGAATTTGTGCTGGCCTTGAAGACGAAAAAATTGGAGGTTTTTCGACGCCGCATGAGGCAAACGGACTTGCTGGCGATTGACGACGTACACTTCTTGGCCAGCAAACCATCAACCCAGGAGGAATTCCTGCACACGTTCAATACGATCAGTCTGGCCGGCAAGCAGGTCGTCCTGGTTTCAGATGCCCATCCCAAAATGATTGGGCAGTTGTCGGAGAAGCTTGTCAACCGATTCGTGTCGGGGATGGTCGTCAAGATCGAGGCCCCCGACTTCCACACGCGGTGCGAGATCTGCCGGCAGTTCGCGGGCCGCATGATGCGCGCCACGCTCGGCAACGAGGAGCACAAGCGCGCGGGCGAGATGCCCGAAAGCGTCATCCGATACGTCGCCGAGCGTGTGCGGACCAACGTCCGCGAGCTGGAAGGCGCGCTGTTGAAGCTGATCGCGTACTGCGCCTTGCAGAATGAGAAGCTGTCGCTGGTCATGGCGGAGGCGGTCTTGGCCGAGCACATCGAGCGGTGCGATCCGATTGTCCATGTTACGGACATCGAAGCCGCCGTGGGCACCTTTTTCGGCGTGACGCCCGCCAGCCTGCACTCCGCCCGCAAGGGCCGGACCGTCTCGCTCGCACGGCATTTCAGCATGTACCTGACCCGCAAGCATACCAACATGTCGTCTTCGGAGGTCGGCCGGCACATGGGCAACAAGAACCACGCCACCGTGCTCGTCGCCTGCAAGAAGGTCGAGGAGATACTCGCACGCGATGCCGAGGTGAACTGGGAGGGCTCGAACGGCAACAAGGTCGCCAAGGCCCGCACGATCCTGGCCCAGCTTGAGGATGGGATCACTCGCTGAACCGCCCGCTTTCGTGTACAATCGGGTACGTGGCAGCACGTGCTGCCGGATGTTGTACGTGCTCGGTGAATTCTCTTGGGGATGTCGTGCATGGCCGATCAGAGTAACAATACCTGGGCCGCGAAGTTCAGGAGGACGTTGACCTCGATGCTGCCGGTTTCGCAAGACCGGCGCGGCCAGTGCGTCCATTGCGGCGGCTGCTGCAAGCTGCCGAACGTCTGCCCGTTTCTCAAGGTCAACGGCGAAGGCAAAGGCTATTGCGGCATCTATCTCCTGCGCCCCCTCAACTGCCGCAAGTATCCTCGCACCGCCTCCGAGCACATCACCACCGATACCTGCGGGTTTCACTTCGACGACCGGTAGTTCCCGGCGTCTTCGACAACCGCGCTCCCGTGATAGATTATCCTCGCAGGGGAAACACAGGCAGCGACGAGCATTCGGTGCTGATGATTATGACAAAACGAGGTGTGGCCAAACCGAAGAGAAGGTACCGCTTCTTCCTGAATCCCTACAAGGACGCCGCCTTTACCCGGTGCCCGAGGTGCGAAAACAAGACGAACCTGCGCAAATTCCCGCTCGTGATCCACATCGAGCCTCAGCAGCTTTTCGCCCTGAACAAGACGTGCCGGTATTGCACCCGGTGCGAGTTGATCATTGCCCGGAAATCCGAGGTGGAAGCCTTGATGACCGCCGCCTTTGAGACAGCCAGGCCGGAGATCGTAGGGAACAAGTACTTCGTGTTTGGGGTCCTCGAAAGGAAGGACTGGCAGCAAGCCAAACAAGGCACGCTGTTGGAAAGCGAGACCGTGGAACGCGTGGTCGTCTTCAAAGACGTCCTGAGCTTCGAGCTGGTTGGTGGCGGCTGGCATTTTGACCCTCATGCCCGGCGCGCCAAACGATAACGGCACCCTGGGAAATCCTCACAAATGTTGGTCGGTCTGCCACAAAATCTGGTCACACACAAATTTTCCCCGAGGCCGGTGATTTCTCTACAGGGGTGGCGGGTTTCGATTAGAATGGGCGGGATTTTTCGTCATCGGAGAAGGCCTTAGTTATGGGTAAGTATTTGGAGCAAATCGACGGTCCGGCGGACCTGAAGAAGCTTTCGGCCGGCGAGCTGGGCGGACTGGCCGAGGAGATTCGCCAGTTCATTCTCAGCTCCGTCAGCAAGTCCGGCGGGCACCTGGCGAGCAATCTCGGTGCGGTCGAGCTGACACTGGCGCTGCACTACGTTTTCGATTTCAAACAGGACAAGCTGCTGTGGGACGTGGGCCACCAGTGCTATACCCACAAAATCATCACAGGTCGCAAGGCGGGTTTCGAGCGTCTGCGGCATGCGGGCGGCATCAGCGGCTTTCCCAGTCCGGCCGAAAGTGAATACGACCAGTTCACCGTGGGCCACGCGGGCACCTCCATCGCCACCGCGATCGGCCTAGGGCTGGGCGAGCAGTTGAAGGCCAAAAATGCGGAGGCCCAGACCAAACTCTCCCGGCAGGAGCTGGAGAAAATCAAGCAGGCCGCACCGAAAATCGTCGCGGTGGTCGGAGATGCCAGCATCGTGAACGGCGCGTCATTCGAGGCGTTGAACAACCTCGGGCTGGTCAAGAGACAGATGCTCATTGTTCTCAACGACAACAGCATGGCGATTGACGCGACGGTGGGGGCGGTCGCCAAGTACTTCGCGAAGTTCCGGCTGAGCCACACGTACGAGCACCTGCGCTCGACCACGAAGAACATTCTCGAGCACCTGCCCGGCATCGGCCGCAGCGTCGAGGATGCCCTCGAAAAAACCAAAAAGAGCATCCGCATGGTCCTGTCGCCGAGCCAGTTGTTTGAGAGCCTGAATATCCCCTATTTCGGCCCCGTGGATGGTCACGACATCGAGTCGCTCATCCGGCTGTTCCGGGCGCTGAGCCAGGTGGACCACCCGGTCCTGCTGCACGTCTATACGAAGAAAGGCAAGGGTTTCCACCCCGCCGACAAAGGACCGGCCAAGTTCCACTCTACCGGCCCATTCAAAATCAACGGCAACGACACGGTCGAAGCGAGTGCCGAGGACCGCCCGCGGAATTTCACGGACGCCTTCGGCCGGTCCCTGACCGAGCTGGCGCAGCAGGATGAGCGCATCGTCGCCATCACGTCCGCCATGTGCGACGGCACCGGCCTCGTGGAGTTCCGCGAGAAGTTTCCGGATCGATTTTACGACGTGGGCATCGCCGAGAGTGCGGCGGTGGACGTGGCGGCCGGTCTGGCCAAGAGCGGCATGAGGCCTTTCGTCTGCATCTATTCGACCTTTTTGCAGCGCAGCTTCGACCAGATTTGCCAGGAGGTGGCCATCCAGAATCTGCCGGTCGTCTTCTGCGTGGACCGGGCCGGCCTGGTCGGCTCGGACGGGGTGACCCATCACGGGCTCATGGATATCGGGTATCTGCGGATGATGCCCAACATGGTCCTGACGGCGCCCGCGGACGCCGCCGAGATGCGGCAGGCCCTGCCATTTGCTCTCGGGCAGAATCAGCCGGTTGTGATTCGTTACCCCAAGGATTTTGCCCCCGCCGAGGAAGCGGTTCCAGCGGCCTCACAGCAGCCCTTTGAGTTGGGCAAGAGCGTTCTGGTCCGCCGAGGACGCAAATCCACGCTGGCGATCGTCTGCTACGGCAGCATCTTGACGGAGGCGTTGAGAGCCGCACAGATGCTCAGCTCCGAGAAAATCGGTGTGGATGTGATTAATGCGCGGTTCGCCGCTCCGATCGATGAAAAACTCCTGAGTCTCCTGGCCAGGGGCAAGAGCCTCATCACGGTCGAGGACCATTATCTCTCCTGCGGGTTCGGCTCCGCCGTGCTCGAGCTGGCGGCGACCCGCAACCTCAACCATGCGGGCCGGATTCGCGTGCTCGGTGCCCCCCGGTGTTTTATCGGCCATAACTTGCGCAGCGCGCAGCTTATGGAGGTCGGAATTCATGCCGATGAAATAGTCAAAACGGCTAGGGGCATGCTGGCCCGTCAAGGCAGCAGGTTGAAATCGACATGAAAAAGGGTGGCTCGCTACCGAGGCTGGTAATTTTCGGCGATCCCGACAAAGGGCCGGTCGCCGAGACCATGCGGGACTTCGCGCGGTTCCTCAAGCACAAGGCTCATATTATCGCCAATTGCGAGGTCGCCAAGTGCACCACGGAAATGCTCCGCGAGAGCGATTTTGCCGTCGTGCTCGGCGGCGACGGCGGCATCATTGCGGCGGCGCGCTACCTGAGCCAGGCCAACGTCCCGGTGATCGGCGTCAATCTCGGCAAGCTCGGATTCCTGGCGGAATTCAGCGTCAGCGAATTCAAGGAGCGGTACGATGATATTGTGTCCGGCAAGGCGCCGGTCGAGAGGCGGATGATGCTGGGCTGCCGGGTGCGGCAGACCTTGAACGGCAGCCGGGAGCTGTTCTACTCGCAAGCCGTGAACGACGTCTTCGTTACGGCCGGGCCGCCGTTTCACGTGATCGAGCTGAAGATCACGGTGGATGGCCAGGAAGTGGCCCGGTGCGTCGGCGACGGACTGATCGTCTCGACGCCGACCGGCTCGACGGCCTACAACCTGTCGGCCGGCGGACCGATTCTCGCCGGTCCCATGGAGGCCATGGTCATTACGCCCATCTGTCCGCACTCCTTGAGCTTTCGGTCCACCGTCATCAACGCGGCCAGTGTAGTGGAGATCGTCTGCACGCGGATCAACGAGGGCACCACGGTCTCGGCGGACGGCCAGGTCTCGATGGGCCTGTCTCTCGGCGATATTGTCAGCGTGGCGAAGGAACAGAGCAGCTTTCTCGTGGTGAATAACCCCATGCGGACCCGCTGGGACACGCTGGCGGCGAAGTTCGGCTGGGCCCGCCAGCCCCGGTATTCCTCGCCCTGAGGAAGGACAAAGCAGGCCGAAGGAATTCTGAACTCCCCGGCGGGAGCCGGAGTAATAGTCATGAAGGTGCGGCACATGGTATTCTCGAAGGTGTCTTTGAGGCACGGGAAGAGCATCATGAGAGGCGCACAGCATACGCAGCAGAATAAGGTGCAGTCGCGAAAGCAAAGGTGGTGGGGCTTTGCCCTGCCTGCTGCCATCTTATGCCTGTTGGCGCCCGTGCTATCGGCAGGCAGTGCGCCCGGCTACGGTAATCCGGGTATCGGCAATCCGATCGGTCCCGGCACCGTGCCGCCGAGCACCTACGAGAGCCCCCTGGCAAGTACACCCAATCCCATCAACACCACCGGTAACCGGGTCATCACGGGCAACGTGAGCGGCGGAAAATATTTCCGCGGCAGTATCCCCTACGGCTCAACCACGAGCTTCGGCGCACCGCTGGGCTCGACATCGCTTGATTCGTTCCTGCGCTATTCCGCCGTCCCGGACGAGCTGGGCGGGTACTCGAGCGGTTACAGCCCCTTCTATTCGCCGAGCGGAACGGTTACGACCATGCAACCGGGCTATCAGGCCGTCTTTGCACCGGCCAGTCCCAAAGTGGCGACCAGCCTGCCCTCGCTGCCGGTCGAGCGGCCGGCGGATGTGATGGCTCTGGCCGACGTCCCGCAGGTTCAGTTCCCCACGGCCCAGACCAATCCCACGTTCAACAGCAGCATAGGCACCTGGCAGGCTCCGGCGAGCTCCGTCGCGCCGAGGCCGCTCTATTCGCCAGTGCCCAGAATGCCCGACGAGATGCGGCAGGTCGTGCCGGATGAGCCCGCAACTCTGTCGGCGGACCAGCAGCTCCCGCAACAGGGTACCGAGCTTGTGATGTCCGAAGAGTACCGGCGGCAACTGGAGCAGTTGCAGCGCGACATCGAGAAGGTCAGCGCCAATGCCTCCGAGCTGGAGCAAAGCCTCAAGACCGATGACGGCGCGCCGGCCACCGCACTCGAGCAAAAGTCGGCGGAGGCGGTCACATCCTCCAGCCCCGCCGCAGCCCCCAGCGGAACGATAGCGCCGCTGCCGGGATCCCGGAGCCAGCCATCCACACTGAACCTCCCCGACAGAGGTTTGCCACAGATGCCGCAGCCGTCGGACAGATCGGCGAGCCCGGGCCAGTTGCCGAATCAAAACATCGCGCGCCTGCTCAATCCCGTTCCGCTGCCGGGCCAGGAACAAGCTGGCGTCGCTCGGATCGACGGGTCCATGGAGCCGCAGCCGCAGATTGATAATCCGCTGACGAGTCCGCAGCCGTCCTTTTCCCAGCCCGCCGCACCGAGGGATCGAATCGATGCGATCTTCTCGACGCAGGGCCAGCCGGGTGCCGCGAGCGTCAGTCCCGCCCCGGAACTGCCTGTCATGCAGCGGGTGAAAGAGACGGCCCGCGCGTTCGATGCACCGTCTGATTTCCTCCAGCGTCCAGCAAGGAGCGTGGCCGGTGGCGAGACGCTTCCTCCCAACCAGGTCTCGACCCTCATGAAGCCTCTTCGTACGGCCCCCGCAGGTAAAAGCGTGGCCCCGGGCGTCGTTCGAGACAGCGAAAACAAGGCTCAGACGGAGTCCTCTCAGCCGCTCCCGGGCGACCGAACCCTTCAGAAATACGGGACCGGGAAGCTCGGGTCCTTTTCGCAGGAGAAGTTCGACCACTACCTGAGGGCGGCCGAGCAGTATCTGAGGCAGGGCCGGTACTACCGTGCCACCGATTCCTTCACGCTGGCCGCCGCATACAAGCCGGATGATGCCCGGCCTTACCTCGGTCGGAGCCACGCCCTGTTTGCGGCCGGCGAGTACCTCAGCAGCGCCGTCGTTCTGGCAAGGGCCATCGACCTCGACCCCCGCTCCACGCTCGGCAGATCGGACCTGGTCAACACTGTCGGCGGACCCGATGTCTTCGCGAGCCGGGTCACAGACCTCGAACAATGCGCCAAGACCGCCAATGCCCCCCAGTTGCAGTTCCTGCTCGCTTACGTCTACTTCCAGATGGGCCGGCCCGCCGAGGCCAAAGCCGCGATCGCCGCCGCGGAAAAACGCCTGCCCGCGTCGCCCGCCATCGACCTGCTGAAGCTCGCCGTCGGCCGCTGAGGCAGTTCTCACACGGGCAAGTCGTGCTGGGCGCACCCTATGTCTAATCGAGTACGCCGAGCGCCCCAAGTGCAAGCACAACGGCCCAGTACAAAGGCCCCACTATAGTCCCGATCATCCCGCAGATCCTGCCCGCCGTGATCAGACCACGACTTTCTGGAGCCACTGATCCCTCTTTGATCCTGCGCAACTCCCGGTTTGCCATTATCCAAGCAGCGATGCCAAAGACGGGAAAGACGACGATTCCCATTATGCCGAGCGCGAGAATGAGCCCGGGCCGACGGGCATGGGTCAGCCATTCTGTGGGTATCAGGCGACCCGCAAATCGTCTTCGCGCCACCAAGGCGCCCGCTGCAGACAGCGTGGCAACCACGGAGCCGCCAACCGTGAGGGAAATACCCATGCCGGTCTCTCTCGCGATATCACTGGAATAGAGGACTTGTTCCCAGAAGACACGCCCACGATAGGGTGGCGCGTTGCTGGCTTTGTACCAGATAACGGCACCTTTTATTGCGACGAGCGCGCTCCCTACAGCCAGCAGTATGAGAAGTCCCACAACGAGGCGCAGCATGTAAGGTTTCATAGCGGTCGCCCTTCACATGTTTTGAAGACCATATGTGCTGATCACGGCGTCGAATTATCCGGCATTACCGAAGGGAAGCGTAGTGCACTCTTTCCGGAAAGATCGACGCGTTGGCCTGCAAGGTAGCGGACTCGCCGCGCGCCGTCAAGCCCGCGCTCCACAGTTTTTTCCGCAGGTACGCCGGGGGACAAGGCGGGCATCGCACGCAAGTGCAAAGCTTGGCGGCGTACGTAGCCGCGGGTGCGTGGCTTAGGCCTTTCGGAAAACGGCGACGACGTTGGTGACTTCGACGACGAAGAGGCGGTTGTCTCCTTCGAAATCGACCGGCACAGCGCCCTTGGGATTGAAGAGGACCTTATCATACTTGCGGAGCGGGATCTCGTGCGCGCTCTCGATCTCCGTCGAGACGGCCACGATGCGCCCGGTGATGGTGGGGATTTCCACGGTGTCCGGCAGTTGGATGCCCCCTTTGGTTTGCTTCTTGTCCTCGTCCTTGCGAATCAGGACTCGCTTGCCTATGGGCTCGACTGTCTCAAACTGCTTGGTCTCAACCTTTTCCTGATTATCCATCTTTCCTACTTTCGCATATCAAAGAAGCCGCATGTTCCGGGCCATTATAACGCGATGGTGATGTTTGGAAAGTGAAAAAGGAACTCGGGCATCTCATTCCCGGCCGTGTCGTTCCTCGACCTCGCGGGCGAAATGCCGGTAGAGCAGGTACGTAATAAGGATGGACCCGCCGGCCATCACGGCGGGCACCAGAAGGCCCCAAAAGTAACCGAATTGGCCCGCATGTTGCGCCAGCATCGTCATTCTCCTTTGTCCCCGTGCCCGCGATTTTCCCGCGTGTGGGGACCGCGCTTTTTGTAGTTGTAGTAGGCCAGCAGCAATCCGAGGAAGCTGACACAGTAGGCCATGACCATGCCAATGATCTTGCCGCCGGTCTCGGGGTCGATTTTCATCGCTACTGCTCCCAACGTGTCGTTCGGTCCACGTGCTTGAGGTACTCGTCCTGCCGCTGGGCGAAGGCCTTTGACATGGCCCGCAGCTTGGGATCGATGACGAGGTACATCAGGACCACGCAGATGATCCCCGTCGCTAAGGCGACGAAGCCCCACGTCTGCGCCAGCAGAGCACCGGCCGTCCCGAG
>Ga0315295_10006420_pt1 | contig 10046 bp, 8 predicted proteins | sample YL17G14_0_MG_FD_204453 | JGI IMG/M metagenome (GOLD analysis project Ga0315295, IMG submission 204453) | Sediment microbial communities from Yellowstone Lake, YNP, Wyoming, USA - YL17G14_0 | ecosystem: Environmental > Aquatic > Freshwater > Lake > Sediment | place: USA: Wyoming | collected... | reverse complement strand
TGGTCAGGCACTTACGAGGATCAAAACCCAAATAGGCCCACATATAGGGCTTACTTGAACGAATAGGATACCCCTATTCTAAAATTGATTGGTCAGGCGAGGAGAGTGTAACGTATATTTGTTCATGGTACAATATGGCAGACTTAGGGGAATGTCAAACGTGTGTTTTTTGGGGATTCGTTCCGGGCGGTTCGGCGGAACGGCAGCATATAACAATCCTGGGGCGTCAAATATGAAGCGACAAGAAGTCATAGTTCCAGCGGTGATTGTACTTACACTTGTTCTGAGTCAGTGCGCCTCGGCTTCGGCGCAGCCCGCCGATGTGAACGATCCGTTTACGCTCAAAGAGTACCTCACCTCGGCGGCTCTGAACAATCCCGGTCTCAAGGCGGTGTTCGAGCAGTGGAAGGTGGCGGTTGAGCAGGTTCCGCAGGTCGGCGCTCTGCCCGACCCGGAATTCACATACGGCTACGTGATTGAAGAAGTGGAAGGTATGTCTGGTCCTCGACCGCAGAAGCTCCAGTTGATGCAGATGTTTCCGTGGTTCGGAACCATTGAAGCACGGACCGACGCCGCCGCCTCGGCTGCAAAGGCGGCGAAAAAGCGATACGAGGCGGCAAAGCTGCAGTTGTTCTTCGAGGTCAAGGAGGCGTTTTTTGAGTACGTCTATCTGGCCAGGGCGGTCGAAATAGCAAGGGAGAATCTCGAGCTGGCCAAGCATTTTGAGGAAGTCGCGCGGGCGAAATACACAACTTCCGCGGCAACACACCCGGATATCATACTCGCCCAGATTGAGCTGGCAAAGATGGAAAATGAGCTCAAGACCATCGAGCAATTGAGAACTCCGATTTCGGCTCGGCTGACTGCAATCCTCAACCGCAAAGACACCGGATTGCTGCCCTGGCCGCAAAAAGGGGACCTGCGGGTAGTAACACTCGACCGCCAGAAGCTTACCGAGGCGCTCAGGTCCAACAACCCTGAGCTTCAGGCGTTCGACTTTGACCTGGAAGGCGCTATGAGCAGAATTGAACTCGCTAAAAAGAGGTTTTATCCTGACGTGAGCGTGGGGGCCGAATGGCTGACAAACGCGGGCATGATGGATGCAGGGCTCAAAGACAGCCAAAGGGATGAAGTGATGCTGATGTTCGGCCTGAACCTGCCTATCTGGCGCAAGAGTTACAAGGCCGGAGAGCTGGAGGCCCGAGCAGATCGCAGCAAGATGTTGCAGGAGAAGAAGGAGACCGAAAACACTCTGGTTGCCCGTATTGCCCAGGCGTTGTACGATTTCGAGAACAGTGACAGGACACTGAAATTGTATCGAGATGTTCTGGTGTCGAAGGCTCAGGAGTTGCTGGGCGCGTCCGAGACGGCGTATAAAGCCGGCACAATCGATTTTCTCAGCCTGATCGACGCACAGCAAAAACTGCTTGAGTTTCAGTTGCGGTATGAACGAGCCGCTACGGATAATCAACAGAAATTGGCCGAGCTGGAAATGCTCGTCGGCAGTGACTTGTGAAAGAATAGGATGAGGTGACTCCCATGGAGCTCCGGATTGTCAGACTTTCAACGATGATGGCCACGATGCTGGCTCTTCTGACGGGGGTGCTCTTTCTGCCGAATGTGGCTCTGGCAGACGAGTCCGGCAGTGGCGGATACGAATTCGGCTTCTCGCTGTTTTCATTCATTAAGCTGCTGGGGGGATGTGCTTTGGGATCGGCTTTAGCGACGTTTGGCACAGGCCTGTTCCGCAGAAAACTGGGAAGGCGGTTTCTGAAAGCTCACAAGGTCTTCGCCTGGCTCACCGTCGGATTCGCCCTGTGCCACGGCATCCTGGTATTGGCGCTGTTTTAGGCGGCGGGATTTGGACGGCGCAGTGTAGGTTGTTAAGGCAAAATTTTTTTAGAACACGTTCCTACTAAAGCGGTATGAAATTAGAAGATTTTAGGGTGTTAGCATGAAAAACTCGACGCTCAAAACATGGCTTGGCTGGAAAAGCGCCAAGATCATACTGATTGTTCTGGCGGCCTTTATTGTTGGTTACGTGGCGAAGGGCTTCCGAGGGCCGACCGAACCAGTCACGGCACACACGCAAACCTCTGAATCGAGCGATGCTAAGCAGCAATGGTGGACGTGCTCGATGCACCCGCAGATTCGCCAGCCCAAGCCGGGCAAGTGCCCCATCTGTTTCATGGACCTGATCCCTGTAGCGTCTTCCGGCGACGATCTCGGCGAGAGGCAGATTTCTTTTTCTCCGGCGGCCATTAAGCTGATGGAGATTGCCATGACCCCGGTTGAGCGGAAATTTGTCACTGCAGAGGTCCGAATGGTCGGGAAAATCGACTATGACGAGACGCAGGTGAAAAACATTACCGCCTGGGTACCCGGGCGAATCGACCGGCTCTATGTGGATTTCACCGGGACCACGGTCAGCAAAGGCGACCACATGGTCGAACTTTACAGTCCCGAGCTGATCAGCGCTCAGGCCGAGTTGCTTCAAGCGGTCAAAGCCGCCGGCAACGTCAAGACGGAGACGTCCGAGCTGGTTACAAGGACCACGCTGGCCACGCTGGATGCGTCCAGAGAAAAACTCCGGCTTCTCGGCCTGACCAACGAGCAGATAGGCAAAATCGAAAGCTCCGGCAAAACCGTCACTCTCATCACGATTTACTCGCCCCTTGGGGGCATCGTTATCCATAAGAACGCTACAGAAGGCGTGTATGTGGAGACCGGAACGCCTATCTATACCGTCGCGGACCTGAGCCGATTGTGGGTTAAGCTCGATGCCTATGAATCTGATTTGTCCTGGATCCGATACGGGCAGAAAGTTGAATTCGCCACAGAGGCTTATCCCGGCGAATCTTTCGAGGGCACCATAAACTTCATCGACCCGGTCCTCAATGACATGACAAGGACCGTCAAGCTCAGGATCAACGTGGATAATAAGGATGGCAAACTCAAGCCTGAGATGTTCGTCAGGGCCGTAGTTCTCTCTCAGGTCGCTGCGGGCGGCAAAGTGATGGTTCCTGAAATGGCCGGCAAGTGGATTTGCCCGATGCATCCGGCGGTGGTCAAGACTGAAGCCGGAACCTGCGACGTCTGCGGCATGAATTTAGTCACCACCGAATCGCTCGGCTACGTCGTCGATACACCCAAAGAAGCGCCTCTGGTCATCCCGGCGTCGGCGCCTCTGATCACGGGGACTCGTGCGGTGGTCTATGTTCGGTTGCCGAATAAAGACAAGCCCACGTTTGAAGGGCGAGAAGTAACACTTGGCCCCAGGGCCGGAGCGTACTACTTAGTCAAGGATGGCTTGACCGAAGGTGAGCTGGTTGTCACCAAGGGCAACTTCAAGATTGATTCGGCCCTCCAGATTGAAGCCAAGCCCAGCATGATGAGCGCCGAGCCTGCTGCGACGACAACGGAACGTCAACCGGGTAGCGGACAGAGGCAAGAAGGGATGGACGTGCCAGGGGCATTCCGGGAACAACTCTGGGGCGTCATTGAGACGTACCTGTCGCTGCATGAGGTGCTGGCGGCTGACGACAAAGACGGCGCCGTCAAGGCCGCTCAATCGGCGATCCAGGCGCTTTCGCATGTCGATATGACTCTGGTCAGTGGAAAGACGCATGAGGTATGGATGGGAAGAGTTGCCGGGATGAATAAGGCGCTCGGCGCGATCACAGAAGGTGTGCAAATTGAAGCCGCACGCCAAGCCTTCGAGCTGCTCTCCAATGAGCTTATCGCTGTCGTGAGGCAATTCGGGATTCCCGAGAATCGGGTGCTGTACAGGCTCCACTGTCCGATGGCTTTCAACAACAAAGGGGCCGACTGGCTTCAGACAGACCGCGATGCGCGTAATCCCTATTTTGGCGCGTCTATGCTTAAATGCGGCGAAGTCGCCGAGACAATCGGCGCCAAAACGAAATGAAGTTTTTGGGAGTGAGTTGTTTTCTTTGAGAGGTCGCAGAAATGAGAACAGAGAGAGGTTTGGTTTTAGTGTGTTTGTTCACGGTGGTTTTGCTGATTGGACTGACGGTGCTGCCGGGCTGCAGCAGCAATACGCCGCAGCCGAAGCGTGAGGCTGTGAAAATGGCGCCGCCGACGCAAATGGTTCGGCCGGCGGAACAAACGACCTGCCCGGTCATGGGAGGAAAAATCGACCGGAGCATTTATACGCAATACAAGAGCCAGAGGGTTTATTTTTGCTGTGCCGGCTGTGAAGAGAAATTTCTGAGCAGTCCTGAAACATACGTCAGTAAGCTGCCTCAGCTTACGAAGTGATGAACAATTTTCTAAAAAGGAGAATGACCATGAACGTCAAGAAGATACATTTAGTGATCGCGGTTTTACTCGCAGGGCTGATCATGCTCTATGGTTGCAAGAAGTCTGAGCCGGTGGCCCCCGCGCCGACGTCGTCGGGAACGATGCAGGGACACGACCATGCGGCCATGACGACTGAAGCGGCAAAGCAAACAGCCGCTACGGCGGAGCAGACAGCTACTACGGCCGAGCAGACCACCTGCCCAGTTATGGGCGGGGCCATCGACAAGAACATTTTCGTCGAGTACAAAGGCAAAAAGGTTTATTTCTGCTGTCCCGACTGCAAGGCAAAGTTTGAAGCAGAGCCTGAGAAGTATATCGCCAAGCTTCCGCAGTTCAAGAACTGAGGAGTTTTCCGGATATACTGAGTGCGGCGGGGATTTGGATTTTCCATGGGGGGTCTCCCGCTGCTTTGTGTGTGACATTGAAATTCTGTCGAGGGCAGGGGGTACGTTGTAAATGGACGCGAAATTAAACAGCGATGGGCTGCAAACAGCCGGCTTGACAAGTAAACTCATTCGCTTTTGCCTTGAAAACAAACTCGTCGTTTGGCTGTGGGTTATATTTGTAATCGGATGGGGCGTCATCGTGGCCCCGTTCGACTGGGATCTCGGGGGGCTGCCCCGCAATCCGGTAGCGGTGGACGCCATCCCGGACATTGGAGAGAAGCAGCAGATCGTCTTTACCGAATGGATGGGTCGTTCCCCCCAGGACGTCGAGGACCAGATTTCCTATCCGTTGACTACGGCGCTTCTCGGCGTACCGGGGGTCAAGACTATTCGCTCCTACTCGATGTTCGGCTTCTCCAGCATCTACATCATATTCCAGGACAAAGCCGATTTCTACTGGACCCGCGGCAGGGTTCTGGAGAAGCTCAACAGTCTTCCCGCCGGGACACTGCCCGAAGGGGTTCAGCCCGCCTTGGGGCCTGACGCGACCGCTCTCGGACAGGTTTTCTGGTACACGCTGGAAGGCCGGGACTCGTCCGGCAATCCCACCGGCGGGTGGGATATGGATGAGTTGCGAACCGTCCAGGACTGGTATGTGCGATACAGTCTGCTCAGCGCCGAAGGAATCGGCGAAGTGGCTTCCGTCGGTGGATTTGTCAGGGAATATCAAATCGACGTGAATCCGGACGCCATGCGCGCCTATCGGATTGGGTTGGAGGACATCTTCAAGGCGGTACGGGCGTCTAATATCGACGTGGGTGCCCAGACGATCGAGATCAATAAGGTTGAGTACGTGATTCGCGGTCTGGGTTTTGTCAAGAAATTGTCCGACATAGAGAAGGCCGTTGTGAAGGTCAACGAGAATGTCCCTATCTGCGTCAAAGATATAGCGAAAGTCTCATACGGGCCTGAGCTTCGACGCGGTGCGCTGGACAAAGCCGGCGCTGAAGCCGTCGGTGGCGTGGTCGTCGTTCGCTACGGATACAATCCTCTCGAAGCAATCAAAAACGTTAAGAAGAAGATCGAAGAGATTTCGCCGGGGCTTCCCAAGAAGACATTGCCCGACGGCACGGTCTCGCAAGTGGCCATCGTACCGTTCTACGACCGCACCGGCCTCATCTATGAAACGCTGGGCACGCTCAATACGGCCATTATTGAGGAAATCCTGGTTACGGTCATCGTCATTGTCGTTTTGGTGGTGCATCTGCGAAGCTCCATCCTGATTAGCGGCCTGCTGCCTTTGGCCGTGTTGATGTGCTTTATTGCCATGAAGACTTTTAAGGTGGACGCAAACATCGTCGCCCTTAGCGGTATTGCGATTGCCATCGGGACCATCGTCGATATGGGCATCGTTATCTGCGAGAACATCCTACGCCACCTTGAAGAGGCGAACCCCGATGAAGACAAGCTGGAGGTGGTTTACAGGGCGGCAAGCGAGGTTGGCAGCGCGGTCCTGACGGCGGTCTCGACGACCGTGGTTGGCTTTTTGCCTGTCTTTACGATGACGGGCGCAGAAGGGAAGCTGTTTAAGCCCTTGGCCTTCACCAAGACCTTCGCTCTGATCGCTTCGATCATAACGGCGCTGACGATCATTCCGCCCGCTGCTCACATTCTTTTTACCGTAAAATTCTCTCCAAAGAAAGCCAAGCGTTACGTATTAGGCGGGCTCCTAATTACAGCATCTGTTATGGCGGCCGTTTGGCTGCGCGTATGGATAGGCGCTCTTATCGGCGCCATCGGACTTTATCATATCCTCAGTGACCACATCCCGCAAAGGGCCAGAAGCCGGCTGCCTCTGGTAGCCAATGGGATAGCCATTCTCTTAGTGGGCGTAATACTCACCGGTCATTGGCTGCCGCTCGGGCCTGAAAGGGGGATGATTCGCAATTTCATATTCGTCGTTTTGCTTATCGGGGGATTGTTGGTTTTCTTTAGAGTTTTCCAGCATTTCTACTCCCGAATTCTGGGATGGTGCCTGGCTCATAAGGTGCTGTTCCTGAGTATCCCGATGGCGATCATAGTGCTTGGAGCCGTAATCTGGGTGGGTTTTGAAAAAGTCTTCTCCTTTGTGCCTCAGCCGCTCAGGGCTAACCAAGTATGGGCGGCAGCTATCCATACCTTTCCGGGCATGGGCAAGGAGTTCATGCCGCCTTTGGATGAAGGTTCGTTCCTGTACATGCCCACGACCATGCCTCACGCTTCCATCGGAGAATGTCTGGACGTGCTGCAAAAGCAGGACCTCGCGTTTACGTCTATTCCGGAGATTGAGCTGGCCGTTGGAAAAATCGGACGGGTGGAATCTTCCCTCGACCCGGCGCCGATATCGATGATCGAAACGGTTATCAACTACAAGTCGGAGTATATCGTTGACAAAGACGGACATCACATCCGTTTCAAGTATGACCCCAAAACGCAGACGTACCCGCGCGATCCGAACGGTGCGCTGATCTCGGACCCCCGGGGCCGCCCGTTCAGGCAATGGCGCGACCATATTAAAAGCCCTGATGATATCTGGGATGAGATCGTCAAAGCGGGGCAGGTTCCCGGCTCAACTTCCGCGCCGAAGCTCCAGCCAATTGCCGCCCGAATCGTCATGCTCCAAAGCGGCATGCGCGCCCTGATGGGCGTCAAGGTCAAAGGGCCCAACCTCGAATCGATCGAGCGCGTGGGTCTGGAGATAGAGCGGCTCCTCAAAGAAGTCCCAAGCGTCGAACCGCTGGCGGTGATCGCAGATCGCATCGTGGGAAAACCTTACCTGGAGATTGGCATCGACCGCGACGCCATAGCGCGCTACGGCGTGAGCATCAGAGACGTTCAGGATGTGATCGAGGTGGCGCTGGGCGGCATGCGCGTGACCACGACCGTCGAGGGACGCGAGCGCTACCCCGTCCGGGTCAGGTATATGCGGGAGTTGCGGGACCAGATCGAAACGATGGGCAAAATACTCGTTCAGGCCGCCGACGGAGCGCAGGTGCCGCTTATCCAGTTGGCCGAGATTCGTTACGTGCGGGGCCCTATGGAGATAAAAAGCGAGGATACGTTCCTCGTGGGGTACGTGTTGTTCGATAAAAAGCCTGGCTATGCCGAAGTCGATGTCGTCGAGCAGTGCCAGCAATATCTCAAAGACAAAATCAATACGGGCCAGTTCGTGCTGCCCGCCGGCGTCAGCTATACCTTTGCTGGCAGCTACGAGAATCAGATTCGCGCCCAGAAAACACTCTCGCTGGTCATCCCGTTGGCGCTTTTCGTTATCTTTATGATTCTGTATTTTCAGTTTCGTACGGTGCCGACGAGTCTCTTGGTCTTTTCCGGGATCGTTGTGGCCTGGGCCGGAGGTTTTCTGATGATATGGCTTTACGCCCAGCCGTGGTTTCTCGATTTCAGTGTGTTCGGCGTCAACATGCGAGAGCTTTTTCAGGTGCATACGATCAATCTGAGCGTGGCGATATGGGTCGGGTTCCTGGCCCTGTTCGGGATCGCTTCGGATGATGGCGTCGTCATGGGGACTTATCTGGAGCAGAGCTTCAGCAAGCGCATGCCTGAGAACGTGGCCGACGTGCGTAAAGCCGTGATTGTCGCGGGCCAGCGGCGGATTCGGCCCTGCCTGATGACCACGGCCACGACGATTCTGGCCCTGATTCCCGTGCTGACCTCCACCGGCCGCGGAGCGGATATCATGGTCCCGATGGCGATCCCCTCCTTCGGCGGCATGACCATTGAAGTGCTCACCATGCTCATCGTACCGGTCCTCTATTGTGCGATAAAGGAATTCAGCCTCCCCCGTGAGCCAGCCACGTAGAGACCGTCTGAAGAAACGTAGGGCGGTGCTGGCCGGGCACGACGTACAAGATACGAAAATCGAGAATCCGGCATCGGGCATCGGTGCAAGCTGTTGTTGGCTTAGCTGAAATCGGCGCTTGGAACTTCGCGGACGGATGGGGGGACGTTGAAGTAATCCTGGGGCTCGAAGCCGAACGCTCCGGCGATGATGCCGCTGGGGAAACTCTGGCACTTGTTGCGATAGTCGCGGACGTTGCCGTTGAAGAAGCGGCGGGCCGCCTGGATGCGGTCCTCGGTATTGACCAGCTCGGCCTGGAGCTTGAGGAAATGCTGGTCGGCTTTGAGCTGCGGGTAATTCTCCACGACGGCCATGAGCCGCTGCAGGGCATCGACCAGCAGGTTCTCATCCACGGCCTGCTCGTGCGGCGCGCCCTGGCTGGCCATGCACTGGGCGCGCAGTTGAGTGACGCGCTCCAAGGTTTCTCTTTCATGAGCCGCATAGCCCTTGACCGTGGCGACGAGGTTGGGAATCATGTCGTAGCGGCGCTTCAGCTCCGTGTCGATGTTGCTCCAGGCGTCGCGAATGTGGTTTCGCAGGGCCACGAGGCTATTATACGTCAGGATGACGTAAACAACCGGCAGCAGAAAGATAATCGCGAGAAATATTAACACCGGCGCCATAGTCACCTCCTTGAGAACAGATAGTCCGGCAGCAGGGACCGGACCGTGATGAGCCGATTGAGGTTGGGCTCGATGCGCTCGGGCGAGAGGCGCGAGCCAAACGAGATGGCCAGCGCGCCGCCCTCGATTTCGATGGTCAAATCCTGATTCGACAAAAGATACTCGATCATGCGGGCGTTGCATACATCGTACGCGAATTTCTTATCCGCTGAGCGGACGCAAAACTTGCGTGAGAATTCGTGCGACTCAAAGTCGATGTCGTCATAGCCCACGGCCTGGGCGATCTTCGAGAAGAAGCCCTCCGGCCCGATGACCAGCTCCGGGAACGACGCCGGAAGCTGCAGGATGAAAAACGAGATATAGTGGTGCTGGGTATTCTTGCCGGAGCCGGTTCTGTAATGGTAGTCGAACAGGGTCACGCCGTGCCCCTGGTAGTCGCCGGAGAGAATATTGTAGGCGTAGCGATCCGCGCCGATCCGCAGCTTGTCCAGGAACTCGTAGCGACGGGCCAGCGTGCGGTCCTTGTGAGGGGCAAAGTGCAGGCCGAGCTGCGCCGCCACGGCGGCCATCGCATCGCGGCGTTTTAGCGAGCTGATATAGCCCAGCACCGCCACGACAGCGGCGATCGCAATAAAGCCGACGATAAAGAGAGGTTCCACGGTTTCTACCTCTTACCACCCACCGGCGTTTTGATATTTGATATCACTACTGTCCGGTTGAGCTAAATTGATTTTGACACAACTCTATTAGACTTAAAAGGTTGCGAGAAAAAATGGTTGTTTTCGATTCCAAGTTGGGTATAAGCAAAAGCCTTTT
>Ga0315295_10006419_pt1 | contig 10047 bp, 7 predicted proteins | sample YL17G14_0_MG_FD_204453 | JGI IMG/M metagenome (GOLD analysis project Ga0315295, IMG submission 204453) | Sediment microbial communities from Yellowstone Lake, YNP, Wyoming, USA - YL17G14_0 | ecosystem: Environmental > Aquatic > Freshwater > Lake > Sediment | place: USA: Wyoming | collected... | reverse complement strand
CAAGGCCCGAGGGCATTTCTACGGATTTAAACCCCATTGCTTTGCATCCTCGGGGAAAATCCTTCTCCCAGGTTACATAGAAATATTTGCATTTAAAACAATTAATTTTTCCCTGTTTCATCTTGTTCGAAATGAATAGTTACTTTATCATTATTATTATAAAATGCCAATCATGGCCATCGCTGTCATCACCTTTCCGGTACCCCAAGGAAAAAAAAATATTCAATCAAATGTGCTAAAGAATAGCTTTTTTCATCTTGACGAATCGTTGGCTCCCTCGATAGAATTTTTATATTCACAGATGATTGATTGGCTAAAGGGCGTCCTTATTCGGGAAAAATCCAGTACCCAGAATTCGGAAAGTTCGGCTGTACCAGAGACAGGCGTAAGTCAATCTACCGAGTTTTCCTTTGGATAAACTTTTGTTTGATTTCAAAAAAACTCAATTTCCCCATGCTTCCTGGCAGAAAATATCACGTCGCAATTGACTCCTTGAGATTTAGGTGTTTGGGGCCCCTTTTTTTACTGCTGATTCTGGCGACTGAGGTTCATGCCGGGGAGATGGCGTTGATTCCAGAGGGATCCTTTAAGATGGGCTCTGAGGATGGGGAAGCTGATGAGCGTCCGGTGCACACGGTTTATGTGGATGCTTTTTAGACGCACCGCCGCGGCGGGTGCTGGTTTCATAAAGGGAGCTGGAGAGTCGCCACCCGGTCCGCAGATACACCCCTCAGCTGGAAGTTTTGTTTCGTGACGGGGTTTCGCTGCGCAAAAAATGCGGATCGGAAAGACTCCATGCCGAAATTCCCATCCCAACTACCAGAAAAGGAGTAACCAATATGGATGTAAAAAGCCTAAGAATAAACGGTGCCCGATTAAGAAACACCCTGGAGGAAATGGCCAAAATTGGGGCGACCGCCGGAGGGGGAGTTCACAGGTTGGCTTTATCCGACGAAGATAAGCAGGCCAGGGATCTATTCTTGGGCTGGTTACAGGAGATGGATGTCGAAGTCAAGATTGATGAAATGGGGAATATGTTTGCTCAGAGAGCAGGGAAAAATAATAGCTTGCCCCCGGTCCTGAGTGGCTCTCATATCGATTCCCAGCCGAAAGGAGGCCGCTTCGACGGAATCCTGGGTGTCATGGGAGCCTTGGAAGTATTGCGCACAATACACGAGAATCGCCTAGAGACCAAAAGGCCGGTCACGATCGTTAATTGGACGAATGAAGAAGGGTCGAGGTTTGCTCCCGCGATGGCCGGTTCGGGAGTTTGGGCTGGGAAATTAGACCGAGATTGGGTTTATGCCCGAACGGATATTCAGGGGAAAAAATTCGGGGAGGAGCTAAAAAGAATTGGTTATAGGGGCCAACAGCCGGTAAAAAAGCAGCCCATCCATGCTTATTTTGAATTGCATATTGAGCAGGGGCCCATTTTAGAAGAGGAGGGAAAGGCCATTGGTCTCCCCAAAGGAATCATCGGGTTGTATTGGTATGATGTTACCGTGGAGGGCCAGGCCAATCAAGTGGGTCCCACTCCCATGGAGGGCAGGAGGGATGCTTTGTGCGCTGCGGCAGAGATGATTCTGAAACTAAATGAATTGCCTGCCGGGATGGGGGGAAATATGGTCGCTACCGTTGGAGAAATTCACAACTTTCCCAATTCCCGGAACATCATCCCTGGCAGAGTTCATTTTACCGTGGATATCCGTTCCTGGGATGACGGCCTGGCGATCCGGGCATGGAAGGAAGTGCGAAAAAATTTCGAGCAAATCGCTGGGAAGAGGGGCTGTACCATTTGGATCGATGAGACCTGGAGTTTAGAGCATACTGCTTTTGACCAGAAACTTTTAAAAAGACTGGAAGGAATTACCGAACAACTCGCCTATTCGAAACATTCCATGATCAGCGGCGCAGGCCATGACGCGGGCTACCTGAATCAGGTCGCACCGACGGCGATGATCTTCGTCCCGAGTATCGGCGGCCGAAGTCACGTGGAAGTCGAAGAAACGAAATGGGAAGACTGCGAAAGAGGAGCGAATGTTTTACTGCACGGCATCCTTCAATCCGCTTTAGGAGAATAGAAAAATGGCCTCTTACAAGATCGGTCCGCGGAATGGTGCGGCGGGGAAATGGGTAGAGGCAGGCCGGCAGTTATTTTACATCCCTGCGCAACCAAGGAAAAATTCAAAAATAAGTGTTGATGAATAGGCCCTTTTGATGCTGGTGGTTGGGTTGGCCAAGGCGATCATAGTACAAAATTTCATGAATTTGATGGTTTTCAAAAAGAGACTCGGCCTTTCCTTCAGGAGCAACCTCTACGAATGGGAGGGCAATAGAATATCTTTCCGGGAGGGGGTTCTGGTATAGAACAATGCTATTTCCACCCGTGAAAGGCAACCCAGCTGAAATGGCATTTACCATTTTAGTCTCTACGGCTAGAGCCTGGAAGTGACGGAAAACCCAAATTTCCCTCTAAAAAAGGTGCTTCAATTCCACCCCAACCGTATCTACTTTTCTCCGGGGGTAAAAAAAGGAGAACAAATCAAGATTCTCTTAAAAGAGCCATTTCCTTGAGTTGGGTTAGAATCTGGTTAAATGTACCAAAAAGGGAGATCAAAGTCAAATACAGTTATATTTTTTTTTCTCTCCCGGCGAAGAGATCAGATATTTTTTAACTATATGATTTCTTAATAAAAAAATATGCGTTAACCCCTTTTCGTAAAGCTTTAAAAAGTTGAAGAAAGAATCGGGGGTAGGCGAGGTGGATCGAAGCATTGACACTGGGTTGAGGAGATGGTAAAAATTAACTGATAAGTTTTTAAGCCCCTGGCTTGCTTGGGCTTGGCCGAATCAAGCCGGGGGAATTTTTTGAACCGTTCCGGCCTGATCTGGTTTCCCATGAGCCCCAAGAACCTCTACCTTCAAACCTTCGGTTGCCAGATGAACGTTTATGATTCAGAGCGCATAAGCCAATTGCTGGCCGCGAGAAATTATCGCTTGGTTGAGAATCCGGCGGAAGCCGATTTGATTTTCTTGAATACCTGCAGCGTCCGGGAGAAGCCCGTTCAGAAAGTTTACAGCACCCTCGGCCGGTTTCGGGCTTTAAAAAGGGAAAACCCAAACTTGATTATTGGCGTTGGAGGATGCCTGGCTCAGCAAGAGGGGAGGGGATTTTTAGAACGCTTCCCCTGCCTGGACTTTGTCCTGGGAACGAAGGAATTCAAGCGCATCCACGAACTTTTAGATGACCTGGAGATTTACGGGAAACGGGGGTCTGCTACAACCCTCAACGGGCGGGTTGATCCTTATGCTTCTCTTCCCTTTTCTTCTTCCAGTTCCAAGGCCACGGCTTTCGTTTCTATCATGCAAGGCTGCGACAACTTTTGTTCCTTTTGCATCGTTCCCTTGGTCCGTGGCCGGGAAGTGAGCCGGCCGAGCGGAGAGATTTTGGGAGAAATCCGCACCCTGGCCAGCCAGGGAATCAAAGAGGTGACCCTCCTTGGACAAAACGTAAACTCCTACGGAAATAAAGCCCCTGGCGAGTTAAGCTTTGTGGAACTCCTGGAGGCCGTCCAGGAGGTTAGCGGAATCGAACGCATCCGCTTCACCACTTCCCACCCCAAAGACTTTTCCCGCGGCCTGGCGGAGGCTTTTGGCAGGCTCTCAAAACTCTGCGAGCACGTCCACCTTCCCCTGCAGTCTGGGTCCAACCGCATCCTCAAACAGATGAACCGGGGTTATTCATGGGAAGAATACCTGGAAAGGGTGATGCTCCTCCGCCAGTTGTACCCCCAGATTAGTATCACCACGGATATGATCGTTGGATTCCCGGGCGAAGAAGAAGTTGATTTTCAGTCAACCTTAGAGATGATCGAGAAGGTCCAATTTGATGAAATTTTCTCCTTTAAATATTCTGACCGGCCGAACACCCGCGCATCCTTTTTCCAAGATAAGATCCCTGAAGAGGTCAGCCGACGAAGGCTGATGGAACTCCAGTCCCTCCAAGGGAGGATCACATCAAAGCGGAACAAAATCTGGGAGGGTAGGGAGGTAGAGGTCCTGGTAGAGGGTCGAAGTAAGGCAAGTGCCGAGGAGAACATGGGGAGATCACGGACCAACCACATCGTTAATTTTCCCGGAAGATCCTACCCTCTAGGGTCGATAGTGCGAGTGCGCATTGAGAAGGCTTTGGCCCATAGCCTTCGGGGGGAAAATGTCTAACGCCTTTTATAGGCACTAAGAATTGAAAGAAGGGCAGGCGACGACAGAAGGAGAGAATAATTCTATGATTGACCTGCACACTCACAGCATTTTCAGCGATGGAGAACTTTTGCCCTCGGAATTGGTCCGCCGGGCGGAGGTCATCGGTTATCAGGCAGTGGCCATTACCGATCACGCAGATACGTCCAACCTCGACTGGATCATCCCCCGACTGATCCAAGTCTGTCGGGATTTGAACAGCCATTGGCAGGTCCGGGCCATCCCGGGAATCGAGCTCACCCACCTTCCACCCGCTATGATCGGTTCTTTGACTTCTCGGGCGAGAGCCCTCGGGGCCCAGATCGTCCTGGTGCATGGAGAGACTATAGTTGAGCCTGTACTCCCGGGGACAAACCACCAGGCCATCGAAGCCGGGGTGGATATCCTGGCTCACCCAGGCTTAATCTCTGAGGAAGACGTGATATTTGCCCGGGAAAAGGGGGTTTTCTTGGAGATCACCTCCCGCCAAGGGCATAGTCTGAGCAACGGGCATGTGGCTCGTCTGGCCCAAAAAGCAGGGGCGCAATTGGTTTTAAACACGGATACTCATCTTCTGGAGGACCTGATCTCGCGGGAAAAAGCCCTGAAAGTAGCTTGGGGGGCGGGTTTGAGGCCGGAAGATTTCGATCAGATATTGGAGAATTCTCGAAAAATTCTCTCTCGCTTGGGGTAAACTCGACCTGGAGGCAGAAAATCAGTTCTAGGGAAGGGCACGGTGGATCGTGCCCTGGGTTCGTTTTAGGTCCGGAATTCAGGCTTGAGTTTCAGGGTAATATCCCGTTCATCTTTTTTTTCTCCGATCTCATCCATTTTGATGCGCAGCCTCAAGTCGTTGGCGCTGTCGGAATAGGCGATCGCGTTGTCGTAATCGACAATTCCCTGCATATAGAGATCGAAGATGGATTGGTCGAAGGTCTGCATGCCCTCCATCGTTCCCTGGGCGATGGCTTCTTTGATGATGTCCACCTGCGCTTTATGGATCAAGTCCTTAATCCGGGGGGTATCCAGAAGAATCTCCACGGCTGCAATCCTTGTCCCATCGACACTGGGGATCAGACGCTGGGAGATGATGGACTTGAGGTTCAAAGAGAGTTGAAGGTAGATTTGCAGATGCCTTTCCGGCGGGAAAAAATTCATGATCCGTTCAATGGCTTGGTTGGCGTTGTTGGCATGGATGGTTGCCAGACAGAGGTGTCCGGTCTCGGCGTAATCGATGGCCGCTTCCATCGTTTCCACGTCGCGGATCTCACCGATGAGGATCACATCCGGAGCCTGTCGCAGGGTGTGTTTGAGGGCGCTGGCATATCCATGGGTATCGATGCCAATCTCCCTCTGCGTGACAATGGACATCTTGTGGCCATGGACGAATTCGATGGGGTCCTCGACTGTGACAATGTGCCCGGTCGCGGTGGAATTCCGATAATCAATGAGCGCTGCCAGGGTGGTGGATTTTCCCGAACCTGTCCGGCCGGCGACCAGCACCAGCCCGCGCTTGGTCATGGATAAATTCTTGAAGATCTGGGGCAGTCCGAGGTCATCGATGGTCTGGATATGTAACTTGATCTGCCGGAAAACCATGCCGAAGAACCCGCGCTGGCGGAAGATATTTACGCGAAAGCGCCCCAGATTGGGGTAGGAGATGGCCAAGTTCATCTCCCACCTTCTGGCGAAGTAGGTCTTTTGGGTCTGGCTCATCAACGACAAGGCCATGGTTTCGGTTTCTTCCGGAGTATATTTTCGCTCGGCCCAGGGAGATGTGACTCCTTCCACCCGGAACATCGGGGGGCTGTCTACAGTGATGTAGAGGTCCGAAGCGTCGAGCTGGACCATATGTTCCAGAAGCTCACGAAAGTTGATGGACATCACCAAACCTCCTCACGAGTTGAAAATGTTCGGGCTACTGGCCAGGTAAAGACATTGATCCCGGTCGACGATGTTCTTGGACACCAAGTCTTTCAGGGATTGGTCCAGGGTAATCATGCCAAATTTTTGACCCGTCTGGATGGCCGAAGGAAGTTGGGCCACCTTGCCTTCGCGGATGAGGTTGCGGACAGCCGGGGTGCCGATCATGATCTCTAAAGCGGGGACAAGCCCACGGCCATCACGCCGCTTCAGAAGCACCTGGGAGATGATGGCCTGAATGGATTCGGCGAACTGAGCCCGGACCTGGGCTTGCTGCCCTGCGGAGAAAACGTCGATGATCCGGTCGACGGTTTTCGGCGCCCCGCTGGTGTGCAGGGTGGAAAAAACGAGGTGGCCAGTCTCTGCCGCCGTAAGAGCTAAAGAAATGGTTTCCAGATCGCGCATCTCGCCTACCAGGATAATATCCGGGTCCTCACGGAGGGCGCTGCGCAGAGCGTTCGAAAAGCTCAGGGTGTGAGCACCTACTTCCCGTTGATTGATTAAACAATTTTTAGATTCGTGAACAAATTCGATGGGGTCCTCGATGGTAATGATGTGTCCTTTGAGGGAACTGTTAACGACATCGATCATGGCCGCCAAGCTGGTGGACTTTCCGCATCCGGTAGGCCCGGTAACCAAAACCAAACCCCGTTCATTCTGGCAGACCTCCCGGAGTCCCTTCGGAAGCCCCAATTGTTCCAGCGATAAAATTTTCTGCGGAATGACCCGGAAGACCACCCCATCTCCCCGCTGTTGACGGAACGCATTGACCCGGAAGCGGGCCACCCCCTTCAGCTCGAGGGAGAAGTCCAATTCGCTCACCTCTTCGAACTTCTTCCGCTGATGGTCGTTGAGAACGTCGTAGAGCATGACATGCAGGTCTTCTCTGGTTAGGGGAGGGATCTCGATGCGTTTGATCTCGCCATAAATTCGCACCATGGGCGGTTCTCCGGCGCTGATGTGCAGGTCAGAGGCACCCTCTTTATGGACGAAGAGTAAGAGTTCAGAAATATCCATTCGGCTCCTCCTCAAAGGGGAAACAAATTCATTAAAATGGAAAAGGTAGGCATTGTCAAGTCCAGGGGTAAACCCCCGATGAGTTCACCATAGGATATATCGGCAGGGGGGAGAAAGAAATTGAAAAAAGAAACCAATGTGTTAGAATAGAATGCAAGTTGTGGAGATTTTTTCTAATGACGGATCAATTGGATAACTGGTTAGATCGGTTTTGGGACCATCTGGCCGTCGAGAGAGGGTTGAGCCGGAATACCCTAGAGGCATACGCCCGGGATCTGCGGGGCTATAGGGCATTTCTCTCGGAGCATGGTGTATCCCGCGTCGAGGACAGCTCGGCCGAACAAATCATGGGTTATTCCAAACATTTGCGAGAGGGGGGCCTCTCCGCAAGGAGTGTCGCCCGCACTCTTTCAGCGCTGAAAGGTTTTCACAAGTTTCTCCTGCAGGATGGGGCCATTCAGCAGAATCCCTTGCGCCGCCTGAGAGTGCCTAAAGTCTTCCCCAGGCTTCCTTCGGTGTTGACACCCGGCGAAGTAGAGGAATTATTGCGGCAGCCTGACCCGGCTCATCCGCTGGGGGTCCGTGACCGGGCCATGCTGGAGCTTCTTTACGCGGCAGGGTTGCGGGTCTCCGAATTGGTTTATCTGTCGGTAAACGACGTGAACCTGGAAGTGGGATACGTGCGGGCCAAGGGGAAAGGAGCAAAGGAGCGGATCGTGCCCATCGGTGGTAGCGCTTGCCGGGCCCTGAAAGAATACCTCGAGGGGCCGCGGCATTCCTGGGCTTTTAAGTCGTCCAACGGCACCCTGTTTCTTGGGAGGGGAGGGCGGAAGATTACCCGCCAGGGATTTTGGAAGATCCTTAAGAAACACGGCCGAGCTGCCGGGATTCAGAAGCGAACCACTCCCCATACGCTGCGCCACTCTTTCGCGACTCATCTTTTGGAAAGAGGGGCGGACCTGAGGTCTGTACAGTCCATGCTCGGGCATGTAGACATTAGCACCACCCAAGTGTACACCCACGTCTCCCGGGAACACCTGAAACGGGTGCACCAGAAGTACCATCCCCGGGGTTAAATCCATGGACGTGATCACCACCCACATCAACGCGGACTTCGATTCTTTGGCTTCCATGCTGGCGGCCAAGAAACTCTATCCCCAGGCCGTCCTGGTCTTTCCGGGCTCCCAGGAAAAGAATCTGCGTGATTTTTTCATCCAATCCACTTTCTATGTCTTTGAAACGGAGCGGGTAAAGAACATCGACTTGAAGGCGGTCCGACGGTTAATTCTCGTGGACACCCGCCAGCCCGGGCGCATTGGAAAATTTGCGGAATTGATCAGACAGCCGGAAGCGGAAATACATATCTATGATCATCACCCGGCCTCTCCGGAAGACATCCGTGGGACGTTGGAGCACATCCGGGAGGTGGGGGCAACCATAACCATTCTGGCCCGGATCCTTAAAGAAAAAAATATCTCCCTGACTCCCGAGGAAGCTACCGTCATGGCCGTAGGCCTTTATGAGGACACTGGGTCTTTCACCTTCTCTTCCACCTCCGTAGAAGATTACGAAGCAGCGGCTTTTCTACTCTCTCAGGGGGCCAATCTGAATATGGTATCAAACCTGATCACGCGGGAGCTAACCCCCGAGCAGATCTTTTTGCTCAATGAGCTGATCCAAACCGCTACCCGCTACACGGTGAAAGGCCTGGAGGTTGTGATCGCCAAGGCATCCTCCGACAAGTACGTGGGCGATTTTGCTTTCTTGGTGCATAAACTGAAAGACATGGAAAATATCAATGTCCTCTTTGCCCTGGCCCAGATGGAGGATCGCGTTTATTTCGTGGCCCGCAGCCGTATCGAGGAAATTAACGTGGGAGAGATCGCCGCCGCCTTTGGCGGAGGGGGGCATGCCACAGCCGCTTCGGCCACGATCAAGGGGTTAAACCTCCACCAGGTAGAGGAGAAATTGTTGAATTACTTGGAGGGCCGGATCACCCCTTCGAAACAGGCGCGCGACCTGATGTCTTTCCCGGTGAAAACAGTAGAAGCAAAAGAGACCCTGGAATGGGCGGGTGAACTTCTAACCCGTTACAACATCAATGTTCTTCCCGTGGTCGAGGAAGGTAAAGTTTCCGGCCTGATCACGCGGCAGGTTGTTGAAAAAGCCGCATTCCATGGCTTCAAAGACTCCCCTGTACGGGACTACATGAGCAGCGAGTTTGCCACGGTCACTCCCCGAACACCCCTGTCAAGAATTCAAGACCTGATCGTGGGAAACAACCAGCGCTTCCTTCCGGTGATGGAGAAGGAAAAGTTGGTTGGGGCCATCACCCGCACCGACCTATTGCGCTGGCTGTACACCCGTACCGGCCGGACAACGCATCCCCCCGTCGAACCGGATTTTTTCTCGGCTGAGCCCAGGAAAAAATGGATCCTCCGGCTCATGGGGGAGCGCTTGCTTTCTGAAGTACTCGGTTTACTCAAGGACATCGGAAAGAAAGCCGAAGAAATGGGCTTCCAGTCCTACGCCGTGGGCGGCTTCGTGCGCGACCTGATTTTGCGCTATGAGAACCTCGACCTTGACGTCGTCGTGGAAGGGGACGGAATCCGGCTGGCCCAGGCTCTGGCCCGGGAGAAGAAATGCGAACTGACCGTGCACAAAAAATTTGGGACGGCCAAGCTCATCTTTCCCCAGGGTTATCGACTGGACCTCGCCACAGCGCGTTTGGAATACTATGACCATCCTGCGGCCCTTCCTCGGGTTGAGCACAGCTCGATCAAGCTTGACCTTTACCGGCGTGATTTCACGATGAATGCCCTGGCCATTCATTTGCATCCCGACCATTTTGGCGAGCTCATCGATTTC
>Ga0315295_10006418_pt1 | contig 10047 bp, 10 predicted proteins | sample YL17G14_0_MG_FD_204453 | JGI IMG/M metagenome (GOLD analysis project Ga0315295, IMG submission 204453) | Sediment microbial communities from Yellowstone Lake, YNP, Wyoming, USA - YL17G14_0 | ecosystem: Environmental > Aquatic > Freshwater > Lake > Sediment | place: USA: Wyoming | collected... | reverse complement strand
TAAGAGATGCCACGCAGCCTGAAGAAGGGTCCGTTCGTCGACGGCCATCTGCTCAAGAAGGTCGACGTCCAGAACGAGAAGAACACCAAGCAGGTCATCAAGACCTGGTCGCGTCGTTCGACCATCATCCCTGACTTCATCGGTCACACTTTCGCCGTCCACGACGGTCGCAAGCACGTGCCGGTGTTCGTCACCGAGGCGATGGTCGGCCACAAGCTGGGCGAGTTCGCCCCGACGCGAACGTTCAAGGGTCATATCAAGGACGACCGGAAGAGCAAGCGGCGATGAGCGCTTGCGCGAAGAGCAGAAGGCGTCCGATGAACGCCGCCGGTGAACGAAGTGAAGGGCGCATCAACGAAGTGAATGGCGCAGACGGGTTGAGGCGGTAATGACAACGACGACTGAATATCCTTCGGCCACCGCGGTTGCGAAATACGTGGGGATCTCGGCGAGCAAGGCCCGCCGGGTGATCAACCTGGTCCGCGGCAAGTCCGTGGAGGAAGCCCTCGACATTCTGCGCTGGGCGCCGCAGTCCGCCAGCGATCCGGTGGCCAAGGTCATCGCCAGCGCTGCGGCCAACGCCCAGAACAACAACGGCTTGGACCCGCGCACCCTGGTGGTCGCCACCGTCTACGCAGACGAAGGACCCACCGCCAAGCGCATCCGGCCCCGCGCCCAGGGTCGGGCCTTCCGGATCCGCAAGCGCACCAGCCACATCACCGTGATCGTGGAGAGCCGTCCGCCGCGCGACCAGCGCGCCGGGCAGTCGACGCGGTCGCGCCGCGCTCAGGGCAGCAAGACCGCCGCCGGCGGCGCCACCAAGGCGCCGGCCAAGAAGGCAGCTCAGGCCAAGAAGGGAGGCTCGCAGTAGTGGGCCAGAAAATCAATCCCCACGGCTTCCGGCTCGGTATCACCACCGACTGGAAGTCTCGGTGGTACGCCGACAAGCAGTACGCCGACTACGTCAAGGAAGACGTGGCCATCCGGCGGCTGCTGGCCACCGGTCTGGAGCGCGCCGGTATCGCCGACGTCGAGATCGAGCGCACCCGTGACCGCGTCCGGGTGGACATCCACACCGCGCGTCCGGGCATCGTGATCGGCCGGCGCGGCACCGAGGCCGACCGAATCCGGACCGACCTGGAGAAGCTCACCGGCAAGCAGGTGCAGCTGAACATCCTCGAGGTCAAGAACCCGGAGTCGGTGGCACAGCTGGTGGCACAGGGTGTCGCCGAGCAGCTGAGCAACCGCGTGGCGTTCCGCCGCGCGATGCGCAAGGCCATCCAGTCGGCCATGCGCCAGCCCAACGTCAAGGGCATTCGGGTGCAGTGCTCCGGCCGCCTCGGCGGTGCGGAGATGAGCCGCTCGGAGTTCTACCGCGAAGGCCGGGTGCCGCTGCACACGCTGCGAGCCGACATCGACTACGGCTTGTACGAGGCCAAGACCACGTTCGGGCGCATCGGCGTGAAGGTGTGGATCTACAAGGGCGACGTCGTCGGTGGCAAGCGTGAGCTGTCCGCCGCGGCGCCGGCCGCCGACCGACCTCGTCGCGACCGTCCGACGGGCACCCGCCCGCGGCGCAGCGGGTCGTCGGGCACCACGGCGACCAGCACCGAGGCCGGCCGCGCCGCATCGGGCGCCGAGGAGGCCGGCCCGATCGCGCAAGCGGCCGAACCGGTGGCCCCCAAAAGTGCGGCTCCCGAGAGCCAGGATTCAGGGAGCTAGATCATGTTGATTCCCCGTAAGGTCAAGCACCGCAAGCAGCACCACCCCAAGCAGCGTGGTATTGCCAGCGGTGGCACCAGCGTGACGTTCGGTGACTACGGCATCCAGGCCCTGGAGCACGCCTACATCACCAACCGGCAGATCGAGTCCGCCCGTATCGCCATCAACCGCCACATCAAGCGTGGCGGCAAGGTGTGGATCAACATCTTCCCGGACCGCCCGCTGACCAAGAAGCCGGCCGAGACCCGGATGGGCTCCGGCAAGGGTTCGCCGGAGTGGTGGGTCGCCAACGTCAAGCCCGGCCGCGTGCTGTTCGAGCTGAGCTACCCCGATGAGAAGGTCGCGCGCGACGCACTGACCCGCGCGATCCACAAGCTGCCGATCAAGGCACGCATCGTGACCCGAGAGGAGCAGTTCTGATGGCAGCGGGCGTCAACACCGGCGAGCTGCGTGAGTTGGCCGACGACGATTTGACCGAGAAGCTTCGGCAGGCCAAGGAAGAGCTGTTCAACCTGCGCTTCCAGATGGCCACCGGGCAGCTGGCCAACAACCGTCGGCTGCGGGCCGTTCGTCAGGAGATTGCGCGCATCTACACGGTGCTGCGCGAACGTGAACTGGGTCTGGCCACCGGACCCGGTGGTGAGGATTCGTAATGGCTGAGACAACAAACATCGGGCACACCCCGCGGACCGAGAAGCCGCGTGGTAGCCGGAAGACCGCGATCGGCTACGTCGTCAGCGACAAGATGGACAAGACCATCGTGGTCGAGTTGGAGTCGCGTTCGAAGCACCCGAAGTACGGCAAGATCATCCGGACCACCAAGAAGGTCAAGGCCCACGACGAGGACGGTGCCGCGGGCATCGGCGACCGGGTTTCGTTGATGGAGACCCGACCGCTGTCGGCGACCAAGCGCTGGCGGCTCGTCGAGATTCTCGAGAGGGCCAAGTAGTTCAAGACTTTCGAAACGCCCACCGCCACCCGGCGGTGGGCGTTCTTGTTGGCCTCAGCCGGCCGTCATCGAGTTCGAGCACGCGCGTGCCGGGATTCGGCAGCATTGTTGCAGTTGCGATCCCAGCAAGCTGCTCGCTACCCCGGACCGGCGAAGGTCATCTCTCGGCAAGATGAACCGAAGATACTCGGCGGTGGTCAGGATGTTCCCCCGGATGTCGGATCCACCGGGCCGCGTCGGGACCGAGCGCGCCATGCGCTGACGGCGATCGCGGCAGCGCCTCCGGCGGCGGCCGCCACGACGCTGACGGCGATCCACCGCGCCGCCGAATTGTTACGCCCCTCAGCAAGGCCCTGTCCCGAATCGGACATCATCGGTCCGCCGACGCTCGGCGGCATGCGGCCCATGACGGCGGCCGGAGGACGCCCGGGGAAGGCGACCAGCACGTTGCCCCGCAGCCGCGACCACCGTTTGGGATCGCTATCCAACCATCGCAGCAATTCGTCAAGTTGAGCAGGGGCTCCGTTGGAGGTGGCGATCAACAGCGAACGTTGCCCGTCGAACACCGTCTGCAGCGACCCGAATCGGACTGCCGGGTCGAGCGTCAGTGTCGTCTGCGGATCATCCCCTGGGTCCGGACCTTCGAGGGTGATGCGGCCACCGTCCGCGCTGACTGGCAGGGTGACCGACTGGTCGGTCCAGCCATCGGCGCTGACGATGATCGCCGGATCATGGGCCGCGAGGGCCTGCTCGACGGATGTCACGTCCGTCCGCAACGGCATGACGCTCAGCCGCTGCAGCCCGACGGCGAGCCGGATGGCCCGCACGGTGTCGGCGAAGCTTTCGGGAGCGATACCGACCTGCATTGTCGGCATGAACGCCTGCGGCAGTGCGCCGAAGCCGGCCGGGATGGGCGGCAGCGCGGGAGTGTTCTCGACCACGGTGTTGCCCTTGATGGTCAGCGTGGCTGGCCGGTAGTCATGACAACGTCCGGTGTATCCGGTGGTGTTCAACGACACCCGGAGGCTGGTATAGCGCCCAACCAGCCGATCAGGAATGCTCACCCACCGGTCGATGACACCGTCCGCTTCGGAGGGCCAGGAATCGAACTGTTCGCCGTTCACGCTGGCCGCGAGCTGGCTGCCGAATGTGTTCGGCATCGGGGTGTAGGAGCCCATCAGGTGCAGCCGGTACCCCTGGACGGAACGGCCGAACCTGGTCTGGTCCAACGCGATGGCCACCTGCGGGGCGACGCCGGACCCGGTCAGCGACGGCTGACCCAGCTGCGCGAGGGTAGTGGAGTTACCGGGGAATGCCGGATCCGGGCGCAGTTGCTCGGCAAGGGCCTTGGGACCGACCGCCATGTCAAGTGAACTGTCCGTCAGCAACCGTACCTGGTTGGCCAGCTTGTCGGCTGGACCGGAGATGAGCAACTGCGGGACACCGGCTGAGCCCCGAAGCGCGAGGCCCTCCTCGGCCCCCTCTGTGATGACGAATTGGCGCTCGAGTGGAAGCGAAGGGTTGTCGATCGCACTCGCGCCGCCGGCGAGGGGGACGACGAGGACCTCGGGCGCTTGACCTCGATAACGGGCCGCCAAGGCGGTGCTCAACTGAACCGCCGCATCGGATTCGGCCTGTGACGGCTTGGCCGGCACCGCGATCGTCACCTTGCGAAGAATCGCCGGGAGGAAGTCTGCGAGGGTGGTAGGCGCCGCCTCACGTCCGGCGAAGCTGACTGAGCCGTTGACGAGATCGACGGGATTCAATTCATCCAGGCAGAACCGGTCCTCCGCGAGCCCTGCCAGCGTCAGGCTCACGGTTACCGAATCGTCGACTACCTGCACGCCGGGAAGTGGAATCACCAGCGGTGCCAGGTCGGTGATTGGAAGCCCGATCTTGCTCATCAGCCGGTCATCCTGCATCACCGTGAGGACCCCGGACCGCATGGGGAATGGAAGGTCAACGGTGGCGTTCAGCGCAACAGGTGCCAGACCGGGCGGCACGGGAAACGACAAGGTGGTCGTGCTTGTTTCTCCGTAGAATGACAGCGTCGCCGGCGCCCCGAGGTCAGGCCACGACAACGTCGGCGCATCGACAACGGCACCTCCGGGGGCCGGCTCGGCCACGGCGCAGGGCGACGCAGTCAACATGAGCGCGACGGATACCCCGGCGGCGGCGCACAAGCGGCGTACGACTCGGCCGATCAACGAACTTCACCGCCGCGAACCCATGGGTTATCGAAGATCTTCCACATGGCGTCACCCTAGATCAGCCGTGAGCAGATTTTCGACCGGCTGTCTTTCTTCGCTGCTCAGCGGACCGCCGTCGCACTGAGGGCTGCCAACGCCGCGCTGGTACTCGAGTGCCCAATGACGGCCACGGCCAACCGAACCGGCGGATCTGCCGCGTCAACGAACCCGGGCCGCCGGGGTAGCGTCGCTGTCCATGGCCCCTGAGTTCAACGGCAAGATCGCTCTGGACGTCCGCGACTCCGAGCCGGACTGGGAAGCCTTCGCCGCCCCCACCGCGGCGGAGAACGCGCCCAACGTGCTCTACATCGTCTGGGACGACGTGGGCATCGCCACCTGGGACTGCTTCGGCGGCCTGGTCGAGACGCCGGCCATGAGCCGGATCGCCGAACGTGGTGTGCGCCTCACCCAGTTCCACACCACCGCGCTGTGCTCGCCGACCAGGGCTGCCCTGCTGACTGGTCGCAACCCCACCAGCGTGGGTATGGCCACCGTCGAGGAGTTCACCGACGGCTTCCCCAACTCCAGCGGGCGCATCCCGGACGACACCGCGCTGCTCTCGGAGGTGCTCGTCGAGCACGGCTACAACACCTACTGCGTGGGCAAGTGGCATCTCGTTCCGCTGGAGGAGTCGAATCTGGCTGCTACCAAACGGCATTGGCCGCTCGGGCGCGGCTTCGAACGCTTCTACGGCTTCCTGGGCGGGGAGACCGACCAGTGGTATCCCGACCTCGTCTACGACAACCACCCCGTCGAGCCGCCCGCCACCCCCGAAGAGGGCTATCACCTCTCGGAGGATCTGGCAGACAAGACCATCGAGTTCATCCGCGACTCCACGGTGATCGCCCCGGACAAGCCGTGGTTCACCTATCTGTGCCCAGGTGCCGGCCATGCCCCGCACCACGTCTTCAAGGAGTGGGCCGACAAGTACGCCGGCCGGTTCGACATGGGCTACGAGCGCTACCGCGAGATCGTGCTGGAGAACCAGAAGACACTCGGCATCGTTCCGCCCGACACCACGCTGTCGCCGGTCAATCCGTACGGGGACGTGAGGGGACCAGACGGCCAACCCTGGCCCGCCGGGGACACCGTGCGGCCGTGGAACTCCTTGTCGGAGGAGGAGAAGCGGCTGTTCTCCCGGATGGCGGAGGTCTTCGCCGGGTTCATCACCTACACCGATGTGCAGATCGGGCGGGTTCTCGACTATCTCGAGGAGTCCGGCCAGCTGGACAACACCATCATCGTGGTGATCTCCGACAACGGCGCCAGCGGCGAGGGCGGGCCCAACGGATCGGTCAACGAGGTCAAGTTCTTCAACGGTTACCTCGACACGGTCGAGGAGAGCATGCGGCTCTTCGACGAGCTCGGTGGCCCGGATACCTACAACCACTATCCGATCGGCTGGGCGATGGCGTTCAACACGCCCTACAAGCTGTTCAAGCGCTATGCCTCCTACGAGGGCGGTATCGCCGACACCGGGATCATCTCCTGGCCGGCCGGCATCAAGGCCCACGGCGAGGTGCGCGACAACTACGTCAACGTCGCCGACATCACCCCGACGATCTACGACCTGCTGGACATCACGCCGCCGGAGACGGTGCGCGGCATCACCCAGAGGCCACTGGAGGGCATGAGTTTCGCAGCGGCGCTTGAGGATCCGTCCGCCGACACGGGCAAGAGCACCCAGTTCTACTCGATGCTGGGCACCCGCGGGATCTGGCAGGACGGCTGGTTCGCCGGCACGGTGCACCCGGCCAGCCCGGCGGGTTGGTCGCATTTCGCCGACGACCGCTGGGAGTTGTTCCACATCGCCGCCGACCGAAGCCAGTGCCACGACCTCGCGGCCGAGCAGCCGGAGAAGCTGGAGGAACTCAAAGCCCTGTGGTTCACGGAGGCCGACAAATACAACGGGCTGCCACTGGCGGACCTGAATGTGTTCGAGACCTTTATGAAGTTCCGGCCCACGCTGACGGCCGGCCGGACCACGTTCACCTACTACCCGGGCACCGCCTCGGTCGGACTGGGCGCGATGGTCGAATTGCGCGGGCAGTCGTTCTCGGTGCTCGCCGAGGTCGCCGTCGATGATGCGGACGCCAAGGGCGTGCTGTTCAAACAGGGCGCCGGGCACGGTGGACACGTGCTGTTCGTCAAAGACGGCCGGCTGCACTACGTCTACAACTTCATGGGTGAGGACCAGCAGACGGTGTCCGCACCCGACCCGATTCCGTTGGGTGCCCACGTATTCGGGGTGCGCTTTGAGCGCACCGGCACCGTCGAGGGCACCCACACCCCGGTCGGTGTGGTCTCGCTGTATGTCGACGATGACGTCGTCGCCACCCTGCCCGACGTGCGCACCCACCCGGCCACCTTCGGTCTGGCGGCGGCCGCGGTTCAGGTCGGGCGCAACAGCGGGCAGCCGGTGTGCAGTGCCTACACCGCCCCGTTCCCCTTCACCGGCGGCAGCGTCGCCAAGGTGGTGGTGGACACCTCCGGGACGCCCTATATCGATCGGGAGCGTGAGCTGGCGCTGGCGTTCGCCCGGGACTGAACGCCGCCAACGCGTTGAGTGAGGAATCCCGCAGAAGTCTGCCCGAGAAGCGGTGTGCGTAAGTCCTCACTCAACGTCGGCTTAGGCTGATCGCCGTGCTGACCGAACTCGTCGACATTCCCGGCGGTTCCTTCCGGATGGGCTCGACGAGCTTCTATCCGGAGGAAGCGCCGATCCATGCCGTCACCGTGGGGGCGTTCGCCATCGAACGCCACCCGGTGACCAACGCGCAGTTCGCCGAGTTCGTCGACGCCACCGGTTACGTCACCGTCGCTCAGCGCCCGCTGGACCCGGCGCTGTACCCGGGAGTGGCCGCCGCCGACCTGCTGCCCGGAGCCCTGATCTTCCGGGGAACGCCCGGCCCGGTGAACCTCGACGACTGGCGGCAGTGGTGGGACTGGGCGCCCGGCGCGCACTGGCGTGAACCCTTCGGCGCCGGCAGCGACATCGCCGGCAAGGACGACCACCCCGTCGTTCAGATCGCCTACCCCGACGCGGGCGCCTACGCCGCCTGGGCCGGCCGCCGGCTGCCGACCGAAGCCGAATGGGAGTGGGCCGCCGGTGCCGGAGCCGCCACCACCTACGCCTGGGGCGAGGAGCCGCAACTGAACGGGCAGCTGATGGCCAACACCTGGCAGGGCCGTTTCCCGTACCGCAACGACGGCGCGCTGGGCTGGGTCGGCACCTCGCCGGTGGGCACCTTCGCGGCCAACGAATTCGGCCTGATCGACATGATCGGCAATGTGTGGGAGTGGACGACGACGAAGTATTCCCAGCACGGCCACGTCCTCGACCAGCCGGCCAGTTCCTGCTGCCCGATCCCGGCCGAGCCGGATCCCAGCGTCATCCAGGCGCTCAAGGGCGGGTCGCACCTCTGCGCGCCGGAGTACTGCCACCGCTTCCGGCCGGCCGCGCGTTCACCGCAGTCGCAGGACAGCTCGACCACCCACATCGGGTTCCGCTGCGTGGTCGGCGTGAACTGATCCAGCTGCAACCGAGGTGACGTTCCCACCGATCCCGACCGGAGCGCTTGGCCCCGGCCCCAGCCGCGGCGAACCTTCCGAGGCTGATCAAGGCGGCTTGGAGCAGGTCTCCGCGGTCGACCAGGTCCCCTCGCTGACCGGTGTCCGCGCGGTCGCAGCGCTGTCGGTCGTCGGCACGCACGCGGCGTACGGCACCGGCGAGTTGACGCACGGGTACGCCGGGCTGCTCTTCGCGCGACTGGAAATCGGAGTGCCGATCTTCTTCGTGTTGTCCGGCTTGCTGTTGTTCGGTCCATGGGTGCGGGCTGCGGCGACCGGCGGCAGGCCACCGTCGGTGCGCCGCTATGCACGGAACCGGTTGCGGCGGATCATGCCGGCTTACATCGTCACCGTCGTCCTGGTCTACGTGGTGTACGAGTTCCGTGCGATCGAGCCGAACCCCGGCCACACCTGGATCGGCCTGCTGCGCAACCTGACCCTGACCCAGGTCTACAGCTCCGACTACGTGGTGACGTACCTGCATCAAGGCCTGACACAGATGTGGAGCCTGGCGGTGGAAGTGGCCTTCTATGCGGCCCTGCCGGTCCTGGCCCACCTCCTGCTGGTGGTGCTGTGCCGACGTCGGTGGCGTCCCGCCCGGTTGCTGGCCGGGCTGGCCGGCATGGCCGCGGTGAGCCCGATCTGGTTGGTGGTGCTGCACACCACCGACTGGCTGCCCGGTGGGGCAGGGCTATGGCTGCCGCATTACCTGGTGTGGTTCGTAGGGGGCATGGTCCTTGCGGTCCTGCGCGTTATGAACGCGCGGTGTTATGCGTTCGTGGTGTTGCCACTGGCGGTGGTCAGCTACCTGATCGTGTCAACGCCGATCGCCGGCCGGGTGACCGCCCCGGCCCTCGGCCTGACGGAAGACCTGGCCAAGACCATCTTCTACGCGGTGATCGCAACGCTTGTCGTGGCACCACTGGCCCTTGGCGACCGCGGCTGCTACGGGTGGCTGATGGGCAGTCGGCCGATGGTGTGGCTCGGTGAGATCTCCTACGAGATATTCCTGCTCCATGTCATCGCCATAGAGATCGCCATGGTGTCGGTCTTGGGCTGGCCGGTCTACACCGGGTCGGTTGCGGGACTGTTCCTGGTGACGATGGCCCTCACGGTGCCGTTCGCCTGGATCCTGCATCGTCTGACTCGGCCGCGCGTCAGCCGCGGCCGCGAGGCCATGACAGAAACCGACTGATATGGGTGTGAAAAACCTGATCAGGGTCGCCGGGAACCACCGGGAGCCGGGTTGAACTGGGCTGATTTGGAACTACGGTGTCTTCTCCCCTAGTATTTAGCGGTTGCCTCGGGCAGACCTCGGCCGGCTTGGATTCCCGCAAGGATTCTTGTCAGCCCTGCGTGCCCTCGGGTGACAAAGACCGCGCACGTCAGGTTCCCTTCGGCTTGCCCTGAGGGCTCGCCGGGACTCCTGCCGTGCACAACCGAGGGAGATCTGGTGATTCAGCAGGAATCGCGGCTCAAGGTTGCCGACAACACCGGTGCCAAGGAGATCTTGTGCATCCGCGTGCTGGGCGGCTCGGGGCGCCGTTACGCCGGTAT
>Ga0315295_10006417_pt1 | contig 10047 bp, 11 predicted proteins | sample YL17G14_0_MG_FD_204453 | JGI IMG/M metagenome (GOLD analysis project Ga0315295, IMG submission 204453) | Sediment microbial communities from Yellowstone Lake, YNP, Wyoming, USA - YL17G14_0 | ecosystem: Environmental > Aquatic > Freshwater > Lake > Sediment | place: USA: Wyoming | collected... | reverse complement strand
AAATTCAGTAAAATCACACCAACCTGAGCAGGTCCTCGATTCTTTCCAGCTCGAAATCGGCGCCGGGTTTTTTCACCGGCTTGGTGCTGCCGTATTTCGCGAACGCCGTCTTCATGCCCAGCGCCTTGGCGCCGCGTATGTCGCGCTCGGGCCAGTCGCCTACGAACAGCACGTTCGACGGCTTCACGCCTATCTCCTTTATCGCTCTCATGAAAGGGGTCTTCGACGGCTTCTTTTCTCCTGTGTCCTGGAACGTGACGACGACGTCGAAGAAGTCCTCGAGCTTCATCTCAACAAGGCGTATCCACGCGTTCACCGAAGGCGCGTCTGAGACGATGCCGAGCTTGAGCCCTCTCTCCTTCAGCTTTATGAGCGTTCTGACCGTCCCTGGATAAGGTTTGACGTACGCTGCCTGCGCCTTGCGGTATGCCACAATCCCTTCGGCCAATATCTTGTAGTCGACCTTTCCAAGCGTCTTGTTCAGGAACTCCTGGAAGATGCGGTTGTACTCGATGCCCTTCTCGCCGTAAAGCCCGAAAAGGATCTTCATCGCCTTGTCCCTGTCCATCCTGAGCCCGGCGCTGATCATCGCCTCTATGGCGGCCTCGCAGGACTTGCGCTTCATGAGCATGAAGTCTATGAGCGTGTTGTCCAAGTCGAAAAGAATCGCCTCAATCATGCTTCAGAATTGTAACCGTGTATTAATATTTTAATCGGTCGTTGGAAATGGAATATGTTCTTTCTTTAGAACCTTTCTAAAAGATTCGAATTCCTCTTCAGTAAGTCCTGTTATTCTTCCATACTTAAAAAATCTTATCACATGCCTTTGTTTACCTTGCTTAGGCAAAACATATTGGGAACTAATTTCAATTGCAGAATTCAATTTAGATAAAAATTTGTTGAATTCTTCTGCAAGTTCGGTCGGAGTTCCATAGGTATTTTGAATATCCCATCCCAAAGAGCCTAGATTTTCAATATCAGGAAAAAGACCGTATTTTCCTTTAATTTCTCTGACTAGACCCTTCCAAGGATACACTTTCATTCTCATTCTTTGTTTTTAGCGGGTAAGTTTTAAAACCTCTAAAACGCTCAAGCATCTTTTTATTCTAGATCGGTGTTCTCTATCGGAAACGGTTTCGTTCCAAGGCCTTCATCCCTTCTGAGCGCAGAAGAGAAGTATACAAATTTATCTTCATCGGCCACAGGAACTTCAATCGTGGTTATAATCCCTTTTTTATTCTTTCTAGGATCGGGGTAGCCTTCCATTTCTTTTCTGATGGAAAACGGCTCGGCTGCGCCTAATTTTTCCAATTTACGAAGCTGCTCATCGGTGTATAAATAACCTGAACGTGCATGTAATCTTTGCCCCCTGAAAAAGAAATGCTCGAGACTGCCGTTTGGGGCCAATTTATACACAATACCATCATCGCCGACTTTCAGAAATGCCATTTATCATCTTAGACAGAAATAACCATACAATTTTATAAAAACATTCTGTTATTATAATAACAAACTTGTTATTGTTTGTTATTTTTGCCCATTTTGCAGTCTGGTTTAGAAACAAACAATTCTTCAGAACGGCCTGCTGTCTCTCCTGAGTTTAGAAATGCATGGCAACGGGCCCGTGCTGGCCAGAATCTGTTCGTACACGCCGTCGATGTCGTCTTCCGCCAGCTTGGCCGCCTGATCGGCTTCTATGAGCACAGAAGGGAAGCCGTAGCCCGAGTGATGCGAAGATATCGAAAGAATCGCTTCCGCGAACCTGTTCGCGTCCTTTTCTTCCCCCAAAAAATCAATTCTTATCGGCCTGTCGAACTGCGCCGTCTTCAGGTAGAACGAGAACATCATGTCAGCGAACTTCCCGAATTCTTTGATCAGCGGATGCTCGCGGCTTTCACCTTCTATGTCTGAATACGGGAAAGCGAACGTCCTCTCTCCTTCGTTCAGCATCCAGTAAAGAAGAGGCGTGTCCCTCGTTCTTTCAAGCGTTTTTTTCATGTCGCTGGCTGACTCGCTATCCGATTTCGGCAGGATTCTCTCGCCAGCGAGCTCGCAGAACCTCGTCCCCCTCGAATCCTCGACCACGCCCGCGAGCATTATGCCGTTTTTAGAGCACACGTCGAAAAGCCTGGTGTAAAGTGAAATCAATTCCTCGTAACTTTCCCTGGCCTTCGAATTCTTCGGCGGCCTGTCGGAGTAATGGGGTATTATCGAGCCGTCGAGCAAAAGCAGGCCTGGCCTGAATTTCTCCGCGGTTTCTATCGCGTTTTTAATCTCGAGCTTCTGCCTGATTATCGAGGCGGAATGTACCCAGTCCATCTCCGACAGCGCCTCAAGCACGAAAAGCTCGGGCTCGGGCATTTTTCCCGGATGGTATTGGACATCCGCTATCCTCCCATTCCTGTAGGAGAAGCACACGCCGACCGCGCGGGCGAGGACTAAGTCGAAGCCGTGCAGGCTTCGCTTGACGATGCCGCCGTCGACTCCCGCGATTTTTATCGCATCGGGCACGGCTTTTTCGACCAGGCTGGATATAGGGAAACCGGCATCGGAGCTTTTGATGAAAGCAGCCAGCTTCTTCCTTTTCGCCTCCGCGCTGGAAATCCTCTCCGACACCTCGCGTATCTTGGGCAGAAGCTGTTCCATGCGAACATTTTGGTTTTTAATCTTAAAAGTTATTGGTAAAAATAGGATTCCATGATAATAGAAACGGGTTTCGAGACGGAAATGGCCGATCTGGTTGCAGAAGAACCAAAAGATTTCCAATTCAAGAGCAGACCGGACTGGGTCGTGGGCTTCGGCGGAAGCATATCGGCCGGCGTGACGCTGAAAGACGGCAGAGTCTATTTCGGCTGCACGGACCATCACATGTATTGCGTCGACGCGAAAACCGGTAAAGAAGCATGGAGGTTTCGCGCGAACGACGTGAACGACACGTCGAGGCCATTCATACACGACGGGATCGTTTATTGCGGTTTTTTCGACGGTTACATGTATGCCGTGGACGAGAGGAACGGGAGTCTCCTGTGGAAATTCAAGACCGGGGACGTAATAACAGGGGTCGCATCCGTTTGCGATAATCTCGTTGTTTTCGGCTCCTGGGACGGCTACGTCTATGCGGCGGACAGGAAAACAGGCGAGGAAGTCTGGCGCTTCAGAACAGGAGATCGCGTAGGGGCAACGCCCCTTGTCATCGGAAAGGAGATTTACATAGGCTCGATGGACGGCAACCTCTATTGCCTGAACCCGAAGGGTGAAGAAGTATGGAGGTTCAGGACTGGCGGCTCGATATACAACTACCATCCGAGCCCCGTGAAAGACGGCATCGTGTATTTCAGCTGCTGGGACGGGCACTTGTACGCAGTTGACACGAAAAGCAGGCAAGAGGCGTGGAGGTTCAAGATGGGCAGCGGCGGGGAATGCACGCCGCTGCTTTACGGGGACAGGCTTTATTTCGGTTCTTACGACTCGAACTTCTACTGCATCGATCTGGACGGGAAGGAAATCTGGCGTTTCCGGGCGAAAGACATCCTCGGCGACTTCAGGCCTCTTGTTCATGAAGGCGTCATATATTTCGGTTCAATAGACACGAATTTCTACGCCCTTGACGTCAGGACCGGAAAACTCTTGTGGTCGTTCAAGACAGGAGGGGACATATGGTCGAGCCCCGTCTGTTACGAAGGCCTCGTCATATTCGGCTCGTGGGATTGTTATCTTTACGCTCTCGAATGCAAAACAGGAAAAGAGGCGTGGAGGTTCCCGACCTCGAATAAAAACATGTCGCTCCACATATTTCGGGAGAATTACATCTGGAGCGGCTCCGTAAGGAACATCCCGGGCAAGGAAGATTACGGGACATATGCCAAACCCGAAACGCGGCTTGACCTTGCTGACGACGTCTACAGCCCGCTGGGCCAGTATGCGAAGGCCGACATAGTTTACGGGACTGGGAAGAAAAGGTACAGTGATGTCTGATGATGGACAAATACGAGCTTGACTTTACGATTGAAATGCCCAACAAGACGACGACGATCATAACACTAGACTCCAACCGCTTCTTCGTTGGAGAAAGAACGAACGTCGAATACTGCTTCTGGACGACTTCATACGGGGGCAGCATCTCGGGCGGGCCGACCATCGAAAACGGGATCGTCTACTTCGGCGCATGCGACCAGTATGTTTATGCCGTTGACGGTAAAACAGGGAAGGAGATGTGGAGATTCAGGGGCGGAGGCCTGTTCGTCCAGGCAAGAGTCCTGATAGCTGATAACGAGCTGTACATCGGCTGCTATGACGGCTGCCTTTACTGCCTCGACAAGAGAAACGGCGAAATGATATGGCGCTTCAAAACCGGAAACCGCATAACAAGCAGCGTTTCTGTCAACGGAAACGACGTCTACGTTGCCTCATGGGACGGCTTCGTTTACTGCGTGGACAGGAAGGACGGGAAAGAGAAATGGAGATATAAATTAGGTGGAGAGGTCGCCTCCTCACCGAATTACCACAAAGGCGTCTTGTACGTCGGCTGCCAGGACGCGAACCTGTATGCGATAGACACGAAAACCAGGAAGGAGCTTTGGCGCTACAACGCAGGGGGGACGATTCTCATATACGATCACCTCCCGATAGTCGGCAACATCATACTTTTCGGCTCCTACATAAACAACTTCTATGCGGTTGACATAAGGAATGGGAAAGAGGCATGGAGATTCAGATCTGGAGGAATAATAGGAACCATCCCGGTTATTCACAAGAATGTTGTATACCTAGGTTCTTGGGACGAGAATCTTTATGGGGTCGATATCCAGACGGGGGAAATGGTATGGAGATTCAAGGCCGACAAAGCGATATGCGACATTGGCCCATGCGTATACGACGACACGATATTCTTCGGGACGCTGGGCGGCAATTTCTACGCCGTTGACCTGAAGACAACGCAGGAAAAATGGAGATTCAAGACTGATGGCGATATCTGGACTTCGTGCCATGTCTGGGATGGGAAGGTTTACTTCGGCTCATGGGACTGCAACCTTTACGCGCTCGACTGCGAAACGGGAAAGGAGATTTGGAGGTTCGAAACCTCTGTGAAGACGAAATCCATGATTGAGAACATCGACCGCATGCCGATGGTGGCGCCGGAAGTTGAAAGGATTATCAGGGAGGATGCTGAAGGCATGGAAAGCGGAATCGGCACGAAGGAAGCCGGGATTTCCGAGTCGACGTATTCCGCAAGAATCGAATACGTTTTCAGGGACATCTACGGAGGAAGGAAGAAGAAATACGATGAAATCTGATTCTTGAAACAATATTACGAAAAGTATTTAAACATGTGATTCGTAATATAATATCAGGAAGATGATTTGATGAGTTCATTTGATATTCACATAAAGAAATACCGCATGTTCCTGAAGGACGCGGAGAACAAAAAGAATTCGCGACCGACAAGGATAGAGGCGTATTTCGAATGTGTTTTCCATCTCATAGAAGCCATCGTTGCAAAAAATAGAATTCACATAAACAAACATCAGCTTCTCAGAAATATCTTGGAAGAGAATGAGATTATATTCGGAAACGAAACCGAAAATGTATGGAGAGCATTTCAGGAAATAGAAAACCAGATAAGACCCGGCCAAATATATGGAGGGTCGATAAACGGTAAAGCCCTCAAGAGGGCGAAAAAGCTTTTCGATGAAATAAGGGTAATTTGCGGAGAAAAGTTGAAAATATAATGTTACGGAAAGGGGACGTAATCATATTTCGTGATATAATATGACGATGCAAACTGAATTCATGGCCATAGTATTTGAATTCGCTAAAGGGGTGAGCGAATTAGATGAACAAGATGGCGTCTTGAGTGTAATTTTATTCGGTTCTGTGGGGAGGGGCGAGGCAGATAAAAGAAGCGATGTGGACATACTTGTAGTGTTCGATACCGAAAAGAAAGATCTAAGGGGGTTGAAAGAAAGAAGGGATATCAGTCGTTTGAGTTTGGATTTGGAAAAAAAATTCGATAGAAATATACAGCTTGTTACCTCCAATAAAAATTTCTACGGTTTGGATAGACAATTTATAGAAACCGTTTTCAAGGAAGGTATAATTTTATTTGGAAAAAACCCGCAGGTAGATATTGAAAGATTGAAATTGGAGCCGTATTCCATTATAAGTTATTCCCTGATAGAATTGAAAAACTCCGATAAAATGAAGATCAAGAGGATATTCTACGGCCATAGGACAGCAAAGAAATACAAAAAGAAAATTTACAGAAGTGAAATAAAAGGACTGATAGAAGAACTTGGCGGCAAAAGAACAGGCATAGCGAGCTTCTTGGTTGCATCAAAGAAAACAAAGGATATTATAAAAATTTTTAAGAAATTCGGGATAAAATTCGAAAAAACAGACGTTTGGATATCCCGAATATAAAAACAAAATCCAAATTCTGATTAACAGGTATGGATATGATAATCGACCAGGGCTTCGAGACCGAGATGACGGATTTGGTGGTTGAAAAGGAGATTTTTCACACCAGCACGTGGACGATAGGCTTCGGGGGAAGCGTGGCGACGGTCGGTCCTGTCAGGGACGGCGTCCTGTATTTCGGCTGCTGCGACAACTACGTTTATGCCTTGGATGCAAAGGACGGCAGGCTGTTATGGAGGTTCAAGGCTAACGGTGTCTTCAGTGAATCAAGGCCTGTGCTGCACCAGAATTTTCTTTTCGTTGGCAATTATGACGGTCACCTGTATGCGATAAACGCCGAAAGAGGCGAGCTGGCCTGGAAGTTCAGGACCGGCGACAGGATAATAGCTTCGGCTTTCATCAAAGACGAAACGGTTTACATCGGCTCATGGGACGGGTATTTCTACGCCCTTCGCCTTTCCGACGGCAGCGAGAGATGGAGGTTCAGGGCAGGGAGTAAAATAAGCACATGCGCATTGGCTTACAGGAACGGCATATACTTCGGATGCTCGGACGGGAACTTTTATTGCCTTGACATTAGCGGCAGGGAGAAATGGAGGTTCAGGGCAGGAGGATCGATTATAACATACCAGAATCTGGTCCTCTACAAAGACAGGCTTTTCTTCCCTTCTTACGACAAATACCTTTATTGCATTGACCTCGAAGGCAGGCTCGTATGGAAATTCAGGACCGGGGGAAACGTCCTGTGTTCTCCTTGTATCTCCAATGAGGTGCTTTATTTCGGTTCGCACGACAACTGCTTTTACGCGCTGGACGTGGAAACGGGCAGGGAGATATGGAGGTTCAGGACGGGGGATTGGGTCGGGGACATAAAGCCAGCGGTCATGAAAGGCGTGGTTTATTTCGGCTCAAAGGATGCCAGTTTTTACGCGCTCGACGCCAAAACCGGCGAAATGCTGTGGAAGTTCAGGACGGGAGGCTCCATCTGGTCCGATGCCGTCCTGCACGAGAACATGGTCGTATTCGGCTCCTGGGACTGCCATGTTTATGCCGTTGACGCAAAAACAGGAAAAGAAACCTGGAGATTCGCCACCTCCACCAAGCAGCAGGCTCCGCTTGAAATTTCAGACGAAATCGTCGTGAGGCCTGTTCTCGCAAGAGGGACGGATGATACGAGGAAGGAAGAAAAATACGATTTGACTCCCCAGATAAACGTTTCCGAGTCTTTCTACACGCCGGTAATCGAATACGCGGCCAAGGACGTCTACGGCGCCGGGAAGAAGAAATATTCAGAAGTCTAATTTCTTAAATAACGCCTACAATTATTTCTCATGCTTGACATCACGTTCCTCGGGACGGGCAGCGGGCCGCCCACGAAGAGCAGGAATCACTCGGCGATTTACCTGCACTACGACACGCACAACATGCTCTTCGACTGTGGCGAGGGCACGCAGCGCCAGATGATAATAGCGAACGGCATATCGTTCATGAAGCTCGACCACATCTTCATTACCCACTGGCACGCGGACCACTGGGTCGGCCTCATTGGCCTGTTGTATACGATGAATCTCGAGGGGCGGACGCGCCCGCTGTATATACACGGGCCCGACGCCGAGCGTTTCATCGGCGACATTCTCGACCTCGACTACTGGGGCTCCGCCTTCAAGGTCATCCCGAAAAACGTTCCCTTCGAGGGCAACAGGGAAACGAAGGTCTACGAGACGGACGAGTTCGAGATAATTTCCATCCCCACAAGGCACTCCATCCCGTCCGTCGCTTATTGTTTCCGCGAAAGGGACAGGATGAACGTCGACATCGAAAAGGCTGAAAAGCTGTTCGGCCTCAAGCAGGGAAGGCAGGTCGGGAAACTTAAGGAGAAAGGCGAGATAGAGCTCAAGGGGAAGAAAATAACGTTAGACGACGTCGGCGTCCGCAAGCCGGGCATCAAGCTCGTCTATTCCGGCGACACGGAACCGTGCCAGAACGTGCTGACGATATCGAAGGGAGCGGACGTCCTCATCCACGACGCGACCTTCGTCGAATCGAAGGAGGAGATGATGCACTCGGGCGCGAAGGAGGCAGCGGAAATCGCCAAGAAGGCGGAAGTGAAGAACCTCATCCTCACGCATTTCTCGCGCAGGTATACGGACCTGAGGGAGATCGAAGCGGAAGCGAAGAAGATATTCCCGAGCTCATTCGTGGCGAGGGACTTCATGACCGTCGCGGTCAGGCACACGGGCCTGACGGTCGGAAAGGCCATCTGAGACGCCGCTTATTTACCGGACCTCGAAATCGACTCTTTTGATGTGTCTCAGCACCATTCAGATTCCGCATTACCACATTAACCGAAAAATTTTTGTATTATCTCATTTGTGCAGTCTGAAAATAAAAAGCATGTTCTGTGTATGAAGCTGCACGTATGGCCAGAGACAAACAAACTTAATGCTTATTACACCTGCCATCATATTTTCGTTTGATGAAGCTTCTATTCATGCTGGCGCCCATGGAAAACATCACTGACAACGCCTTCAGGGAGCTGTGCTTCCGTCACGGCGCAGACCTTACTTTCACTGTGTTGGCCAGGCTTTCCGGCCTGGCGGCGAGGAACGGGAACACCGAAAGGAAAATAGAATTGCTTAACGGCATCCCTACACAGGTCCAGCTGGTGGCCCAGCGGGAAGATGACCTGAAATCGTTCCTTGGATGGTTTGAGCCCACCAGGGGATTCTCCGGCATCAATTTCAATATCGGCTGCCCCAGCCCACAGTACGTGAGGCAGGGACTAGGATGCGCGATGATGAAGCGGCTGTCGAAGCTGAACAGGCTGGTGAAAGTGGTGAAAAACCACGGGTATCCGTGCTCAGTAAAGATGCGCCTCGGCATGAACCTTATCGAGAAGCAGAGAAAAGTATACCTCAACGTCATAAAAGGCATCGATGCCGATTTTTTCATTGTCCATGCAAGGCACGGTGCCGAGCATTACGACGCGCCGCCTGATTATTCGGTCTTTCCCGAGTGCGTCGCCACCGGCAAGGACATCATAGCTAACGGCAACATCGACTCGACCGAAAAGATCGCGCTCATGAGAGACATGAACGTCAAAGGCGTGATGATCGGCAGGGCCGCCGTGCGCGACCCGGGCATATTCGGGCGTCTGAAAGGCTCTGAAGAGCCGGAAACAGTTGCATTGAGAAATGAATACGCCCTGCTGGCGGACAAATATGGCGTAGTCAACAAATACAGGAGCAACGTTATGAAAAGGCTTGGACAGAAAATCGCGATTGAAGAAGAGAATGCTGAAATGGGTTAAATTAAAACAAAGAATGCGCCGGCCGGGATTTGAACCCGGGTCACAGGCTTGGAAGGCTTGCACCAACCAATTTCGGTTTCTTTGTCGGTCTCTGTGTCCTACCAGGATGCCCAAGCCCTTTTCTTTGGAAGGCGAATGAAGCGAAGCGGAATGAGACTCCTTTTCGCTTAAGCCTTTTCCTGAAAAAGGCTTACTAGACTACCGGCGCATTTTTAAAAATTGAATTCTTCCTCTTCGTCCTCTTCTGCGTGCTTTTTCCCGCTTTCCCTTGCGTGCTCGTGTTTGTGTCCCTCGCCTTCGCCGATGTTCGCCATTATCAT
>Ga0315295_10006416_pt1 | contig 10047 bp, 9 predicted proteins | sample YL17G14_0_MG_FD_204453 | JGI IMG/M metagenome (GOLD analysis project Ga0315295, IMG submission 204453) | Sediment microbial communities from Yellowstone Lake, YNP, Wyoming, USA - YL17G14_0 | ecosystem: Environmental > Aquatic > Freshwater > Lake > Sediment | place: USA: Wyoming | collected... | reverse complement strand
CTAAATTCTTCTTCATCTCATCCAGTACCACGTCACACCCAAGCCAGAGCATATGAATGGATCCCTCAACACCTCCAATATCCTTATTGTGTTTTGGGGTGCGGCCCCAGGATGAAACGGACCCGCGGTATTTAGAACACACCAAAACAACTCTTTCTATAAAATCAAACGCCCCTATCATACCTGACTCGCCGTCCTCGCTTTATGATAGTCGCGACCGTCTGAAACCAGCTCCATAAACACATTCCTTAAAATAGAAGGATGCTGGGTTAGAATTTCCACCATTCCAAATAGAGCTTGCTTACAGGCTTTCTCATCCAGGTCGAAAATTAAGGCCTTCAGATCTTTCCCATAATTAACATCCAGTGTCGGCATAAGATTTCACCTCCTTAAAGCCATACTGGTCCCAAGGGTCAACTTTTTTTCCTTAAAGGACCCCGGAACGGGGAATAAAATTCTTCGTGACGGGCTTCGCTCTGATGCCTTTTAGGGCTCTGGGGGTCCCAAAAGTGGCGAAGCCCCACCTTTTATATCGGCTTTCCACAAGATTCCCACATCGCCGGAAGCTTCTTTTAAGATCTCATTCTTCCTTTGGGATTTATATTTAGACCGGAGTGGCACACGTAAAGGCGAAGAGACACGTTCAGCCCATTTCTTGATTGAGTTCAAGCGGATGAATAGCTTTTTTTTGAGCTCATACATGGTAGTCGCAAATAAGATGCGACCATCTGGACCGGCCCGGTGCCGCCTGGTCCTCTTAAAATACGCATGATCCTCAAGCCAACGCAGAACACGGTTAAGTGTACGCAAAGAAATATCGATATCGTGATACTCCTTAGTTAGCCTGAGGATCGTCAACTGGCTCGGATAGCAATACGCTTTCCCATACTTTGAGCAAACGCTGCTTATCGTCTCCGCAACCGCCTGCAGGGGCCCCTCAATACTATCCCTTTGGTACATCATCACCGCACCTCATTAATTTTCAAGACCTAGTTTTTGGTGGATCCTTTTTGTAAATCTCCGGATCGCTTCTTTTGCGTATTTGTTCTTTACCCATTCGGGGTTTGCCCCAAATTCGTTTGCGCATTTAAGGCAGTATCTAAGGGAAGGGAATTTTTGACCGTTCTCAATGTCGCGAACGTATCCCTCCGACACTGAAAACTTTTCAGCGATTCGTCTTTTTGTCATGTTTCGATGGATCCTGAGCTGGCGGAAAATGTAGGGTAGGGTATCGGGTCTTGTTAAAACGGAGCTATTCTGGTAAAATGATGTTTGCATATGGCCCCCTTGACCCTTTATGAGGTGCATTGAGAATGCCTCTTTCGCTGGCGCTAAGGGGAGCAGGTGGGCTGTAGTTTACATAATATATCTTATCGGACATTACTTGGGTGTCTTTTGGGAAATATGTATAGTTTAACGGGAATCATCCTCTCCGGCGGTAAAAGCGTCCGAATGGGCAGAGATAAAGCCTTTATTGAAATCGATGGCATCCCGATCATTCAAAGGATTTATGACATTTTTCAAAAAATATTTACTGAAATTATCATTGTCACCAATCAAAAAGAATTTTATTCGGGTTTTAAAGCAAAAATAGTGAGTGATCTCATTATCAATAACGGTGCCCTCGGAGGGTTATATACCGGGCTCTTCTTTTCATCTAACCCATACTCTTTTTGCGTTGCCTGTGATATGCCCTTTCTCAATGAATCAATGATTCAATATCTCATCAAACAGGCCAATGGATATGATGTGATCGTGCCCAGAACTGAAGATGGATTACAACCTCTACATGCCGTCTATTCAAAAAATTGTTTAGAACCCATAAAAATAATTATCGGAATGGGAAAATACAAAATTATTGATTTCTATCCTTTTGTAAAGACAAAAATCATTGAGGAGTCTGAATTTATAAGTTTAGATATAAATCTGAATCTGATGAGGGAGTCTTTTGTTAATATCAACACTCCAGGGGAACTAAACTTTCTTAAAGAAAGAAAATTAGCGTCCTGAGATGGCCAAAAGAATAATTATTTATACACTTTTTTCTATTTTGACGATGGGGGTCTTTTTCAGCGAGGCTGCCTTTCCAAGGACTCTCGGTGAAGATGAGAAGTTGATCTGGGTGGGAACCGGTGCATTCAATGATGGTTTTTATGATATCGCCGAAAAACAATTTTCACAATTCCTTCGGGAGTACCCGGAACACGGAAAATTGTATGACATCTGCTATCTTTTGGGCAAGACGCTCTACATCAAAGAAAAACTGAAAGAATCCAGAACTCTATTTTTAAAGGTAATCAATGAGAATAAACAATTTGAATATACGGAATACATCCTTTTCTGGTTAGCCGATATCGAACTCAGGTTTGGAAACAATGAAGGAGCCAGAAGATATCTCGTTTCCATCCTCAATAGATACCCCAAATTTGAAGGCATGGATCAGGTCCACTACTTCCTCGGACTGATCGAATTCGAATCGAATCGACCTTCCCCGGCAGAATCCCATTTTAAAAAGGTTTCCATTACCTCTAAAAATACTGAGCTCATTCAAGCCTCCCATTTCTTGTTAGGGATCTTATCCTACAAACAGAACCGCTTCGACGAGGCAACGGGTTATTTTAAAATGGCGATGCCGGATATTAAATCTGCCTCGGCACTTTTTTTTAAATACGCCTCACTCTGGCTGGGCGAAACCCAGTTGAAACAGAGGAAGTTCGATGAGGCGAAGAGTATCTACCGCACCTTCTATGAACGATTTAAAGAGGATGCCTTTTCCCAGGAAGTCCATTGGAAATTGGGCTTTTGTGATTACCGAATCGGGAATTTTAAAGAGGCTATAGGAACCCTCCAATCTTTTAAAACCCAATTCAAAGATTCCCCGCTCATTTTATACACCCATTATTTATTGGGGGAAATGTTCCTGCATAACAGCGACTATCCCTCATCGATAAAAGAACTCAATGCTATTTTAACAAGATCAAAGGAAAATCCATTGTGGGGGATTACTTTTCTCTCTATTTTTTGGAACCATATTCAACAGAATGATTTTTCAGGAGCCCATAAAGTATTTCAGAGGCTCCAGAAATTGAATCATTTTGACGATGAAAAGGCGGTTCTCCAGTGGCTTAATGCGGAGATGACCTTTATAGAGGGTAGAATCACAGACTCCCTTCCCTACTATTTTAATGTCCTGAATACCAAATATAGAGAGAAGGCTCTCTCCCGGATTGGAAAAGGCTATTTTTTTGAAAATAAATTCAGAGAGGCGATCACCAACTTCGACATCTTATTGCTTGAATTTCCAAACTCTCCCAATAACGAGGAAAGCCTCTTCATTAAGGGGGAATGCTTCATTCAATCCGGAAATTGGACCCAGGCGCTGGACACCTACAGGCTTCTCGCCCAGAAAGACAGTCATCATCATTGGAAACTCTTTGCCCTGACCCAGACGGGAAACATCTATTTTTCACTGAAGGAAAGCGGCGAAGCCGAAAAGGCATTCAAGAAGGTTGTTGAAGATTTTCCGCATCATCCACTTGCTACCCTCGCAGCCTTTCGGTTGGGGAAACTATTTTTTAAACAAAACAATATCTTAGAAGCCATCCACTATTATTCCATGATCCTTAAGGGGGACCGCCTTGAATTACTGGGCGGGGCTTACTTCAGTTTGGGGGAAATATTTTATCAACAGGGGAAATACGATAAGTCTTTTAAAAGTTTCGAAATGGCCTTACAATATCTTCAGGAAAGCTCGCCATGGTTCTTCTTGACCCATTTGGAAATCGGGAACCTCCAGAGAAAAAATGGGAAATATGAGGAGGCCAAGCGATCGTATTTGACAATCCTGAACCAGGCAAAAGACGAAGATCTCAAAAAAGCGGCGGCAGAATTACTCCGTTATATTGAACCAAATTAAAGACCGGGGAATCCTGAAAAACAAAATGGGACCACAAATATTTTCAACAGTTTCATAATAATGGATACATTGATTTATAAAATCCCTCCTAACCTCCCTTTGCTAAAGGGAGGAATAAATCCCCTCTTTGGCAAAGAGGGGTGAGGGGAGATTTTCAAAATAGTATTTGTTCAATGATGAAACCCTTAATAACCATCAGAAAGATGGAAATCGAAGATGTGGATGAGGTTCTCCCTATCGCCGCAGCCTCTCTATTAAATCCCTGGTCAAAGGATATGTTTCTCGGAGAGGTCGCCCATCCCCTCTCGCATTGCTTTCTCATATGTGGAGAGAATGACCGCAATAAAGATATTCCACTCGGCTTTATATGTTTTCGGAATATTGGAGAAGAATCTGAACTTCTCAATATTTGCATTCATACCAGGCATCACCAGAAAGGTCTGGGCAAAATACTGATGGAATTCTACATTGATTTTTGTAGCAAAAAAGGAGTGAAGAAATATTATCTCGAAGTCAATCCTCTAAATATTTCTGCCGTCCGCCTCTATCAATCCTTTGCTTATCAGGAGACAGGCAAAAGAAAGAAATTTTATCAGGGAAAATATGATGCGCTTCTCATGGAAAGATAATTTTAAATTAGGTTACGGTTACGGTGACGAAGCCCGTATCGGTTAACGGTAACGGTTACGTACAAAGAATTAAAAGACGATAACCGTAGCCTTTTATTCACGAAACGGGCCTCGTTACCCTAACCGAAAGACGAAGCTCGAGCCTCGATACGAGCTTCGACAACGATAAACGTAGCCTTTTATTTCTGTGAACAAATATGGCTATTCAGGCTGACGGAATCGTATTCAAAAACAGAAAAATAAAATCAATCTATTTCCTGCTGGAAATCGACTGCACATCCATTGCCAATGAAACGAAACCCGGACAGTTTGTCATGCTCAGAACTTCCGATGATAACCACCCTCTTCTGAGACGCCCCTTTTCCATTTATAAGAGTTATTCTACTCTGGATCCCAGGAAAGGGAAAAGAGGACATCTTTTCATTTTATACAAAAAGGTGGGTAAAGGCACCCATAAGATGTCAACCTTCAAAAAAGGGCAGAGAGTTAATCTGATAGGCCCCCTGGGTAAGGGATTCATTTCCCCTCCCCTTCCCTCTCCGACTGCAACTATTTTAATCGGGGGAGGAGTGGGCATGGCCTCTCTCTCTGCCCTGGGAGAGACATTAGGTTTCGGAGAATTATATGTTTTTATCGGCGGAAAGACAAAAGACGATATCTTATGTGAGGACAACTTCCCAAAAGGAAAGGTCTTTATTGCCACAGAGGATGGAAGCCGGGGCAAAAAAGGGACTGTTGTTGACTTTTTCCTATCGGAAATCAAAAGGTTTGATAGGGATCGACCCCACCATGTCTATATTTGTGGACCGGAGGGAATGGTTAAGTCGTTAGCAAAGGTGATTAAATCGAAGAAATGGATCGTCCAGGTTTCTCTTGAGGCCCGAATGGGATGCGGATTCGGGGCCTGCTGGGGATGTGTGGTAAAGACGAGGGACAACGAAATGGCCTATCGACGGGTTTGCAAAGATGGACCTGTCTTCCCTTTGTCAGAGATCGTCTTGGAATGATGATGAAAATTGCTCCTCCTCTTGACCTATCCGTTTGTATCGGAAAGTTGGAATTAAAAAACCCGGTGATCGCCGCCTCAGGGACATTCGGATATGGCCAGGAGTTTGAAAATTTTATGGACTTGAGCCAACTCGGAGCCATCATCCCAAAAGGGATTTCATTGAAACCCATGCCAGGAAATCCACCTCCAAGGATTTTTGAGACGAATGGAGGAATTCTCAATTCCATCGGCCTTCAAAACCCCGGCTTTCAGGCTTTCGCGAAAGAGAAACTTCCCTACCTAAAAAAGATAAAAACCAACCTGATCATAAACTTTTTCGGTAATACTCAAAAAGAATATGTCCAATTGGCCAGACGGTTGGATGACCTTCCCGGTGTTTCCGGCTTAGAGATGAACATCTCTTGCCCCAATGTTAAACAGGGAGGAATCATCTTTGGTTCCGATCATAGAATGACCTATCGACTGGTATCAGAGGTGAGAAAATCCATCCAACGGCCCCTCATTGTCAAGCTTTCGCCGAATGTCACAGATATTTCAGCCATCGCCAGAAGCGCAGAGGAAGGAGGCGCGGATGCGGTCTCACTCGTCAACACCTTCAGGGCAATAGCCATCAACATTTATTCAAAAAAACCGGAGCTGGGAAACATTTTTGGAGGTCTTTCAGGGCCTGCTATTAAACCAATTGCCTTAAGAATGGTCTGGGAGGTCAGCCAGGCAGTAAAAATCCCCGTGATTGGCATTGGGGGGATCATGAAAGCAGAGGATGCCATCGAGTTTATTCTGGCGGGAGCCTCAGCCATTCAAATCGGAACAGCCAACCTCATCAACCCGAGAACAGGGATAGAGGTGATCAGAGGATTAAAGAAATATCTTATTCAAAATAAAATGGATCGGATTAAGGATTTAATCGGCCTCTTCAAAATTTAAAATTCCATCAAATCTGATCTTTAATCACCTTGGGTGAGATAAAGATCAGCAAATCCCTCCTCTCATCTTCCTTTGCTTCCCTCTTAAATAACCAGCCCAACAAAGGAATTTTGCTTAAGAGAGGAATACCTTCCACTCCCTCACTCTTTCTAATGGAGTAAACACCGGCAATGACCACCACTCCATTATCTTTAACCAGCACCTCAGTGATTGCCTCTTTCTTATCAATGCTGGGGACGCCATCGACCGTGCGGGACCACTCCGGTGCATCTTTTTTGGTCTTGATCGACAGTTTTACATTTCCGTCGTTTGTCACAAGGGGGGTCACGGTCAATTTAAGATTGGCCTCGATGAAATCCGTGGTAATGGCTCCCTCAGTTGTCAACTTACGGTAAGGAATTCTTAGCCCTTGTTCTATCGAAGCCTCCTTGTTGTGAAGTGTTGTAATCTTGGGGCTGGAGATAACCTTTGCGTCTCCTTTATTTTCGTGGGCAGAAATGGCGACATCCAACTGTCTCAGCCCGTAGATCGAGGTGAGAAGGAATTCAATCATACCTGCTGATCCTGTCGCCCCCGCCACACCTGCCTGGGCGACTGCAGAAAGATCAACGACCTTGCTCGTGGTGGATCCCAGGGTTGTCCCGATCGACGTTCCGGGTGTTGTGCTTGGGGTAGATAAGCCACCTCCGACGATAATCTCTTTTGAGATAGATCCATCTTTTTTAGACTTCGCATAGGTTTCAAAACCCCATGATACGCCCAATTCTTTCTGGAATCCAACGCTGGCCTCAACGATCCTTGCTTCGATCAGGACTTGAGGGGTTTTGGCATCCAGCGATTTTACTAAATTTTTAACTTCTGGAATTTTTTTATTGATATCTTTAATAATCAATGTGTTTGTTCTCTTATCCACTTCGACAACTCCTCGCTCGCTCAAAATACTTTTAACCTGAGATTTGATTTCTTCGCCCGTCGCATAGTTCACCGGGATGAGTTCGGTCACCAATTCTTCCAACCTTTCTTTCGATCTTTGTTCCTCTAATTTGCCTTGTTCCTCTCTTCTTAAGGTCTCTTGTGGAGCAATTCGGATTATATTTCCTATTTCCCTTTTCCCGAGTCCCTTAGTTTGCAAAATAATCTCGAGGACTTGATCCCACGGTACATCCACCAATCTCATGGTGATCTTTCCAGTCACATCATCTGCCGTGATGATATTAAAATTGCTCACCTCCGCAATCACCCGTAAAATGTTCTTGATGTCCGCATCCTTAAAATCGAGTGATACCCTTGTTTTTGTTACAACAGGCGGAGGAACCGGCTTCTCTTCAGCCTTAGGTACAACCTTCTCCTCTTTTTTCACTTCTACAAGAGGTTTTTCTTCTGCCTTTTTAACCTCCTCCTTAGCCTCAGCCTTAACCTCAGCCTTAACCTCAGCCTTAACCTCAGCCTTAACCTCTTCCTTTTTTGGAGGAGGGACAGCCTCTAATTTCGTCACAACCTTCTTGGGTTTTTCAATATCAAAAAATAGGGTATTGCCCTCTTTTTTGGCTTCGTAGGGCATCTCCTCTCTCAATGTGACCAAAATTCTTACATCATTCTTTACGTTCTTGATGTCAATATTATTTACAGCGCTATCGAATTCGTTCGTATTCATTCCCCTCTGAAGATGTTTCGGGGCAAAGGCATTCTTGATATCGATGGCGATCGCCTTCTCCGAAACACGGTAAGTTTCAAATTGTGGGTCTCCGCTGAGGGTTACGGCAATTCGTGATTTATCGTTTATCTGTTTAAAATCGATCTCTTTCAGGGCAATCTTTGCCCTTACCGGCTTTGCAGGAACCTCGGCGGATGGCGGGGGGACCTTCTCTTTGACCGCCGGGGAAGTCGAAGAGGCCAACTGTAGTTTGGGAGCGGATAGCTTTTCAGACCCCTTCTCCTGCAGTAAGATCTGAGGCTCAGAAGGCTGGGGCACATTTCCAAGTGAAACCACCAGTTTATCGTCTATTCGATTGATCTGGTAGGCCGGAAGTTGGGGTTTCGATGAGTCAAAGACCAATCTCAATTTGTCCTGATGTTGCCCGATCCGGACCTCTTTAATGAACGGATTGGAAATCCGAATCGACTTTTTCGGGTACTGGGTTCCTACCTCCCAGATATCCAAAACCAGACGTGGGGGACCATCCAGTTTAAATAAATTGTAGTTTTCGACTTTTCCGTCGGCCAAAATATTAAAATCAATGTAATCCTTTTTCTCTTCCAGAGAAAAATCGATAATCTCTTTTGCCTTATTGGTCTTTTCAGTGGCGGACGCCACTACCGCAGGCGTAGAGGGAGGGGTGGATTCTTTTTGCGTTTCGGGAGAGGATCGCTCCGCCTCTTTTATCTTTTCAACCACTTCCTCCTTTTTGACTTCCTTTGTCTCTACGGCTTTCTTTACCCCGTTAGAAATAATGCCCCCCTGCTCTGCATCGGGGTTAGATTTTAGAATAATTCCGGGTTCCGCCCCGTAGGGGGCTCCACCCCGGAGGGCCGGGTTTAATGCCCCGCTGGAATTTCTAACGGGGTTAACTTTTTCAATATCAATAAACACATTTCTATCTTCCCTTGAGATGTTGTAATCGGTCATCTGAAGAAGACCGATTTCGATCCGGCCTTTGTCGTCATATTGAGTGGTGAGAACCTCTGAAATTGTACCATTGTCAATCTTCAAGCCATGTTTCACCTGCTTAAGGTCGATATTGGGAAGATCCATCACAATTCTTAATGGTTCATGGGAAAGCTTATAAAAAGGTGGGGGGAGGGTTTCGGCCCCTTCGATATAAATTCTTGTAAATTTCTCTTCTTCCTTGAAAGTGATCTTTTGAATGATGGAGGGATTCGCCTTTGCCACCGAGACAGCTGCGGGCAAAGCCTCAGACGGAGTTTTAACCACATCCCCTCCTGTGGCACAACCACTGATGACAAGTGAGATTAAGGTGATAAAAACCACTCTAAGAATCAAAAAAGCTTTCATGACTCTCCCCCTTCTTCGATTTTGTGAAGAAATAATGAAACCTCACTCTTTTTGGCCTGGCCCCAAGCATCCTGATAGAGTTCTTCAATGATGATTCGATCTTTTAAAATTTTTGTGACCTTCCCATCATTCTTCCCGATGTCGGTTCCCCTCTTTATAAAATATCCTCTCCCGGATGAATCTTCGACTAAAGCGACATTCCCCTCCGGGGTGGCGATAATGGCAACCAATTTTAGCTGGCTGATGTCATACTTCTGCAATGGGGTTAAAGGAGTGGTCCGGGTTAATTCCCTTAGCGGTGTCAATTGGATGAAGGGTTTAAAGGGATCCGGTTTTCCTGCAGGATTGTATTGATATTCCTGTTCTTCCTTCTTTTCAGGTTCTTTTTGATCGGCCACTTTAACTGGCTCCACTTTTTTGGCTGTTATTTTTGGAGCTCCCCCTTTTGGGGGAGGAGGGGATACTGTTCCCCCTCCACAGCTTGCCACAAAAAAGAGCAGACCGCATATCACCCATCCGACCCGCCTCCAGACCTTGAACATGGTCCCGCAAA
>Ga0315295_10006414_pt1 | contig 10048 bp, 6 predicted proteins | sample YL17G14_0_MG_FD_204453 | JGI IMG/M metagenome (GOLD analysis project Ga0315295, IMG submission 204453) | Sediment microbial communities from Yellowstone Lake, YNP, Wyoming, USA - YL17G14_0 | ecosystem: Environmental > Aquatic > Freshwater > Lake > Sediment | place: USA: Wyoming | collected... | reverse complement strand
TCGCGCGGCCGATGGAGGAGAATCCGGACTATTTCTGAGCGTTGCGTGATCGCAGGAAGCGGGGATCTATCGTTATTTGGCCGGAGCGGAAGAGTTTTTTGCTCAAGCCGGCTTTTCCCTGAAGTTAACGAGGAGATTTGACATCTCCGCGCGGTCGGCAGTATATTTTCCTTATGAATTATAAAACTACCGTCAACCTTCATCTGGCCGCCGCGACCCTCGTCTTGGCTGTCGCTGTCCCCGGCGCGAGCGTCCTTTCCGCCCAGGACCGTCCCAAGCCAGAGCAAATGCTCGTACACGACAAGCTCGAAGTCGTCGTCCCCGATTTCCCGGCCCAAGGCCTGATCCTGGACATCGGCGGCGGCGGCGAGGGCGTCATCGCCCAACTTAAGGGGAAGCAGGTCGTCGCCGTCGACCTGAGCAAGCGCGAGCTTGAGGAGGCGCCCGGCGAGCCGCTGATCAAGATCGTCATGGACGCCCGCGACCTCAAGTTCCTGGACGCGACGTTTTCCACGGCGACAGTCTTTTTCACCTTCATGTATATCGATCCGGCCGACCACGCAAAGGTCTTCCAGGAGCTCCTCCGCGTGCTCGCACCCGGCGGCCGGCTTCTCATCTGGGACGCCATTTTCCCTAAGAAGACCGATCCGGGTAAGCTCACCGTCCTCTTTCCGCTCCACATTAAACTGCCCAAGGCAGAGATCAACACGGGATACGGCGTGAAGTTCATCGAGGAACAGGGGATAGCCCATTTCGTCGAATTGGCCAAGGCGGCGGGATTTGACGTCGTCGCCCAGAAAGGCGAGAAGGGCTGGTTCCATCTCGAGCTGAAGAAAAAGGACTGATTCCGGGTTCTTCATATTGTCAAACAACGCGCGCCCAAGTACAATAACCGGAAGAGCGCACGATGGACGCGATCAAGGTCGACAAGCTGACGAAGAAGTTCAACGGGTTCACGGCTGTGGACGAGCTGTCCTTCGATGTCGGGACCGGAGAACTTTTCGGCCTCCTTGGGCCTAACGGCGCGGGCAAGACTACGACCATAAACCTGCTTTCGACTCTCCTCAAGACGACTTCCGGGTCGGCCCGGGTCGCCGGCTACGACGTCGCGAAGGCCCGTGACAGCGTCCGCAAGAGCATCGGTGTCGTCTTCCAGGAACCCGCCCTGGACGGCAAGCTTACCGGCGGAGAAAACCTCGAGTTCCACGCCATGATGTACGGCATGGGCAAGGCCGAGCGCCGGGCGCGGATCAAAGAGGTCCTCCGTCTCGTTGATTTGGAGGAGAAGGCCTCGACACTCGTCGAGAAGTACTCGGGCGGCATGAAGAGGCGCCTCGAGATCGCGCGGGGACTCGTTCACAGGCCCAAGGTCCTGTTCCTTGACGAGCCGACTCTGGGCCTCGACGCCCAGACCCGCCGGCATATCTGGGACTATATCCGGAAGCTCAACCGCGAGGCCGGGGTTACGATCATCCTCACGACCCATTACATGGAAGAGGCCGATTATCTTTGCGGGCGGGTGGCTATCATGGACCATGGCAAGTTCGTCGCCCTGGACACGCCCGCAAAGCTCAAGGATCTGCTCGGCGGCGATGTTGTCTCCCTCGAAATCGAAGGGAACGCGGCCGCCCTCGAGGAGGCTCTCCGGGGGGTGGATTGGATCAAGAAGATCAAGTTCTATGAGGACGTCTTCAGCCTGACCATGGAAAGAGGAGAGAGGCGCATCCCCGAGCTCATCCAGATGGCCCAGGGGCTCGGCATCACGGTGAACTGCGTCCACCTCCGGAAACCGAGCCTTGAGGACGTTTTCCTACATTTCACCGGGAGGACGATCCGGGAGGAGAACGTGGGCCAGAATGGACGATTCGGGACTCCCATGAGGGGACACGGCGGGAGATGACCATGGCGATCAGCACGACCGCGATCTACGTCCTCTGGCTCCGGGAAATGAAAAGGACTATGCGGGCGAAATCGCGTATCGTCGGGGCCCTGGCCATGCCGCTCTTCTTCTTGGCGTTCCTCGGCCTCGGGTTCAACAGGATGGCCGTTCCCGGCATGTCCGGCGGCGTCCAATACATCCGGTTCCTGGTCCCGGGCATCATCGGGATGTCGTTGCTCTTTTCTTCCACCATGGGGGGTCTTTCCGTCCTCTGGGACAAGGAGTTCGGGTTCCTCAAGGAGATCATGGTCGCGCCCGTCTCCCGCGTCTCGATCGTCCTGGGCCGGATCGCGGGCGGGACGACGACGGCCCTCGGCCAGGGGGTGTCGATCCTCTGCATCTCCATGGTCGGGGGTTTCAGGCCCAGGGGGATCGTCCCCCTCATCCTGGCCTTCGCCTTCATGGTCCTGATCTCCACGGCCTTCCTCGGCCTGGGACTCATTTTCGCCTCCAGGATGAAGGACATGCAGGGCTTCGGCATCGTCATGAACTTCGTCATTTTCCCCATCTTCTTTTTATCGGGCGCTCTTAATCCACTCGGGAACCTCCCGGTCTATATCCGCGTTCTGACCTATGTCGATCCGTTGACCTATGGCCTGGACGGCCTTAGGGGCGCCCTGATCGGCGTCTCCACGTTCCCTATAGGTTTTGACCTCCTCCTCATGACCGCTATCTCCCTGGTCATGGTCTTTCTGGGCGCTTATTTCTTCGAGAAGACCGAGAGCGCATAGCCATGAAGAATAGAGCCCCGGTATTCCATGCCGTAGTCTGTTTTTTTGTCTTCTCAGGTCTTATGTTGACCATGCCCGCCTGTTCCCGGAAAAGTGCCGGGACTCCCGGGCCGCCGAACGAGCCGGCGAAGATCGACGTCCGCAGCGGCAAGCTCCGGATCGACTACGCGGGCCAAACGATCTTCAAGGGCGAGGTCGTCGTCGATGGGAAAAAAGAGAACATCCGGCCCCTGGTCAACGTTTCCAGGCCCGGCGACCGCGTAAGTCAGACCGTCCTTTTGACTTCAGGGAACGATGGTCCAAACCTCGAGATTTCAGGAACGGTCTTTGGGAGCGCGGAATCCTTCCCGGTGGAAGCCGACAGGCGGGTTAAAGGACCCCTCATCGTCCGCCATTCCTCCGGAACGAGTCGCAGTCTCCTCAATCGTGCCGTGTACGACAGGCGAGGTGATTGGGTCCTGTCCGTGGACGCCAACCCCGCGGTCATCGTCTCGCCTTCTGAAGAAAAAGAGGGCGGCCGGACCTTCAGCCTGACGGCCGAAGGCAACGAGATCGTCCTTCGTTTTCGGCCGCGCTTCTACCAGAAGCACCGGGGGCTGCCGTTCTTCGAGCCCTGGACCTACAAGACCTGGACGAGCTCGATCGCCGGCTGGGTCTCCTGGTTCGCCTTCTTCGATAAGGTCACGGAAAAGGACATCGTCGAGACGGCCGATGTCCTCTCCGAAGTCCTCCTTCCGTTCGGCTGCGAATACCTCCAGATCGACGATGGCTACCAGAAAGGGCAGGGGCGCCCCGAACTCTGGCTCAATGGAAACGAAAAGTTCCCGCGAGGCCTCGGCTTCCTGGCAGGCTACATCAAGAGCAAGGGGCTCAAGCCCGGGCTCTGGACGAACGCCGCTTTCAACCAGGCGGATTTCGCCGAAGCCCACAAGGCCTGGTTCCTGACGGATGGCCGGGGGACCCTCCACAAAGGCAACTGGATTGGATTATCGCTCGACGGTTCGGTCGCGGCGGCCTTGGACGCCGTGGTTAAGCCCATCTACCGGGGGCTCCACGACCAAGGCTGGGAGTATTACAAGGTGGATGCTCTTCGCCACCTTCGATATGAGGGCTATAACGCGGGCGCGGAGCATTTCGCCCGCAACAAAAAAGACCTCGTGACGGCTTATCGGGACTATGTCAGGACGATCCGGGAAGAGATCGGCCGCGACCACTTCATGCTCGGCTGCTGGGGGATCCGGCCGGAACTTACAGGCCTCATCGACGGCTGCAGGATCGGGAACGACGGTTTCTCCTACGCCGGGCTGGCCCAGTACAATTCGTTCAACAACGTCGTTTGGCGGAACGACCCGGACCATATCGAGCTCAACGTGGACGCGTACAAGTCGCTGACCGTAACCTCGCTCACCGGTTCGCTCCTCCTCCTGACCGACAAACCAGCCGTCTATAAAACGGAGGCCGTGGAACCTGCCAAACGAGCCGTGCCCGTCCTCTGGACCCTTCCCGGGCAGATCTTTGACGTCGACCCGTCCCGCTCAGCCGAACTCTGGCGGGTCGATAGTGAGGTCAGCGGCTCCGGGCCAAGGGCTTTCGACGCGGGCGCCTCGACCACCTGCGATCTTTTTCTGCTCGAAATCGACCGGTCGTTCGAGAATTGGGCCGTTCTCGGCCGGACGGGGGAGAGCGCCGCGGAAGTCCGGTTTGCCGACCTCGGGCTCGATCCGGCCAAAGAATATTTCGTTTTCGAGTTCTGGACGAAGAAACTCCTGGGGAGTTTCACAGGCGCCTTCATCCCGGGACCGATTGACCCTAGATTCCGGTGCCAGGCCTTCGCTGTCCGGGAGAGGCTGGACCGTCCCCAGATCGTCGCGACGAACAGGCACGTCTCCTGCGGGGGGGTGGATTTAGTCGACGCGAGCTGGGAAAAAAGTGCATTGACCGGCCGGAGCCGGGTCGTCGGGGGAGACGCTTACGAGATCTATCTAGCTGTGCCTGAAAGTTTCAGGCTCGATAAATTCATCTGCGATGGCGCGGATGTCCTGGGGACTGAACGGACCGGCGTTCTCATCAAACTCACCCTGAAGTCCAGGGAGGGCCGGGAGATCCGCTGGTCCGCCCTGTTCTCGAACTGATCCCGGGCCGGCAAGGAGGCGATAATGATCAGGAAGCATTCGTTCATGGTTATCCGGGGCATGGCTTTCCTTGTTCTCACGGGAAGCTTGCTTCAGGCCAAGGTCTACACCCTGTATTCCCCGGACAAGAGGATCGAAGTGGCCGTGTCGGTCACCGACAGGGTCCTATATTCGATCGTCTATGATTCGAAAAACCTCATCAACCCTTCGGCCATCTCCATGACCATCAACGACAACGTGGTTCTGGGCAAAGGCCTCCTTAAAGTCGAGTTCGCCGAGCAAAGAAGCGCGGACGAAAAGATACTCCCTCCCGTGAAAGAGAAACGGGCCGTCATCACCGACAGGTGGAACGAGATCACTCTACACTTCAGGGGAAATTATGGGCTCGTTTTTCGGGCGTATGACGATGGGGCGGCCTATAGGTTCTTCACCGGCTACCGAAGAGATATCAAGATCAATTCCGAAGAAGCGACATTCATTTTTGCCGAAAACCATTCGGTCTGGTTTCCGTTCACCAAGAGCTTGCACACCTCCTTCGAGAGCAACTACACTTACCTGCCTCTCGCCGAGATCGGCTCGCAGCGGTTCGGTTACGCGCCCGTCCTTGTGGACGTCCCCGGAGGTCCCAAGGTCGCCGTCACGGAAGCCGATCTCGAGGATTATCCCGGGATGTTCCTCACGGGGAACGACAAGGGCGGACCGATGCTTACGGGCAAGTTCGCTCCTTATCCTCTGGAGGAAAAACTCAGGGAGCAGAGCGACCGTGAGCTCGAGGTCGTCAAAGCGGCGGACTACATCGCCATGACAAAGGGGAACCGGAATTATCCCTGGCGCATCCTGGCGATCGCCCCAACCGATGGCCGGCTCATCGAGAACGACATCATTTACAGGCTGGCCGCGCCGTCGAGGATCAAGGATCCCTCCTGGATCAAGCCCGGGAAGGTCGCCTGGGACTGGTGGAACGCGAACAACATCTTCGGCGTCGGTTTCAAATCGGGGACCAACACGGACACATACAAGCGCTATGTCGATTTTGCCTCCAAGAACGGGATCGAATATATCATCCTTGATGAAGGCTGGTCCGCTCCGGATGACCTCTTCAAAATCAATCCGGAGATCGACATGACGGATCTGCTGGCCTACGCGGGGGGCAGGAACGTCGGGATCGTCCTTTGGTGCGTCTGGTACACTCTGGATAATCAGATGGACCGGGCCCTGGACCAGTTCGTGAAGTGGGGGGTCAGGGGCGTCAAGGTGGACTTCATGGATAGGGATGATCAGAAGATGGTCGGATTCTACTGGCGGTGCGCCGAAGCCGCGGCCAAAAGGCGTCTCGTCGTCGACTTTCATGGCGCCCACAAGCCGACCGGCATGCGCCGAGCCTATCCCAACGTCCTGACCAACGAGGGCGTCATGGGGCTCGAATACAGCAAATGGAGCGCCACGGTCACCCCGGAACATGACCTCCTGATCCCCTTCATCCGGATGTTGGCGGGGCCGATGGACTTTACGCCAGGAGCCATGCGGAATGCCCAGGAAAATCAGTTTAGGACCGTTTTCGACGTTCCGATGAGCCAGGGGACGAGATGCCACCAGCTGGCCATGTACGTAGTTTATGAAAGCCCGCTCCAGATGCTCTGCGATTCACCCTCGAGCTATGAACGCGAGCCGGAGGTCCTATCCTTTCTTTCCGCGGTGCCGACCGTCTGGGACGAAACAATGGCTTTGGACGCCAAGGTGGGCGACTATTTGGCTGTGGCCCGAAAGAGCGGCCGGGATTGGTATGTCGGTGCCATGACCAACTGGACGCCGAGGGCGCTTGAGATCAAGCTGGATTTCCTGGACGATGGGACCTATGAAGCTGAAATTTACGCCGACGGGACCAATGCCGACAGGTTTGCCTCTGATTTCAGAAAAGAGGTTAGGCTGGTCGGCAGGGGAGACGTCCTCAAGATCGATTTGGCGCCCGGCGGAGGTTGGGCCGCCCGAATTACCAAAAAACCCGAATAATCCGATTTGCTCAACTGGAGATCATCGGAGGGGACGCCCTGAGCCTGAAATTCCTTCCTGCACGATAAAAAATGTTGGAATTCCGGCCCTGCTGTTGACAGAAGATATTTCTTCCGCTATGGTGTTGGCCCTCCTAGGCAGGAGAAGGATACAAGCTATTGTATAGATAATTAGAGGTGTAGCACCTATTGATATTTCCGCTTGACATTTCAGGACCCGACTGCTACCATTGATGTGGGTTTTTTAAAAGTCAGCGCTCGATTACCATGCATATAAGACATATCAAGTACTTTATTATCATGTTCGCTGCTCTCTTTTTTTTCGGGGGCCGGCCGATCGAATTCGGGAAAGAGAATACCTTCTTCCACGGTTACTTGATCCCGAACCCGGTCATCCGGATAGGCCTGGGGGTGAACCTCAGAGATCTCCTCATCAGGTCGTCCTCGGGGATGAAGGTCTATGAGGTTAACGGGGGGTACACGCTCCTGGGTGATGATGTCGAGGAGGCAAGGATCAAGGGAGAACGCGAGGCGCTCACCGAGAAATTCGTTCTCCTGGTCGCTCAGACCAATGACGGGAAGGAAGCCGAGAAGATCGCCTCCGCTCTCAGGGAGAAAACAAGCGGCAGGGTTTTCGTCGAGGAGGCAAGGGAGGCCGGATCGGGAGGAGTTTTCCAGGTCAAGTTGGGAGACTACCTGACTCAGGGGGATGCCCTGGCAGGGGTGAGCAGGCTGAACGCCCTGGGCATGAAGGACGTCTGGGTCGTGCGGGAGGTTGTGACGCTTGAGGAGTCCAAACCCCATTGGATCCTCATCGAGAACGCGCTCCAGTCCCTGAGCAGGGACTCAGTCCTCTACTTCATCCCGAGCCATCCTCAAAGCATATTGTCCTACAACGGCCGGAATTACAGAGGGATCTTCATTCTCCGGAGCACTCCGAAAGGGATCGTCCTCGTCAACCTCCTGAACCTGGAAGATTATCTCAAGGGTGTCGTCCCCGGAGAGCTCTCTCCCGACCAATTCGGAGAGATCGAGGCGCTCAAAGCCCAGGCCGTGGCCGCCCGGACCTACGCCGTCAAGAACATGGGCCAATATAAGGCGCTGGGTTACGATCTCAGCGACACCCCTTCCTCTCAGGTTTATGGAGGGCTGGACGCAGAAAGGCCTTTGAGCACCCGGGCGGTCGATGAGACCAGCGGAGAGGTGGTCCGATATCGGGGAGAGCTGATCAATGCCCTGTATATGAGCACCTGCGGCGGGATGACAGAGGACGTGGAGAACATCTTTTCCGGCAGGCCCGAAGCTTACTTGAAGAGCACGGAATGCGTTTATGAAAAACGGCCGGAATGGCAGATCAATGGTTCTCAGTTCATCGTTCCCATCCCGGCGGCAGGACGAGACGTTTCTCCCATCCTGGCAGAGCTCATCAGCCTTCGGGTCCTTCCGTTCAGGGCCGATCCTAGCTTTTTCAATGAATCCTGTCCTTTCGTTGAGGCCGTCGCCTCGATCCGGCAGGCCCTCCGGGCAGCAGGAAAAACCGCTGATGGATTTTCTCCCCAGCCCTCTGCCCTCGATTTTCCGGGCCTGGCCGGGCTTCTCGTCTCGGCCTTTGGATGGCAGGGACATGTCGAAAACCTCCTTCTGCCTAGCGAGGTCAACTTCATCCTGAAGGATGTCGCGGGGATCAAAGTCCGGGACAGGAACAATCTGGCATATTGCCTCCAGATGGGGATCATCCCGTTCCTAACGGACGACCCGCAAAGCGCTGGACGCGCCGCCACGAGGGCCGAAGTGGCCTTCGCCCTCTCAAAGGTCCTGTCCGGATACGGAGATCCTTATCACGAAGGTGTTTTCAGAGGGTCTGCGGCCGGGACGATCGAGGTCGAAGAAAACACCCAACATCGAAACCTGAAGCTTACTCAACAGATGTTCCTTCTGAGGAATCTGGAAGGCTCGCGTTCCTTCGCCGGCCGGCTTACCCTGCTCGGCGGAGAAAAGCTGCGTTGGCTGGAGAGGGACGGAGAACTGCAACTTCTTGAAGTCTCTTTCCCCGCCAACACCAACGTCCTGGACCGGTCTTCGCGGTTCAACCGTTGGCAGGTCCGGAAATCACGGGAAGAGCTTGAGGCCGTTATCAACCAGCATTACCCGATCGGGAGCCTCATCGATATCGCCGTCCGGAAACGGGGGCCTTCCCATAGGGTCTTGGAGCTTCTCATGACCGGGGCGGAGCGCCAGACCGTCGCCAGAGGCCTGAGGATACGCACGGCTCTTGGCCTCCGGGACATCCTTTTCGAAGTGGACAGGGAATATGATGCGGAGGGCCGCGTGACCCATTTTGTCTTTTCGGGAAGAGGATGGGGGCACGGGGTCGGGCTGTGCCAGGTCGGGGCCTACGGCATGGCCCAGTCCGGAGCGAAGTACAGGGACATCCTGAAAAAGTACTATCGCGGCGTCCGTATCGACAAGATCATTTAGCTCCGGGTCCAAGACTATTGACGCAATCATCCAGAGGAGTAAAATAAAGACCTCGATTTGCGGTGTCAACGGATAAAAAGCCGCATTCGACGAAGCGGTTCTTTGGGTCCTCCGATCTGCGTCCCGGCTAAAACTGGAGAAAAGCTGAAAAATGAAGTCTGGAAGAACAATACCCGGGGTCCTCTTATTCGCTTTGTGCCTGCCCCTTCTTTCCAGGGCCCAGACGTTGAAGGCCGTGCGGGTCACACAAGCCCCCAAGCTTGACGGGGACCTGTCCGATGAGATCTGGAAATCCGCCGAGCCCTTCACCGGCTTCCGAATGGTCGAGCCCAGGCCCAACCAAGAGCCGACGGAGAGGACCGAACTGCGGGTCCTCTACGACGAATCCAACCTTTATTTCGGCGTTCGCTGCTATGACAGCGAGCCTTTCAGGATCGCTGCCAATACCATGGCCCATGATGGGGGCGGCGAACATTCGGAGAACGATGATATCATCCGGGTCCTCCTAGACCCATTCCAGGACAAGCGCAACGCATACATCTTCTTCGTCAATCCCCGCGGTGCGCGGAGCGAAGGGTTGGCGTCCGGCGAGCATTACAGTCTCAATTGGGACGGGATCTGGGAAGCGAAAGCCAGGATCGTAGCTGACGGCTGGAGCGCAGAGCTCCAGATCCCGTTCAAGACGATCTCCTTCAAACCCGGCCTGATGACCTGGGGGATCAATGTCGAGCGCTATATACCCCGTAAGCTCGAGACGAT